>Ga0315906_10011362_pt1 | contig 10386 bp, 6 predicted proteins | sample LakEriMetagenome_4_FD_203526 | JGI IMG/M metagenome (GOLD analysis project Ga0315906, IMG submission 203526) | Freshwater fungal communities from buoy surface, Lake Erie, Ohio, United States - Buoy 2 MA122 | ecosystem: Environmental > Aquatic > Freshwater > Lake > Lake biofilm | place: USA: Lake...
GTGAGCGAGGAGCTGGGATCGAGCAGATCCGTCTGAGCGGCGACATCAGTTGGTTTCAAAACCGGATCAGCACCAACAGTTCGAAGCTCGAATGCGATTTTGGGACGGTGGTATCGAAGGCCAACATGGCGATCCCGACGACGCTACCTGCATGGAATCGACCTTGGCTCGAGGACTCGGAGTTCGATGTCCAGGGGACAATCGATCTGCCGAGGCTTGCGGCCGTCGCGCCGGATTTGCTCAAGACGCAGGATCAGGTCCGATTGCTCGCGGGCAATGCGACCTTGAGTCTTTCTCAGAATCGAGGAGAGGCTGGCCCCGAGGCCGGCGGGATTCCTTCGAGCAGTTATCAGGTCAAGCTTGGGAATCTCCAGGCGGACATGCAGGGCAAGCGGATCGAGTGGGACGAAGCCTTATCGGCAGGCCTGGACGTATCGGGCAATGCGCAAGGGATTCCGAGTTTGCGATTGTTTTGCAATTCGGAGTTTTGCCAAGTCGAGGGGGCTGGCGATTTGCTCGACGGGAGGCTCACCGCCCAGCTCGATTTGGACAAGATGGAGCAGAGGTTATCGCAGTGGTTTGTATTGCCGCTTGAAAGTTTGACCGGTTCGGCGCAAGCTGCCGTAGCTTGGAAGCTCAACGAGGGGAATCGGTTGGCGACCAGCGGATCGCTCAGGACGACTCAAATGCGAATCGTGCATCCTAATGGGCGGCTCGACGAACCCGCTTGGGATGGGGAATTCAGCACCGTCGCGCAGCTCGATGGCATGACGATCCTGCAACTGGATCGGATCCAAGCGAATTTGAAATCCGATCAGGAGTCGTTGCAATTCCAGGTACTCGAGCCGATCGCTATTTCGAGTGCACCATCGGGGCTCGGGCCGAGTTCGGCACCGATGACGCTCAAACTCACCGGGGACTTGGATCGCTGGCAACGAAGAGCTCAAATGTTCGCAGGAATCGATCCGGGATTGTCCATCGCTGGCAAAATCGCTTTGGATGTCCAAGGTGCGATCGATGCGAAGCATGTCGAGATCGCGATGGTCGATTGGGTATCCGAGCCGTTTGAGCTCACCAGCGGCGCCACGACGCTCCAGGAATCGCGCATGGTCGGAAAGTTCCAAGGCAAATTCGACAGCAGCCAGTTGGCGAATCTTCAGGTCGATAATCTCTTGGTCAGGGCCGATTCGTTTGCCATCCAGGCTCAGGATCAGGCTGTCGGGAGCAACGCAGCGAGCCGCAAGGGCCAAGCGGCGTTTCGTATCGACCCGAGCCGTTTGATCGCTTCGCTTCAGACCGAACCGGCTGGAGCTGTTGGACCGGCTGGAGCGGCCGGAGCAGCCTCGACGCCGATCCGCATCACAGGAGACGTGACCGGGCAGATGGACTGGACGCTCGATCCTAAGGAGATCCAGTGGCATCTAGTGACGCAGGCCAAGGATCTGCGGGCATTGCAGACGACACTCCAGCCGCGCAATCCGAATCAGCTCGTCAGTACGGCTGCGGCTCCGAGTTCCGAGAGCTTGCTGTGGGAGGAACCCCAAGCGGTCATGACCGTCGATGGTTCGTATCGATTCGCTGATGGCCAGCTCCAATTGCCACAGATCCTCCTGCAAACCGAATGGCTCGCTTATGGGGGTGCAACGCAGATGAGCCAACAGGCAGGCACGACCGTCGTCCAGACCCAAGGGAGCGTGACCTACGATGCGGCGCGAGCCGCCGAACGGCTGCGACCTTACACCGGCGGGATGCTCGCTGCGACCGGGCAGAAAACACAACCTTTGGAGGTTACCTGGGTCAGCGCACCGAATCGCAAATGGACCGAGTCGCTTACGGCCCGTTCGAGCATCGGCTGGGACAGTGCCAACGTCGTCGGCATCGATATCGGAGGGGCAGATATTCCCTTGGTCATCGAAAACGGTCGGTTTGCCTCCAAGGCCGAATTTCCTGTTTCTCAAGGTGTGTTGCGATGGAATCTCGACGGCGATTTGACCGCCGAGCCGATGGTTTTTCGTCAAACGCAGCAGCGCGTCATCGAGAACGTGGCCATCACACGGCAGATGTGCCAAGGGTGGCTCAAGTACGTCACGCCTTTGCTGGCCGATGTGACGAGCGTTCAAGGGAATCTGACGCTCGATATCGATCGGGCGGAAGTGTATCCTACCGAGTCGTTTCGTCAGACGGTCGAGGGACGGCTCCATGTCCATGGAGCCAACGTCGGTCCCGGCCCGCTTGCCGATCAACTCCTCGCGTTGGTCTCTCAGATTCGAAATCTGCGTCGAGGTGCCGGCGCGAGCGATGCAGGGGGCCAGCCGACAAGTTGGCTCCAGTTGCCAGAGCAGAACATCGCCTTTGCGGTCGATCGCGGTCGGGTGACCCACAAGGACATGAAGATACAAGCGGGGGATGTGCTGATTACGACTTCCGGATCTGTCGGGCTCGACGGAAGCTTGGAACTCATCGCAGGTGTGCCGATCCTCAAGGAGTGGGTTGATAAGACGCCGGCATTGCAGCCGTTAGCGGGCCAGATGATTCAGATTCCGATCCGAGGCAACGTCTCGCGACCGCAGCTCGACAGCAGCGGGATGATCCAACTTGGTCAGCAACTAGCCACCAGCGCCTTGGCCGGCGCTGCGCAGAAGCAGATCGACAAGGGGCTCAACAAGTTGCTCGGTCCGTTGTCCAACACGCTTGGCCCTTTGCAACCTTTGGGGGGAGGGGCTAGCGGCGCATCGGGTGGTTCTCAGTTCCCCATGCCGAGTCTACCGGGTTTACCGAACCTCCCTAACTTGGGGATCCCAGGCTTCGGCAATCCATTTGGTCCAGCGCCTGCGGCACCTGGAGCCACGGCACCTGGAGCCACGGCACCTGGAGCCACGGCACCTGGAGCCACGGCACCTGGAGTACCGGCACCTGGTGTACCGGGAGCTGGATTGCCTGGAGCTGGCTTGCCACCGGCGGGTGTTGTGCCTGGGAATTAGCAACGGGCCGATTTAGGGCGTTATCGATCCGGGTTCCACTCGGGGAATTTTTCGAGTTGTTGTTTCAGAGCGGCTCGAGCGCGGTTCAATCGGGAACGGACCGTACCGATAGAGATTTTGAGGACTTCGGCGATGTCCTCGTAGGCGAGGTCTTCCATTTCGCGAAGCACGAGGATGGAGCGGTGGTCTTCGGACAGCAGGGCTAGGGCTCGGTGGACGAGTTGGATGTCTTCGTTGCGGCTCATGCGCAGGTCGGGTCCATCGCCATCGAATTCGGGTTCAGCGCCGGAGTTTTCGCGCGACTCGTCGAGGGACTGGTGGTTTTTGCGGCGTCGGCGTCGTGCCAGGGCAAAGTTGAACGCGATGCGGTAGAGCCAGGTGAAAAAGCGGCTATTGCGTTGGAACGTATCGAGCTTGAGGTAGGCTTGGATGAACGATTCCTGGACGACGTCTTCGGCTTCGTCGGCGCTGCCAACGACGCTGATCATGGCCGTATAAAGGCGGTCCTGGTAGCGGAGTACCAAGGTTTCGAAGGCAGTGCTTTTTCCAGCGAGTGCCAACTGGATCAGTTCGTCTTCGTCGTTCACTCTTTGGGATCTAAGGGGGACAGAAGGAAAAGTAGGGTGGAAAGGAGGCCCTTGAGAGCTTTGTCCAATGATGAATTATATTTGGAAAATTGTCGCGAGGAATTCCCCGCAAAGTGGCGGTATTTCCAGGAAAACCCGGATCGCATGGGGAATTGGGCTACTCGTACCGCAGGGCGTCGATCGGATCGAGCTTGCTGGCCCTCCAAGCCGGGTAGAAACCGAATCCTATTCCGACGCAGGCCGAGAAGATCAAGCTGATGAGGGCGGCCCAGTAGTTGACGATGATCGGCCAGTCTCGACCGCTTGAAAGGGCGTTGATGGCCATGGTCAGACCGACCGAGCCAAGGATACCGAGGGTCACGCCGACGGCCCCGCCGACGACCGACAGGAGCATCGCCTCGACCAAAAACTGCATGAGGATGTCTTGGGGCCGAGCTCCGACGGCCATTCGGATTCCGATTTCTCTTGTTCTTTCGGTGACCGAAACGAGCATGATGTTCATAATCCCAACACCCCCGACGATCAGGGAGATCCCGGCGATCGATGCGAGCATGGCCGTGAGGGTTCCGGTAACGATCCCAAAGGCGCTTGCGATCTCGGTGGTATTGGCGACTTGGAAGTCAGGGGGTTGACCCATCGAAATGCGGTGACGGTCCATCATCAACGATTCGATTTCTTGTTGGGCGACGGTCATCAGTTCGGTCGAGCGGGCCGAGGCCAGTGCGACATCGACGTTGTTGAAGTTCGAGCCTTGGAGTCGTTTTCGGACGGTGGTAAAGGGCATCAGGACGACGTCGTCTTGGTCATCCCCGACGATGTTGGCACCTTTGCTGGCCAGGACGCCGACGATTTCGAAGGGGATATTTTTGATACGGACGTTTTGACCGATGGGGTTTGCGGTTTGGAATAGTTTCTTGACGACGGTCGCACCGATGACACAGACTTTGTTGGCGTTGTTGATGTCGCTTTCGGTAAAGAAGCTACCCGAATCGATTTGCCAGTTGCGGACCAGCAAGTAGTCCGAGCCGACGCCGACTAGATCGCGGGGTCTCCAGTTGTTGTTGCCACTGATGACTTGGCCGACAGCACCGACCAAGGGGCTTGCGGCGAGCACACTAGGGCATTCGCGTGAGATGGCCGTCACGTCCGAGACGGTCAGCGAAGGGGTCTGTCCGGTCCGAGCCCCGCGTGCTTGTCGGCTCCCTGGGGAAATGACGATGACGTTGGTACCGAGGTTTTTGAATTCACCTTGGACCAGTTCGCTGGCGCTCGTTCCGATCGAGACCATGGCCGTGACTGCGGCGATTCCGATGACAACCCCGAGGATGGTAAGACCGGCCCGCAGCTTGTTCTTGCCAAGTGCTGCGATGGCGATTCGAAGGATGTTGGTAAACGTCACAGATTAGGGGGCCTTAAAAGTTCGGATCACAAAACAGGGCCTCGTCGCTTAGGTAGTTTACTCAATATTTCCTGGTAGAGGAGTTCATATTTCCTCATCTGCGCTTTGAGGTCGAAGTTCTCCTCGACCCGTTTTCGGTTGAAAATCCCTAGGCGTTCGAGGGTTAACGGGTTTCGAGCAAGTCCGATTAGGAGATTTTCCCAAGCGTCCCAATCGTCTCGGGGTGCGGATTGTTCGGTGAGGGAACTGCCTAGCAGGTCCTCGATCCCCTCGACGCGCATGGTCGCAATGGGAAGGCCGACTGCCATGGCTTCGAGCACCACGTTGGGCATCCCTTCGTAACGGGTCGGTAGGAGGAGCAGTTCCGATCTGGCCATCCAGTCGAGGACATCGGCGCGACGACCGAGCCGTTCAACGCGGTGTGCCAGGGGCGAGTGTTGAGCCCATTGGGACCAAGCCTTGGCCCAGGATCCATCGCCGATGAGGACCAAGCGATGTTCGGGGAGAGCTTGGAGGATCGCGGGTATTTTCTCAAGAAGCACGTCGATCCCTTTTTGGAGTTCCAGCCGTCCGACGAACAGGAGGATCTTCTCGCGTTTGGCAGGTGCAGGAATGAAGTCCAGGTCGATGCCATTGGGGATCACGGTCAATTGGTCTGAGTCAAAGCCTTCGTATTGCAATGCCCATTGGGCGACCTGCTGGCTCACGCAGACGACTTTTTTAGGATAGCAGCGCCAGAACCAAGCCAATCGGCTGCGCCAGCGACGAGGTTCGACGACTCGGACCCCGGCGACCTGGGGGATTTGGTGTTTGGAGTAGCACCAGGCGCCCAGGAGGTTGGCATGCCAGAGGAAAGATTGGGCCAGATCGGGAGGATCGTTTCGGATCTGCTGCACGAGTCGCGAGCGGGCCCTGGGGAGTTGGTAGGATTTGCTAGCGTTGAGAAATACCGTAGGGATTTTCTGGTCGTTTAGTTGTTCGTAGAGGAGCGAATCGACGTTGGAGACGGGAGCCGGAGCGATGGAGATGACGCGGACGGAGTGTCCGTGTTCATGGAGATAGCGAGCGAGTTCTGCGCAGCAGCGTTCGGCGCCGCCGGTGAAGATTTCGGTGATGAGCAGATCGATTTTCATTTAGCGGCGGGGTAAGTACGAATCGGGATCAAACTCGTGTTGTGCTTGAGGGACTCAAGCGGCTAAAGACATTCTTTGGCGAAACCGGGGTTTTGGGTGCTTGGGCATCGAAAGGCCTACGGGAATAGCTTAATCGATGGTTCTAGGGTTTCCCGAGCATGGAGGCTAGGGATGTTCCGAAACTCCGGCCTGCACGGGCTATGGATCTTGGTTTGGATGACGGCGACGATAGGCTGCGAGGAGGTGGAGGACATCCGCGCTCGTGTCGGTGTTGGCGGCGGTATTGCCAGTGGTGTTGGCGGCGAGGCTGATTCGGGCACCGCGATGGTCTTGCCACCTGCGGGATCGACCGGTTCGATGGCGCCGATTGGTGGTCCGACGCGCGCGATGAGTTCGATGCGTCCGTCGGATGCGAGTGGGTCTTTGGGGGTACCGACCCGGACACAGCAGACGATTTTGATAGCGAGTTTCAACATTCAGGCGTTTGGGGTCAAGAAGGTCTCGGATCCGGTGGTGGTGGATCGGATTGTAAGGATCTTGCGATTGTTTGATGTCATTGCGATCCAAGAGGTACGTGCGACGGATCAAACGGTATTGCCTCAGTTGCTGCAGATGGTCAATTCGCAGGGCGCTCGATACGATTTCATACTTGGGCCTCGATTAGGTCGAACGGACTCGAAGGAGCAGTATTGTTACGTGTATGACACGACGCGGATTCTATCGAGTCCGTCGGCCAGTTACACGGTCAACGACACGGCGGATTTATTGCATCGCGAGCCGTTGGTAGGGCGATTTGCGACGCGAGTACCGGCGGGATACCCACCTTTTACATTTTCGTTGATGAACATTCACACCGATCCTGGTGAGGTCAAGCAGGAGTTGCCGGTGATGCATACGGTGTTGCAAGTGGTCCGGGAGTACGAATGGTCGACGGCTCGGGAGGACGACGTGATGATGATGGGTGATTTGAATGCAGCGCCGTCGAAGTTCGGTAATTTAGCTCAGGTGCCGGGGATTTACTGGGTGATTCGGGACCAGCCGACCAACACACGGCGCACGGAGTTGTACGACAACATTTTGTTTGACCGAGGTCCCACCAATGAGTTTGTGGGGCGCGCGGGAGTCTTGGACATGTCGACGCTCTTTGGGATCCCGATGGAGGAGTCGTTGAAGGTTTCGGATCACAATCCGATATGGGCCGAGTTCAGCATAGTCGAGCAGCCGTCGGCTTACAGCACCCCTGGAATCAGTGGGGTGATGGCCAACCAGGGTTACGGATCGGCCGCACCCTCGGGTCAGGTGCGCTGAGCCAGGTCCAGGGCGGAGCGAGTGTCTGCGGGTGCGATACAGAAGGGGTGGCATCGCTGAAATATTGCTTCTGGGATCGGTTCCAACGAACGATTGCGTTGGTCGAACGACCGCGCGTAAGGCTTCTTGGCTGTAATGGCCACTAATGTAATACAGACTGATCGATCCATACAGATTTGCATTCATCAAGCCCGGAGGGCTGACACAACCTCTGCCGGTGGTGATAACCACCGGTCCGGGCATCCATCAAGCGCAAAGCCCGGAGGGCTGACACATCACTCTAGGGAATGACCATGAGTGGCGTAGTAAATCCTGTGTGTCGGCCCTCCGGGCCTCTCGGATTTTACTTTGCACCTGCAACCGGGGCCTTCGACCTCGGCAGAGGATGTACCAGCCCTCCGGGCCTCTCGGATTTTACTTTGCACCTGCAACCGGGGCCTTCGACCCCGGCAGAGGATGTACCAGCCCTCCGGGCTTGGAACCATCAGCGAAGCAAACCAATAACCGCAGCGTCCGGGCATCCAAATAGCCCACAGCGAAAGTAGTGTGGGCCTCCGAGCCCGCACTAGTGGATCTCGCGTAGAGATCCCGCTCGCTAGTGGATTTTGCAAATGATCCGGCTGTTTGGATTTAGCCGCAGGGCGGTACTTCACTGCAATTAGTGAGTGAGCCACCGGAACTGGGCAGGGTTGTTTGAACGCAAAGGCGCAAAGAAAGCCCGAAAATGGAGGCATTCAAGAAGTACGCGGGGACAGTCCCCGAGTTTATGACAGAACCTTTTACCCAAAAATTCCGATGAAGCTCCCTCTGAAGGAACTATCGCGATTTGCTACAATCGTAGAACCAATGAGAAATTCATCTCGCCTGAAATGGGTTCTAGCAGGCTTTTAGCCACCGATAGGAATGCACGCCATGCCCGAAAACAAGAGTTTGCAGCTTCGTTGTAGCGGTTGCCAAGCACTTCTGAAAGTCTCTTCAGAGGCCTTAGGTAAAATCATCTCATGTCCGAAATGTAGCAAGAAGATGCAGCTAGCCAAGCCTAGTCCTGCCACATCTTTGAACGCACCCGAACAAGCCAATCTTGCTACGACTCAGGATGATCTTTTCGATCTTCCGTCTGCAAGTTACAGCATGCCGATGCCGGCGAGCCCAAGCAAGAAGCTTGCTGAACCCAAGGAGTCTTCGATGCCTTGGGCCTGGATCATTGCGATCGCCAGCGCAGGCGTGTTAGCTTTGGTCCTGATTCCTGTCGGTATCATTATCCTATCACCGATGTCTCAGGGACCGAAGGTGATTGATTCAACTCCCGAGAAATCGCCAAATATTTCAGCCGCCAGTGAGCCGCTGGTGGTACCACCGAAGGCCAACCTTCCATCGTCAACGTCACGCGATTTTCCTAAACTCGGTGAACCCAAGCCCTTCGGCGATACCGGCATCGTTTGGCATCGTTTCGAGCTACCAAGGCAAGGCAATAAATCACTAAAGTTGAACGTGTTTATCCCCAAAGGAACCCATGCTGATAAATCCTTGCCGGTCGTGTTTGAAGCTCCTGCGGGTACACCATTGCTTCACGGTGCGAGTATCGAAATCCCTCAACCCGACTCCGAGTTTTTGCCATTCACGGAGGCTGGGATGATCACCATCAGCTTTGATATTGATGGTCCAATGCCCACCAACGTGAGCCCAACCAATGGCCCGACCTACATGCCTTTGCTGAGACAAGCCTACTCCAATTTCGTGGCCTCCGATGCCGGTGTGGAAAATGGAAAACTTGCTATCGATTTTGCTCTAGCTCGATTGCCAATGGCCGATCCTAAGCGTTTGATCATCTGGGGACACAGTTCGGCAGCCACGCTATCGCTGTTGCTTGCGTCCAAGGATCCTCGGATCAGTAAGTGCATTGCATTGGCTCCCGTTACTGACTTGAAGCCTAGATTCGGAGATATCCTGGTCCAAGAGCCTGCGATGGCCAAGTTTCTGCCAAACCTCAATAACTACATCGTCAGCGGATCTCCCATCACTTACATCTCCAAGTTGCGATGCCCTGTCTTTATCGCTCATGCGAAAAACGATGACAATGAACCCTTCAAGGGCACGAAAGACTACGTCGATGCCCTTCGCAAAGCGGGGGGAAAGGTTGATTTCCTGGAGTTAGAGCGCGAGGGTCATTATGAACCGCTACTCAAAGCCGGAATCCCGAAGGCATTGGAGTGGCTGAACTAAATAGGATTTCAGGAGGGGGTGGCATCTGCGGTCTGGGCCGGTTAGGTAGTGGATCTCCCGTAGAGATTGTTGCTGTTTCGGGGAAATAAACGCAAAGGCGCAAAGACGCTAAGGAAGAGCCTGGCTCAATCGAGACGAGCTTGGCGATGTTCTGACTCGAAGCTAATGCAAGCTCTTCGTCGTCGCGACTTGGGGGCACTGCGTCGGGGAAATCGTTCCTCCCATCGGCCCTGATTTTAGGGCGAAACCAAGCCGAAACCAATTCTCAAAAAAATTTGGAAAATGCTTGACTCGGGGGGGGGGGGGGGGGGTTTCGGATATGATGTCTATCATGGGCTGAGCGTCGGTTGGCCGGATTCGTGACTCGGAAGGTGAAAAACATGAGGGGACTATGGATACTGTTGATTTGCATTTCCAGTAGTACCTTACGCGCTCAAACATGGGATGCCATTTCGGCTGCATGGAAGGCCGAAGTCGGATCGGTTGCTTCCCGTTGCACAGGGATATACAAAATCGAGGTTCTCCCTTCAGGCGAAAAGACCGCAACAACAGTCGAATGTGAAATTGCGCGAAGTGGGCTTAGTTTCTATTCCATTCAAAAACGTGATGGGACGTTTGTTAGCGTTAGTGGAAATAACCCTCGCTATTCGTTTCAACTTGGACGCATTAAAGGACAAGATGAATGGTCGATCACTGCTGTTAAACCAAGTTGCGAGATCGAATCGCAAGCATGGGAGGTTCTCTGCCGAGAGGGA
>Ga0315906_10011363_pt1 | contig 10386 bp, 5 predicted proteins | sample LakEriMetagenome_4_FD_203526 | JGI IMG/M metagenome (GOLD analysis project Ga0315906, IMG submission 203526) | Freshwater fungal communities from buoy surface, Lake Erie, Ohio, United States - Buoy 2 MA122 | ecosystem: Environmental > Aquatic > Freshwater > Lake > Lake biofilm | place: USA: Lake...
GTGCCGCACCGCCAACCTCTCTCACTGGCTCACCGTAACCGCTCGCCCGCGCTGAGCCCCGGGTCCACGGCGAGCACGGGCCGTGCTGAAGCGACCCTGGTTCTCTGCTGTTGTGTGCGTTCCCTCTCTCCGACCGCCCCTCTGTCTTGCGAGTCTGTTCCATGAACCGCCCGCTGATCTGGATCTGCTGTATGAGCCTGATGCTGACCGCCACGGGAGTGCAGGCGAATGATGGCCTGATGGAAGATGTGGTGCTGGCGGTGCACGGGGGCCTGGGTGAATCGCCCGGGGTGCTGACCGCCGAAGAAGAACGCGCCGTGCGGGCCGGACTCGAAAAGGCGCTCAAGGTCGGGCATCAGTTGCTGCGGGAGAAGCGGGCGACCAGCATCGAGGCGGTCGAGGCGGCGATTCGCGTGCTCGAGGATGACCCGCTGTTCAACGCCGGGCGGGGTGCGGTCTTCACCAGTGACGGGCGGAATGAACTCGACGCCTCGATCATGGATGGGCGGAACCGCAAGGCGGGGGCGGTCGCCGGGGTGACGATTGTCAAGAACCCCATCTCGGCCGCTCGCGCCGTGATGGAACGCACGCCCCACGTGCTGCTGGTGAGCAAGGGAGCCGAGGAATTCGCCCGCCAGGTTCAACTGGAACTGGTCGATCCGTCGTACTTCAAGACCGAGAAGCGGTGGCGCGAACTGGAGGAACGCCGGAAGAAGGAACAGGCGCAGCCGCAGGGGCAATCGGCCCTCGGGTTCCCGCTCGACCCAGACCAGACCCGTCGGCACTGGAGCACCGTGGGGGCGGTGGCCCGCGATGCGCAGGGGCACCTCGCCGCGGGAACCTCGACGGGGGGGATGTCTTACAAGCGGTACGGCCGGGTGGGCGACTCGCCCATCATCGGGGCGGGCACCTTCGCCGACGACACGACCTGTGCCGTCTCTTGCACGGGGCATGGCGAGTTCTTCATCCGCTGGCAGGCGGCGAGCGATATCTCGGCCCAGATCGAATACAGGCAGGTCGACGCGCGACAGGCGGTCGACCGGGTGATCAACGGCAAGCTGAAAACAGCCGGGGGCGAAGGCGGGGCGATTGTGCTGGACCGCAAAGGGAATTACTCGTCGGCGACCAACAGCGACAGCCTGTGGCGGGGCTGGATTCACGCCAATGGCGAACTGCGGGTCGAACTCTACCCGGCCAAGCCGTAGTTCCTGGCTTTCCCCGCAACAAGACCGGGCACCAATACCGCACTCCAATACCGGGAACCCATGTCGGGCACAAAGTCGGCAACCAACCGGGTCGCCGTGCCGTGCCTGCTGCCGTTCCCACCGCCGTTCCCAGTCCATTTTGCGAAAGGTCTCCTGCGATGTCGTCCGCTGCCAAGACTTGGCCCACACTCTTCCCCCGGCACTGGCTGGGCCTGGTGCCCGCGGTGCTGATCTCGACCTGTTTTCTCGGGAACTGCCTGATGAACACCTCCGCCGCTGAACCGAACGCTGGCCCCTCCCCCGAACTGCAGGGGCGCTGGGACCTGGAAGTGCAGGGGCCGCAGGGGAGTTACCCGTCGTGGCTCGAAGTCCGCAAATCGGGCTCCAGGACGCTGGTCGGGGCCTACGTCGGGCAGTTTGGTTCGGCTCGGCCCGTGGCCCACATTCGCGGCACAGGGGAGGCGTTTCAGTTCACGGTCCCCCCGCAGTGGGAACAGCGGACGACCGATGTCGATGTGCAGGGCACGCTCCGCGACGATCGGCTGGAGGGAACCATCACCGCCGACGACGGAAGTCGGCTGCGGTTCAAGGGGGTTCGTGCCCCGACGCTGCGGCGGGAGCGGGCCCCGAAGTGGCTGGCCCCGGTGGAACTGTTCAATGGACGCGACCTGGGGGGCTGGAAGACGCAACACGCCGACCGGCCCAATGGCTGGAAGGTGGTGAACGGGCTGCTGGTCAACGCCGAGCCCGGGAACAACCTGCTGACCGAGCAGAAGTTCAGCGACTTTCAGCTGCGGGTGGAGTTCCGCTATCCGCAGGGGAGCAACAGCGGGATTTACCTGCGGGGTCGCTACGAGTTGCAGATCGAAGACAACTTCGGCCTGGAAGCCGACAGTCATCGCATTGGCGGTGTGTATGGGCACCTGACGCCAGTGCGGAACGCGGCGAAGCCCGCCGGGGAATGGCAGACCTACGAGGCGACGCTGGTGGGTCGGGAACTGACCGTGGTGCTGAATGGCGAACGGGTGATTGACCGGGCGACGATTCCGGGGATCACCGGGGGCGCGCTCGACAGCCGGGAGGGGGTACCCGGGCCACTGCTGCTGCAGGGCGACCACGGGCCGGTCGAGTTTCGCAAAGTGACACTGACCCCCGCCGAGTGATTTCGCGCGAGAAAACCGCGCAAGCCGACTCGACAAAGCCGTCGCCAGGCGGCCGCTGCGACCTGCCGCCGCCAAGACGTGTTGCCGCAGCGGCTACGGGCCCCACGCGAATGAGGCCCGCCCCAGTCGTGGTGGGAGCCGGTGACGTTGGAGCCGGCGGCGAGCTCGCAGCCGATGTTCACTGGCCGGGCTCGTTGGCGCTCTGCGCTCGCTTGGACCGCCCCAGGTGTTTCCCCGCCAGCCGCTGCCGCTGGGGCCCACGCCCCAGCGGTCGTTTCCCCTGGCAAGAATCGCCGAGGGGCGGGCCTTAAGTCGACGAACCGTCGCCCGACTTTTCGTGTCGCAGGGTCGGGTCGACGGCCCACGCCGCCTTCCCCACGTCGAACTGGGTTCCCATAAATCCGGCGAGCTGGCGGGCCACCGCCTGGGGGTCGCGGAGCACGTCGTGGTACTTGATGTCGAGCACATCGAGCAGCCCCTTCTGGCGGAAGTGCCCCAGCAGGGCCCGCACCTGCCGCACCTGCTGCGCGAAGGTCTTCTGCAGCGACTCGTCGCTGATCTGACCCCCTTCCTTCCCCAATCGCTGCAGCAGTTTCTTCTGCGAGGCGACAATCTCGGCCAGGGGACGGTGCATCATCACGATGCGGTACTTGTGGTCGCGGGGGAGGTGCGGCAACAGTTGCGCCACAATCTTCACCGCCTGCCCCTTCGCCTGCCCCACCCAGGTCTGGTCCGCCGCCAGCTTGCGGGCCAGTTCGTGCTCGAGGTAGCCCCGGGGGTTGCTTTCGTCGGCGGGGCGATGATCGTCGGCGAACGGGGTGATTCCCCCCGCCTGCAGCATCTGCATCATCATCGACGTCCCCGACCTCGGGAGCCCGGTGACAATCACCACGGTCTCGGCCAGCGGGGGGAGCGCGACGGGAGCCCCCGCGTTGTTTCCCAGCACCTCGGCGGTGTCGAACGCCTCGCGGATTTCCTGCGCATGGGTCGGGCGGTCCACGATCGCGGCTGGTGTGGCAACCGCCCAGCGGTGCGATTCCCGGGCCAGCCCCAGGTGCCGACGGGCCCCCTCGACATCGCCCGTCCGCTTCAACAGCCCGGCCAGCACGCGATGGGCCGCCGCCATCAGGGGGTGAATCGAGACCGCCTGCCGGAGCGACTCCACCGCCTCTTCAATCCGCCCGGTGCGGGCCAGGGCCGAGCCGGCGATGTAATGGGCGCGGGCGTCGTAAAAGTTCTGCCCAATCGCGGTGAGCGCCTCGCGGGCGGCCCGTTCCCAGTCGCGCTGGTGGGCGGCGACGCGGGCCAGCCCCAGATGGGCCGCGGAGCTGAGCGGATTGAGATCGAGTACCGACTGGAAGTGACCACTCGCCGCCTGCCAGTTCCGCTGCGTCAACTCGATGTTCGCCATCTTCAGCAGCAGCGACGGGCGGTTGTTCAACTGCACGCTGCTGGCGGCCTCGAGGCGCTTCAGCGCCTCGCCGTGCCGGCCCTCCAGCGTCAGCACGCTCCCCTCGAGGAAGGCGAACGCGTGTTGATTGGTCCTGGCGACCCGGCTGATGCGCCGTAACTGTCGGCGACGCCCCTCGGGCACATTCTGCCAGTCGATCTCCGCTTCCTTTGGCTCGGGGTTCTCTCCCTGGTCGATGTCGGGAGTCGAGCCCGCGTCTGCGGGAGCGGGGCGAACCTCGGCGTTCTCCGCCGGCGAGGTCGTCGCCCCGCCCGACGGCGATTCGGCCGCGGGAGCCGCGGTCTCGGCCGGTTTGACCGGGAATTCCTCGCGGAGTTTTTTCAGTTCCGCCGCGGTCTCGCCCGTGGCCCACTCGGCGGCTTCGCGTTTCCGCGTCTTGAGCAGTTCCAGCGTCTCGCGAGCCTCGACCGGCAATTCCTGGTCGATCTGGGTCTGCAGCAGGTGCACGCCAAACCGGCTTTCGCGCGGCCAGCGGTTCCACAGGTCGCGGAAGAGGGTCGCGGCCTGGTTGAGCCGGCCTCCATCCACGCAGGCCCGGGCCAGGTTGTAACGCAATTCGCGAACAGTGTTGTCGACCGCCTCGACCGCGTTGGCCCCGGGGTCGTCGATGTAACCAAGGTCGACCAGCTGCTTGAGCGCCTCGGCCGAGTCGACCACATCCATCTGCAGGTCGGGCGGATGCCGGCCATCCTCCCCCGGGACATCCTCCCACGAGTCGATGTACTGCGTCTTGGGGGGCTGCTCGTAGATGGTGGTGAGCACCCGGCCATCCATGTCGCGCCCCATCGGCAGATCGAACAGCGACAGCACCGTGGGAGCCACATCGAGCAGCTTCGCGCCGAAGACCAGCGAGTCCTGTTTCAGCCCCGGGCCACTGGCGACGAAGATGCCGAATTCGCGATGTTCGGCAGCGGGCCCCGCTGGCTCGTTGGGAATCGAGCGGGGGCGGAGGTGGTCGGGGTGGAACCCATGGTCGCTCAGCAGCAGCACGGTGGTGTCGGGACCGGCCAGTTGCAACAGCCGGCCCAGCATCAGGTCGTGGTAGCAGTAGCCCCCGTTCACCACGCGGTGATACCGCTCGTAGTCCTCCTCGCTGACCCACTCCAGCCGAGGGGGGTGGTACTTCATGAAGGCGTGACTGAAGTGGTCGATCGCGTCGAAGTAGATCGCGGCGAAATCCCAGTCGGGTTGCGTCTGCAACAGGTGGCAGGCCGCCGCCTGGATGCCGGTGCACTCGGCAATGATCTTGGCCAGCGATTCGAGCCGACGGTCTTTCTGCTGGTCGATCTGGGGCGCGTCGGGGACGAAGAACCGCAGCAGATCCCCATCGAGTTCGTGGGGGTGCAGGCGGTGCTCTTCGAGTTCGCTCGAGAGCGCGGCGGGAAAGACGGTTCCCGGGCGCATGGGCCAGGGCTTGTCGAGCGGGCCGACCGCCTGCTGGTAGTGGTTCGAGACCATCGCGCCGTGGATCGGCTCGGCGGGATGGCTGGGCCACCACCCGACCACGTGCGATTTCTTCCCGTTCTGGTTGAGGATGTTCCAGACCGCCTTGGTCTGGCGGGAGAGATTGGTGATGGGGCGCACCCCCCCGGTCTTGGGGTCGGGCTCGGAAAAGCCATGGATGCCGTGCTTGTAGGCCCGCTTCCCCGTGGCAATCGAGGTCCACAGCATGGGCGAGAGCACAGGCTGCAGGGTGGCCATGTTCCCCATCACGCCGGTCTCAATCAGCCGGGCAAGGTTGGGCATCAGCCCCTGATCCACCAGGGGGGAAATGACCTTCCAGTCGGCGGCATCCCAGCCCACCAGCAACACTCGCCGTCGCTTGTCAGACATCGTGGAATCACTCACTTGTTTGCAGGAATGTGACATTGGAGAAGGCAGACCTTCCCCGCACACCACGGAGCGCAACCAGGTCCGTCGCCACCCCGCGGACTCAACTCCCCCATGCCGTGAGCGGGCCCCCATTCCCGACTCTCGATGCCCCGCCTCCCAGCAGCCACGGGGGTAAATCTGAACCGGCCCAGAAGGCCGCAGACCACCATCTTCCTATTCGCAAGGCCAACGGCCTCTGCGCCCGCGCTGGCAGGAATTCCTGCCCAGTGGCATCCAGTGCCTCAGAAGATACAAGGGAGCATTCGGCAAGGTAAGCGATCGAAGAGGGCAACCGGCCCTCGTAAGCGCAGCGACGCTGGCGCAATCGCTACAGCCCCACAACTCCCACGCCGTTGATGAAGACTTGTTGAAGAAGACTGGCTGCGGTTGGACGCCACGGAAACGAACCGACCGGCTGGCAGCGGTGCCAGCCGGTCGGTTCGATCAACGATCAACGAAAACGATCAACGATCAGATCGGTAGTCGGTGGGACAGTGAAGTGAGGCAGTCGGTCACTCTAAAGCCAGTTGCGCTCAGCCAATCCCCGGGACTGGAAACGCCTGGCAGAACTGCGCGATCTCCGTGCGAACCCGCGCCAACACGCTGTCGTCTGCGGCGTTCTTCAGCACCTGCAGAATCCACGCCCCGACCCGCTGCATCTCGGCTTCCTTCATTCCCCGCGTCGTGATCGCCGGGGTGCCAATCCGGATCCCGCTGGGGTCGAGCGCCTTTCGCTGGTCGAACGGAATCATGTTCTTGTTGACCGTGATCCCCGCCTTGTCGAGCGCCTTCTCGGCGATTGACCCCGTCAGCCCCAGTGGCGTGACGTCGCACAGCATCAGGTGGTTGTCGGTCCCCCCGGTCGCCAGTTTCACGCCGCCTGTCAACAGCGTCTCGGCCAGCACCCGCGCGTTCGCGACAATCTGCCGGGCGTAGACCTTGAACGCCGGCTCGGCCGCCTCGCGGAAACAGACCGCCTTCGCCGCGACAATGTGCTCAAGCGGCCCCCCCTGCATCCCCGGGAAGACCGATTTGTCGATCGCCTTGGCATGCGCCTCGCGGCACAGGATGAACCCCGCCCGCGGTCCCCGCAGCGTCTTGTGCGACGTGCTGGTGACAAAGTCGGCGACTGGCACCGGGCTGTTGTGCACCCCCGCCGCCACCAGCCCCGAGTAGTGCGCCATGTCGACCATGAACAGCGCCCCGACTTCGCGGGCGATCTCGGCGAACTTCGCGTGGTCGATCTCGCGCGGGTACGCGCTCGCCCCAGCCACAATCAGCTTCGGCTTGTGCTCGCGGGCCAGCGCGACCACCTGGTCGAAGTCGATCCGATGATCGGTCGGCCTGACCCCGTAATGCACCGCCCGGTACAGCTGCCCCGAGAAATTCAGGTTCATGCCGTGCGTCAGGTGCCCGCCATGGGCCAGGTTCTGCGCCAGGAACGTATCGCCCGGCTGCAACACCGAGAGATAGACCGCCATGTTCGCCGACGAACCCGAGTGCGGCTGCACGTTGGCGTGCTCGGCCCCGAACAGGGACCGGGCCCGCGCCCGGGCCAGATCTTCGATCACGTCGACGTACTCGCATCCGCCGTAGTACCGGCGACCGGGGTAGCCCTCGGCGTACTTGTTGGTCAGCACCGTCCCGGCGGCGGCGAGCACCGCGGCGCTGGTGTAGTTCTCGGAGGCGATCAGCTCGAGACCATCCCGCTGACGGCGGGCTTCGTGTTCGATAGCCGACCACAACTCGGGATCGGCGGATTCAAGAATCGACATGTTGTGCAGTGGGAAAGAAGGAACAGGTGCCCCCCGGATGGGAGGACGAACAACCTCGCGACCGACCGCCGCCGCAGGCCACCCCGCCGGCAGAGCAGCCCGACAGTCTCTCGCCCGCAGGCGGAAAGAAGCCCGCAGGCGGAAAGAACCCCCGCAGGCGGAAAGAACCCCCGCAGGCGGAACCCGCCCTCGACGGACTCCGCCCTAGACGGACCCCGCCTTGAGACCCAACGCGGATCATCCCACGCTGGCCCCTCCACGCTGGGCCCGCACACGGATTCCGGAAGCCGGGTCCGGGGCAGCCCAGACGCTGGGGCAAGCGATGGAAAATCGGGCGCCGCCGGGCGCTTGAGGAGCGGCAGACAGGTGCCTCCCGCAGCCCTCGATTCGATGATAGTGGCCGGGAACCAATGGGGCTACTCCGCTTGATTTGAGGCTGGTATTCTGGACGCTGTGAACGAATTCGCCGCCCCCCCTCCCGCACATGGTCCGCAGTCCGCCGCCGCCCTGGCCAGCCTGGCGGGGCAACGGATCGCATTCACCGGGACCCTGGCGTCGATGACCCACCGCCAGGCCCAGCAGGTGGTCGAAGAACACGGCGGGCAACCGACCGAGCATGTGGGCAAAGCCACCACCCTGCTGGTGGTGGGGGAAGAGGGCTGGCCCCTCGAAGCCGACGGGCGCCCCTCGGTGAAACTGGTGCAGGCACAGAAACTGCGCGCCGAAGGGGCCGAACTCCGCATTGTGAGCGAATCGGACTGGCTCGGGTTTGTCGGGCTCGACGATCGCCGCTCGCAACTCGACCAGGTCTACACCCCCGCCATGCTCAGCCAGTTGCTGGGGGTCTCGGTGCACCAGGTCCGGCGGTGGGAACGACTGGGGCTGGTCCGGGCAGTCCGCCGGGTCCATCGCCTGCCGTTCTTCGACCTCCGCGAAGTCGCCTCGGCCCAACGCCTCGCCCAACTGCTCGCCTCGGGAGTCCCCCCCGACAAGGTCCGCGACAGCCTGTGCCGAATTGAACAGGTGGTCCGCGACCCCCGCGGCGCACTGGCCCAGCTCGAACTGCTCTCGCGGGCGGGAGATCTGGCATTCCGCGATCGCCAGGGGCGGCTCACCACCGTCCGCGGTCAGCGACTCATCGAGTTCGAGGCCCCCCCGGCGAGTCCCGTTGAACCAATCGAGACCATCCCGGCTCACTCCACCCACCCAGCCCCCCCGGCCACCTCCACGCACCGGGTCGATGACCAGGAACCCCTTCCGCCCGCTGTCGGCCGAGAGCAGTGGGGACGCGTGGAGTGGTTCGAAGAGGGGCAGCGACTGGCGGCGGAGGGCGACCTGGGCCCCGCCGCCGAGGCGCTGCGGATGAGCCTGATGCTCGACCACGACGCCCCCGAGGTGCAGTTTCAACTCGCCGACGTGCTATACCGGCAAGGGCACGAGCGGGCCGCGCTCGAACGGTTCTACGTCGCCGTCGAACTCGACCGGCAGTACCTCGAGGCGTGGACGCACATTGGCTGCCTGCATGCCGGGCTGGGGGACGAACTGGCGGCGATCGACGCGTTCGCCATCGCCCTCGAACTGCACCCCGACGCCGCCGATGTGCACTACCACAAAGCCGAGGCCCATCGGCAGCGGGGCGAGGCCGACCTGGCCCGCACGCATTACACCCGCTACCTGGCCCTCAACCAGCGGGGACCGTGGGCCGACCTCGCCCGCGAGAGGCTGGTAGCACCCCCCGCCGAACCGTCCGTCCCGTTTTAATCCAGATTTTTGTTTCGCCTGCCGACAAAATCGGATAAGCTCCGGTCTATGCGTCACCCCCTTCCGGGGTTCTCAACCATCGCTCACCCGGTTCCGGGTGGCCGCTCGCCCCCTGGTCGAGGGGGGCATTTCGCCTTTCCGCTTGCAGAAATCGAGGGTCCCGTGTTCCAGATTCAAGGACAGCGGCGGACGTCGTGTGACGGAGTCAGCCGGCGGAATTTTCTGGCCATCGGTGCCCTCGGGCTGGGGGGGCTAACCCTCGCCGACATGCTGCGGGCCGACGAGTCCGCCCCCGCGGGCTTCGCGAAGAAATCGTTCATCAACGTGTACCTGGGGGGTGGCCCCTCGCACATGGACACGTTCGACCCGAAGCCTGAAGCCCCCAAGGAATTCCGCGGCGAATTCCAGGCCATCGACACCCGCGTCCCGGGAGTTCAGATCTGCGAGCACCTGCCGCAGTTGGCCGACCGGATGGACAAGCTGGTGATTGTGCGGTCATTGACGGGGCTGTTTGAAGAGCACTCCGCTCACCAGACCGAAACGGGCTGGTCGCAGTCTTCGCTGCGGTCGAGCGGGGGCCGGCCCAGCCTGGGGGCGGTGGTCGCCCGGGTGCAGGGGGCGAACAACGGGACCGCGCCGACGTTTGTCGATTTGACGGGACACACGCAATACGGCTTCCTGGGCCCGGTCTACGGAGCGTTCCGCCCCGATGGCGAGGGACGGGCGAACCTGACACTGACCGGCTCGGTCAGCGTTGGCCGACTGGATGACCGGACGAAACTGCTGGGGGGGCTCGACCGACTCAAGCGCGAAGCCGACGCCGGTGGCTCGATGAAGGCGATGGACGCCTTCGCCCAGCGCGCCGTCAGCGTGATCACCTCGGGCGAGGTGGCGCGAGCGCTCGATCTGAACCTCGAAGACCCCCGCATCCGCGACCGCTATGTGGGTGGCGGGGCGATGCCGAACCGGGAGAACGACCGCTTCGTGGTGGCCCGCCGACTGCTCGAGGCGGGTGTGCGGTGCGTGAGCCTGTCGTGGGGGGGCTGGGACACGCACGGCGATAACTTTGGCCACCTCCGTCGGCAGTTGCCCCCGTTCGACCAGGGTTTGGCGACCCTGCTCGACGACCTCGAAGCGCG
>Ga0315906_10011366_pt1 | contig 10385 bp, 11 predicted proteins | sample LakEriMetagenome_4_FD_203526 | JGI IMG/M metagenome (GOLD analysis project Ga0315906, IMG submission 203526) | Freshwater fungal communities from buoy surface, Lake Erie, Ohio, United States - Buoy 2 MA122 | ecosystem: Environmental > Aquatic > Freshwater > Lake > Lake biofilm | place: USA...
TTCTCCCGGTCGAGTTCCAGCGTGATGTCGCCTTCACTGGTGGAGAGCATCACCTTCTGCGCCCATGACGCACAAGGCACCGCGGCACACAGCAACAAGGTTGTCAGGGTTCGGGCGAGGCGTGAAGTTGCGAAAAGCGTGGGCATGGGGTGATGGAATTTGACAGAACAGAATCTGGGCAGGCCGTGAGCTTCGCTGTCCCGCTGTGCTTGAGGCAGGACAGGTCGGGACTCCGACGCTGAGCGTATGTTGAGTCTATCCGCAGGCCACCGCTATACTGGATTTTCAGGGCTGCCGTGGTCATCGGAACGATGTTCGGCGGCCCTGTGCGTTGCCCTTTCTTCCCTTGTATCTCCCGCCCGGTTCGCTGCCCGTGAGCCTGGCCTAAGAGTTTCGTCCTGGCGTCGTCGGGACGGTCCGCGCATGAGCCTTCACGTCCACAATTCCCTGACGCGGCGCCTCGAGCCGTTCAGCTCCATCGAGCCTGGTCATGTGCGGATGTATGTCTGCGGCATGACGATCTACGACCTGTGCCACGTGGGTCATGCCCGCATGATGATGGCCTTCGACGTGGTGTATCGCTGGTTGCGAGCGAGCGGCTGGCAGGTGACCTATGTGCGCAACATCACCGACATCGAAGACAAGATCATCCGACGTGCGGTTGAACGTGGTATCTCGATTCGGCAACTGACCGACGAAATGATCGCTGCGATGCGTCAGGATATCGGCGCCCTGGGCATCGAGACGCCGACGCACGAACCCAGGGCCACGGACTATGTGCCGCAGATGCTTGCGATGATCGGCTCGCTGCGTGAGAGAGGTCTGGCCTACGCCAGCTCGAACGGAGATGTCAATTTCGCGGTGCGGCGGTTTCCGGGCTACGGTCGCTTGTCGGGTAAGTCCCTGGACGAACTGCGCGCTGGCGAGCGTGTGACGGTGGCTGACGGCAAGGAAGACCCGCTGGACTTCGTGTTGTGGAAAGCTGCAAAGGCCGATGAGCCTGATGACGCCCGGTGGGACAGTCCGTTCGGTCCGGGGCGCCCCGGGTGGCATATCGAGTGCTCGGCCATGAGTTGCACTCTCCTGGGCGAACACTTCGACATCCACGGCGGAGGCCTGGACCTGCAGTTTCCTCATCACGAGAACGAAATCGCCCAGAGTGAAGGGGCCACTGGCAAGCCGTTTGTGCGCTACTGGCTTCACAACGGTTTCCTCAACGTCGACAACGAGAAGATGTCCAAGTCCCTTGGCAACTTCTTCACCATCCGAGGGGTGCTGCAGCGATACGACGGGGAGACCGTGCGGTGCCTGATGTTGCGCACCCATTACCGCAGCCCCTTCAACTTCAGCGACGCCCATTTGGACGATGCTCGCAGTGCCCTTCGCAGGCTTTATGGCGCGCTGGATGCGGTTGCTGCCACCGGGAACACTGAGATTGACTGGACAGCTGGTGCAGCGGTCCACTTCCGTGCGGCCATGGACGACGACTTCAACACTCCGGGGGCGTTGGCAGTGTTGTTCGATTTGGCCTCCGAGGTGCACCGCACCCGAGACGCCGCCCTGGCTGGGCAACTCAAGGCACTGGGCGGCGTGCTGGGTCTGTTGCAGCAGGAGCCACGCGGTTTCCTGCAGTCCGCCGCGGGAGCGGGCGCTGCCGGTCTGGACGCCGCAGCCATTGAGCAGCGCATCCAGGCCCGCGCGGCGGCCAAGCAGGCGCGGGACTTTGCTGCTGCCGACGCTATCCGTGCCGACTTGGCTGCGTTAGGTGTGGAATTGAAGGACACCCCCCAGGGCACCACCTGGGTGCGGGCATGATCCCTGCTTCTGGCGTTGATCATGGTTGTAGCTGGCCTGTTTCCTTCCCCTGACTGATAGGCCCTCTGTGACGTCTTCACCCCATCACGTCGTTGGCAGGTCGTGGGAAGCTCCCGTGTCTCCCGAGTACTGGGACACGGCCTGCAAGCATCTCAAGCGCAATGACCGGGTGATGAAGCGACTGATCCCGCGTTTCGGTGAGGCCCGCCTGCAAAGCCGTGGCGACGCATTCACCACCTTGTCACGTTCGGTGGTGGGGCAGCAGATCTCAGTCAAGGCAGCACAGTCGGTATGGACGCGGTTTGCGGCACTGGTCAATCCGGAGGGCGGCCCCTTGATGCCGCACGCTGTGACAGAACTCGACGTTCCAATCCTGCGCAGCGCAGGTTTGTCTGCGCGCAAGGCGGAATACCTGCTGGACTTGGCCTCGCATTTCGCTGGTGGGCAGGTGCACGTATCGCAGTGGGATGCGATGGCCGACGAGGCCATCATCGACGAGTTGGTGGCCATCCGCGGCATCGGCCGCTGGACAGCCGAGATGTTTCTTATCTTTCACCTGATGCGACCCGATGTGCTGCCCCTGGACGATCTGGGTCTGATAAAGGGCATCAGCCTGAACTATTTCAGTGGCGAGGCTGTCTCGCGGGCTGAGGCCCGAGAGGTGGCTGAGGCCTGGGCGCCCTATCGCTCCGTGGCCACGTGGTACCTGTGGCGAAGCCTCGATCCCTTGCCGGTAGACTACTGACCACCGAAGCCCAGCCGGCCACGCCCCATCGATGAGCAAGAAGCACTTCCTTGAGTTCGAGCACCCGATAGCCGAACTGGAAAGCCGGATCGACGAACTGCGCTATGTGCAGAACGAATCGGCGGTCGATATCTCCGAAGAGATCGACCGGTTGAGCCAGAAGAGCCAGCAGCTTACCAAGGACATCTACGCCAACCTGTCACCCTGGCAGGTGACGCAGATTGCGCGGCATCCACAGCGCCCCTACACGTTGGATTACGTGCAGGAGGTTTTCACTGACTTCCAGGAACTGCACGGCGACCGTGCCTTCGCGGACGATCTGTCGATCGTGGGAGGGCTCGCGCGCTTCAACGGCCAGCCCTGCATGGTGTTGGGGCACCAGAAAGGGCGCGACACCAAGGAGCGCGGTCTGCGCAACTTTGGCATGTCGCGCCCCGAGGGCTACCGCAAGGCCTTGCGCTTGATGAAGCTGGCCGAGAAGTTCCAATTGCCGGTTTTCACGTTCGTGGACACCCCCGGCGCCTACCCCGGCATCGGAGCCGAAGAGCGGGGCCAGAGCGAGGCCATCGGACGCAACATCTTCGAGATGGCCCAGCTTGAGGTACCCATCGTCACCACCATCATCGGCGAGGGGGGGTCGGGCGGCGCTCTGGCCATCAGCGTGGCCGACCAGGTGCTGATGCTGCAGTACTCGGTGTACTCGGTGATCTCGCCAGAAGGCTGCGCTTCCATCCTCTGGAAGACCGCCGAGCGCGCGTCGGATGCGGCGGAAGCCTTGGGCATCACCGCACACCGATTGAAGGCTCTGGGTGTGATCGACAAGATCGTGAGCGAACCGGTGGGCGGCGCCCATCGCAACGTCAAGCAGATGGCGTCGCAGTTGAAGCGAGCCTTGAACGACGCCCTGCGCCAGGTGTCGGACCTGAAACCCAAGGATCTGCTGCAGCGCCGCTATGAACGTCTGCAGTCCTACGGCCGGTTCACCGACACGCGGGATCGCTGATTCGCCTGCGCCTGGCGCTGGCTTGCGCCGCCTGGGCGTGGCCGTCAGTGGCGGGCGCGATTCCATGGCACTGCTGCATGCGGTGGCCCGGCAGGCACGAGGGACCGGCCTGGAAGTCTGGGCCTTGCACGTTCACCACGGGTTGATGCCGCAGGCCGATGACTGGTGGAGGGCCGTCGAGCAGCAATGTGCACGATGGCGTCGTCGGGGATGGCCGGTGCGGTTCGCGGGCGAGAAGCTCTGCGGCGGGCCAGGCTCCGGCCAAAGCATCGAAGCCTGGGCCAGGGCAGGGCGCTACGTGGCGCTGGCGCGCATGGCGCATGAGCGTGATCTGCATCTGGTGCTGCTGGCCCAGCATCGGCGGGACCAAGCGGAGACCGTGCTGCTGCAAGCCCTGCGTTCCGGTGGGCCGTCAGGCCTTTCGGCGATGCCCCGGTCGATTCAGCGGCAGGGTATCCAATGGGTACGTCCCTGGTTGGACCAGCCGCGTGCGGCCCTCGAAGCCTACGTCAGGAGGTTCCGCTTGAAGTATGTCAACGACCCTAGCAACCAGGACCTCCGCCTGGGGCGCAGTCGGTTGAGGGAGCAGGTGTGGGATACGTTTGTGGCTGCCTTTCCACACGCCGAGGTGGCCTTGGCGGGCACCGCCCGACGCATGCAGGAGGCCGCAGAGTGCACCGCCGATCTGGCTGCCATGGACATGAACCGATGCGTGGGGGAGGGTGGTGTCCTGGTGCTTGCTCCGTGGGCGCAGCTGTCTTTGGCGCGGCAAGCCAACGTGCTGCGCCACTGGAGTGCCCAATGGAGCGCAAAGGGCATGCCCGAGACGCTGGTGGCGCGCCTCTTGGCAGAGGCCACGAGCGCACGCAACGCAAGCCGGTGGCCGGCCCCAGGCGGCCAGATCATCCGTCGCAATGACCAGCTGTCGTTCTGTGCAGTTGCTTGACGAGCTTGCAATGAGTCCGGATGCTGCGCCGCAGCAGATAAAATCACCCTCTCGTTGATTCCGTTACACAGTGCAGTGCGGCGCCTTGCGGTGTCGCGCAACCTCGACCATGGCTTTGATCGTCCACAAGTACGGGGGAACCTCCATGGGTTCCACCGAGCGCATTCGAAACGTCGCCAAGCGGGTGGCGAAATGGGCCCGGGCGGGCCATCAGATGGTGGTCGTGCCGTCTGCGATGAGCGGGGAGACCAACCGGCTCCTTGGCTTTGCGAAAGAGTTGATGCCCGATCCGCGTGAACCCCAGGCTCTGCGTGAGCTGGACATGATCGCGAGCACGGGCGAGCAGGTGTCGGTCGGCCTTCTTGCGCTGGCCTTGCAGGCCGAGGGGATGCCTGCGGTGAGCTATACCGGTTGGCAGGTGCCGGTGAAGACCGATTCGGCCTACACCAAGGCCCGCATCACCTCCATCGACGACGCGCGCATCCGTGCCGACCTGCAGCAGGGCAAGGTGGTGATCGTCACGGGCTTCCAGGGCATCGACACGCTGGGCCACATCACGACGCTGGGGCGAGGTGGCAGCGACACCTCTGCCGTGGCCGTAGCGGCCGCGATGAGGGCCGATGAATGCCTGATCTACACCGACGTGGATGGCGTCTACACCACCGACCCTCGCGTCGTACCGGAAGCCAGGCGCCTGGCCACGATCAGCTTCGAGGAAATGCTGGAAATGGCCAGCCTGGGTTCCAAGGTGCTCCAGATCCGCTCCGTGGAGTTCGCAGGCAAGTACCGCGTGCCGTTGCGCGTATTGTCGAGTTTCACCCCCTGGGACATCGATCTGGCCGAAGAGGCTCGCTCGGGTACCTTGATCACTTTTGAAGAGGACGAGAAGATGGAACAGGCCGTCGTTTCCGGCATTGCGTTCAACCGTGACGAAGCCAAGGTCACCGTGCTTGGGGTTCCCGACAAACCTGGCGTGGCCTACAAGATCCTGGGCGCCGTGGCGGAAGCCAACATCGACGTGGACGTGATCATCCAGAACGTGTCGAACGACGGGCGCACCGACTTCTCCTTCACCGTCCCCCGCAACGACTATGCCCGGGTGATGGACCTGCTCAAGGGCCAGGTGGCACCTGCCATGGGCGCGGCCGCGGTCACCGGCGACCCCAAGATCTGCAAAGTCAGCATCGTGGGTATCGGCATGAAGAGCCATGCGGGTGTCGCGGCAAAGATGTTCCGTACATTGAGTGAAGAGTCCATCAACATCCAGATGATCTCCACCAGCGAGATCAAGACCAGCGTTGTGATCGACGAGAAGTACATGGAACTTGCGGTGCGCGCGCTGCACCGCGCCTTTGAGCTCGAAGCCGCAGCCGCTTGAACTAGAATCCGACAGTGCTGGAGTCGTGACCGAGAGGCCGAAGGTGCTCCCCTGCTAAGGGAGTATGTGGGCAAAACCTGCATCGAGGGTTCGAATCCCTCCGACTCCGCCAGCCAGACATGCAAACGGGCCCCTCGGGGCCCGTTTTGCTTGTAGTGTCGACTGCCTCAACAAGGCAGAGTCGAAACTTGCCCTATCTGCTGGGTCTGCGAGCACCAGATGGTGGAGGGCCGCTGGGCCGGGTGTCCAGGTGGCGGAATGTGATCCGTCCTTTGGTCAGGTCGTATGGGGACAGTTCCAGCGAAACGTTGTCCCCCGCAAGGATGCGGATGTGGTTCTTGCGCATCTTCCCCGAGGTATACGCAACCATCTGATGCCCATTGTCGAGCGTGACGCGATAACGGGAGTCGGGCAGGACTTCATCGACCTTGCCGCGCATTTCAATCAGTTCTTCTTTGGCCATTGCTTATGGAGTTGTCCGCAGGCGGCATCGCAGCAGCAGCCAGCGGAAAAAAAGACAAGCACCCGAACTGTGCGGGCGCGAAGTCGACCGCCGATATCGGTAGTCGGGAGAATGCAGCCAAGGTCGCCATCCAGCGAGAGCCTCAGCAACTTCGCAGGCTCGTCGTAACGCGAAACCTGACTGGTGTAGTGTAACGGCGGGCGCGGCTCAAGTGCTCAGGTGATCCTCGTAAGGAACACGCGAGTTAACATAATATACATCGTAGCGTTTAGAGTCAGGGTCCAGTAGCGTCAATGACTGACTCTTCAATCCCCACTTCAGTCTCCGGATCGATTTCTATGGCCGCGTCATAGGCCGCCACCTCGTCGCACAGTCCGTGCGCGCGCGAGTCGGGCTCCAAAGGCCGGAACACGCGCGCTTTCAGGCTGCAAAGCGATGAAGAGGACTCCACGGCCTTGAGTACCGAGGAAGGATCCATCAGCAACATGAACGGGTTAAGCACAGGCGACGACAGCATGAGGTGACTCCTGAAATAGGGTCAACCATGTTCCCGTGTGACCTGACCGTCAGAAATGCGTCTGCTCAATGGCCGGCGCCCTGACAACGGGACGCCTGACCCCGAATGTCAGCGCGCCCGCTGGGCCAGCTGTTGAGCCAAGGCCTCTCGACCAGCCTCCCGGGCGAAGTCCGCGGCGCTCAGGTCTTTCTGGTTGCGCAGACGGGGATTCGCGTTCGCCGCCAGCAACACCCGAACCGAGTCCTCGTGGCCGTAGCGGGCGGCCATCATCAAGGGCGTGGTCGCATTGGGAGAAGAGGCATCCACTGCGGCTCGCATCTCCAGGAGATAGGCGGTGACCAAGGGATTGGGGCCGGTAGCGGCGTAGTGCAGCGGCGTCCATCCTTCGCGGTTGACCGCTGCCCCCCGCTCTACCAAGCGCTTGCACCACTCCAGGTGGCCTCGCAGGGCGGCCATCATCAGTGCCGTCTCGTTGGCTTCATTGACCTGGTCCACTTTCAGGTCCGGGGCCGTGAGAAGCGCCTCTACGGCTTGGTGCGCGCCACTTCTGATCGCCAGGAACAGCGGCGTCTGCCCGGACACACTGGGTGAGTTCGCATCGAATCCCCGGCGGATGAGTCCGCTGATCGTGCGGCCATCGTCCATGTCGATGGCTTTGAAGAAGTCTTCGTAAGCTCCTGCGTGAGATACAGAAACTCCAATGCTCATAGTGAGTTGGAATATCCATTTCAACAATGTTCTCATGTTAGGTTCCAGGGCCATCCAGGATGTTCAAAGGCTCTCGGGAGGCGGCAGGCCCCTTGAGAAACAAGGCCTCGAAGTTGCGGCTCGTCTGCTCGGCCACCATCTCCAGCGGCAGGCCTTTGGCCTGGGCCAGGGCTTGTGCGACGAAGGGCACGTACGCTGGTGAATTGGTCTTGCCGCGGTAGGGGACGGGCGCCAGGTACGGGCTGTCCGTCTCGATGAGGCATCGGTCCAAAGGTACCCATGCTGCGACTTCCCGCAGCTCCCGTGCATTCTTGAAGCTCAGGATGCCGGAGAACGAGATGAAGAAGCCCATGTTCACTGCGGCCCGGGCCACCTCCACAGATTCGGTGAAGCAGTGGAATACGCCGCCCACCTCATGAGCGCGTTCCTCTACCAGGAGGTCCAAGGTGTCCTGTGACGCGCTACGGGTATGGATGACCAGCGGCAATCGCGCTTGGCGGGCAGCCCGGATGTGCACACGGAACCGCTGGCGCTGCCACTCCATCTGGTCTGGCGTCCGGTCCCCTAGGCGGTAGTAGTCCAATCCCGTTTCACCGATGGCCACCACCCTCGGGGCACTTGCGAGGGCCACCAAGGCCTCGACATCAGGCTCCGTCACGCCTTCGTTGTCAGGGTGCACGCCCACCGTGGCCCAGAAGTTGTCGTACTGCCCGGCCAACGCAAGCACTTGAGGGGCCTCTTCCATCGTGGTGCAGATGCACAGGGCTCGGTCCACCTGCGCTTCGGACATCGCCTGACGGATCTGGGGCAACTGTGCGCCCAGTTCGGGGAAGGTAAGGTGGCAGTGGGAGTCAACGAACATGGTTCAGGCGTCGTCATGCAAAGGATCGGCGGCGGCCAGGCCAGCGTGGAGCATCGCCGAAATAGGTCAGGATACCGCCAAGCGCCCCCCGCGACGCTCGGGCTCTGGGTTCCAGACGGACCGCCCTTGCGCAACGAGCGATTCGATGAGCAGGGCCTCGTTCCAGGGATGCTCGGCATGGGCCATGACCCCCTGCAGGCTCTTGTACCAATGCGCCAAGCGCTGCAGGGAGGCCCCCTCAGGCCATTTGTCAGTTGGAAAGAATCTTCCCCTGCTGCCGACGATGTGGCACCCCGCGTCGTGGCAAATCTTCTGCAAGGCATCTAATGCCCGTGGGATGGGCCAGCTCAGCAGGGGCCCGGGATCACCTGCCGCCACCGCCTGCGGCAACGCACGCCAGATCGCCGCGCTGAGACCTTCCGCGCTCCATTGAAGTGCCGCCAAGGGCATGCCACCGGCCCCGTCCAGCAACACGCCTGCATCTTCCACCCCACGTCGCTCCAGCCATGCGAGCGCCTGCGTGCGAGAGGGTGGAGGCAGACGCACCATCTGGCAGCGGCTTCGAATCGTGGGCATCAGCAGGCCAGGATCGGCCGTGCTCAGCACGAGCCGCGAACCTGGCGGTGGCTCTTCCAGGGTCTTCAGCAGGGCGCTGGCGGATGCAGCATTCATGGCTTCCGCCGGGTGCAACGCCAGCACCTTGCCCTGGCCCCGGCCGGAGGTCGTCGACATCCAGTCGATGGCCTGGCGTATCTCGTCGATGCGGATCTGGCGGCTGGGCTTGCGCCTTTCGTCCAAGAGCACCGGAATGTTGCGCGCCACCGCCAGGGCTTCGGGCACTCTCAGGCGGAAGTCGGGGTGGGCGTGAGACAGAAGCAGCCGGCAACTGCCGCAATGCCCGCAGGCCAGGCTTGAGGGCCCGGGGCGGTCTTCGCAAAGCCAGGCCTGTGACAGTCGCAGCAGGAACTCCAGAGCGCCAGCCCCAGGCGCGCCGCACACCAGCAGCGCATGCCCGCGATGCTGGGCCAGCACTTGCTGCAGGGGCTCTTCCAGCCAGGGCAACGCCAGGTCCTCGGCGCGAAGGGCCTGGACAACGTCGCCCGCAGGCTCTGAGCGCCTGGTCACCATCCCCGGCTCTCCAGAGCCTGTGCCACCTGTCCCCACACCTGCTCGGGGGTCAGCTCGGCGTCCAGCACTGCGAAGCGCGCGGGCTGGGCCCTGCACCGGCGCTGATAGCCCTGGCGAACCCGTTCAAAGAAGGCCTCATCCTCGGCCTCGAATCGATCGGCCGCGCGGGCGGCAGCCCGACGCTGGGCGGCCACGCGTGGCGGCAGGTCGAACCACAGCGTCATGTCGGGCTGCAACCCTTCCTGCACCCAGGCCTCCAACTGGTCCAGCACCGCCACGTCGAAGCCGCGGCCGCCGCCTTGGTAGGCAAAGGTGGCGTCCGTGAAACGATCGCAGAGCACTGTACTTCCTGCCGTCAGTGCGGGCCGGATCTGCTGCTGCACATGGTCACGCCTGGCGGCGAACACCAGGAATGCCTCGGTCATGGCGTCCATGGACCGGTGCAACACGATGTCGCGCAGGGCCTCGGCCAATGGGGTGCCGCCCGGCTCCCGCGTCACCACGACCGTGTGTCCCCTGCCCTCCAGCCAGTCGGCCAGTCGGCCGATGTGCGATGACTTCCCAGCGCCGTCGATGCCTTCGAAGGTGATGAAGCGGCCGGTCATCAAGAAAACTCTGCAATCACTTGGAATGGGAAATGTCCGGCGCGCGGCGGGAGCCTGCCGAGTGCCCGCTCAGGGGCGGCGGCGTTGGTACTGGTTGACCGCGCGATTATGGGCTTCAAGCGTCGGGCTGAAGACGCTGCTGCCATCGCCCCTGGCCACGAAGTAAAGGTCCCCCGAGACCTCGGGCCGCACGGTGGCGCGCAGTGAAGCCAGAC
>Ga0315906_10011367_pt1 | contig 10384 bp, 17 predicted proteins | sample LakEriMetagenome_4_FD_203526 | JGI IMG/M metagenome (GOLD analysis project Ga0315906, IMG submission 203526) | Freshwater fungal communities from buoy surface, Lake Erie, Ohio, United States - Buoy 2 MA122 | ecosystem: Environmental > Aquatic > Freshwater > Lake > Lake biofilm | place: USA...
TTCTTCCTCTTGAGGTGGCGATTCCTCACCTATGGATATTACAACTTCGTCCTCGTCGCCTTCTTCGTCATCCTCTTGAACATCTTCGATGGCAAAGTTCTCATCGTCAAACTGTTCATTTTCTGTGGTGTCGATGTCAATCGCGTCTAATACTTCGTCATTCTCCATTGCTGCCGTTTTCATATACTACCCCATCAACTCACCCAAATTGCGCGGTGGGTGGAACCGCATTCGTCTGGGGTCGCAATGCTTCCCCAATCTTTTCCGCTGACTCGATAGCAGACTTGCGCTGATCGATGTCAATGTTCGATAGCGTTTCTGCTGTCTTGGCTCTCGTTTCTTGTGAGCGTGCCAGCGTGTATTCAGTGTCGGCTTGCGCCTTAATGGTCAAAGCTTCAGCCTTGCCAGCCTCTGCCATCAGATAAGCTGATTGCGGATCAGGCTGCTGGTTCTGCATTGCCATCATCATTTCTTGCTGTTCTTCTTCAGTCGGCTGCAATACGCCCAACTGGACAAGCTGCTTACGAAAGTATTCACGAACATCGTCGATGCCTTCGCCGTCCATGTTCATGATAGCCATAGCCTGCAAGACTTGCTGTGTTTGCGGGTCAGTTGTTACTTGCATCATGCCTGTAAGCGCACGCACAGTCGCATCGCGGCGGCTGCTGAATGATGGGCCTACGTCTACAGCAACGTCAAAGGTCGCATTGCTTAGGTCGTTCTCGTAAACAAGTTCGCCTGACTCTGCGTCGATAACTGGCTTCATCAGTTCAACAGAGGCTATTTCCTCCATAGAACCAATGGTTTTCATCTTACGCTTTTCTTCAACGTAGATGTCCTTAGCCATTGACAACCATATCTCACCACAGCGACGAACAGCCTTAGCCATGTTGGTCATGTAGATGAACGATTGCATATCAAGGCGCGTTTGGATTAGCTCAACAGCTTTGCCGCTGATGTTGCTAACCATCTTGTCGCCCTGTTGATTGCTGCCAAGGATTTCAGCCATGTCCTGCTCAGTCAACTGCAATAGAGCAGCCATCGCTGGCGGAATCTGTGGCGACTTGGTGTAGGCGACAGGCCCAGCAGCTTGAGTCTCACCATTAGGGCCAGTGATAGGATTGACCAGGAGGTAAGGATAGTTGCGAAGGTTATCTTCTGCCCACATCACTTGGTGACCTGAAACTTGCTCAGGCAATAGGATTGGCTTTTCAACGGATGACAGTGCGCTGATTTCGCCCAGCTTCGATAGCTGCATATTCTTCAGGCGCTGCGGGTCTTTTGCTAGGCGCACTTGGCCCATGCAACGCTCTACGTTGTCAACGAACCAACGCTTGCCGTAGACAGGAACGATCGGAATGTTCTTGCCAGCAATGTAGCCAGCATCCTCAAGGATGCCGCCACCGCTCATGATATACTTGTGAACCTTGCGGCGCTTGGTGCGCTTCTGGCGTACTTCTACAGTGCCAACAGCCATCAAGGTTTCTTCAAGCGTTTCGTCAGCGTCAAAGTCAGCTTGCGTGTAACGTTCTTCTTCGCCGTCTATAGTGGTGAAGATACGAACAGTCTCGCGCACTTCTTCAACGCGGTAGTATTCAGCAACATACACAACGTCAGGCGTACACCAGTCGAATTCTGACTGCTGAATGTCTTTAGGCCATGTTGTTGGATCGTCGTTAAACTCATCGCGGTAAGCTTGGAAGCTCATGCTGTAGAGAACGAAGCAATACTTAGCGTCGGCTTTGTCCTGGCGCTTTGCGTCTAGGTCAAAGAAAACGCTGCTGTCAGCGTCAAAGATAGGCTCAATGCGGATGCGCTGACGATCGTTCTCATCGTCTTCGTCATCTTCATACACAGTGCGTAAGCGCCATGCACCAAAGCCACCGCCTACTGCTTCCTCGAAACCATTGTCATAAGCTTCTTCAGCGCCGCTATCACGTTCATCCGCACGATAGAGACCATTGCAAGTTGCCGATAACTTGTCGTTCTCTGTTCCGTCTTTGGATACGAAGTCAACGCCAATGCGGTTATTGCGATATTCATTGATGATGCGAATGACGCTTAGAGCAATCTTGTTTACTTCAAAGCGCGGCTTGTTCTCGAACTGCTCACCTAATGGGCCTTCCCATTGTGCGCCAGCGAGAGAGTAGAAGCGTCTGTCCTGCAAACACTGCAAGCGTTCGTCACGCATGGTTGTTTGGCAACGATCGAATTCTGCCAGCGCGTTAGCGTGAACGTTTGCAAAACGCTGGTCTCTAGTTAGTCGAGCCATTCATTACCACCTATTCACAAACGCAAAATCAGAATATATCTTGCTTGCATATACATTATAAGCCGTAGCCGCGTCAAACTCGTTCTCAAAATATCCCAAATGCTTCTGCTTACCACTTGGCAGGGTTCCATAAGCACGCCATTTATTGGAGACTTTGCTAAAAGTAACTCCTTTAAATTGAGAAGATGCAATAGCTCTTTTTCTGCGCCAAGCAAGATTCTGTGATCGATTTGCTATTCTAAGATTTTTCCACCTATTATCTAGCGGATTGTGATTTAGATGGTCAATCTCATCACGCTCTCCAGGGTGAGAACCTGTCATAAAGCAGTATGCAAGCCTAGAGGACTTAAAGGCTACACCTAAAGCTCTAACATATGAATGACCATTTCCGAATATTGCGTCAGCCTTGTCCCCAGCCTTAACTCGCCCCTTGGATACGGTGCGAAAGAAATTTCCAGTATCTGGGCAATATCTGATTGATTGTTTAATTTGCTCTAATGTCGGCAAAGATTCTGGGCTTCGTGCTTTTGGCATTATTACCACCTATTCAGCGTTGGCATGGGCATTGCATCTATTGGCTTCTTAGGCGCTGCTCTACGCAAAGCTTCGCAAGCATATCTCAGGGCATCCACCACATGATTATCTTTATCTTCCAAGACAGGAATAATATTACCTGTCAAGGGGTCTGTTTTATAGCTGTAAAGAGATAGCTCGTCGATCGTATGCTGGCAGCGCGGATGCACAACAATATCGTAGTTCTTCAGCCACTCAATGCCTTCCTCTACAGATTTAGGCCCTTTCACGGCTGGCATAATCTTCGGGAAGCCATTCTTCTTCATGTGGCTAATTGTTTCGGGTCGAGCGTTATCAGCAACAATGGGCCACTTTTCTGATTCCGGTATCGTCAGGAACAGGTCTGGCGTGTTCACGATTTCGCAGCCTACCATGTAAGCCTCGTAATCAACGTAAAGCTTTCTGCCTATCAGGTGGCAGCGAACCAGAACTGTTGGGTCTGTAGCAAAGCCCCAGTCAGCGCCAAAGCGATGCGTTGCGTCTTCAGGCGCTTCAAACTCCTCGACAGTCCAGTTGCGGAATACTCGCGCTTCACTGTTGCTGAGATACGAACCAAGCCAAACGTGCTTGTACTTGTCAGGGTCACGGTCTCGATCGTATTCCATTTCCGCTTTGAGAACATCAGGGAACCAAGGATTGTCGCGGAAGTTTACTTCTTTCACGATTGCGCTTGGCGGAAGATTAGGCCCACGAAGTAGTGCGTCAATCGGATCGGTGCTGTTGCGCGGGTTCCATGTGAACCATAGCTCACTGTCTGGCTTACGGATTGTAGGACGCAATAGGTCGAGAGAGCGTTGCGATAAGCTCTGCGCTTCTTCTACCCATGCACAGTCATAGCCTTCGAGCGACTTAATGGAATCGCTTGTGTGGTTCTGCATTCCCTGGAAGATGATTAGGCCATCGCCATGCACAGATTTAATCTGTGTCTCTTGCACTTCAAAGTAGGATTGCACACCCATCTGCTGAATCTTTAGCTCCAGTAGGCGCTTGACTGATTGGCTTAGGGATTTCTGTATTTCACGAACGCATACAGAGCGGCGCGTCTGATCGATAACGTGCGCTTCAATCATGGCTTCAGCGAAGGCATGGCTCTTGCCGCTTCCTCGCCCACCATGTGCACCCTTGTAACGGCTTGGCTGCAAGAATGGCTTATACCATCGCGGTGTTTTAATCTTCAGCGTTGTCATCAATCACTTCACGCTGGATGTGTGTAACCAGATTGCCCGTGAGATTCAGCTTGGATGGAGCATCAAGGCCAATCATTGCGTTGATTGCTTTTACAGCGTTCACCTTGTCGCTTGGCTTTGCGTCTGCGTCTAAGCCTTTAGCTATCGTTGACAACACATCAAGGCTGTCTGCCATCGTCCAAACAACACGTTCAGCAGCAGCAGCTCGTAATTCGGCAACCCTTGTTGAAACGTCAGTATTGCTCATTAGCTTTGATGCGTTAGCTTGGCACGTTTCAGGCTTAGTTGTCGGCTTAACGTCAAAGGCGGCTCTGTAAGCGTCTGCCTGTGTTTTACCTGATGCTACTTCGTGAGCAAATCGCTCTTGTTTAGGTGTCAATGCCATCTGTCTCAGCTTCCATAAAAGGTCTGGTAAAAACCTTTTAGAGCATCTCAGTCATTGTGTCCATATTCCAACTCAATCAGCTTTGACAGATAGTGTTGCGCCTTCAACAAATCCTCAATGCCGTTCTTGTCACGATAGCGTGCAAGGTACTTTATGCAGTTCCCTTGCAGAAATCCTGAGAAAGCTTCTGCCGACATCCAGGACTCCATTGCTTGCCAGGGCTGAACGCTCTTGGATGCGTAATGGTCTCCGCCTACCTGATGTGAATTAATATTCTCCATCATCTTCCTCCTCGTCGTAATCAAACGGATCATAGCCCTTTAGCATTGCATCTACTGCAACCATGATTGGCCCAGTAATACGCACCTTGCCAGCTTCCATCTTGCGAATGGTTGTGCCGCCATTGTCAGGCGATAGGCGGAGAGCGTCCGCCATCTCGTTTACGCTGTAGCCCATGTAGGCTCTAGCTAGTTTAAGCTTTGCTGGCGTCATGGCGCTTCTCCACACCAAAGTCCGCATTCTGCATCCATGTCTGGGTCTTCATCAAAAAATCCTTTAAATAAATCTCCCTGATTACGAGCAGCATCAATTAACTGATCATATCCGTATCCAGAGCGAAACGTTGCCGCGCTTTGTTTTGAACAAATATCGCTGGCAAAGCTTTCCATGTCGGCCCACCATTTCAAAGTACCTGGCTGCGTCCGCTCAATCTCCATTAACTTTGGACGCGCCTTTAAAAAGCAGCCATCGCAATTTCCCTCGAATGGCAGCAACTGCAAATCAAAATCTTGCTCTGCCCACCAAGTGCGAACATCTCGCTGCGTAACTCCATCTTCAAATAAGGGGAAAACGGAAACCCAAGGGTCTTTACCTTTTTCGTTAGCAGATGCTCCACGAGATACACGGTGGCCTTCGTCTGCCCTAAGCCCAACCACGTTAGTCCATTTTTTATACCCCTTGGACTTCATGAAAAACTTCATGGGTTCGATTTTTAATTCTGTAGTGCAAAAGCGCATGACGCTGTTTGGTAGATATTTCTTGCGCTCAATCAAAGCACGGAATGGCTCTCCGTTTCGGCTGGCACTGTTGTAACCAATTTCAACAAACCGATCCTCATAGCTTTTGGCTTTCCGATCTGATTGCTCTAGCCAATGAATATTAATTCCCCAGCGGCTTTGACACTCATGCACAAAGCGCAATGTTTCTTCGCGCTCTTTGCCTGTGTTGGCAAAAGTCACATGAACATCATCTGGCAACACTCCTCCATGCGCGTCAAGGATATGCTTGAGCATATATCCAGATGTTCTACCACCACTGAATGATATGAGTGCTGGCCCATGAATGAGGTAAGGATTGACCTTTTCCTCCGTCATGCTTCTTCCATCTCTGCTGCCGCTGCCATCTTCTGCAGTGAGTGAACAATGGTGCTGTGATCGCGGTGCATAATCCGTCCAATTTCTGTGGTTGAATAGCCCTTCTCTCTTAGCATTACAACGCATTTGCGCCTTACTTTTACCAATGTCTTCAATTTGCTTTTACCCAAAATGTCTTCAACTGTGTAACCGTATAACTCTGCAATGGCATCAATCTCTGCCAGGTTCCGTTCCTTTGGCGTCATGAGGCTTCCTTGTGGAAAATTCCGTCAATCATTTTGCCCTTACGATCTTTGATTTCCTGCCATGCGCCATCGATGCAATCTTCAATCTGCATACCGTTCTGTGCAGCCATGATGGTTAGCACGACAACCATATCCCCAATGGCGTCCGCAAACTCTATGTCGTTCTTTTTAGCGATAGCGTTAGCCAGTTCCCCAGCTTCCTCGATCAGCTTTACGAATTGGCTTTTTAGATCGCTGCCTTTGATTAGGTTGCGGTCTTCAGCCCATCCTCGAATTAAATCTGCATACAGCATTAGATTTTGTCCTTTTTGATAAAGCGTCCTGTCTTGGAATCGCGCAGTGAAGCATTGCGTTTTAAGAGCAGCAATTCCGTTGCGTCCCTTGTCCATGCGTTCCGCCACCAAGTGCGGTCAACGTGCGTTTGCCATAGGACAATTAGCGTTGTGGCTTCCAGTGCCAGCAGCGCGATGATTGCGATTTGATATTGGTTCATTTAATCCTCCATATTGACGAGGCCTAGCCTCTGGTTATGCGAACGTGAACTGGCGTTCGTGAAAACAGTGAGCGAACCAGCGAGGAGCTGGATTGCTGCTAATTAGATCAGCAAAGAACGCATATTCTGCATTACCTTTGCTATCAAAGCGAAAGCAACGATCGGAAGGCTTGCGCTCATCAGCGTCAGTGACTTCGATGAAAACACCGTCAGCGAGTGTGGAAAACTTTACTAGCATTAAACTTACTCCTTAAAGGCGAGGCATTGCCTCCGTTGCTGTTGCACCCTCATAATCTTGGCATATTTATATGTAAAGCACTTTTTTCAATTAAATATCATTTTTGCCGTTTTGCATGTTCGATTGCAGCCAAAGCCCATTCTTTTGGCGCTTTAGAATACTTACCTTTGGCCCAGTTCTTTCGTATATCATCCATAGATATGCTTCCGAGGTCATATTTAGCCAGGTCACACATTAGGTCTGTGGCTGCGCTCTTGGTCACCTGATTGTATATTCCCCATCCACAATGCGAAGGTAACCGCGATCTTCAGCAATCCGTAACCAACGCTCTGGCTTGTCTGTCAGATCGACAGGCTCACGGCATCGCAGCGACATAATAAATTCCTCGAACCTTGCTTGCGTGTTATTCAAACAGATACGAAGCGCCTTGTCCTTTTTGGTTGTTCGCGGCGTGTAGCTATCCAATATCTGTAAGCACTGGCGCGGCGTCGGGAACCAATCAAGTTCCTTGCAGACGCGCTCAGTCATGTAGCTAAGGGCTTCTTTCGTGTAGCCTCCAAGAATCCGTGCATAGACTGCTGTCCGCATCTGTCCGCTTTGCTCGTCGGTGTTCTTGCTTGGCAGGGTTGCCTCGATAAACTGAAGCTGCTTGGCAAGCTCTTTGGTTTCGACTGGGATGTTCTCGACAGGCATCGCTAAGGCAATCGATCGTAACTCATCGCACTCTGCTATTGTAAGCTCAGAACGGCTCATCAGTTCGTCCATCCGCGACGTATCGAAGTGCTGCGGCAAAGCCGTTTTGGTTTCTAGGGTTACTAGCTGTCCGATTTGTTGTGCCATTTTTCTGCTCCTTAATTTCGTAAAGGTCTGTCCAGCTGTTCATTGTGCTGCGATCTAGAACCTCTGTTATGTCTTGGCCATTGGCCCTCAATTTATCCAGCTTACTGATAGCTTGATTGTAAGCTCTGTCTGTCAATGGCTTCTTGCGAATCATTCGCATCTCCACCCAACCATTCCAAGCATCAATCGGAATCCAATCCGGAAGCTCCGCTCTTATATACTTAACTGGTTTATGATTTGTGTTTATATCTGGTATAGGTTCGCCCTTCTGGGCATCTTCATTTGTCTTTTTGGGCAAATGGGTTTCTTCCTTTAGGCAAGTCGGTGAATACCATTTTGTCCGATCATATGCGGATTTGTTAAAACATCCGCTTTCAATCAAACCATCGCTTTCAAGCTTGTCCAATGCAGTCCGTATTTGCTTACCAGTTAAATATGGAAACAAGTCAGAAAATGCGGATACGCTATTATACGTCCACCAACGTCCTTCATAAAAATGGCGTCCATTGGCAGCATTCTTTTCAGCCCAGTAAAAAAGGTTCTGATAAATCACGGCAGCGTTGAGACCAACACGAGCCGCGATCGCTGGATCAAATTGATGTGCGCTCATTTCACGCCCTTTCTAGAATTGCATGAACGACACATTGTTTGCAGATTATCGAACGATGTCGTGCCACCCTTAATTTCTGGAATTATATGGTCGCAGCACAAATCCAAATGAGTCTCGCAAGAAACACACCTGTATAAATCCCTCTCCATTACGGACTTGGATAATTTACGGCCTATTTTTGCTTTTTGATATAGTTTAGATTTTGACGTATTGTCATGTGGCCAGCTGTAACCATTGCTCTTTATCATATCAGCAAATTGCTCAAGAACCCAGCCGCCTTGACCGTCTCCCCAGTGCCAATACCATCCCAAATCAATTTTTATGATTTCTAGGGAATTAAAAAAACGATCAACGGCTTGAGATTCTAAACTCTCATCAAGCTCTTGCGTCACGGTTCTGTGGCGTGTATTACTCATTACAGCGATGCCTCCTATATAGGCGTTGTTAGAGCGGGTTGAGTGCCTGTCCTCTCTTGGGCACTCCCCGCTCGCTCTCCTATAATCGAAAACGCGGCCTTGTAAAAGAGAATTTTTGCAAGTGATTGACCTGCCATACGCTATCAGCGTATCTTGCGCGGATTGGTACTCCTTACCGAAACGAACTGGGCAGTGTTTGGATTGGGCTTTCTCGGTCGCACTGCCCATTTTTTCATTTGGTCTCACGAAGCTGGTGGTGAGGAAATAGCGCGATAAACACAGCGCGGCGAAGTGGCCAATCCCTAACGATGACTCCCTTCACTTCGTGAGTAATTAACATACCGTTTTCCACATATTCAAAGTCAGATTTATAAGCAACGCGCCTACCATTGGGATGCTTTAGCTGCTTGCCATTGATGACAAAGTAATATGTTGGACTAATCATTAGGTCGCTAATTTTGCCAGCAGCTTGCAGATCGTGAAGCTCGTTGCACGTTATAGCCTCCCGTTTGCTGTCATGGGTGTGACCAGCATTGCACTGCGCTTTGACAGCACGATACTTTCCGAAGCGACTCATGCGTTAAGCTTCTGCTCTATTAGGCGATCGAGTGCGTCATTGGCTGCAAGCCATGCGCCTAGCTGTGGTTCAGTGCGTCCACTTTTCCAATTCGACAGCGTGACACGGGTGATGCCAGCCTCAATTGCTATCTTGCAAGCCCTGATTTTATGCGTCCTGGCATAGCTAAAAAAGTTCGCAATTTCGTTTTGTACCTGGTTCATATTCAACTTTCTTTGTGTTGTGGATAAAAAGAGCTTTTAATCTTCTGAAAATTAGTTACAAGGGGTTTGGCAAATAAAAGGAGATACCGCAATGCCAGTACATAAAAAGCTTAACGAAGCGCGGATTGCTTTCCACGCATTACCGCTGAAAAAGTCCGGCCATAATACTTTTGCCGGATATAAATATTTCGAGCTTTCCGACTTTGTGATTCCAGCCCTTCGCATCTTCAACGATGTCGGATTGTGCGCGGTTATCAGCTTTTCGGAATCCACAGCGTCGATGCACATTGTCGATGTTGAAGATGGCTCGATGGTTATTATTCACAGCCCAATGGGATCAGCCAATCTTAAAGGCTGTCACGAGATTCAGAACATTGGCGCTTGCGAGACTTACTCCACGCGCTATCTCTGGACAGCAGCCCTTTGCATTGTCGAGCATGATGCTCTGGATGCTACCACAGGCAAGAGCGAACCAGCACCACGCGCTAAGTTTATAAGTCAAGACCAGTTCGCTTTTTTAGCGGAATTAGTGTTCCGCACGGAAACTGACCTAGCCTTGCTTTGCAAGCATTACAAAATCGACGCACTTAATGAATTGCCGGAAAGCCGCTTCGATGCGGTAAAGGCTGCATTAGAAAAGAAGCTGAAATGACAGACGCAGCAATCATCCAACGCAGCCCTGAGTGGTATGCAGCACGTTGTGGAAGCCTTGGCGCTTCCCAACTAGCAGACGCCCTAGCCAAGACCAAATCAGGCTGGGGAGCATCACGCGCCAACCTTCGTGCAACGCTTGTGGTCGAAAGACTTACAGGCCAGCAAGAAGAAGGATTTATCCGCAGTGCAGCAATGCAATGGGGAATTGAAAAGGAAGAAGAAGCCAGAATCGCCTACAGCTTCATGACAGGCCATGATGTGACTGAGGTGGGGCTATATAAGCATCCTACCATTATCGGTACTCACGCCAGCCCTGAC
>Ga0315906_10011369_pt1 | contig 10384 bp, 7 predicted proteins | sample LakEriMetagenome_4_FD_203526 | JGI IMG/M metagenome (GOLD analysis project Ga0315906, IMG submission 203526) | Freshwater fungal communities from buoy surface, Lake Erie, Ohio, United States - Buoy 2 MA122 | ecosystem: Environmental > Aquatic > Freshwater > Lake > Lake biofilm | place: USA: Lake...
GTTGTATTCGATAGACGCGGCGAACGGGGCGGTTTTGCCGATTGGCACGGGGGGCGGCGTGGCTTTGAGCCAGGGGCCGGTGGGTGGCACGATCCTGTATTCCATCGGGCCGAGCTTGTTTGAGTTGAACGTTGGCACGGGGCAAAGCCGGGCCTACGTTTGCGGTCCTTGCGAACCGATGGGGGACCATGCGTACGACAGCAGCACGGGGACGATCTTCGCGTTGGGGAAGTTGTACCCGCTTGGGGTGGGTTTCCCGAATCCTATCTCAGCGTTGATGCAGCTTTATGACCTCGGCGTGCCGAGTCCGGGCGTGCCCAACAGCACGCAGATTGGTTACGTCCCGATTGGCCCGCTGGGGGTGGAGGGGATCACGACGATTGAGTATGTACCGGGGTATGGGTTGCTTGGTACGGACGGCTATCAGGCGCTGTACCGGATTAACGAAATATCGGGACAGGCCAGCCTGTTCGCGCCGCTCACGATTGTTTTGCCGGCGACGGGGGGCATTACGCCGATCAACGGATTGGCGTATGACGGGGACACGGGCCGGTTGCTGGGGAGTGCGCCGAACGGGGTTGGCGATGTGGGGATCGGACTGGCTCGGGTATATGTGATCGATATCGTTACCGATCCGAACACGAACCTCACGTTCGCGTCGGCGGGATGGTTGAATGAATCGCCGCCGAGCTTTACTGGGATTGCGGCGGTGAATTCTGTTCCGGAACCTGGGCCGGTGGTGTTGGCTGGTGTTGGGTTGCTGGCGATGTGGTTGGGTACGTTTTACGGAAAAAATAGGGTGACTGACGCGGGTTTCTAGCTTTTGTTTTACGGGGAAAGGGGGTAGGGGGAATATGGTGATTGCGGTGGCTGTCCCTAATTTTGGTTGACGGGGGGGAGAGGGGATGATAATCTGGCTTGCGCCAGTAGTAGTGTAAGAAAGAGACTGTAATTTTTCTGCAATGTATTCACTACTGTCGTTGAATATCTAGATTTTTGAAACGGTTGTCGGAGGCGATGTTGGCTAAAAAGCTTTTTTGGTCTTTGTTTTCGGCGTTTGCAGTGCTCGCACTCGCGGTTCCCGCGGAGGCTGGCGTTGTGTACTCGGTCTCGGTTGATACGAGCCTTCTCACGAGTGGCACTACAGGGAACCTGAACTTCCAGTTCAATCCCGGTGGCGGGTCCCAGGAGGCGTCAGCCAGTCTTTCCAATTTCACGACCGATGGCACGTTGACCGGTGTGCCAACGCTTACCGGCGATGTGTCCGGGACCCTGCCGGGGACGGTTACCTTTGGGAACAGCACCGCATTTAACGATTATTTTCATGGGTTTACGTTCGGTTCCTCGTTCTCCTTCCTGTTGACCCTGTACGGGCCCGCGATTGATGCGCCCAATGGCACGGCAACCTCCGGCACCACGTTTGGCGTGGCGATGTTTGACGATTTGGGCACCACTCCGCTGTTGACGACCGACCCCTTTGGCTTTGCCGGGCTGGCCGAGATCAACCTGAATGGGTCGGTGGGCCTGATCCTGTACGCTCCCGATACGTTTAACAATCCCGTGGTTACCTTTGCGGAAGTTCCTGAACCGGCGACCGGCGTTGTGACTGGCGTTTCGCTCCTGGCCGCGTGGTTTTTCCGCCGGCGTCTGGGATTGTCGGCGTAATTCGACCGTAATAAAACAATTTAAAAGCACTTCGCCGTTTATTGTCCGGAGTGCGTTTTACCTGATTGAGGATCTCTATGCGACGTTTGGATCGATTCGGTCTCGTGCTTCCGGTATTTCTGTTCTCGTTGCCCGCATTTGGGGCGGCGCCGGAGGTGAAAACCGTACCGGCGTTGGGCGGAGATTCCGCCGCAGCGCACGACGTGCTGGCCGAGCGGCCGACGACGTTGAAGGGAACGTCCAGCGTGACGGGCCCGGAGATCCAGGCGACGTGGGAGTTTGGTGACGAGTCGGCGCCGTTTGTTTTTACGGTGACCAATGGGCACGACGTTTCGGCCCGGCATACGTATTCGGGCGCGGTTGGCACGGTCTATACGGCCAAGCTGACGGTGGTGGACCGGCGTTCGGGCGAGGCGTCTTCGGCGCGGTATCAGGTGAAGATCGGGGAGAACACGCTGGCGGTGGGGGCGGCGATCGCGATTGACGAAGGTCTTTGGTATCTGCACCGGACGATGAACCGGGCGACGGGCGACTGGCAGGGCGATTGCGGGCGGGCTTGCAATGCGAGCGGGTCGGTGACGGCGTCGAACGTGTTGGCGTTTGAGGCGGCTGGGTTCCTGGCGACTGGGGATGCATCGAACCCCTACACGGAGACGGTGGACCGGGCGCTGCGGACGTTGGTGCGCAGCACGGATCCGGCGTTGCGGACCGGGGATTGGGTACGGGCGCTGGAAGCGGCGGATACGCCGGAGCGCGTGGTGGAAAACGGACCGGCCGACGTAATGGGGCGGACGTTTGGCGAGATTGTGAGCCGCACGCTGGAGACACAGAACCTGAAGGCGAAGGCCAGCGGGGCGCGGGCGGCGTCGGCGAATGTGACCTTGGAGGCGATTTCCAGCTTGATTGGCCGGCAGAACCCGGCGGGCTACTGGACGAACGAGAGCGACGAGGCGCAGGCTTCGTTTGAAACCGCATCCGCTGTGTTTGCGGTGGCTTCGAATTTCCGGTCGGTGGCGAGCACGATTTCGATTGTCTCCAGCCAGGTGCAGGTGACGTCGACGGGCTTTCTGTTCTCGCGGGTGACGCAGACGTTTAACGGGACGATGACGGTGAAGAACATCAGCGGCTCTGCGATTGCGGGGCCGATTGTGGTGGTGCTGACCAACCTTCCGGTGAACGTGACGCTGGTCAACGCGGGCGGGACGTTTAACGGGAGCCCGTACATTGTTGTTCCGGCGGTGGCGCTGTTGAACCCGGGGCAATCGGCGCCCGTGGCGTTGCGGTTTGCCAATCCGGGGAACGCGATTATCAACTTCGTGCCGGTGACCTATTCCGGGACGTTCCCGCCGAATCCGGTATCTGTTGGCTGCCCGGCGAATACGGGGACGGAAGGGACGCCGTACAATTCGGCGGTGCTGGGGAATGGCGGCGTGCTGCCGTACACGTTTTCGATTGGGCCGGGCGCGCTGCCTGGCGGGCTGACGCTGAACCCGGCGACCGGGGCAATTACGGGCAACCCGAATTCTACCGGGTTGTTCAATTTCACCGCGAACTTGTCGGATGGGACGGGTGTACCGAGCGGCAACGCATCGGCCAATTGTTCGATCAATGTGACCGGTTCCGCGGTAGCGATTACGGTGCAGACGGTGCCGGCGGGGCTGACGATTATTGTGGACGGGAATACGTTGACGGCGCCGCAGGTGTTTAACTGGGTGCCGGGATCGAACCACACGATTGCGACGACGACGCCGCAGGGCTCGGGCGGGACGCGGTATGTGTTCAACAACTGGAGCGATGCGGGGGCGATTTCGCACTCGGTGACGACGCCGGGATCGGCGACGACGTATACGGCAAGCTTCGATACGGAATACCAATTGACAACCGCGGCTGGCGCGGGCGGAACGGTTTCGCCGGCGAGCGGGAGCTTCTTCCCGGCGGGTTCTGTGCAGAACGTGACGGCGACGGCGAATTCCGGATTTGTGTTTGCGAACTGGACCGGGCCGGTGGCGAACGCCGCGAGCGCGGCGACGACGGTGACGATGTCGGCACCGGTGAGCGTGACGGCGAACTTTACTTCGAATACGGCGATTACGGTGCAGACGGTGCCGGCCGGGTTGACGATTATCGTGGACGGGAACACGTTGACGGCGCCGCAGGTGTTTAGCTGGGTGCCGGGATCGAGCCACACGATTGCGACGACTTCGCCGCAGGGATCGGGCGGGACGCGGTATGTGTTCAATAACTGGTCGGACGCAGGAGCGATTTCGCACACGGTGACGGCACCGGGCGTGGCGACGACCTTCACGGCGACGTTCGATACGGAGCATCAATTGACTACCTCGGCTGGCGCGGGCGGGACGGTTTCGCCGGCGAGCGGGACGTTCTTCCCGGCGGGTTCTGTGCAGAACGTGACGGCGACTGCGAACTCCGGGTTTGTGTTTGCGAACTGGACGGGTCCGGTGGCGAATGCTGCGAGCGCGGCGACGACGGTGACCATGAGCGGTCCGGTGAGCGTGACGGCGAACTTTACGGCTAATGTGGGCATTACGGTGCAGACGGTGCCGGCGGGGCTGAGCATTATTGTGGACGGGAACACGTTTGCGGCGCCGCAGGTGTTTAACTGGGTGCCGGGGTCGAACCACACGATTGCGACGGTTTCGCCGCAGGGTTCGGGCGGGACGCGGTATGTGTTTAACAACTGGAGCGACGCGGGGGCGATTTCGCACTCGGTGGTGGCGCCGGGATCGGCGACGACTTTTACGGCGACGTTTGATACGGAGTATCTGTTGACAACCGCGGCTGGCGCGGGCGGGACGGTGACGCCGGCGAGCGGGAGCTTCTTCGCGGCCGGGTCTGTACAGAACGTTTCGGCCACGGCGAATTCCGGGTTTGCGTTCAATGGCTGGACGGGGCCGGTGGCGAATGCGGCCGCGGCGGCGACGACGGTGACGATGTCGGGCCCGGTGACGGTGACGGCGGCATTTGCGACGTTGTTGACGGTGGCTTGTCCGGCGACGACGACGGTGAACATTGGAACGCCGTATTCGGATTCGCTGGTGGCCGCGGGCGGGACGGCGGCTTACACGTATTCTCTGCAGTCCGGAACGTTGCCTCCGCCGCTGGTGGTGGCTGGTTCGGGGCTGATCACGGGCACGCCGACGACGAAGGGGACCTACAACTTTGTTGGCAAGGTGGTGGATTCGACGTCACCGATCCAGCAGACGGCGACGGCAAACTGTTCGATCGTGGTGCCGAACCGGGCACCGACGGCGACGGGGCAGAGTGTTTCGACAAATGAAGATGTTGCGAAACTGATTACGCTGGCCGGCAGCGACCTGGACGGCGATCCGTTGATATTCACGATTGTGACGCCGCCGACGAAGGGTGCGATTGTTTCGTCGGGCGGGGTGAGCTGTTCGGGAGTGCCGAGCAACTGCACGCGAAATTTCACGTACACGCCTACCGCGAACTTGAATGGGCCGGACAGCTTCACGTTTAAGGTGAACGACGGGACGGTGGATTCGGCGGCTAACGCGACGGTGACGATTACGATCAACGCCGTGAATGATGCGCCGGTGGCGACTGCGAAGCCGTATATCGGGTTCGCGAATATGCGGATTGTGATTCCGGCGGCGGCGGGCCTGCTGGTTGGGGCGACCGATCCGGGGGATCCGGAGAACTCGTCGCCGGTGTTCACGGTGGGTACGGTGAGCGCGACTTCGCCGGCGGGCGGTTCGGTAACGCCGAACCTGGCGGACGGGTCGTTTACGTTTGATCCGCCACCCGGAGTGACGGGGAATGTTAGCTTCACCTACACGGTTTGCGACAACGGATTGCCGGCTCCGGCTGCGTGCAGCGTGGCGGCGGCGGTGACGGTGAATGTGGGGGGGCCGGTGATCTGGTTCGTGAACACGGCCGGCGGCGCAGGGAATGGAACGTTGCTTTCGCCTTTCAACACGCTGGCGTCGGCGACGACGGCGATGGGTTCGAGTACAAATCAGCGGATCTTCGTATATTCGGGGACTCAGGCGCTGGGCGCCGGGGTGACGTTGCCGGCCGACGGCTGGCTGGTTGGGCAGGGCGTGACCGGCGCCTCGTTCGACGCGGCGATGGGGATTACGCCTCCGGTGACGGCGATTGCGCGACCGAGCATTGGCGGGACGGCGCCGATCATCCGGGGCACGGTGAACATGAATGGGAACAACGTAAATGTGCGGGGGCTGAGCATCCAGCCGGGGTCGGGCGTGGCGGCGCTGGCGGCGACGCAGACCGGGCCGTTTACAGGGCTGGTGGTATCGGACATTCCGAACGTTGCGGGAAGCAGCGCGCGGGCGGTGGATTTGCGGAACGTCAGCGGGACGTTCACGATTACCTCGGTGAACGCCAGCAATACGGATATCGGGATCAATCTGAGCAATCTGAATCCGTCGACGGGGAGTTTCTCCGTGGTTGGCGGCGGCGGGGTTTGCAGTGTGGCGACGACGACTTGTACGGGTGGGACGATTTCCAGCGTGACGGACACGAGTGTGAAGCTGGACAGCGCGAGGAACGTGACGTTGACGCGAATGCGGCTGAACGGGAGTTCGAACTTCGGACTGAACGGGAACAGCGTGACGAACCTGAGTGTGGAGACGTGCCTGATTGATGGGGCGCATGGCGATGCGTTGAATGAAGCTGCGCTGTACGTGACCAACTGGCTGGGGTCGGGAACGATCAACAGCAGTCACATTACGGGCGGGGCGAACGACAATATCCGAGTGGTGAACAGCACAGGTGTGTTGAACCGGCTGACGATTTCGAATTCGACGATTACGAATCCGAGCATAGGGGCGAACGCCAATCACGGGTTGCGGTTTGCGACGAATGTGGCGACCAACGCGGGGAATGGGGTGGTGATGAATCTGACGGTGCAGAACTCGACGTTCCGGAACAACCGGGCGAACCACTTTGACAGCGGGGCGACGGGGCTATCGACGATGGACATTGTGTTGAACGGCAACACGTTCGTGACAGACGGCGGATACACGACGCTGGGTGGGGCGATCAACATTACGAACGATCACCAGTCGGACGTGACGTTTGACGTGAACGGGAATTCGTTCAACGGGGCGCTGTTGAGCGCGGTGAACTTCTTTACGAGTAACGCGACGACGAGTGCGGCTTCGATGATCGGGAAGTTCCGGAACAATGCGATTGGGACGGCTGGGGTGACCAACTCGGCTTCCTCGACGGGGAATGGTTTCCAGGTAACGGCGACCGGCGGGGGCGCGGTGACGATGAACATTACCGGGAACGCGATTCGGAACTGGGGGAGCAACTACGGCATTGATGTCGCGGCCGGGGACGGTAGCCCGACGATGAATTTCACCGTTACGGGGAACACGTTGAATCTGAATGTGCCCCACCCGACGAACAACCTGCACGGCGTGCACTTCAATCTGGGGACGACGGCGGCGGGGGCGGTGACGGCGTGTGTGGATGTGGGCGGGGCTGGGGCACTGGTGAACACCGTGACGAATGCGGCGCCTGCGACCGGGTCCGAAATCCGGGTGCGGCAGCGGAATTCATCGACAGTTCGGCTACCGGGTTTTTCGACGGGGACAGCGGCAACGTACCTGTTTGGACGGAACACGGCGTCGAGCGCGGGGGTAGTGACAACCGCGGGGACGTTCAGCGGCGGGGCGGCTTGCACGCAGGCGCCGTAGTGATTTTGGTGGTTTGCAGGTAGTGAGACAAGGATAAGGAGACGAGATGGGACAACAGTACTTGAGTGAAATACGGCTCATGACATTTGGGTTCCCGCCCAGGGGATGGGCGCTGTGCAACGGGCAGTTGCTGCCCATTCAGCAGAATCAGGCGTTGTTTGCGTTGTTGGGAACGACCTACGGTGGGAACGGGCAGACGACGTTTGCGCTGCCGGACTTGCGGGGCCGGACGCCGATGCACACGGGGCCGGACCCGATGGGGACGAGGAAGGGCGCGGAGACCCACACGGTGCAGATGCAGGAGATGCCGCAGCACAACCATCTGTTGATGGGGACAACGACGGCGGCGTCGACGGTGGTGCCATCGAACAACGTGCTGGGGGCGGCGGTGAACGTCTATGGGAATCCACCGGCGACGTCGCTGCTGCCGAGTTCGCTGACGCCGACGGGCGGGAGCCAGGCGCATAACAATATGCAACCGTATACGGTGATGAGCTACTGCATCGCGCTGCAGGGCATCTTCCCGTCGCAGACTTAGGAAACGAGGAGCCACTATGGGACAACCTTATGTAGGTGAAATTCGGATATTCGCGGGGAACTTCGCCCCGAATGGATGGCTTTTCTGCGATGGGTCGTTGTTGTCGATCGCGGAGAACGAAACGCTGTTCAACCTGATTGGCACGACGTATGGCGGAGACGGGCAAGAGACGTTTGGGCTGCCGGACCTGCGGGGACGGATCCCGGTGCACCAGGGGCAGGGGCCCGGACTGGGGCAGTACGCGATGGGGCAGATGGGCGGGACGGAAACGGAAACATTGACGACGCAGCAGATTCCGGCGCATCAGCATGCCGTGATGGCGGCGACGGCGGTGGGAAACCAGACGCCGCCGACGGGATCGGTGGTGGCGCAATCGCCGCAGATTCAGCTGTATATTGAGGACGCGCCGGACGCGAACATGGCGGCGGGCGCGGTGGGAAGCACGGGCGGCAGCAGAGCGCACGAAAACCTGATGCCGTACCTGTGTGTGAACTACATCATTTCGCTGTACGGGATTTTCCCGAGCCCGAACTAAGGAGCCAAACATGTCAGATCAATTTGTGGCGGAAATCCGCGTATTTCCATTCGCGTTTGCTCCGAAGGGGTGGGCGCTGTGCAACGGGCAGTTGCTGCCGATTTCGCAGAACACGGCGCTATTTTCGCTGCTGGGGACGACCTATGGCGGGGACGGGAAGTCGACGTTCGCGCTGCCGGACCTCCAGGGGCGAGCGGGGATGGCGCCTGGGCAGGGACCGGGGTTGAGCATGCACGACCTGGGCGAAGAGGGCGGCGTGAACCAGGTGACTCTGGTTGGGGAAGAGATGCCGGTGCACACGCATGCCCTGCGCGCACATGCGCAGGATGCGGGGGATTTGAATGCGCCGAGCCCGGCGCGGTCGTTGGCGCGGTCCAATGGCGGGAACGTGTATGGACCGGTGGATGGCGGGGTTAAGCCGATGGCGGGGCTGGCACTTTCGGTTGTGGGCGGCAGTCTTCCGCACAACAATGTGCAGCCGATGCTGGTGATGAGCTACTGCATTGCGATGCAGGGTATTTTCCCGCCGCGGCCGTAGAAGCAGAGATGGGAAGTGAGATAAGCCTTCGTCCCGTGACCAGCGAGGACGAAGGCTTTTTGCGTCTGGTCTATGCGGAGGGACGGCGGGAGGAGTTTGCGCAGGTGGCGTGGCCGGCGGGCATGCTTGAGACGTTTCTGCGGCAGCAGTTCGACGCGCAGAGGGCACATTATACGGAGGGAAATTATCCGGGGGCGGAGTATACGGTAATCGAGCTGGATGGGGAGCCGGTGGGGCGGCTGTACGTGCAGCGAGGGGGGCCGGAGACGCGGGTGATGGAGATCGGGCTGGTGGCGGCGGCGCGGGGGAAGGGGATTGGGACGAAACTGCTGCAAGGGGTACTGGACGAGGGGCGTCCGGTGACGATCCATGTGGAGAGGCACAACCCGGCGTTGCGGTTGTACCTGCGGCTGGGGTTCCAGATTGTGGCGGACCTGGGGGTGTACTTGCAGTTGCGGTGGGCGCCGGTTAGTTAAAGATCGCCTCGTATTGAAAGATGGCTCCGGCGGGGCCGAGGGGGACGAGGAAGATGTGGATGTCGCCGAGGGTTGTGTTGTGCAGGGCGTGGATTTGCTGGGGGAGATAGGGGTTGAGGGGGCCGTGGAAGGTGAGGGAGAAGCCATCGCCGTGGCCGAGGCGGTTGCATTCCGTGAGGGTTAATTCGACGGAGCCGGGGCCGTGGGTGGCGGTGAAAACTTCGTTGACGCGGGCGGCAAAGGTGTCGTAGTTCAGGGAGCCGAGCATAGGAATTTATCCGCTCATTGTAGCAATGAGCGGGGTGATTCCCGCAGCGGAAAGAGAGGGTTGCGCTGGGGTCTGCAATCTGATGGGAATAGAAAGAGGCATTCCAAATGCCAAGAACATCTTCTTTGTGCGGATTGGCGCCGCTGGCGTGGAGTTTGTTTGGCGGTGCGATGTGGGCTGGGACGATTGTCGGGTTTGATCGATCTGATTTCGCCCTTCCCAACAGCCTGTTTTCGATTGATCCGCAGAGCGGCGCCGTTGCCGTGATTGGAGCGGGCAACGGGGTTGCGCTGAGCCAGGGGCCGGTGGGTGGCACGATTCTGTATTCAGTTGGGGTCAACGTGATTGAGCTGAACGTTGGCACGGGACAAAGCCGGGCCTATCTGTGCGCAGGCGGGTCCTGTGGTCCGATTGGTGATCACGCCTATGACAGCAGCACGGGGGTAATTTATGCGCTCAGCCAGCTGTACCCGCTTGGCTTGGGGTTCCCGAATCCGATAGCGGGACTATTTCGACTCTACGATACCGGTGTGCCGTTTCCGGGAGTGCCAGACAGCACGCAGATTGGCTATGGGCCGGTGGGGCCGCTGGGTGTGGAGGGGATAACGACGATCGAATATGTGCCGGGGTATGGGCTGATTGGAACGGACGGCTACCAC
>Ga0315906_10011370_pt1 | contig 10383 bp, 8 predicted proteins | sample LakEriMetagenome_4_FD_203526 | JGI IMG/M metagenome (GOLD analysis project Ga0315906, IMG submission 203526) | Freshwater fungal communities from buoy surface, Lake Erie, Ohio, United States - Buoy 2 MA122 | ecosystem: Environmental > Aquatic > Freshwater > Lake > Lake biofilm | place: USA: Lake...
TCCAAGCCAGAGAATTGCCCTACGCCGTGATCGATGTGCGTAACATAATCCCCTTTTTGAAGGTTGTAAATTTCCTTTAAAGTCAGTGCTTGTTTAGCTTGCTTAAACCCTTCTTTCAAACGAAAACGGTGGTAACGCTCAAAAATTTGATGATCGGTGTAGCAAACAAATTTCAGCTCTGGACAGATAAATCCTTCATGCAAAGCGAGATTCATTGGTGCAAATTCCACCCCTCCACCGATGTCTTCAAAAATCTGATAAAGTCGTTCGATTTGTCGCGGCTGATTGGAAAAAATCAAGTTTTTAAACAAGGATTCTTGTCGCGCCAATAAATCCGTTTTTAGCAATTCAAAATTCTTATTGAAACTTGGTTGAGGCTGAAAATCAAATTTAATTGTTTCATCAGCTTTAAATTGATAATCCGGTCCCCATTCCACGAGCGAATAGGTTTCGATTTCCTTTTTGAAATTCGTTTGATTTAGATAGCGTTCTGAGGGTAACGTATGCTTAACCGTTTCAGGCAATCCCGTATAAATTTCAACAGCTTTGTTATATTCTTTCTCCAGGATTTTTTCTGTGCGTTCAAATGAACTCAACCAAATATTCGCATTCTTCCCAATAAATTCAAAAAACGAACCTACTCCTTCCAAGGTCAGTTGACCTTGAATATTTGGAATGACGTTGAAGAAGGAGTGTGTTTTTACTGAAAGTTGCGTCGCAGCATCAAAAGTCCGAATCGTTTCCACCTCATCCCCAAAAAACTCGATTCGAAAAGGCAAATCATTGGCATACGAGTACACGTCGACAATCCCACCACGAATGGAAAATTGTCCCGGCTCGTAAACGAAATCAACGCGATCAAAATGATATTCCAATAAAAGTTCATTGATAAAATCGATGGAATACGATTTCCCGACTTCTACGCGTAAGGTATTTTCTACCAATTTCTTTTTTGTAGGAACCTTTTCAAACAGAGCTTCGGGATAGGTTACCACCCAAGCATTGGAGCCATTAGCAATTCGTTCCAAAACCTCGGCACGAGTCACCACATTTGCATTATCGGTTTCTTCAAGCTGATATGGAACGCGATACGACGCAGGATAAAATAAAATGCGTTTGTCTTCCGGAAACAAACCTTCTAGATCATTTAAAAAATAAGCTGCTTCTTCTTTGTCGTTGAGAATAAAAACATGGTGTCCTGGAACTTGTAGCGCCACACAGGCTGCGGAAATACTTTTCGACGAACCAACCAACCCTTTCCAGTGGACACGCACTTTCTCCTGACTCAAAGCGGATGCTGTGTGGTCAATAGCGGCTAATTTGCCAAATAATTTCAGGAAAGATTGTAATTCCATGAACGGCTGCGAAGATAATTTAATTTTGGGTTTGAATGGATTCAAAAAATTTGATAATATGCTTTTTTTTTGTGGAAATTATGATTGAACGACGCAATCTCAAAAATTACAATCTGGATGAAAAATATTGAAATATAAGTGACTTTTAACAAAAGTCATAAGTGATCCCATATTTTCTGATATTTCCCATCCTTGTCATATTGCTCTTCTTGTTTTTCCGTATTGAACTTTCTACCTGCTCTTGGATCGTTTCCTACACCAGCAATATATGCCCAATTTCCCCAATTTGAAGAAACATCGTAATCAATAAGTTGGCCTTCAAAGTAAGCAGCACCAACCCTCCAATCCTGTTCCAAATCAAAAATGAAATAACTGGCAACAATTTGCCTCATTCGGTTCGATGTCCAACCAGTTGTTTTCAACTCCTTCATGGCTGCATTCACAAAAGAATTTTGCGTTTCTCCATTTATCCATGAATTAATCAATTCGTCGTTTCTTGTTGACTTTCGTTCGGAGTTCCCTATAATTCCATGCAACTGGAAATAATCCATCGGATGTTTTTTAAACGAAAAACGAAAAAAGTCTCGCCAAAGCAATTCAAAAATGAGCCAATAAGTTGAATCATTCGCCTGGACCTCTTGTTCAAAACGTTTGACCTCGTGATAAATATATTTTGGAGAAATACAACCCGCAGATAGCCATTGCGATAACTTTGAAGAAAAATCAGTTCCTACAAGTTCGTTTCGTGTTTCCTTGTAATGTAAAATATGTCGTTTTTCAAACACATACGAATTGAGGTGTAGCAATGCTAATGATTCTCCTCCCAATGTTGGAATTGCACTTCGTTTATCCAATTCAATGGTATATTTTAGTGTATTCAAATCTTGTAAATCCCCTGAAATAATAGGACAACTAATGTTATTTGGAGCCGACAAAGCATGTCTAACATTCGACTCTTTCTCCACTATTTTTCGGAATTTCGTAAAAACTTCTGGAATTGAAGACATCGAAAAAGGCAAATCGGAGGGATGATACATCGTGCTTGTGCTGTACTCTTCGAAATCTACTCCTTTGGTCAAAAGCATTTTTTTCAAACGCTCATTTTCCCGTTTTTCTTCGATTCCTACCTGCTTTTTGGTGTACACTTTGAAAATGGAATATCGACTCAAAATCTCCTTAATTACCTCATTTTGGGTTCCCCTTTTAACCAATAAATACCCCCCAATTGACTTTAAATTTTGATGCAAATCGAATATTACTTTTTGAATAAAAGCCCGACGAATATTCCCCATTCTATTAAAACCAAATTGTTGACGGTTCATGTAAACCTCATCCCAACAATAAAGTGGTATGATTTCATCATTTTCTTTGATTGCTTCCAGTAGCGTTTTATTGTCGTTAATACGCAAATCGCTGGTGAATAATACGATTCCTATTTTCTTCATAGCGTCTCGATTTGTTCAAGATAGGATGAAGCCTGCAAAAGAATTGCTGTTCGATCGTCATTCGTCATTTTATTCCAAACGTTCAACATCATTCCCAACCTTGGATTTGAACGCAGTTTCTCCGCATGTTGATCAAAGAAATTCCAATAAAGCGAATTGAACGGACATGCTTTTTCTCCCACTTTTTTATCATATGAATAATAACAATTTCGACAATAATCGCTCATTTTATGGATGTATGCCGCAGAACTTACGTACGGTTTAGTCCCAACAATGCCTCCATCGGCAAATTGACTCATACCGCGTGTGTTTGTGATTTCCACCCATTCAAAAGCATCAATGTAAATACCCAAATACCACTTGTCAACTTCATCCGGATGAATGCCGGCGAGTAATGCAAAATTCCCAGTAACCATTAAACGCTGAATGTGATGCGCATAGGCATAATCAAGCGATTGAGATATTGCGTGTTTCAAACAATTTATTTTCGTATTTCCAGTCCAAAACCAAGATGGAAGTGGTCGTTTGTTTTCGAAGAAGTTCAATTCAGCATAAGCTGGCATTTGCGACCAGTAAATTCCCCGCATGTATTCACGCCAACCTAAAATTTGACGGATGAAGCCTTCTATTTGGTTCAATTCGCACAAATCCGGATTTTCGAAATACGCTTTTTCGACGCGCTTAATAACTTCCAATGGACTTATCAATTTGACATTTAAAGCAAATGAAAGACGAGAATGGTATAAATACCAATGATTTTCGGTCATTGCGTCTTGAAGTGTACCAAACAGCGGAAGTGAAACAGAAACAAATTCCTCTAACAATATCAAAGCTTGATCCCGCGTTGTTGTCCAATAAAATTCTGAAGGCTCAACCTTTCCGATTGTTTTTATTCCCGATTGCTCTATTTCCTCAACGATTCCCGAAACATTTTTCGAGGTGAGCAATACCGTATGAATAACATGGTTTTTTGGAACTTTTTTACGATTTTCCTGATCAAAATTCCATCTTCCTCCAACAGGTTTGTTTAAAGAATCGACAAGGACTTGATGCTTAACTCGCATGTGGCGGTAGAAGTTTTCCATCAAAAAGGTTTTCTTTCCCTTGAAGAATTCACCAAATTCATTTCGAGTAGTCAAAAAATGATAAGAGTCAGAGATGAAAACAGGAATTCCAATTTCCCCCTCTAATTGTTTTAATTCCTCATCAACACGAAATTCATCTGGTAATTGATAATGAACTTCTTTTGCCGAAAATTTGGTGCAAATAACTTTCAAATTTTCTGTTATGGTAGCCTTATTTTCAGAATCATTGATTTTGAGGTAATGAACATGATGACCCTTTTCTTTTAATTCCACAGCGAATTTCCGCATTGCGTCAAAAATGGCAACAACTTTCTGTATATGATGTTTAACGTAATCCGTTTCGCTGCGCACTTCCATAAGTACAAACAAAATATTTTCGTTAACCGAATTAAACCAGGGATGATTCAGGTTTAGCTGGTCGCCAAGAATGAGTTTAACGGAATTAAAAGAATTATTCATGTTTGTTTTTTCTGCATCGATCACTGCAAAATTTCACTTCAGGCCAGTTTTTTTCCCACTTTTTACGCCAGGAAAAATCCTTTTTGCACGCAGCACAAATTTTAGTGGGAAGGTAACTTTTGTTTCCTTTGAAACTCATACTCTCAAGGACGACATGCCACCATCCACATGTAATACTTGACCCGTTATCCAATCTGAGGTTTCGTCCAACAAAAAGACAACCGCATTCGCTAAATCTTCTTTTTTTCCAACTTTTTTTAGCGGATGTCGTTGACCCGCGAATTCCTCTTTTTCGGGTGTGCTTAAAAACTTTTCTGCCATTTTAGTTTGCGTCAAGGATGGCGCGATGCAATTAACCCGAATTTTGGGTGCAAACTCAGCTGCGAGAGCGCGCGCAAGTCCTTCAATCGCACCTTTAGAAACTGAAACAGCACTATGAAATGGCATTCCAACCTGAACGGCAACAGTACTAAATAATATAATACTTGATCCTTGGTTTAACTTTGCTTGATATTTTTGAATGGAATTAATTGCTCCAAGTACGTTTATTTCAAGTTCATTCTGAAAATCAGATTGTTTCAAAGATCGAAACGGCTTCAAAGTAATACTACCAGGAAAATAAACTAATCCATCTAAATTATCTTCAATTTCTGGTAATTCATTCAAAACAGGATTGCCGATTAGCGCTGCTGGAAGTTCATTAGAATAATTTCGAGTTAAGCAAATGACTTTATTTCCTTGATTTTCAATTTTTTTTAATGTGGCTTTAGCAACATCAGAATTTGCTCCAACAAAAAGATACTTTTTCATTGAAACATAACATTTTTACCTTATTTTATGTTCACATTATAAATCAAATTGAGTATGAAGTTGCTGCATACTTTCAATAAATACAGGCAGAGATAAAAAGTGAAAAATGAATAATATTTAAATCGCAGTTCAAGAAGGCAGATACGAATATGCTTATATGACATAAAGTTTACTAAAATACTCTCAAATAAAATAAAACTTAAACGTGGAATTATTGTTTACATATTTTAGGAAAAAGATTTTTTTCATTTTCAAAACAAAAATGGGATAGTTTATTGATTAATTATTATTTATTACTAATATCACAATTCATTAATATATGTTATGAACTTTACATTGAATCAACTTCGCATTTTTCTTAATATTGTAGAACAAAAAAGTATAACAAAAGCTGCAGAAAAATTATTTTTAACGCAACCTGCAGTCTCAATTCAATTAAAAAATTTTCAAGGGCAATTTGACATCCCATTAATCGAGGTTATAAATAAAAGACTTTTTGTAACAGATTTTGGATATGAAATTGCCGAAGCTGCTAAAAGTATTTTGAATGAAGTTAACGCAATAAACTACAAGAAAGCGATTTTTGAAGGCAAACTAACAGGGAAATTAAAAATAGCTGTAGTTTCAACTGGCAAATACGTAATTCCATATTTATTGACAGATTTTTTAAAAGTTAATCCAGAAGTTGAGCTAGAATTAGATGTTTCAAATCGCGGTAACGTCATAAACAACTTGGAAAAAAATAATGTGGATTTTGTATTGATGACTCGTTTACCTGAGAATTTAAGCGTTGAATCAACTAAATTATTTCAAAACAAATTAGTTTTAGTTGGAGGTAAAGGCTCTAAAATTCAATTTCAGAAAATGAAAGGCGAGTTTTTCAATCAACATCGCTTTATTTTTAGAGAGTCGGGATCTGCCACCCGTCAAGCAATGGAAAATTATTTATTAGAGCAAAAGATTAGCACAGAAAATATTCTTACACTTACATCAAACGAGGCAGTTAAACAAGCCGTAATTAGTGGAATGGGGTGTTCAATTGTTCCAATTATTGGTATTCGAAATGAACTTGAATTAGGTCAATTAGAAATGCTTAATGCGCCAGGATTACCAATTGAAAATGCTTGGTATTTAGTACATTTAAAAGAAAAGAAATTACTTCCTGCGGCACGAGCATTCAAACTTTATATAAAAGAAAATTTAAGTAGCATAATTCTAAACTATTTTAACTCGAAGTTCGAGTAGTAAGCTGAAGATATTTCAATCATGTCCATGTGTAGAATTATCTAAAAATTAGGTCTTTTCTAAACATAGATATTAACTTTGCAAAAAAGAAATTCAATGATTTCAATAAAAAAAAGTACCGATTTTTCGGAAAACAAACCCATCGTTTTTATTTTAGGTAAAGGTCACCAAAAAAATAAATCATTCAAAAGCGATATTTCGAAAGAATTTATCAAACGATTTTTTGAATCCAATAAAAACTTCGATTATCTAAAATTGGATGACCGTTTTGTTTTTTTTGTTAAAGAAGATCAAAAAGCTGAAGCGATTCGAATTTTAGGTTCTAAAATTCAAGAAATAATTAGTGAGGAATTTGAACAAATCTCAGTGATTGGAAGAGAAAAATCAGTTCTTTTCCTTGTTGAAGGATTGTCTCTAGCTAATTATCAATTTAACCGTTTTATTTCCAAACCAAAAAACAATAAACTTGAAACGGTATTTTTACAAGAGGATTTTGACGATGATAAAATCACTGAATTAAATAATACAATCAAATCCGTCTATTGGACAAGGGATGTTGTGAACACGCCTGTTTCACATTTGAATGCATCCCAATTAGCTGAAGAAGTTGTTGGACTTGGAAAAGACGCTGGGTTTTCTGTTCAGGTTCTTGAAAAAACACAAATTGAATCCTTGAAAATGGGCGGCTTGTTAGCAGTGAATAAGGGATCAATTGACCCACCAACTTTTATAATTGCTGAATATAAGCCAAAGAAATTAAAAAATAAGAAACCGATCGTTTTGGTAGGAAAAGGAGTCGTTTATGACACGGGGGGACTTAGTTTAAAGCCTACTCCTGGTTCCATGGATACGATGAAAAGTGATATGGCGGGAGCTGCCGCAGTTGCAGGAGCGCTTTATCTTGCTGCATTGCAAAAATTACCGTTACACATTATTGCGTTAATTCCTGCAACTGATAACAGACCAGGAGGAAATGCTTATACACCGGGCGATGTCATTACTATGTTTGATGGCACAACTGTTGAAGTATTGAATACCGACGCCGAGGGAAGAATGATTTTGGCTGATGCGTTGGCATATTCGGGAAAATTTGATCCGGAAATTGTTATCGATGCAGCAACGTTAACCGGAGCTGCTGTTCGTGCGATTGGAACGGAAGCGAGCATCATAATGGGCAATGCCAAAGATTCCTATTTCGAAAGTTTAGAAAAAGCTGGTAATGAGACGCATGAACGCGTAGTTCGTTTTCCATTCTGGGACGATTATAAAGAACACATGAAGTCGAAAATAGCAGATCTTAAAAACATAGGCACTGCTAATGCTGGAATGATATCAGCAGGAAAATTCTTAGAACATTTTTGTAAGTCACCCTACATTCACATGGATGTTGCCGGTCCGACTTGGCTAGATTCGAAAGAGAATTACCGTGGATTCGGAGGAACTGGAGCAGGAGTTCGTTTGTTATATGAATTTTTCAAAACACATTATTTATAATGGAAGGAAGCAAGGAAGTTCTTAGAGTCGGCATTACGGTTGGAGACATAAATGGTATCGGACCTGAAATTATTTTAAAATCATTAAAGGATATTCGGATTTTATCCGATTTTACTCCTATAATTTACGGCTCATCAAAAGTCATCTCTTTTTACAAACGCAATTTAAATATTCAAGAATTCAACTATGTTAGTTGTAAAACAGCAGATGACATTCAAAACAAAAAAATAAACTTAATCAATGTTTGGAATGATGAAATTGAAGTCAATCCAGGTGCATCAAATGAGTCAGGAGGAAAATACGCATTCAAATCATTAGAAGCCGCAACCAATGATATTGCTTCTGGAAAAATTGATGTTTTGGTCACAGCTCCAATCTCAAAAGACAACATCCAAAAAGCTGGTTTTCAATTTCCTGGACATACCGAGTATTTAGCTGATTTATCAGGAGTCAAAAATGCATTAATGGTATTGGTTTCTCCTTTTTTACGGGTTGCATTAGCTACAACGCATTTGCCGTTAAAGGAAATAAGTAATGCGTTAACAAAGGAACTCATTCTTTCTAAAATCAAACAATTCGACAGTAGTCTTAAAAAAGATTTTGGAATCCAACGTCCGCGAATTGCTGTTTTCGGACTAAACCCACATGCTGGCGAAAATGGAAAAATCGGTAGTGAGGAACAAGAAATAATTATCCCTGCAATATCAGCTTCGAAAAATGAAGGGATTTTTTCATACGGGCCTTTTGCCGCCGATGGATTTTTTGGTTCAGAAATAAAAAATCAGTTTGATGGCATTTTGGCTATGTATCACGATCAAGGTCTCGCTGCTTTTAAAGCTTTGTCATTCGATGATGGGGTAAATTTTACGGCAGATTTACCAATTGTTAGAACTTCACCCGACCATGGTACAGCTTTCGATATTGCGGGAAAAAATAGTGCGTCAGAACAATCATTTAGGAGTGCAATCTATTTGGCAATTGACATTTACAAAAACAGAAGATTTCTGAAACAAATTTCCGCTAATCCGCTTCCATATAATTTGGACGATAAACAGAAAAAGCAAGGAGACAAAGAAGAGTAAAATAGAGTTTTTACATTTCAAATTTAATTCTTACATTTGCTGTCCGATTTTGGATTCAAATGACAAATGCCTTTAAAATACCTTTCGTAGGATTGAAACTTGGCAAATATGAGTTTGAATTAGATGTCGACAACGCGTTCTTTGAAACATTATCCTACTCCTTAATTGAAAAGGGAGATTTGAAAGTTTGGTTAGATTTAGAGAAAAAAGAAACCATGCTTTTAGCTTCTTTTTATGTTGAAGGAACCGTTGAAATGGTTTGTTCAAGGTGCAATGAAACAATGGATGCAGATGTCGAAGGTGAATTGGAAATAATCTATAAATTTGGTCATGAGCCGTATGACGATGAAAATTTAATAGTGATTTCACCCGATAGTTTTGAAATCGATGTTTCACAGCCCATTTATGAACTTATAACAGTTTCATTACCGTTAAGACCGGTTCATGAGGAGGGAAAATGTGATGAAGAAATGGTTAAATTGATTGAAAAATTTCAATCAAAAGAAAAAAAAGATAATAATGATTCAGATCCACGTTGGTCTGCTTTAAAAAATTTAAATTGATAATTAACAAGTTATGGCACATCCTAAACGCAAAATTTCCAAAACACGTCGCGACAAGCGTAGAACGCATAAGAAGGCAGTAGCAAGTAATGTTTCAAATTGCCCAACGACTGGTCAGCCACATTTGTTTCATCATGCGCATTGGCATGAAGGAAAGTTATACTACAAAGGAAAAGTAGTAGCAGAAAAAGAAGTTGCTGCTGAATAAGTCACAATCGACTTTTCAATCAATGAAGATCGGTATTGATGTTTCAGGTGGTGATTTTGCTCCGGAAGCTAACCTTGCCGGTGCAGTTTTGGCGCTTAATGATTTACCAGAGCATGTGCAGATTGTTCTAATCGGCGATGAAAATATTATTTCATCTTGGCTCACCGATAAAAATATCCAAAGCGGTCATTTTGAAATCGTACATGCCCCTGATGTGATAACTTTTCATGATCACCCCACTCGGGCAATTCCTCAAAAGCCAAAGAGTTCCATTGCTGTGGGATTTGAATTATTGTCAAAAGGATTGATTGATGTTTTTGCTAGCACTGGGAATACAGGAGCCATGCTTGTGGGTTCAATGTACAAATTAAATACTGTACCCGGAATCATTCGTCCATGCATAACATCCACCCTACCAGCAATTGATGGCTCAAAAACCATTCTATTAGATGTTGGTTCAAATGCAGATTGTAAGGCAGATGTGCTTTATCAATTTGCTGTTTTGGGTGCTCTTTACTCGAAGCATGTTCATGGTGTTGAAAATCCACGAGTCGCCCTCTTGAATATTGGTGAGGAAGAGTCAAAAGGTAATCTTTTGACACTTGCTGCTTACAAATTAATGCAAGAATCTGATGAA
>Ga0315906_10011374_pt1 | contig 10381 bp, 7 predicted proteins | sample LakEriMetagenome_4_FD_203526 | JGI IMG/M metagenome (GOLD analysis project Ga0315906, IMG submission 203526) | Freshwater fungal communities from buoy surface, Lake Erie, Ohio, United States - Buoy 2 MA122 | ecosystem: Environmental > Aquatic > Freshwater > Lake > Lake biofilm | place: USA: Lake...
TCCAACCCAACACCTGACATGCGCTACCTCGGCATCGACATCGGCTCCAGTTTCATCAAGGGCGCAGTCCTTGATGCCGATGCGCCGTGCCTTTCGCACATCGAGCGCGCGGATGCACCGCCGCGCGTGAGCGGGCTTGATCCCATATTTCGCGAGATCGAGCCTGAGTCCGTCATGCAGGGTGCGCGACAAGTGCTGGAGCGTCTGCACCGTCATGCGCCGGACGCCGCAGGCGTGCTCATGTGCAGCCAGCTTCACGGCATGGTGCTTTGTGATGACCAAGGCCGCGCTCAGACGCGCTTCATCACCTGGCAGGACCAGCGGGCGCTCATGCCGCTACCCGACACGGGCACATGTTGCTTTGATGAGATCGAAAGTCGCATCACCCGCGAAGAGCGTCAGCAACTGGGCAACGAGCGCGTGCCCGGCGTTCCGCTGAATTACCTTTTCTGGTTCGCGAGAACTCGCGCCCTGCCAGCGATGCGCGTCACCCCCACAGCGCTACCCTACTACGTCGCCGCGCAACTCTGCGGCACCTCGCTCGTCTCCGACATCACACACGCCTACGGCCACGGCGCGCTGAACATCCACACGCGTGAATGGCATCACGCGGTGATTGAGAAACTGGGGCTCGGTGACGTGCGATGGCCGCACATCGTGCCGCAGGGCGCAGTCATCGGCGAGTGGCGGCATGAAGGGAGTTCGCTGCCCGTCTTCGCGCCCGTGGGTGACTATCACTGCTCGCAGGTCGGTGCGTTGCTGGAACCGGGCGAGCTGTCCGTGAACATCTCGACTGGCTCCGCAGTGATTCAAATTGCCGAAGGTGCCGAGACCGGCGATTTCCAGACGCGGCCTTGGTTTGATGGCCGCTATCTCAAAACCATTACGCACATCCCAGCCGGGCGCGCGCTCAATGCGCTGGTGCGACTGCTCACGGAACTCGCCACCGCGCAGGGCATCCGTTTGAACGATCCTTGGGACTACATCCACGCCGAGTCGGCGCGTGCCGATGGCGGCGGCTTGCGGGTCGATCCCGCCTTTTACCCCAGCAACATGGGCAGCCGCGGTGCCGTGCTGCATTTGCGCGAGGAAAACATGACCATCGGCCATCTCTTCCACGCGATGTTCGCCGGCATGGCGCAAAACTACGCGACCTGCGCTGACCGCATCGCGCCCCGACGCGATTGGAGCCGTGTGGTGTTCTCTGGCGGTGTCGCATTGAAGAATGCTCTGCTCCGCCAGCTCGTCTGCGAGCGCCTTGGGCAGCAGCACCGGCTCGCGCCGTCCGATGAAGACACGCTCTTCGGCCTGCTCGTGCTCTCACTTGCCTTCACCGGACGCACGGCATCGGTGCGCGATGCCATCGCGCTTGTGCGCGACGAGCACCAATCGCAAAGCCCATGACTCAACCAGCCGCCTCATCCACCATGATCACACTCACCGATAAAATCGCCCTCGTCACCGGAGCCGGTTCCGGCATCGGAGCAGCCATCGCCGAATGCTTCGCTGAAGCAGGTGCCATTGTTTTTGCCAGCGACCTCAACGCAGCGGCGGCGCAGCAGACGGCGGCGCGGATCATCCAGGCGGGGCATCGGGCGGAATCGCTCGCACTCGATGTGAGCGATGAGGCATCGTGCCTAGCTGCTTTGAAAACGGTGAACGAGAAACACGGACGCTGCGATGTGCTCGTGAACAACGCCGGAATCGGGCATGTTGGCACCATCTTGGGCACCAAACCGGAGGATCTGGAAAGGCTCTGGAAAGTGAATGTGCTTGGCACTTATCAGCTCAGTCGCGCGATGCTGCCCGGCATGATCGAGCGTGGCAAGGGCTCCATCATCAACATTGCCTCGATTCTCGGAGTCATGGCCATGGAGGCTCGCTTTGCCTACACGACGACCAAGCATGCCATCGTCGGCATGACCCGCGCGATGGGCATGGATCACGGCACCACGGGAGTGCGCATCAACTGCATCTGCCCCGGTCGTGTCCGCACTCCCTTCGTGGATGAAATGCTGCGTCAGTATGAGAATCCGGAAGACTACCTCCGCCAGATGGAGGCCCCGCATGCCATGAAACGCATGGCCGCGCCCTCCGAGATCGCCTCCGCAGCGCTCTACCTCGCCAGCGATGCCGCGTCTTTTGTCACCGGCAGCGCCATGATCGTGGATGGAGGCCTTTCCGCGGGCAAATAATTCACCACGAACTCTCCCATCATCACCCACCCACCAGCCATGCGCATCATCCGCCACCAAACCACCGACGGTTCCATCCAATACGCAGCCCTTCAGCCCGACGGCACCGCCCGCCGCATCGAGGGCGATCTCTTCGGCAACATCCGCGTCACTGATGAAATCGTCACGCCAGGCAAGCTCCTCGCTCCGCTGCAACCGACCGCCATCTTTTGCATCGGGCTGAACTACCGCAAGCATGCCGAGGAGAGCAATGCGGCGATCCCTCAGTATCCGGTGCTCTTCATGAAATCGCCCGGCGCGGTGCAGAATCCAGGCGATGCCATCGTGCTGCCGCGTCATTTGCAGAGCGATGAAGTGGACTACGAGTGCGAGCTGGCCGTCGTCATCGGTAAGGCCTGCAAAAACGTCTCGAAAGCCGACGCGCTGGACTACGTGCTCGGCTACACCTGTGCCAACGATGTGAGCGCCCGCGACTGGCAGATCAAGCGCGGTGGCAGCCAATGGTGCCGTGGCAAGACCTTCGACACCTTTGCGCCGCTGGGGCCATGCCTCGTGCTCAAGGACGAGATCCCCGACCCCAACACGCTGCGCATCCAGACCATCCTCAACGGCAGGTCCATGCAAGATTGGAACACCAATGACATGATCTTCGATGTGCCCACGCTGATTGAGTTCCTCAGCGGCAGCACCACGCTGCTGCCAGGAACCGTGATCCTAACCGGCACACCGCAAGGTGTCGGTGCCGCGATGAAGCCGCCCGTTTTCCTCCAACCCGGCGACACGGTCACCATTGAGATCGAAAAGATTGGCGCGCTTACCAATCCGGTCGTGGCCGAGGCGTGACTCCAAGACTCCCGCACGCCATGAAAACCAGCCTGCTGCTCCTCCTTGCCTGCTCCGCCATCGCGCGCGCCCAGGTGCCGGTGGAGCATGTCCACGATCTTTCGCTCCCCGTCTCTTCGGCTTGGCCCTGTGTCTGGCCGCTCGGCATGATGCAGCACATCACCATTCCGCGTTTTACCTTCGGCCCGGGAGCGTTTCATCGCGAGACCATCGTGCTCGACGAGCACACCGGCACGCAGTGGGACGCCCCCGCGCATTTCGTACCGCCGCCGGACTCAGGCCTGCCCGGTGCGGGTCCTATGGGGCTGGTGACTGGCGAGAAAGTGCCTGCTTGGCAGTTCGTTGGCGAAGCCTGCGTGATCGATGTCACTGCGCACCGTGACGACGCGCCCGGTGGATCGAGCTTTCTCATCCGCCCTGAGCACGTGAAAGCATGGGAGGAAAAATACCGGCCTCTGCGTGCCGGAGATGTGGTGCTCTTCCGCAGCGATTACACGGACACCTACTACCTGCCGCTAAACCGCGGCGGGGCACGATTTGTGATCCGTCCGCTGACCAAGATGGCACCTGCATGGCCGGCTCCCGCGCCGGAGACCATGACATATCTCGGTGAAAAAGGTGTGATGGCAGCGGGGCTCGATGGCGCCAGCATGGGGCCGCTGCCGGACCTCGCCGTGGCCACGCACCAGGCGGGCGGGGCCTTTGGCATGATCTGGATCGAGTGCGGCACGAACTTCAAAGCTCTGCCGCCCACGGGAGCTTTCTACGCCCTGCTGCCCGCGAAGCACGCCGGCGGCTCCGGGGGCGAGGCGCGTGTGCTCGCAATCACGGAGCCCAAACTGGCTTCACGACTGATCGACGCCGCGCGGTCCAAACGAGTCACCGATGTGTCCGTCACACTCGACAACAACCTGCCCGTGACCTGGCAGGGCCACGGGCCGGGCGAAGAGGCACAGCGCTACCTCGCCGAGCCGCTCAACCAGTTTGAGAAGCCGCGCGGCCCCTACATGGCGTGGACACACACTTTCGACAGCCAGGTCGGAACGCACCTCGTGACGCCTGCCTTCACGCTTCCGCCGCCCGGCTTTGATGCGGGCCAGTTTTCATCGGAAATCCGGGATCTGCGCGCCCGTTTTGAGAAGGAGCACGGGCCTCTCGGCCACAGCACGCAGACGATCGACAAACTGCCGCTGAACCGCCTGATCGGCGCGGCTAGGATCATCGATGTCTCAAAGCTCCGCGGCACCACCGTTAGGGAGACGTGGCCTGCCTCGCCCATCATCACTGTGGAGCAGGTGCTGGATCATGAAAAAGCGCACGGCCGTCTTGCCGCGGGAGAAATCGTCCTCTTCCGCACCGGTTACACGGATGAAAAGTTCAAGCCGCTACCCGATGCGCCTGCGCAGGATGAGTGTTTCGCTGCGCCGCTCGCTGGAAAGTCCGAAGGCTGGCCTGCGCTTTCGCCCGGAGTCATCGCGCTGCTGGCGGAGCGCGGCGTGCGCTGCACCGGGATGGATACGCCCACTGCCGGTGGCGTGCAGCGCGAGGTCTCGCTCATGACCTACTGGGCCGCAGCGAAGCATGACATGCTGCTTGTCGAGTTCCTTACCAGCCTCGGCCAAGTGCCGGAAAAGGGCGCTTGGTTCCTTTTCGCCCCGGTCAAAATCGAAGGCATCCGCAGCGGCCATGGTCGCGCTCTCATTTTACAACCCTGATCCCCACCGATGAATTCTGCCCACGCTGATACGAGCACCGTCGATGTCGCCGCTATGCGCCGTAAGGTGGCGTGGCGTATCCTGCCGCTGGTCATCATCCTTTACATCATCTCCTACCTCGACCGCGCTAACGTGGCTTTTGCCAAGCTGCGAATGGCAGAGGCGCTGGGCTTCTCCGAGCAGGTGTTTGGCTTCGGCATCGGCGTGTTCTTCATCGGCTACCTTTTTCTTGAAATACCCGGTGCGCTGCTGGTGGAGCGCTGGAGCGCGCGGAAGTGGTTTGCGCGCATTCTCATTACTTGGGGCTTCATTTCGGCAGCGATGGCTTTTGTGAAGACGCCTGCGCAGTTTTATTGGATGAGGTTCCTGCTCGGTATCGCCGAAGCGGGATTCTTTCCCGGCATCATCGTCTATTTTTCGCATTGGTTCGTGCAGAGTGATCGTTCGCGGGCGCTTTCGTGGTTGCTGGTGGCTGTGCCATTCAGCCTCGCGCTCGGTGCACCGGTGTCTTCGATGCTGCTCGATGTGAAGTGGCTCACACTTGCTGGATGGCAGTGGTTGTTCATTGTCGAAGGATTACCTGCGGTGCTGCTCGGCATCATTGTGCTCGCCCGCTTCACAGATCGTCCTCGTGATGCGGACTGGCTGACACAGGCCGAGAAACAGCATCTGGAAAACGAACTTGCTGCCGAGTCTGCCGCGAAGGAAGCGGTTCATAAGGTCAGCACGTGGCAGGCGCTGCGATTGCCGGCTGTATGGTTGCTCGCGCTTGGTGTGATGATTGGCAACAGTGGCGGTTACGCGATGACCTTCTGGTTGCCGACCACGGTGAAAAATCTCTCCGGCGGATCGGACCAAATGACCCTTCTCTACAGCGGTATTTATTATGCTTGTGGCATCGCGAGCGTATTGATTTCCGGCTGGTCGGCAGATCGTTCCGGTGATCGCAAATGGCACGCAGCGGGCGGAATGATGACTACTGGCGTCTTTTTGCTGTGCAGCACAATTCCGGGTCAGGGATTCGGCACCCAGATGGTGTGGCTCTGCTTGACCGCATTCGGGGGTTTTTTCTGGATCTCACCCTTCTGGACTCTGCCATCTCTCACCCTCACCGCATCCGCCGCCGCTGCCGCTACAGGTTTAATCAACATGGGAGCCAACCTCGCAGGCTATGCGGGCAACCATGTCACGGGGTGGCTCCGTCAACAAGGTTATGGCGAATCCCAGTGCCTCCACTTCCTCGCCGCTTGTTTCATGATCGGAGGCTTCATCATCAGTTTTCTCCGGCTCAAAACAAGGCAGGCCTGATCCAACATTTCCTTTTCCTCATCACTCCATGCGCCCTCCAGCCAAATCATCTCCGCTGACCCTATACCGTACCATGCTTGTCATCCGCATGGTCGAGGAGCGGCTCGCCAAGTCTCACCAGCGCGGACTCATTCATGGCGCGTGCCACACCTACGTTGGACAGGAAGCCATCGCGACGGCAGTCTGTGCGCATCTAAACTCCGATGATGCCGTCTTCAGCACCCATCGCGGGCATGGTCACGCTCTCGCGAAGGGCATGGAACCGAGTGAACTGATCGCCGAACTCTATGGGCGCGAGACCGGCTGCTCGCGCGGTCGCGGCGGCTCGATGCATCTCTTCTCCCCGGAGATCGGCATGATGGGCACTAGCGGGATCGTTGCTCCGTGCATCCTGCAGGCCACAGGTGCGGGCTACAGTTCGTTGATCACCCAATCGCGGCAGCTCGGTGTGGCTTTTTTTGGCGATGGTGCGGTGAACAACGGTGCCTTTCATGAAGGGTTGAACATGGCTGCCATCTGGAAACTGCCTGTGCTTTTTGTGTGCGAGAACAATCAGTTCGCTACTGAGGTGGCTTTTGCCAGCGTGGCCGGTAATCCGAGCGTGGCTGCCCGAGGTGCCGCTTACGGCATTCCAGCTGTCGAACTCGATGGCAACGATGTTCTCGCTATCGAAGCGGCTGCACGCGAGGCTGTGCGTCGGGCACGCGATGGAGGAGGCCCCACCCTTCTCGAATGCAAGACCTACCGCACCCGCGCTCACGCCGAGGGAATGGGTGACTTCACCTATCGCACGCGTGAGGACGTTGAAGAGTGGAAGACACGATGCCCAATTGCCAGATTGAAGCAGCATTTGCTCAAGAAAAAGATCGCCACTGAGAAAGAACTCACCGTGGTTGAGCAGGAAGTCGCCGCGCTCACCGAGGCTGCGCATGAATTTGCCGAAAAAAGCGCTTACCCCACCGCTGAGAGCGCCACCCGCCATGTTTACGCCGTGCCGCGCAGCGGATCTCCGCGCGATGTGCCGGCTCACTCATCCAGCGCTCGTGAACTCACTTTCATGAAGGCTACGCTGGAGGCCCTGACCGAGGAGATGGCGCGTGATCCGAAGATTTTCGTTCTTGGCGAAGGTATCGGTGTGCGTGGTGGCAACTTTGCCACCACGAGTGGTCTGTTTGCCATCCACGGGCCGGAGCGCTTGCGCGACACGCCCATTTGCGAGCGTGGCTTCGTTGGCCTCGCGGCAGGCGCAGCCATGACCGGGACCCGCCCCGTGGTCGATTTCATGTTTGCCGACTTCGTGCTCGATGCCGTGGGTGAGATCATCAACCAGATCGCCAAAATGCAATACATGAGCAGTGGGCGTTTGAAGATGCCCGTGCTGCTGCGCGGCTGCATCGGCATCGGCCACTGCGCCGCCACACATCACAGCGGCAGTTATTATTCCATGTATGCACACTTTCCCGGTCTGCGCGTCGTGGTGCCATCGTCGCCGCGCGATGCAAAGGGCCTGCTCAAGACTGCACTCACCTGCGATGACCCCGTGCTTTTCCTCGAACATCGCGAACTGATGACCATCAAAGGCCCCGTGCCGGAGGAGGAATACTTCATCGACTTCGGCCAAGCTGCCATCGTGCGTGAAGGTAGTGACATTACCGTGGTTGCACTCGCCCTAATGGTTCACAAGACACTTCAAGTCTGCGAGACGCTCGCAAAAGAAGGCATTAATGTCGAATTGATCGACCCGCGCACCGTCTCGCCGCTCGACACAGACACCATTTTGCAATCCGTGGCCAAGACGGGCCGCCTTCTCATTGTGGACGAGGACTTCGCGCATTGTGGCATCAGCGCGGAAATTGCTGCACAACTGGCCGACCGCGGTTTCGACGAACTTGATGCCCCTATCCGCCGCCTCAACGGTCAATTCTCGCCCACGCCTTACAGCCCCACGCTCGAAGCCGCCGTGGTGCCGAATGGGGAATCCATTGCTCAGGCCATCCGTGACCTATGCGCTGAATAGACAACGCCATGCCCATCCACATCACACTCCCACGCCTCGGCTGGTCCATGGAGGAAGGTAAGTTCCTCGCCTGGCTGAAGAAAGAGGGCGACTTCGTTAAAGAAGGCGAACCCCTTTTCACGCTCGAAAGCGACAAGGCTGCCCAAGATGTCGAATCCATCGACAGCGGCATTCTCTCGATTCCCACCTATGGCCCGAAGTCCGGCGATATCATCAAGGTTGGCCACATTATCGGCTATCTGCTTGGCGACGGAGAATCCGCGCCGATGGCGAGCGCACCGCCTGAGCAAGCCAAGGCAGAGGTTATCCCACCTCGGCCCGAACAGAGCAAAACAGATCCACCAGCCACAGCGATCCTCGCGCCCGCAACATCCAGTGCAGGCGTCGCTGCCAGCCCCCGCGCACGCCGTGCTGCGAAGGAGCATCATGTGAATCTCTCTACACTTAAGGCATCAGGCAAGGGCGGGCGCATCCGCGAGCGTGATGTTCTTGCAGCCACCATGGCCTTTCCATCAGCCGGCGATGGCCAAAAAATACCCCTTACGCCAATGCGCCGCGCCATTGCCGCACGGCTCATGCACAGCCGTCAGACCACAGTGCCCGTCACGATCACCTCGCGATGCGATGCCACGGCGCTGCTGGCTTTCCGTCAGCAGCTCAAGTTTGCCGCCGAGAAGTCCCAACTCCCGGTGACTCCAACGCTCAACGATTTGTTTCTCAAACTCACCGCGTGTGCCCTTCGACAGCATCCGATGCTTGCCGCCATTTGGGAAGAAGATCACTTGCTTCTGCCCGGCGCGATTCACTTAGGCGTCGCTGTGGATGCTGGAGACGGTCTTCTCGTGCCTGTCATACGCGATGTGGACGCACGGACGCTCACGGAGGTTGCTTCCCAATCACAGCGGCTCATTGCCGCCGCTCGTGTGGGACAGCTCAGCGCCGCAGATATGCAGGGCGCCTGCTTCACCGTGAGCAATCTAGGCGGTCTAGGTGTCGAGGCCTTCACGCCTGTGATCAACCCACCTGAGTCCGCTATCCTAGGCATCGGTGCCATCGTGCGTGAGGCGGTGCCGCTCGACAATGGTGGCTTCGCCGCGCGTGACCGCCTCATGCTCAGCCTCACCTTCGACCATCGCGTGAACGACGGCGCCGCAGCTGCGCGCTTTTTGCAAACTCTCCGCCAACTCTTTGAAAACCCGCTCCTAGGCCTTGTCTGACCCTTTTCCATCATGAAAGTCCACCTCGAAAACCAAGTCGCTCTCGTCACCGGTGCCGCCGGCGCCATCGGTCAGGCCATCTGCGCCTCTCTCGCTTCCAACGGTGCCAAAGTCGTCTATGCCGACATCAATCTCGACGGAGCGCGCCAGCTTGCTGCTGCAACGCCAGGTGCTATGGCCGTTCGCATGGATGTCTCTGACGAAAAAGAAGTCGAGTCCGCCATCGCCGAGATCATCAACTCACATGGACGCCTTGACATCCTCGTCAACAACGCAGGCATCAACACCATGGCTCATCGCGTGAACTTGGATTCGTTCCCCACCGAAGAATGGGATCGAATTTTGCGCGTGGATCTCACGGGGCTTTTCCTGGTCAGCAAGGCGGCCACGCGCCACATGCTTCAGCGCAAATTCGGTCGCATCATCAATATCTCTTCGGTCATGGGCCTGGTGCCTGCGCGTTTGCAATGCGCTTACACTGCGGCGAAGGCAGGGGTCGTCAATCTCACCCGGACCATGGCGATTGAACTGGGATGCGATGGCATCCTTACCAACTGCATCGCTCCAGGCTCGATCCTCAGCGAGGGCACCAAGCGGCTCTTCTATGGCGAGAACGGCCAGTTCAATGACCGTGTGCAGGCCATGCTCTCCCACGTCCCACTCGGTCGTCCCGGCCAACCGGAGGAGATTGCCAATGCGGTTCTTTTCCTCGCCGCCCCCGAAAGCTCCTACCTCAACGGCGCCATCATCCCCGTCGATGGCGGCTGGCTCGCCGGCTACTCCCGCGATTTTTAAACTCGAAATCCCACCTGCCCATGAAAGCCTCCCTTCTTGTTGCTGTCTTTTGCCTGCTCGTCTCTGCGGCATCTGCCGCTGAGTATCAGGCCGTTCTTAAAACCTACTGCCTCGGCTGCCACTCCACCGAAAAACAGAAGGGCGAACTCGACTTGCAGTCTTCCAACATCCACAAGGAGCCTCATGTGTGGGAGAATGTGTTGGATCAAATCCAGCTCGGTGAGATGCCACCGAAAAAGGAGAGGCAACCCAACTCTGAGGAGAAACAGGCTCTCACCGCTTGGGTGCGCA
>Ga0315906_10011375_pt1 | contig 10380 bp, 6 predicted proteins | sample LakEriMetagenome_4_FD_203526 | JGI IMG/M metagenome (GOLD analysis project Ga0315906, IMG submission 203526) | Freshwater fungal communities from buoy surface, Lake Erie, Ohio, United States - Buoy 2 MA122 | ecosystem: Environmental > Aquatic > Freshwater > Lake > Lake biofilm | place: USA: Lake...
GATGGGTGCCGATGGCTTGACCGACACGACGACGATGTGCTAGGCGGTCGCACACCATAGTGAACGATGAACACGATAGTGAACGCTCAATGTCAAGCGATGCTTCATCATCATGTCGTTCGTCAAGCCGTCATCACGACGACACGCATAGTCGCAACACAACAACGCATGGTCGCTTACAATGTAACGCATGCCTTACTCCTACCCGATTGACCCCTCCAATAGAGAGCGTCGTCGCAGCAGGAATGTCAAGAGTCATGACGATGTAGAGACGAAGGCACTAGGTGCGCGCATAGGCGATGTCGCCTTTGACCCGAAGGCAGAGGACGGCGATGGTGATGGACTCGTACAGGACAGCAGCGTCTATGAGCGTCCTGCTATGCCAACACTTCCGCAGGCACCCACGGGTGACCAACGGGTAACAGGCACACAAGAGACACAAGCACCTACCTCACGCAGGCGTACACGCAGAGACGACATTGAGAGAACGCAGGCAGAGCGTCGTTCACTCACAGGTCTCAGGTCATCAGTCGTCAAGCCGACAGGACATCGCAAAGGACTCATCACCAAGACACAGCACCCATACAAAGTTGATGGTAGAGCATTAGGTGGCACAAGCACAAGGCTCACGGGTAGGGCAAGAGACTTGTTTCCCCATCCATCAGAGCCGCAGTATCGCACGCTCAACTGGCTTGCCGAACTATCCGATGAAGAGATAGCAGATGTAGTAATAGCAACATCACCTCTTGACTATGCGATAGCGTCCGCACATGCGCTTCATGGTCACTTGCTACTTGGCGCAGATATGAGTGACCCGAAAATACAGAGAGGCATGAAGGCATTAGGGCAGATGCTGCCATCGCTGATGCCATACATGTCTGAAGAGTCATACGAGAACGCACTAAGTCTCACGCAAATGAACTTCTCACGAGAAGGACAGTTTGCGGTTGATGGACTCATCCCAGAGTTAGAGAAGGCAATAAATGACGCACTCGCAGATGGCGTAAACCTTCAAGACATAACTCTATTGGTTGATGCGATAGACGAAATGAATAACGCAGAAGTGGCAATTGCTAGCGAAATGGCGCAGCATGTACAGAGAAACCTTGACATGTACAAGCAAAAGCATATCTCATACTTGATGGATTTCTCGCCAGACGCACAGCAACAAGCAAGAGAAGCACTCATTGCGGCACTTAGGGAAAACCCAGCATTTGCTTGGGCAGTAAGGACATTTGGAATACCACCGATTCATGGCGTGAGTCGCGCATACAACAAAAGAGCAAAAGAGGGCGGGCTGCCAGACCCACACGGTAAAGTTGACGACAGACGAGACCCGACTGCCAAAGGAGCGTCGGCATGGTACTTCCCTGGTCTTGGCATGATGGCTATCAATACCAACGAAGCGGGCTGGCGACCAGGCGCACCTCCAAGGAACCCAGATGGACCAACTAACGGTCCAGACACGAACGACCCGACCATTCCGCATGGAGTCGGCAGAGATAACCCAGATTTGTGGGACTACTCACCGAAGACCGACCCCATCACGGGTGAGAGACAAGAGTTTCGTCCAGAAGGAATATTTCACAATGCCGCTGGCGAGCCACAAGATGTTCTCGTACACGAGTGGGGACACTTTCTGTATGACCTCATCAGCAATACTCCAGAGGAAAGGATTCTTGCTTCTGGTCTATTCACTAAACAGGAATTGGATAATCTCCGTGTTTATCTCAGGGAAACATTCAGGCACAACACCGCAGGGACACGCCGTCGCGACAGAGGAAGACTATTCAGAAAAGTTCCCATCATGTGGGCAGATAGATACATCAGGAAGGAAACTCTATTTGACACAAGGGAATTGTCAGCCAGACTCAAAGAGATTGGTCTTGCTGGAAGCGATTATGATGTTTTGTCATACATCAGCGAACTTGCTGAAAGGGCAAACATATGGAAACTGGTACGTTCGCCACGAGGGAAATCATCAGAGCCTGGATTCCTGTTTATGGCTGGAAAAGATGGAAAACTCTTACTGAATACTATGGGATTACAAGCATTTGAGCAGGCATTACCGCCAGGTACTGAATTACCCAATTTGCTTCACCGTCCACAAGCGACGTGGTCAATTCTGGAAAGAGAAGGGCTGCCACGGGTGTACAGCCTTTACGCTCTCACTAGCCCACAGGAGACATGGGCAGAGTCGGTTCTTTCGCTGTTCGCAAGAAAGCGGGCATCTCGTGAACTACTGAGTCCAGAGATGGAAGATGTCCTCGCGAGAACGATGGGCATACCTACTGGTCCTGACGGTAGACCAGAGAAACCGTGGGAGAGGCGAGCAAGTGGCGTGCGTTCGTCCACATCAGCACCCGAAAGAGACGATGCGCCGAACATGGCACTCTCACCGACATACCCGCCAGAAGTCGGCGGATTGCGCTCACGGGTGGATATTGACAGACGCGCGCAGACTCTCGGCGTGGACCTACGCCCGTTCAGGGACACATCGCAGGACGCTGACGATGTTGAGTGGTCGTCCAATGACTGGTCATTGTCCAAGACCTCGCGCGTAGAGGCTGGCGACGCCGTCATCGTGCGTCAGGGCGAAAACGGACCAGAAGTCCTCATGATAGAACGCAAGAGCGGTCCATTCAGGGGCGCACTATCCCTCCCAGGGGGAATGCGAGAGGGCGATGAGTCTCTTGACCGTTCAGCGGTGCGCGAGGCTACCGAGGAAGTCAGTATCGCTGAAACCGACGCGATTGGAACGACGCTACTCGGAGAAGTGGAAGCAAAGGACTGGGACCCGCGCTTCGTGGAGGGCGGTCGTATCGCGGGTATCCGTATGGATGTATCGTCGGATGTACAGCCGAAGGCAGGTGACGATGCTCGTGGATTCCAATGGGTACCCATTGAGGAAATAGCCAACGGTCAGCATTCCGTCGCGTTTGGACACGCCACATGGCTCGCAGAGGCGTTCAGGGGCGATGACAGTCTCTACGAGAGGCTCTCTGTCGTCTCGCAAGCCTCACGGGTGAGAAATCACCGCCTCATCGCCCTCGTGGATAGAGAGAGGGCGAAGAAGGGCGCCAAGCAGTTCGGGAAACTACCGTCACCAGACCAGCCGTACAGAACCGTGGACAGAGAGGAGCGCCTCGGTATGCGCTCGTCCACCAACACGGGTATTCCGTACTCACGAGTGCGTCAGAACGACCAAATGCTCGCGGGAAGCATTGAGGAGAGCGAGACGCAGGTTGCTGGCGCTCGCAAGCGCGTCTCACAACTGGAAGAGGCGCGCAAGAGACTGGAAGAGAACGGCTCATGGGACGGGGCAGACATCGGAGTGTCCGTGACCCCGAATCGCACCCCAGCGAACATTTCCAAGGAAGATATTGACCGCAATGGCTGGAAAGAGCAACTCCTTGCCGATGTAGACGACCAAATCAAGCGCGCGCGCGATTTCGCTGACGAAACGGAGCGGTTGGTCGCCCTTGACCGCAGGACACTGGAACGCCGTCAGATTGCCGACCCCACATATGAGGAGTTTGACGACATCGTGATGGACCAGCGCGTCCTGACGCGCCTAGACGACCTTTCTCGCTCCACACTCGCTCTCAGCAGGGACGACAGGGAGGAAATCTTCTCGGACGACGACTACGACTACATGGTGTCGTTCGGAGAGCCGATTCGTAGCGCGACGACAGTCAATCCCACGGGTGACCAGCAGCCAATCGCGACAGCCGTGTGGCGCGCTGCCGATGGCGAGGGCGACGCGGGTATCCATGTCGTCAAGAGAAAGCGCGTTCGTGAAGGTGAGTTTGGTTCAGTAGAGCCAGTAGCGACGCTCGCGTATCCGCGAGAGGACTCCGACCGTGCGCGTCAAGCGTGGCTCGGATGGGCGCGGGAGACCGTAGAGCGGGACAAGAGCAAGGGTCTGCGGTCGTCCGTGTTCGTCCCCAATGACGACACAGAGGTGGAGATTGAGGAAATAGCCGAAAGTCTAGGCATCATCCCCGACCATGTTGAGGGCGTTCTCGCTGAAATGGTGGGAGAGTTCAAGAGCAGGGCAACGGGTGACTACAACGGTGAACTGGACGCCAATACGGCAAGGAGGGCTGATGAGTCGGTGAGAATCGCCGTCGCGTCCGATGGAATGCCAGTCGTGCGCGCAGAGCCACATCCAGCGATTCGCGCAATAGTTGGCGATGTAGTAGACGGCAAGAACGACATTGAGATACCAGACGCAGAGGACACACGGGCTACTGCCGACTTCATCAATGCCAACCTCGCTAGGTATGTCGGAGACGAGGACAGCGGGGAAATACGCATTGGTGACAGGGTTATCGCAAAGGTATCTCGTGACGCTGAAGGCAACATGTTGTTCAGCGATATTGACCCCGACTACCGAGATGTCGGTCTAGTCGGCTTTGAGGGAGGCGACCAAGAGACAGAAGAAACCTTCTATCAGTGGCTTGCTGGAATGTGGCGCGACAAGTGGGGCTTCTCCAAGACGAAGTTGGACAAGGATGAGCAGCGCAATCCAACATGGTCTCGCCTGTATCGCCAAGCATTGCGTGACCCGTCAATACTCGGTGCTCTTGGGCGAAGCGAGAGGGGAAGAAATCAGCGCCTCAACATGCACGACATCTTTGGTCACTTTGGTGCTGGCAACTCCTTTGACCGCCATGGCGAGTTTGCCAATGCGTTGTTCATGTGCGACCTTGCCGATGTCGCCGTTGAGAGGGGTGTGCTTACACGCGAACAGGGCGAGCGCGTCAAGCGTCTAATACTCTCGTTTGAGGCGAAGCGTGTTGCCAAAGGTCGTCTTGACGAGGAGATTGACGACGAGAATGGCGAGCATTACCACACCGTGAAGAGGGCGATAGAGATGCTCGCCCAGTCCCCAGACAGCAGGCAAGACCAGTGGGCTGGAGAGAGGGCATTCCCAGCCTTCTCTGTAGACAGAGTCATAGAACAACTGCGAGGCAAGGGCAAGGAAAAGGGTACTGGATTGCGTAGTTCCACTGGGTCGCCGTCTGACGAGACCATCTCTACGGCAATGACCTATCAACTCAGAGACAGGCTGGATAGTGGCAACTCCAACGAGGAGAGGCTTGCCCTCCTCACGACACCAAAGGTATCCCGTTTCAATGCCGTGGACGAGGGCTTGCGCTCATCCACGCTCGCACCACTCGCCAAGGTGGAGAAGGTCAAGAAGACGCTGTCGCGCGGGGCCCTCCAGAGAGACGCCGACGAGAAGAAGTCCGTCCAGATTGGCGATGCTCGCCTGTCCGTTGATGTGTGGAAGGTGGGAGACAAGAGGGTCGCATTCGGCGTTCCGACGAAGGAGGCGAGCAGGGTCTCCTACGGAACCAGTTGGAGAAATGACGCACCAGAGGATGTCGTAGACCTTGACTTCGGACTGGGGGATGATGTAGAAAGACTGCCAATCAACCCGTATGTCATCGCTGGTCTTGACTACAACAGCCCAGAGGGTCAGGAGACGGCGAGGAAGTTCGCCCAAGCGGTCTCGCACCTCATGGAGGACGGCTACGCAGGCGAGGCTTTCGGTGGTCCCCGACAGGTCGCACCATATGTATCGGCATTGCTCTATGCGGGTTCCCGTGGCGACTCCGACGCAATGGAGGAGTTTGAGAGGCTCGCCTCCATCGGGCGTGACAAGGCAGACCGACTGAAGGCGCAGAGACTGAAGGACACGGGCGAATGGCTGGAGCAGAGCGGAAACAAGCAGATTAGTGACGGTCGTCTGGACGGCGTGACGGCAGACCAGTTGATGCTCACGCACGAGACCTCGTTTGAGCCAGAGTACGACGCTGATGGCAATGTCATCCTGCGCCCCAACGGAGACTGGCGACAGCAGGACGATACTGGTGAGTACACCTACGGACGTGGCACCGTACACTTTGCCCTCAACCATGTTGTCTCTGGACACATGCACAGGACGGGGCATGGGGAGAAGCCGAGATGGATTATCGTCTCTGGTCTGAAGCCGACGATGGACAAGAACCCAGGCTCGCTTGACAACCTCTATGTCGTGGATACATTCATGTCCCCGACACCTGGTCAGCCACTCGTCATGCCGAAACAGGCTGTTCGTGTACTCAAGGTAGAGCCAGGAACCTCGCAGGCAGAGGTGGAAAAGATGTATCAGGACGCCATCAGGGAACTGGGTGGCGATGGCACGCCGACATTCCTCGGTGGAGACACCTACTCGCAGACGAGAGGCGCCGATGCCCTAGCCGCCAAGATAGGCATGGAACTGGGTGTCACCAGCACAGTCCACTCCGACCATGGCACCTACGCCAACGAGGAGGTCATTGAGGACACGAACAAGTCCTTTGCGCCGTCATCCTCGCAGGTATCAGAGATGTCGCCCAACGCGCTGGCTCGCCTCACCGCCCACGGACTGTGGAAGGGCAGTGAGTTGGACTTCGTGAACGAGGACGACCAACCACGGGGCCTCTGGAGCAGCACTAGGTCTGGAATGGGTGACCTCCCATCCGTTCGTGCCTACGACAAAGCGTTTGAGGAGGAGTATGGCTCCCCGCCTACAGAGGGTGATGGTGACTGCTTCGTTGCCGCCATTGACAAGGCTCGCGAACTAGCCAACGCATACGACAATGTACGGGTTGTACACGGCGTCCCCCTTGGGACTGGCGGAGAAGCCGAGGGTCTGCGCTTCCCCCACGCATGGGTGGAGTTCACCCAGATGTTCGGAGACTTCCCTGTTGAGTTCGTGGCTGACTTCTCCAACGGCAATGAAGTCATTATCCCCAAGCAGATGTACTACCAGATTGGCAAGATAGACGAAGGGTTCAACAGAGAGTACGCTGTTGATGAACTGGATGAACTGATTGAGAGCAATGGACATGCGGGACCCTGGTGACTACGACATTGAGGACTACCAAGACCTCTTCTCTCTAAACAAGCCCGAAATCGGCTCCCGTGGCGTGCCGTATGACGACGGCTTGGACGACATGGGTGAGAAGTCGCTGTGGTCTCAGACCGAGGCGAAGTCACTCAAGTACACGAAGCCAGACCTGCGCAACAGGCTCAAGAATGAGATAATGGCTGGAGGCAAAGGCGGTAAGCCAGGACAGTGGTCAGCACGCAAGGCACAACTGCTGGCTCTGGAGTACCGTAAGCGGGGCGGCGGCTACCGAGGGAAACTCGGCAAGACCCAACGGAAAATAAGGAAGTGGACTCGTGAGAAGTGGACTACATCGGATGGCAAGCCAGCGAATCGTCCTGGTGGTATGCGTCGGTATCTGCCTGCTGCCGCTTGGCGTCGCCTATCGGCGGCAGAGAAGGCGGCGACAAATCGTAAGAAAATCGCAGGAGGTAAAGCGGGTCGTCAGTTCGTTGCAAACACAGCGAAAGCCCGCACAGTGGGCAGAAACGTGCGACGGTCTAGAGGGGCGTAATCACCACTTGCCCAGCGGACAGGACTGACTCTTCACCTTGACCTTCAGTACCAAGAAGCATCCACACTCCTTGCACTGACGGGTGGGCGCAAAGAACCTGTCGCAATCACGGCAGATAAGGAATCGCTCCGCTGGCGACAGAGGCTCCTGCTCCTCTTTCTTCTTGCCAAATATCATCGCAGTCGCTGATTGCACTCAAGGCAGAACTCGGACCACGGGTAGTAGCGACGCCTGTTCAGGGGGTGCGAGCAATCCAGAGTGTCCTTGGCTGCCCCGTTCAGGACGGTACGAATCCACTCAGACATGGAAACACCCTTAGCGTCAGCGGACGCCTTCCACCGATTACGGTCATACTCCGTGGCTCGGATGAGAACCTGCTTGTCAGCCACATCGTCGCCAGTCTTTGATACGGCAAGGTCTTTGAGGGTCGTGTCAGCCTCGTGGTCCATCGCTGCTTTTAGGTTGTCCTCAGTCATCTTCTTCTACCAGTTCCGCTTCCGTGATTTCCTGTCCAGAGGAGAGAATACCCCGAACCGTCTCTGCTGGCAAGACACCCGAGGCACCCATGATTTCCAACAACCTCTTTGCCTCGCCCTCGGCATCAAACGAGGACAACTCTCCCTGGTTCGTGGTCTGCCCCGCCAGAGTCGCCACAATCGGGTTGGACGCCTGAACATCAACCTGAACGCTCACATTGCTCTGCTCCATGCCAAGCAACTTGGACCGTCTGTCCATGATTGAGAGAACCTGCTGGATGGCTTTGAGGTCGGGTTCCAGAGTGACCTCCGTGCCGTCGTCAAGGGTCACCTTGCGGTGCTGTGTCAGGGGCCATATCGCTGACTGGAGGTTGTCAAGTCTCTCCAACTCCATGCGAAGCACCTCTGGATACGCCATGAGGGCTTCCCTGTTCAGTTTCTCCAACTGACGCTGGACTGCCTTGTTCACGACGCTCGTGGACACCCCAAACCTGCGGGCGATTTCCGTCACCGACACGCCAGATTGGCGCATCTTGAAGATACGCAAGTCTCTTTCAGCGAGGAACTCTCGCCCCATCATCTTGCTGTTGCGTTCCTCGCTCATGTGTGGACCTTGCTGAACTCTGTGACCTCAAAGGGGAGGCGCTTACCCCTCTTCATTTTAGTAGGCCATTCACGCTCATCACGGGCACCTCGGAAATGCTTGACATCGTAAGAGAACTCCCCGATTGTCGTAGGGTCAGGCGTCAGACTGAGGCCGAACTCTGGCCAGCGGGACCACACGGCGGAGCCGAACGGGCGCAGGTCACGGGTGGACATTGACGAACCAAGAGGAGCGTGGTGTTCCAGCCACAGGGCCACTCCGTAGAGGGCACGCAGTTCGTCCAGATACCTAGCCACCTCAACGGCAATCGCCTCGGAGGTGCGGTTACCTGGGTCCACGAACGACTTGTAGAGCGGACCCATGAGGAGCAAGTCTGGCTTGACATCATCAATGGCGCGTTCTAGTATTTCCCTGTCCGATGCGGTCAGAAGATTCAGACCAGCGGGCTTGATGAGGATGTGTGCGTCAATGCGAGGAGCGAACCTACTGCTCTTGACATAGGCGTGGATGCTCCTCGTTGTGCGCCGAATGATGCGCTCTGGGTTCTCTAAGTCCACCGTGAGAGTCCTGATGGGCTTGATGCGGTTGTAGGTGAACGGGTGCATACCACCAGCCGTACAGAGAGCCACCTGACGGGCAAGCATCGTCTTTCCGACACCCTCCGCAGCGACGACCATGACTCGCTCGCCCCGCTCCAGAAGCCCATCAATCAGCCAGTCGTAGTTGTCGTTGTCTGCTTCTGCGATGAACTCGTTCCAGTCCACCAGCCTGCCCATGTCCACAGGACGCTCATGGGTGACACGGGTGAGTATCTGTGAGGTCTTGAGAAGCAACTGCTGTGCGCTCAGGTTGTCCCTGTTCAGTAGTTCCCGTACCTGCTCTGCTACTTCCTCGTACCTGTCCTTTGGCTCCTCGCTGACAGTCGGCTCCTCGGCAGGCTTCTCCTCAACGGGTGCCGATGCCTCCTCAAGGGGGATGAGGTCGTCTATGCGACCACCCTTTGCCAAGTGGTCGGTGATGTCCTTGCTGTCGGGGCACACGAAGCACGCCACATCGCAACCCACCTTTTCCAGTTCGGCTTTGACCATCCGTGCGTGGTCATGTCCTGGACCGTCGTTGTCGGCAAAGATGTCCACGCTCGCACCTTTGAGTGCCTGCGTGTGAATGTCAAGCCACTTACCAGCACCGTTTGGTGGTGTCGTGGCGACATACCCGAGAGCGATGAGCGTGTCTGCGTCTTTCTCCCCCTCAACGAGAATGACTGGCTTGCCGTGCTTCGCCGCGTTGAGGACGTTGGGAAGATTGTAGAGGACGCGAGGCGTGTCGCCAAGTTTGTAGTCCCAGCCACCCTTCGCCTTCGGGTCACGCTTGCGCTGATAGAACCGCTTCTTGCCGTCCTCGTCCACATAGCGCAACTTCTGGAAGAGGAGAGTCCCGTCCTCAGCCAGATAGTCGTATGTGGCTACGAGGGTGAGGTTGTCCTTCTTCTCCTGCTTCTTCGGCGGGAACAGCGAACTCATCGGCAGTCCGACGCTCTCACAGATTTGCTTGGCGTTACACGGAGTGCCTCTGTGGCAGGTGAGCAGGATGTTGCCGTTCCCCTCGTCCTCCTTGATGGACAGCGAGGGATTCTCATCGTCGTTGCGACAGGGGCAACGAGCCTCCCATCCATTGGATGTCTCCCTCACCCCCTTGAGGTGGGACAGAAAATCATCGGTGTGCTTCACTGACGACCTTGGAACACATCTCCGTTGGCGTTGCGGAGCCCGATGCCAGCGAAGTTGATGCGTCCCTCGCGGGACAGCAGAATGCCACGGTTGTAGCGGATTTCAGCACGCTCCTGCTCATCCTTGCCACCCCAAAT
>Ga0315906_10011377_pt1 | contig 10379 bp, 9 predicted proteins | sample LakEriMetagenome_4_FD_203526 | JGI IMG/M metagenome (GOLD analysis project Ga0315906, IMG submission 203526) | Freshwater fungal communities from buoy surface, Lake Erie, Ohio, United States - Buoy 2 MA122 | ecosystem: Environmental > Aquatic > Freshwater > Lake > Lake biofilm | place: USA: Lake...
ATTCCATCCAAATCTTTGAAGGCCATCTGAACCAATGACAATCTTTTCTCTTGGTCGAACAAGTATTTTTTTTCGGAATTCGTGCCAACACCAACAATTACACTATCGAAGAGCCTAGTCGCGCGCGTAACCAAGTCCACATGACCAATGGTTATCGGATCAAAGCTTCCAGGGAATAGTGCAATGCGTTGCATGGTTGTTTAGATATTGAGGATGTCGCCTAATCAGTAATTTCAAATTTACGGAAAAAACTAAATCCCACATTTCCATAGGTTCGCGAAAATTCAAAATGCGGAATCGTTTCTGTTTTTTCTTTAGCAGGATGTTCGAGTATCAAAAAGCCGTCAGGTTTCAACAGGTTTTTTGAGAAAATCAATTGGACCAAATTCTCGCGATAAGTTATGTCGAAAGGAGGATCGGCAAATATCAGATCGAATTGCAAATTGCATCCCAATAAGAATTTTGAGGAGTCGGATTTTACTGTGCGAATATTGGAGCCTTCCAGTTTTTTTGCCATGGACTCAATGAAATTCGTGCATCCTGCATGGCGGTCAACTGATAAAATGGATGGACAGCCTCTAGATGCCAACTCATAGGATATGGCACCCGTTCCTGCAAAAAGGTCTAGGCAATTGCAGTTTTCAAAATCAATCCTCGTGGATAGCAAGTTGAATAATCCTGTACGTGCAAAATCAGTCGTAGGCCTTACGGGAAGATTTGGAGGCGGAACGATGGTTCGCCCCTTGTATTTGCCGGCTATGATACGCAAACCGGACCGCAAAAAAGATTGAAAAATCGGTTTGAATCCAGGAAAGAGAACTCCGACTCGTAAGTGTATATGGTGGGAAGTCCTGCCAATCTGCAACGACTTACATAGCGGCTTGCCAAGGTAAAGGCAGGGTCCTCTTTTGAAGTTGTTCCTGTGAAGAAAACATCTGCAACCTCAGGATTGAGTTTCAACTGCTCAAACACCAGGAGCATGTAATAAGTCAACTCTTCGGGTGTTCTGAATTCAAATGTGTTGTGGAACATCAGCGATGATGAACGGACAGCAGTGATGTGCATGAATGCTCCATCGACGTCGATGAGCAAGATTACATCCTTGCTTGGACCGCCTATGGCTGCCAAATAGCGCAATCTGATTGCAGAAGAATGGTGGAATTCCACCTGGCGTAATCTTTGTGCTATGGATGCAGATACCTCACTGTCGTATGTGAAGCTGTTGCATATTTGCATCATCGGGATTTCTTCGCTCGCAATTTGTTTTTTCAAAACAGCTGATCCGAAACCCAGCGCCATTTGCTCATTGATGGAAGAAGCATCAAAAAGAGAAGCGGGGATGAACATGGTTTCCCTTCCTTCATAGCTACAAATCGCCTTACGGTATTGGCGAGATGAACTCAATAGGATTGATTCATTTAGCAGCGCATTGAAGGTTTCCGCGTCAAGCGCATGATCGAAATCCCAATGTTCAAATCCTAAAAACCTGCGCGACGCAGGACTTGCCGCAGCACAAGAAAAGCTGTTTGAACCCACGTGGAGGTAAATGTCACAAACCCCGGAAGCATTCCGATCAAAACCTTGACCTGCTATTCGAAGGCCAGGGTTTAACTCCTGAGTTTTAATTTTCATGGTGCTGTAAGTTGAAATATTATCAAACTCGATTCGGTAGTCAAATTTAGGCTTTTTTTGACTTCAGGAAGTTTGTCAGGGGTCAATCGCTAACTTTAGATTTTTCAAATTTCGAATGAACGAATCGCTCAAGTCCCATGTAAACGAGGTTCTTTTGGCCAATCTGAGGTTTCAACCAACCCCTGGTCAAAGTCTTCTAGTAGCGCGTTTGGCGAACTTCATGGTTAATAGCACCACTGGAGATACCTATATTATCAAAGGTTACGCGGGCACCGGTAAGACTACTATGGTAGGCGCATTGGTTAAATCTTTGTCATCCATTGGAGCCCGGGCTGTTTTACTGGCACCCACTGGACGCGCTGCCAAGGTGATGACCGGATATTCGGGCAGGACGGCTTCGACTATACACCGTCGTATTTACCGTATGGATATGGCCGAAGGGGGAGGTTTTAGCATGAAGCTAGCGCCTAACAACAGCAAGAATACTTTTTTCATTGTAGACGAAGCCTCCATGATCCCATCTCAATCGGCACGAGATGGGGCTTACTCGAGAAACTTACTGCAAGACTTGGTTAGTTATGTGTCATCAGGCGAAGGTTGTAGATTGATTTTGGTTGGTGATTCGGCGCAGCTTCCACCTGTTGGCGAGGAAAACAGTGCTGCTTTGGATGTTCGTTATATGATGGCTCGTTTTGCGCTGCGTGCCGGTCACTTTGAGCTGACCGAAGTGGTTAGGCAAGAACAGGAAAGTGGAATTTTATTCAATGCTACGGCACTTCGCAACCAGGTGATGGGTACTGACGGCTTCCATTTCAATATCACATTCAATGACGTTTGCCGATTGACTTCCTCCGACGTGGGTGAGCAACTGGCAAGCGATCATGGAACATTTGGAGCTGACCAAGTAATTGTTGTTTGTAGATCAAATAAGTCTGCCAACAATTACAACCGGCAAATCAGGTTTGGTTCGATGTGGTTTACCGAAGAGGTAAACGCAGGCGATCATTTGATGTGCACCAAGAACAATTATTTTTGGTTGGATGGTGAATCGGGACCTTCTTTTATAGCGAACGGCGACATGCTTCGGGTGGCTCGTGTAAATGGATTCAGCGAAATGTATGGTTTCCGTTTCGCTAACTTGAGCTTGGAGTTTATTGATTACCCGGATTTACCCCCCTTCGAGGCCATTATCAATCTTGACAGCTTGCATACGGAAGCACCCTCGCTTACCAATGAGCAATCGAACCGCTTATTCCAATCTGTAATCGCGAACGGATCACCCGATTTATCCAAAACAGCTAGAGCTGCCTTATTGGCATCGGATTCTCATTACCAAGCCTTACAAGTCAAATTCGGTTATGCTGTTACATGTCACAAGGCACAAGGCGGCCAATGGAAGGCAGTATATGTGGACCAAGGATACCTTACAGAAGAAATGGTTGACAGAAACTATTGGAGATGGTTATACACGGCTGTCACCAGGGCCACAGAAAAGCTTTATCTCGTGAACTTCTCAGATCGCTTCTTTGATCAATGAACTCCTTTTTCTGGATGAAAACCAGGCACCAACTTGAAGTGTTCTTTCATTAACGCAATGTCGTTATCGATATTGTTTGAGGTGAAAAATGGTTTTTCTATAACTATTTCCTTGGTTTCATAATTCATGGACACCATCACGATGGGGATTTGCAGTTTGTTGGCGATATGCCAGAATCCTGTTTTCCAAACAGGGGCGTAGCTGCGTGTTCCCTCTGGTGTTAGGCAAATGGAAAAGCGGTCTTTCGATTCAAAAATTTCGCAGACAGCATCTACCATGTTTGTGTTTTTAGAACGGTCAACGGGATATCCGCCTAGTTTCCTGAAAATCCATCCGTAAGGGAATTTGAAAAGTTCCTTCTTGCCCACAAACCTGGTATCAACTCCCATCATGCTCCGTGCACCAAGTCCAACAAAAAAGTCCCAGTTGCTGGTGTGAGGCGCAACAACCATCACAAACTTCGGTAATTCGGGAGGAATCTGGCCAATCAGTTTCCAACCCCTAATTTTGAAGAAAAACCTATAGATTGGACCTAGCATGTTTTGTCTGTTAAAGCAAAGTAAACACTTTCAATTGGCCTTTTGGAACGATTATTGCAAAACTTCATTCAATCAAACTATCGATCATGCAAAAAGCTTTTAAAATTCTGATGGCCAGTATTATAACGGTTGTCTTCGGTTCTTGTGGAACACCAACACGTATTTTTACCCAAGAGCTCAGGGAGCAATATAAGTTGAGTGAGGAGGATTTGAAATCGATTCAATTTTATGTCAGTGGGCCAATCATACTGACCAGATACTCACAAGGTGCAAAAAAGACCACTGAGGGCGGTGAGTTGACATTGATGAAGGATGAGGTGCTTGAGCGGGTGGTAATAAAGTCGGGTACGCCTTGTTTGATCAAGGATGTGGTGGATGGAAGCCGAGTAACAGTTTCTTTTGAGGATGGCAACAATCGTTATCTTGTTTTTGGTAGCATCAAAAAACAAGGTGGGAACTATTGTTTGCAAGCATTGGATTGGAATGGTGACCGTGGCGGACGGTTGAATTATGGGGAGCGCGAATACAATGTGAACTCCAGTAGTCAAGGCGCATTTTTATACTTGCGTGTGAAAAGCTTGAACCGATTCAAATTGGATGAAAAGGTCATAAAAGGAAAAACCCTGAATTAATCAGGGTTTTTTGTGGGACGTACTGGGCTCGAACCAGTGACCCCTGCCTTGTCGAGGCAGTGCTCTGAACCAACTGAGCTAACATCCCCTTGCACAAGCAAAGATAAGCAGAATGGCCTACTTGATGTACATGAACTTGATGATCATTGCGATACCGAATCCAATCAATATGATACCCGAAATACGGTTCATCCAAATTAAAAAGTTGGACGATACGGCTTTTTTCAGGCTACATGCGCCCCATGCCTTCAGTAGGTCTGTGCAAAATACCGTTGCCAGTGCGCTTGAATAAAAAAGTGCTGTATGGTTACCTTCTGCATTTTGAATGGACCAAGTGCCTGCCACTCCAATCCAAAAGAAAAGCACGGAAGGGTTCAGCGAGTTCATTGAGAATCCTTTTGCCAATTCCAACAATGTGCCACGAGCGGTACTCTTGTAATCCAATTGTTCTGCTTGTATTACCGGTTTTTTGAATAGGTTGGCGGTGCCGAATCCTATTACTAGCAAACCACCTGTTATTCCAATGATGGAATTCATCTCCTTGAGGCTAGCAATGGTGGAACTTCCCAAGTAAGTTATTGAAGCAAAAAGGGCGTCACTGGCAATTACTCCCAATGAAAGCATCATGGCGGGAAAAAATCCCTTCTTCACACTGGTGTGAATCAACATAAAGAATACAGGTCCTACCAATAGAGCTAAAACTCCGCCTAATAGTACCCCGCTGACGATTGCTTCAATCATGTTGGTTCGTCAATCGTAGATCTAACGAGCCTGTTGAGTTTTCTTAACAAACTCTTCCCATTCGGAAAACTGATGGTTCTTCATGACTCTGGGGAATTTGTTTTGCGCTCCTACTTTGTTGTTGGCCTCCATCCATTGTAAAAAAACCTGGGGAGAAACGATTTCAACAAATATTTCCTGCAGTGCGGAGCCACGTTCCACTCGGTAGTCATCGTTCAGAATCTTCAATTTGTCATCGATCAATTGTCGTACACTTGATGGATCACAACTATCATCAGTGCCGATGTACCACTTGTGGGCGAACATGGTGCCAAAAGGAATCCCGGAAACGGTGAATTCATTGATGCGTATGTTCAGTTCATTAGCCACCATTTCAATGGCCTTGTTCATATTGTCTACAGAGAGGTGTTCGCCACAAAGGCTTAGGAAGTGTTTGGTTCTTCCCACAATCACAATGTCGCACTTTGATTTATTGGTAAAACGGACCACGTCACCAATCAGATAACGCCAAGCGCCAGCACATGTTGAAAGCAATATGGCATAATCCTGTCCCTCTTCAATTTCGTGTACCAGCAGAGTTTTAGGATTGCCAATGACTTCGCCGTCTGAATTGAAGTTTTGTGGATTGAATGGAATGAACTCGAAAAATATCCCGTTGTTCAAGTTTAAGCGCATGCTTCTCTCTCCGGGTTCATCTTGAAAGGCAATAAAACCTTCCGATGCCAGGTAGGTTTCAATGTAGTTCAAAGGTTTGCCCAAGAGCTGCTCAAATCCTTTCCGATATGGTTCGAAAGATACACCACCATGAACATAGATGGATAGGTTCGGCCAAATCTCATGGATGTTCTTCAAATTGTAGCGAACTATGACTTTTTCAATCAGTAATTGAACCCATGCGGGAACTCCCACAACGATGCCGATATCCCATTCCGGTGCTTTCTCGGTAATTTCCTCCAATTTTGCATTCCAATCCATTTCCTTGGAGATCTTACGGCCGGGTTTGTAAAAGTGTTGGAACCAAAAAGGTATATTACTTACGGTAATTCCACTCAAATCACCTTCGAAATAACTGCCCCTTTGATGCAGGTGGGTGCTTCCTCCAAGCATCAAAATCCCCTTTTCAAACAGTGACTCAGGTAGATCATATTTAGCCAAGGAGAGGATCTGTTTCATGCTGACCTTCTGAATGGACTTGATCATGTCTTTGGTTACCGGAATGTGTTTGCTTGAGGATTCCGATGTGCCAGAGCTCAAGGCGAAATACTTGACTACTCCAGGCCAACAAACATCTTCGGCATTGTGAAGTGTCTTGTTCCACCACTTTGAGAAAATGCTGTTGTAATCATGGATAGGCACGGATGCTCTATACCGGTCGATAAAGTTGTCGGAACCCAACAATTCAGAAAACTTGTAAGCGTTTCCGAACATGGTGTCTTTCGCTTTAGACAATAGTTTTCTAAGCACCTTTTTCTGGTGCTGTTCCGGATTGGATCGTTCGATTGCGATTTTCGATCGAAGCGCTATTCCGCTTTTGATAATACTTCCCAGCAATGGCATGCCGTAGTGGTTTTATTCGTTTGCGGATATTGAAGGGACTGGGTTGAAGTCCTCCAAATCTAAATTGAAATCAATTCATGCAATGGATGATCTCGTCTCCGAATTCGCTGCACTTAAGTAGTGTTGCGTCCTCCATCAACCTGTGAAAATCGTAGGTTACTTTTTTGGATGCGATGGCTTTCTCCATTCCAGAGTAAATCAAATTCGCCGCTTCCAACCATCCAAGATGCTCCAACATCATGGCTCCTGAAAGAATCACGGAACCAGGATTCACTTTGTCTTGTCCGGCATATTTGGGAGCTGTTCCGTGTGTGGCTTCGAAAATGGCATGTCCGGTAACGTAATTGATGTTGGCACCGGGAGCGATTCCGATACCACCGACACAGGCGGCCAACGCATCAGAAACATAGTCGCCATTCAGGTTCAAAGTTGCAATCACTGAATATTCGTCAGGGCGCAATAAAATTTGCTGCAAGAAGGCATCGGCTATTGAATCCTTGATGATGATCTTGCCGGCATTAACGGCAGCTTTCATTGCCGCTTCAGCTTTTTCCTTGCCATCTTGTTCAGCCATCCGATCATATTGGTTCCAAGTGAAAACCTTGTCGCCAAACTCGCGTTCTGCCAATTCGTATCCCCATTTTTTGAATCCACCTTCAGTGAACTTCATGATGTTGCCTTTGTGTACCAGGGTAACCGAAGGCTTCTTGTGGTCAACTGCGTATTGTATGGCGGCGCGAATCAATCGCTCAGAGCCTTCTTGAGAAACAGGCTTTATGCCTATGGATGAAGATTCGGGGAATCGAATCTTGTTCACATTCATTTCCGTCTTCAAGAAATCGATTACTTTCTTGACCTCTGGTGTTCCCGCCATATATTCAATACCGGCATAGATATCCTCGGTGTTTTCGCGGAAAATTACCATGTTTGTTTTCTCCGGATGTTTTACTGGAGAAGGAACACCTTCGAACCAACGTACGGGCCTGAGGCAAACGTAAAGGTCCAAAATCTGGCGTAAAGCCACGTTCAAGGATCTGATTCCACCGCCAACAGGAGTAGTAAGCGGCCCCTTGATCGCAATCAAATGCTCGCGGATGATATCAAGGGTTTCATCAGGTAGCCAATTGCCGGTTTGATTGAAGGCCTTTTCGCCTGCAAGTACCTCTTTCCATACAATTTTCTTTTTTCCATGATATGCCTTCTCTACGGCAGCATCAATCACGCGTACGGATGATGCCCAGATATCGGGTCCCGTACCGTCGCCTTCAATAAAGGGTATGATGGGTTGGTCAGGTACATTCAGTTTTCCTTCTTGATTGGTAATTTTCTGTCCTTGCATAATTAATTTATTGTTTTTTCTTTTTTCTATTTGGTTTTATATTGGCAATTGCATGACTAGTTAAAAATCCACATTCAAGTCGAGCCTTTTCTTGAGCTCGGCAAGCAGCGGATTCAATACGTTCATTTGTTCGTATTTCTCGGCAGGTGTAAAAGCAGCTTTACGCCTGGATTCAAATGGTATGGTTATGCAACGGATATCACCGCACTTGAGTCCTTCCTTTTCGCGAAGTCGGTTCAGTATTTCCGTTCTGCAAGATTTGATTTCATCTTGCTGTATGGTATTCTCAACAGAGATTTCAATTACGTTGTCATCAACAATATTGATAGGGTAAGCCAATAGCGAGTGTGCGATTTGCTTGCGACCGGCCTCATTATAATCGGCACTGATTTTTTTGAAAACAGAAGTAACTTGATCAGCATCTAACTGGACGCCGACAAATGCCATTGCCGGGTCTTTTTCTTTTTCAGCGTCTTGGCTGGTATTAGCTTTGGAGGCCAAAGACTGGGCTATCGATATGGTAGATGGCCTGATAGCTTTTGCTGCGGGTTGTATCGGAGGCTGCTTGGAAACAGGAGGCTCAGGTGTTTTTAATGCTGGCACCGCAATACTGGGTAATGAATGAGAAGAAATGGACTGGATCGGTATGGTGCCTTGATTCTGAATGGTTGGTGCTGGCGCAGGGGCCATTGTTATGCTTGGACTTGGTGCTGCTGGCTCTTTTTTAGCTATTGGGGCTAGATCAGGTGTTCCAGCCATCGAGCATAATTTCATAAGAGTCACCTCAACCAATAACCTTTGGTTGTGTGCGGATTGGAATTGGTTGTCGCATCGGGTTAGCACTTCCAGGAATCCAAATAGCATGGCGGGGCTTATGCGTGCAGATTGATTGGTGTATTTCTCGCGTATCGCTGGAGTGGTTTCCAACAGCATGGTGGTTTGCGGATCCTTGCTGACCATCAAGTCGCGGATGTGTGATGAAAACCCGCCAACAAAATGCTGCAAGTTGAATCCGTCCTTCAATACCTCATCGAGCAATAGCATGCACGCGGAAAGTTCTCCTTTCAGGAGATGGTCTGTGAAAGAAAAATAATATTCATGATCGAGCACATTCAAGTTCTCGGAAACATGCTTGTATGTGATGTGGTTTCCTGCGAAACTTACGAGTTGGTCGAAAATGGATAATGCGTCGCGCAATGCCCCATCCGCTTTCTGGGCAATCAAATGCAAAGCCTCTTCTTCGGCCGTCACATGTTCGCTGTTGGCCACGTATTGCAGGTGATGGGCGATGTCGGTAACAGTGATTCTATTGAAATCGAAAATCTGACAACGAGAAAGAATCGTGGGAATTATTTTGTGTTTTTCCGTAGTAGCCAAAATGAATTTGGCATAGGAGGGTGGTTCCTCCAATGTTTTCAGAAATGCATTGAAAGCAGAAGGGCTTAACATGTGAACCTCGTCAATGATGTAGGTTCTGTACTTTCCGCCTTGAGGATGGTAGCGAACTTGCTCAACAAGGGCACGCATATCGTCAACCGTACTATTCGAAGCTGCATCTAATTCAAAAATATTGAGGCTTTGACCATTGTTGAACGCTACGCAGGATTCACACGAGTTGCAGCATTCAAAATCTGGGGTGAGTTCCGTGCAATTGATCGTTTTTGCCAAAATCCTGGCACAAGTGGTTTTGCCAACTCCCCGCGGACCTGTAAAAAGAAAGGCCTGAGCGAGTTGGTTGGTTCGGATGGCGTTTTTCAGCGTCGAGGTTATGGATGTTTGCCCAATCACCGTATTGAAGGTGGAAGGTCTGTATTTGCGAGCTGATACTATGAATGAATCCATTTTAAAATACTGGTGTGACTAAAGCGATGGCATCTTCACAAAATTAGGACATTGGCTTCGCTTTTAGCATAACTTTGTGGCCAATTTGTTGATTGGAATAATTTGATTATCACTACCCATGGCCATTTCACCAGATGAATTGAACCGGAACGCTTCCAAAATTGAGCGTGAGAACCGCAAGTTCTACCACCGCTTGTTGAAACACAAACGGCCAGGTTTGGAGGATGATGTGGTGGATTTCCATCATCAGGTTTTTAACAAAATCGACTGCCTCGCTTGTGCCAATTGCTGTAAAACCATCAGTCCGGTTTTCAAGGAACGAGATATCTCCCGTTTGGCTTCCCATTTGGGACTAAAACCAGTCCAAGTGGTTGCGCAATATTTGCGGATGGATGAGGACGGAGATTATGTCCCCAACAACATTCCCTGTCCATTTTTAGCAGCTGATAACCGCTGTAAAGTGTACGAGTCCCGACCATTTGCATGCAGCAGCTATCCGCATACCGACTCACTTCCCTTAAGGAAATCGGTATCGTTGGTAGTAAAAAACAGTGCTGTTT
>Ga0315906_10011381_pt1 | contig 10378 bp, 8 predicted proteins | sample LakEriMetagenome_4_FD_203526 | JGI IMG/M metagenome (GOLD analysis project Ga0315906, IMG submission 203526) | Freshwater fungal communities from buoy surface, Lake Erie, Ohio, United States - Buoy 2 MA122 | ecosystem: Environmental > Aquatic > Freshwater > Lake > Lake biofilm | place: USA: Lake...
TTGTCTATTGCGTTATCGGGTCTAAAACCTGGAAAAACCTGTGATCCGCCTGCGGGTATACCTGTAGAATTATCAGCTAGTCTAACAGCTGTTGGTGTTCCATTAATTAAATCTACTTGTCCATTGATTCGGCGCATGTAGTTACCCCATGAGGCTTCCTCACCTTGTTCTTGTTTGTAGTTTTCAAATCTGTACTCAAGACCAAATGCAAGATGGGTTTTCCATTTGTCATCTATATTTTTTGAAATATCAAAATTTGTGGTATTCTGTTTAAAGCTTAAGGTACCTGCATCAAATTCTTTTTGGGTTGAACCATTATTGTACCATGCAGAAACGTTTAGTGAATTTTTAATAAAGAAAGAGAAACTATTTTGTCCATATACATTGCTAAGGTCATAATTCCATGTACCGATTTTTCCTTTCAAACCCGAGGCAAAAGAAATATCACCAATTGTTAAATTGATTTCAGGTAAAAAACCTTTTGGATAAATAGTTGGGATATTGGTAGCCTGATATGGCATTCTGTAAAAACCTGCAGAGTTACCATTTCGCAGTCCAATTATACTGAAAAAATAAAACTCACTGCTTCCTTTAGTTTTCAAAGCACCATTGATGACACTCTGCATATTTCTGCTACGTGATTGTCCTACGCGCATTTGAAAGAAATTTCTGTTCACACCTAATTGACTGAGCAATGCATTACTTGCTGCATCACCTGAAGTGCGGTTGTCAAGATCACCTGTTCTTTCTCCTGAACGTATGGTTGGTTCACGTTGGTCATAATTAACTGTTACGTTTAAAAAGCTTTCTTTGGTTTTACCAATTTGAAAACCATAGTTTAATGATGTGTTTAATTTTTGTCCATCTACTATATTGTTATTAATATATACTGGATCAATTCCTTGCGGAAAATTTCCTGAATTGGCATGAGTGAAAGTTTGATAGGTTGTTGTATTTGATCCATAACTAATTATAGCTCTACCTTTGTTGACAGTCCTGTTTAGCTGAACGTTTAATACGCCAGCGATTGCATCTGATCCATATTGAGCAGCTGCACCATCCCTTAAAACCTCAATACGTTCAATACCTGCAATACTAATTGCATTGAGATCAGTCCCGACAGATCCTCTTCCCATCGTGCCATTTACATTAACCAATGCAGAAGTATATCTTCTTTTACCATTAACCATTACAAGCGTTTGGTCTGGGCCTAGTCCACGAACTGTTGCAGGATCAATATGGTCAGTGCCATCTGAAACTGTTTGTGTGGTTGAATTAAAAGAGGGTGCAACAGTATTGAGGAGATCAGTGATATTTGTTTGGGGGACTTCTGCTATTATTGTTTTTATATCAATTACATCTACCGGCACTGTTGATTCAATCTTTGAACGAGGTAATCTGCGACTACCTATTACAACAACCTCTTCAATATCACTTGTATTCACTTTCATTTGAACGGAAATACTTGTATCATTCCCTAATAGAATACTCATTGATTTGTAACCACTAAAATTAATTTCCAAGTAGCCTCCTTTCTCTGCGTTGATGGAGAAAGTTCCATTGATCGTGCTGAGTACTTTTGTTGTTGTATTCTTTACGGCAACTGTTGCCCCTTGCAATGCCTTGCCATTCTCGTCTACAATAGTACCCGTGTATGTATTTTGTTGAGCAAATACCATAAACGGCAATATGATAAATATGACAGAGAGAATGATTTTCATGTCTGTAAATTAAAGCATTTCATTAACTACTCAAATGTCAAACTAGATTAGTAAATTCATAGCACTAAACAACCCATCATGAAATTTCGTCTACTCCTCTCATTCTTGCTGATAGTTAGTTTGACTTCACAAGCTCAGGATACGTTGCCTATTTACCGCAAGCTGGCTGAAATTGCAGTCATTGATCAGAAAGTGATGATTCCAATGCGTGATGGAGTAAGACTTGCTACAGATATTTACCGACCAAAAGGTGGTGGTAAACATCCGCTTATATTATCTCGTACTCCTTATAATTTCAACAGTTGGGTGGATGGTAAAATGACTGCCCGCAGTTTCGAAGAAGCCTACGAAGCGGTGAGTCGCGGTTATGCCTTTGCAGTACAAAACGAACGTGGTCGCTTTTTCTCTGAAGGCGAATGGGATATTCTTGGCACGCCCGTCACCGATGGAGATGATGCATTCTCCTGGTTTGCAGCCCAATCTTGGTCGAATGGTAAAATTGGATTGATTGGTTGTTCATCAACAGCCGAATGGCAAATGGCCGTTGCATCTCGCAAACATCCTGCACTTGGTGCTATCGTTGCACAAGGTTTTGGAGCAGGCGTTGGTAAGGTGGGTCGTTTTCAGGAACAAGGCAACTGGTTCCGTGGTGGAGCGCAGCAAATGTTATTTACATCCTGGTTGTATGGAACGCAGAATGATAAATACAAACCGACGCTTCCAAAGGACATGACGCAGCAGGATTTGATTCGTATTTCTAGGTTTTATGATATGGCGACAGAAATGCCGCGTGTGGATTGGGGGAAAGCGTTCAACCATTTACCAGTAAGCGAAATCATTCGCAATGTAGATGGTCAGGTAGGTGTGTATGAAAACATGATTGCACGTACACCCAATGACCCACAGTGGTATTCAGGTGGATTATGGCACGATAACATGCCGATTGATGTTCCGGGTTATTGGTTTGTGTCTTGGTTTGATGTTTCTTCTGGTCCGAATATTGAATTGTTCAATCACCTGCGTAATTCAGCAAAGGACAAAAAAGTTGCAGATAATCAATATTTAGTGATTGCTCCTGTTCTGCATTGTTCTTATAAGCGCGCGACAGAAGACACCAAAGTGGGTCAACTCAGTGTTGGTGATGCAAGATTAAATTATGATGAACTCACATGGTCGTGGTTCGATCTTCACTTAAAAGGAGAAGCCAATGACTTCAAGCAAAAAAATCCTCGTGTACGCTACTACACCATGGGCTCCAACAAATGGCAGTCTGCTGATAGTTTCCCATTGCCTGGAACTCGCATGCAAAACATGTGGCTCAATAGTAATGGACGTGCCAATACCAGAAATGGCGATGGTGCGCTTGTGATGTCAACCTCTGCTAAATCTCCAGCAAAAGATGCACCAGATACCTTTACCTACGATCCATTAAAGCCTGTCCCTTCTGTCGGCGGTAATGTATGCTGCACTGGCAATGCCATACAAGGAGGATCTTTTGATCAATCAGAACTGGAGCTTCGCGATGATATTCTAGTCTATACTTCAGAACCACTAACAGAAGGAATGGAAGTGACTGGTTTTATTGAATCTACTTTGTTTGTTTCATCGACTGGTGCTGATACAGATATTACTTTGAAGTTAATTGATGTGCATCCAGATGGTAAAGCGTATAACCTGGATGAGACCATTCAGCGTATGCGCTATCGCGATGGTTATGACAAAGAAGTATTCATGGAAAAAGGGAAAGTATACAAAGTGAATATGAGCCCTATGGTGACCAGCAATTATTTTGCAGCAGGCCATCGCATTCGCGTTGAAATTTCCAGCAGTAATTTTCCTCGTTTTGACCGCAACCTTAATACAGGTGGCGCCAATTACAATGAATCAAAGGCTGTTACTGTACAGAACACTATTCATCATTCAAAACTCTATCCTTCTGTAGTTAAGATTCCAGTTGCGCCGAAGAAATAAATGAGCTTATGCTCTAATTATATCCTTCACAATTGCTAAATGATGTCTGGTGTGAATGTCCAGCATGATGAAGGTATTTTTCTTGTTCAGGTCGCCAAAAATGGGATGACGAAAATATTGATTAGGATCAGCTTCTTTTAATCTTTGAAGGGCATCCTTAGTTTGAATCAGCAGTTGAGTAAAGTTTGTTTTATCTATTTGATTCGGTTTGACAATATCTGGCGCTTTTGCTTTACCTCTTGGAAATTTATTTATAAAAAATATAAGTAATCGAATAAGACTAAATTTCCATTTGTATTTTTGGGGATTAGATTTTGAAACAGATTCAGTAATCTTAATGATGACCAATGATGTATGTTCAATATGCCAGCCTACATTGACTGATGAAACAGTAGTGTTGAGTTGATGCTCTTGTTCAACATAATTATAAAGTTCATCAAGATGTTTTTCGATGTTTCTCATATGAATTAGTTTAAATGCATCGGTACATCCATCAATAAAATTTCTGCATCATCTTCTGCTGCAAGAATTTCTATAGTTGAAGTATCCCAAATACCCATTCCATCTCTGGTTGATAATTGTTCTCCATTGATAGTAAAACTTCCCTTGAGGACAAAACAATAAACACCGTTGTTTTCTTTTTTGATCTGATAGGTAGTTGTTACATCTTTTTCAAAATTACCAATGTGAAACCAAGCATCCTGATGAATCCAAACACCAGCGTCTTCCGGATTAGGAGACAAAACCTGTTGTAATTTATTTTTTCTATCAGCCAACTCCATCGTGAGCTGATCGTAGCGAGGTGTAACATTTCTTTTGTTCGGATATATCCAGATTTGTAAAAATTTTACAGCCTCATCTTTGTTCTTGTTGTATTCACTGTGGTAAATGCCGGTCCCGGCACTCATCACTTGAATATCGCCATTTCGAATAATGGTGGTATTGCCCATGCTGTCCTTGTGCTCGAGATCACCCTCTAAAGGAATGCTGATGATTTCCATGTTATCATGTGGATGTTTACCGAAACCCATACCACCTTTTACCATATCATCATTGAGTACCCGCAGTACACCAAAATGCATTTTTTCTGGATGATGGTATCCGGCAAAACTGAAACTGTGGTAACTTTTTAACCAGCCATGATCTGCGAATCCTCTGCTGTCTGCTCTATGTATTACTTGCTGTGACATATTCACTTTTTAGTGTTGCAAAGTTAATTGAGTCTGAATTTGTAAAAAAGTATAGAACGGTATAAGGCAAACTATTTTCCGCTCCATTCAACCGTTACAATAATTTCATTTTTTCTTCCCACGAGCTGATAAGGGGGATTGTAGCCGAGGTACCTGAAATGACCAATTGATTTTATTCCCTTTTTCCCTAACGCAGTTTCAAGTTCAGCTGCATATTTTTTGATAGATCCATCATTCGCAAATCCGCCAAAAGCAATAGCTGCAACATATTCACCTGCGGTTTGATGTAGCTGAACGTTTGCGTCATTGGGGCGAGGAAGATTATTGATGTCATATTTCGACGGCATGACAAAACTCATGGAAGAACCTTCATTGCTGATGTCCATGTGCACTGGTGTTGTCATTGCAATCTTGGAAGACGATTCGTTGTTGCCGAAAATATAGCCAGCTATCTTCCTAAAACCATTGCCGGAGAGCTCCCTGTAGTTTTTGGCAGATGATTGAATTGTGGCAAAAGTGGCAGGCGGGTAATAGCGTATCTCAAAGCCTTCTTCTTTTTTGATGACTTTATACGCCTGTTTTTCAGTGTTATTTGTTGATGCCACCATAAATGATTGAAATACGACCAAAATCAATATGATTACTCCTAATGCTATTATCATTTTTTTCATGCTAATCTATATGATAGTTAACAACTGGCATATGATTTATGTTCGGTATGGTCTATGATGAAATGGGTATTTTAACAATTAGGCTTAAATGAGAGATAAGCACTAATTTTTTTCAGAAGTTGATTTTTCTTTTACAAACACCATACAGTGTTGCCAGGGTAAATTGCTGATGTTTTTTTCTAAACGAAATCCGACTGCTTTTAATTCTTTAACGGATTGGGCTTCGCTCATTTTGTGTATTGTTTTGATGGGGACAGATTCATCTTCTGATCTAAACTCTACCAATACAAGGCGACCGTTGGGTTTGAGTGCATTGTACATCGACAAACCCATTTCATAAGGGAATGAAAATTCATGGTATACATCCACCAATAATATCAAATCCATGCTCGAAGATGGAAGTGCGACTGATGTTTCTGATCCAAGGACTGTCGTTACATTAGATAGTTTTTCTTCCTTGATTCTTTCATTGAGAAATAAAATCATTTGTGGCTCTACATCTACTGCATATACTTTACCATTACCAATACGCTTTGAAATTAGACTGCTGTAATAGCCACTACCAGCACCTATATCAGCAATTTGCATGCCTGATTTCAGGTTCAAGTTTTTCAACAATAAAGTAGAGTTCTCTTCAAATTGACGCTCTGGTCTTTCCAGCCAATCAATACCCCAGTGACTCATCACGTAAGCAATTTGTCGACCCATATACCACTTATTGATACCATTGGGGTCACCCTTCTTTATAGTGTAACGTTCTTGTCCATTGCTACTGAGAAAAGAAAATAAAGCAACGGCTGTAAAAAGTAAAAACCTGAAGTGTTTCATTTATTGAATCGCAGTAGTTTATTGTCCTACTACTACAATTCCTTTGGCTAAAATGTTCACTTCCTTCTTTGGCTGGGTAATGGCATCTATTTCCGCTTGCGACTTCTTTGCGTCTTCTGCATAATGCTTTAATTCTTTTACCGGGACAGTCTTCATGGATGCTTGTCCCTCAATTACGACAGTCTTCCCTTTTGCAGCCAAAGGCACAAAAAATCCATAATCCTTCATTTTTACCATAGCCTGGCTACCATCTGGTAGTTCAAGCTTCAGCCAGCAGCCTTTATTGGGACAAACCTCGAGGATTTTTGCTTTGATTTTTACATCATCCAACTGTGCTCCACCATCCAGCTGTGTAACGACATCTGAAATAGCAACAGCTCCCTTTGCCTTCACTTTCGCTCCATAAACATCTCCTGTATTAGCATCACCTGCTGGGGGTTGTGCGTACGTAAACAATGCACTAGAAACTACAATTGCTAAAGCGATTATCTTTTTCATGATGATGTATTTAAATCTGATGTAAAAATAGTGAATGTATTTTATGTAATTTGTATACTGAACCATGAATCATTACACTTCTCCATACCGTATGCAGCAAACCATGCGCTGGTTCGGTCCGAACGACCCTGTTAGCCTTGCTGATATTCGTCAGGCTGGTTGTACGGGTATCGTAACCGCCTTGCACCATGTTCCCAATGGAGAAATCTGGACGATCGAAGAAATAGAAAAAAGAAAGTCCATCATTGAAGCCGCAGGTTTGGTTTGGTCTGTCGTGGAAAGTATTCCAGTCCATGAACAAATCAAAACACAAACAGGCAACTTTCAAACGTATATCGAGAACTACAAACAATCGATTCGCAATCTGGCTGCCTGTGGAGTGAATATTGTGACTTATAATTTTATGCCGGTGCTCGACTGGACCAGAACCGATTTGGGTTATACCGTTGAAGATGGAAGTAAGGCACTTCGTTTTGAAAAAGCCGCATTCATCGCTTTTGATCTATTTATGCTCCAGCGTAAAAATGCTGAAGCAGATTATTCTGCAGATGAAATTGCAAGAGCGAAAGAAAGATTTGCAGCAATGAATGATGATGAGAAAAATTTGTTGCAACGCAATATCATTGCGGGTTTACCGGGCAGTGAAGAAAGTTTCACATTACAAAATTTCCAAACAGCATTAGATGCTTATCAAGGTATTGATGCTGAAAAATTGCAGCAACACCTCATCTATTTTCTACAACAGATAATGCCTATCGCTGATGAATCCGGTGTTAAAATGAGTATACATCCTGATGATCCTCCGTATGCTATATTGGGACTCCCTCGTGTGGTAAGTACGGCCAAACAGCTGCAAGCATTGTTTGATGCGGTTCCTTCATTGAACAACGGACTTTGTTTCTGCACTGGATCTTTTGGTGTAAGAGCAGATAACAACCTTGTTGATATGATCAAGCAGTTTGGAGAGCGGATACATTTTCTTCATTTGAGAAATACAAAAAGAAACGAGTATGGTGATTTCTTTGAGGATAATCATTTGGAAGGCGATGCTGATATGTATGCAGTAGTGAAAGCAATTGTGGAGGTGATGCAGCAAACCAAAACTTGTATTCCGATGAGACCCGACCATGGTCACCAAATGTTGGATGATCTTAAGAAGAAGACTAACCCTGGCTACTCTGCCATTGGCAGGTTAAGGGGATTGGCAGAACTCCGTGGATTAGAAATGGGTATAAACAGGGCTTTTTGATTTATCTTACAGATAGCAATGAAACAGTTTCTCGACGATAATTTTCTCTTGACCACCGAGACTTCGGAAATTCTTTATCATACCTATGCGAAAGACTTACCGATCATAGATTATCATAATCATTTATCTCCAGAGGCAATTGCAAACAACACCCAGTTTGACAACATTACACAGGCATGGTTGAATGGTGATCATTACAAGTGGAGGGCTATGCGTGCAAATGGTGTGTATGAAGGATTTATCACTGGAAATAAATCAGATCGTGAAAAGTTTGATCAATGGGCGGCGACTGTCCCCTATACAATGCGTAATCCTCTTTATCATTGGACGCATCTTGAATTAAAAAGATATTTTAATATCCATGATCAATTGAGTGCCCAAACATCAGGAAAAATTTATGAGCAGGCCAATCGACTGTTACAAACAGACGACTACCGTGTGAGAGGTTTGCTGAAAAAAATGAAAGTCGAATTGGTTTGTACTACAGATGATCCAATTGATAGCCTGGAGCATCATCAAGTAATTCGTGAAGAAAATATTGGAATACAAGTCCTACCTGCTTTTCGTCCCGATAAAGCCATGCAAGTAGATGATGCAGTAAGTTTTAATGCATACCTGAATCAATTAGAAGCTGCTGCTAATATGAGCATCAGTTCATATCAGGATTATTTATCCGCTTTAAAAAACCGACACGATTATTTTGTGTCGAATAATTGTTCAGTGAGTGACCATGGGTTAGAAACTATATATGCTGAAGATTATACAGAAGCAGAAGTAAAACTGATCTTCGATAAAATCAGAAAGGGTAATCAGTTAACTGCAGAAGAGATCAATGTTTTTAAATCTGCGATGCTTGTTCAATTTGCTGAATGGGATTATGAGAAAGGATTTGTCCAACAATACCATCTTGGCGCACTGCGAAACAACAACAGCAGAAAAATGAAGGAGTTGGGTACAGATACTGGATGGGACAGCATTGGAGATTTTGTTCAGGCAAAGGCATTGTCGAAGTTTTTAAATCGATTAGATGCCAACAACACATTGACCAAGACTATTCTATATAATTTAAATCCGGCTGATAATGAAGTGTTCGCGACCATGATTGGCAATTTCAATGATGGATCGATGGCGGGTAAAATACAATGGGGAAGCGGATGGTGGTTCATGGACCAGAAGGAGGGTATGATCAATCAGTTGAATACCTTGAGTAATATGGGCTTGCTATCTAAGTTTGTGGGTATGCTAACCGACAGCAGAAGTTTTCTTTCTTTTCCTCGTCATGAATATTTCAGAAGAATACTTTGTGATTTGTTTGGAAAGGATATTGAAAACGGTGAACTGCCTAATGATATTAAATGGACAGGAAAACTGGTGCAGGATATCTGTTATAACAATACCAAGAATTATTTTTCATTTTGAATACATCCATAAACAAAAAAGTTTGTTGCTTTGGTGAACTCTTATTGCGTTTATCGCCAGAATTGAATGGTAAATGGATCAATGATGCATCTATTCCATTTTATATTGGCGGTGCAGAGTTGAATGTGGCGACTGCTCTTGCAAAATGGGATATCCCTGTAAAATATTGCACAGCAATTCCTGATAACTATCTCACTGCAGAAATTTTAAATGAGCTGTCTCAGAAAAATATTGATGTATCAACTGTGTTGTTGGGTGGAGAAAGATTAGGAATGTATTTTCTTCCTCAAGGAGTCGATCTTAAAAATGCTGGTGTTATTTATGATAGAGCCAACTCATCTTTTTGGAATCTAAAACCTGGAATGATTGATTGGGATAATGTGCTGGCCGATTGTAATTGGTTGCATTTGAGCGCAGTGGGTCCTGCTTTAAACTCTGACACTGCTGCAGTATGTGCAGAGGCTATAAATGAAGCACGTCAAAATAACATGGTAGTTTCAATCGATTTAAATTATCGATCTAAGTTGTGGCAATATGGAACACCGCCACCAGCAATAATGATTCCCATGTTAGAACAATGCGATGTTGTGATGGGCAATATTTGGTCGGCTCAACATCTATTAGAAATTGATTCACCAATTCAAGAGAGTGCAGGCTTGACAAACGAAGAGTTAATTGCTGCTGCTGAAGTCAGCATGCAATTGCTTCAAGAAAGATTTCCTCGTGCAAAGCACATTGCCTATACCTTTAGGTTAGAAGAAGAATATTTTGGAGTGTTGTATCATGAAGGTATTACGACTTCCTCCTCGTCTTATCCCTTACAGGATGTTG
>Ga0315906_10011384_pt1 | contig 10377 bp, 11 predicted proteins | sample LakEriMetagenome_4_FD_203526 | JGI IMG/M metagenome (GOLD analysis project Ga0315906, IMG submission 203526) | Freshwater fungal communities from buoy surface, Lake Erie, Ohio, United States - Buoy 2 MA122 | ecosystem: Environmental > Aquatic > Freshwater > Lake > Lake biofilm | place: USA...
TTGCCAGCCTTGTCCACATAGAAAGCGCCCTGCTCTGTGAACTCTGCCGTTTGGATGGCTGTAAGGCCCGTACGCACCGTTGCAGGGTCTGCCACGCATGTTGTATTGCCTGTCTGGATTGATCGCTGACTTGCAGGCCAACCAATAGTGTTAAGAATCTTGTCGATGCGTGTGCCTGTATCTTGTCCAGCAGCTTGTCCTGTGACGGTAGTAACATTGGAGTTGAACAGCAGCTTAAATCCATCTGAACAAATGAGATCGACATAGCCAATCTCTTGGTCTTTAGGGTAGGTGTAGAGATACTCAGTTATGTAACCCTTAAAGATCGGATAGTTTGTGCCAGAATAGTTTGCTGAAATCTGAATAGAGCGTAAAGGTACAAGATTGGGATAATACGGACTCGTTACCGACTGGGGGTTCCACGCGCCCGTTTGGTCAATAATCCGAACAGTTGCTGTGCCTGAGAGATACTTATCCTGAAATAGGTTGCGCTCTTTGCGAGTATCTATTTTAGAGACTTGATTGGATACATCGACAATGACAGTAGATCCAGAAGCAAACTCAGCAAAGCCTAGGCGAGATGAACCCAAAACAAAGGCTTCACCGAATGAGGCTCCACCAGTTAGGTTGATCTTTACAATAGGGGTTGCTGGTAGTGCCATTAGTACGCCGTACTGTAATTAACTGGAGTACCAGAAGCCTGTTGTGCGTAAAGTCCTTGAGTAATGGCTGCGACTAGATCGCGCTCTGTTGTAACTGATCCTGTGACCGAAATGTTCACAATAGTGTCGCCGCTAGGTACTGCTGATTGGCTTAGAGAATTGTAACCGTACAATGGAGTGCTAGGTATTAAGTTCATGTCAAATTGACCACCACCATAGCCCATAGGTGATCTCTCAGTAGTTCCCGGCACTAGCTGCTGACTTAATGAGTTGTATCTGTACAAAGGCTCTGCCATAGCCCCGCCCATAGGCAAAGCACCAAGTGGCTTGATGTTAGCAAGTTTGGCCAACTCTGCTGCCATCTGCTTAAGTGTTTCAAGCCATGCTGTAAATGGATTCTCAATGTCATTCAAACCGATCATGTCACCGCGTAGGCCTGCTAATTTCTGAGCGTTGGCAACCATACTATTAGACAAGCGAGCAGCGGCACTAATGTTTTCTTCATTGATTGCCGCTTCTAATTCATAAATGTCCTTCTTAAGGGCAACGCGTACGCGTTCTTCTTCTGTTAGTTTGCCCTGTGCTGCGGCGGCTAACTGAATGCCTTCTTCATCAAATAACTTCTGGCCTTGAGCAAGGACTAGAGCGGCCTTGTCTAAAATCTCCTGCTTTTTCTTCTCTGCTGCAATTTTCCGCTGAGTTGCAAGTAGTTTATTTTGTGCAGCAAGTTGAGCTTTGGTTAGTTTGTCTGCCTTATTATCAATAGCAAGAATCTGTTGTTTAGCCTTATGCTCATTTTTGTTGTAAGCAAGGGTTTCTCGTCTTTCTTTACCACGATTGATGGCAGTATCTAAAGGAAGAAATCCTGTAGTCATGTCTTTGAATAGCCAATCAAAAAATGAACCTAAAAGAGGATCTTTTGAAACCTCATCTTTAATGTCTTTAAGCATTAGCGAAAATCCAACACTTGCATCAGAAGTAGCAGTTGCTAAAGATTTCATTTTTAATGTCAACGCATCGATTGTCGTATCTTCACTTAGCAGTTTCAGTGACTCAATAATGCCAGAGCCAATAATAGTTTGGACTTCTTTAGCAGTATTGGCAAGGACTTGCATCTTTCCTGCATCTGTGTTTCTAAGATTAGCGTTAAAGTCTTTGTATGTAGAGTTAAGAACCTTAACTAAAGCTGCTGCTCGCTCTGTCTCAGTTCCTTCTTTAATAGTTTTCTTTGTAAATTCATCTAGCACAAAGCCAGTTTTAGTCAATGATGTAAAGTTACCATTGAGGGCTTGAGCCAGTCCATTAGTCATAGACTTAAAATCAGAGGCAGATGCTGTGGCACCCTTTTCAGCAGTTACATAATCTAGAATCGCTGGAGTTAAAGTTTTAATCGTTGAAATCTGTAAATCAAATGTTGCTAACTGAGACTGAGTTGTTTTGATGTTTCCACCAGTAACAACACCAATACGCTCTAAGGCATTTGCTTGCTCATTAAGTACATCAATCTGGGCTTGAGTTGCTCCAGTTGTGACCTTAAGGATGTTATTGAGTCTTTCCTGCTCTGCCTGAGACTCCAGTGCAACCTTTACAGAAGCTTTACCATAAGCAACAACAGCGGCAGTACCAAAAGCCAGACCAAAAGTTCCGGCAAGATTCTTAACAGTTCTGCCTAGCTTTGCACTAGCTGACTCTGCTTGCTTAAATCCTTTAGCATCTAACTTAGAGGATATATTGATTACTTCATTGATATTCATTAGTCGCGTCTCCTAAGACTTGAAACATTAGATCGTCTGACTAATTCTTGCCTTGCTGTAGAAATAGCTTTAAGGACTGCGCCTTCTGCTTTACCTTGATTAAGGGCCCACGCTTTGAAGATCAATCGGCCTCTACCTTTAGAGCTGCCTGTCAATTCTGGTAACGCATCAATAAACTGTTGACCGGCATTAGGGTTTATAGACTTGCTTACTTTATTACTACGACTACCAGCATTAGGCCCTACCCAAGGCTGAGGCCCAATACGACCAGCACCTTCATAGATTGCGCCTGCTCCGGATGCGTTAAAGATACTAGCTTGGGAAGTAAATCCTCTGGAGTCAGGTTTAGAAACAGTTGTCCTATATCCGATACCTGATCTAATTTCTCTAGCGCTAAAGTATGGGAATCTTGCCTCAGTAAATGATCTAGGAGCCCAGCCGCTTAAAGGTGAGGCAGATGGTACAAATCCCCTAGCCTGTTTTACTACTGGTCTTAGAACTCCTGCTATTTCTTTTTTGAGAGCCTTCTCTAAATCTGGAGCAAATCGGCGGAGAGCCTTGCGAAGATCAGCGTTTGTTTCGATTATTATTTGCATTTTTGATCTCCTTTGCTTCATCATTTAGACCTTCGAGCAGTGCATTTAGCATTACTCTGTCTAGCTCTAATAAATGTTGTGGCGGTATCTGTAACCTAATACTCAAGCGAGCAATTAGGTAGGTGAATGGCAGATCCCGCTTTATGCTAAAGGGTCAGAGTCCTCGACAGTTACGCTCTTAAGCGTTTCTATGAAGTCCATCCCAAAAGGCTTTACAGTTTCACCTGACCTGCGTGTGACTTCCCATGCCAGCCAATAGACATCCGATTGCTTTTCCTCATCGCGGAAAGCCTTATGAAAACCCTTTTTAGCATATTGTTCAAACGAAAATTCCACTGCTGGGGATATTTCGCCTTCTAGTACGCTTCCATCTTGTCGAACGATCTTGAGTCTTGCCATGATTAGCCCCTTTGTTAGTTGTTTAGAAAGTACCTGTTGTTGTTACTGCAACTGTTGAGTTACAGTTCCATGTTACTGACTGCATTGAAATATCGCCAACAGCACCATTGATGTCTGTTAAATTATTTACTAAACATGACATCGTATATAGTGGATTTGTCGCTGATACTGCTGCACCCTTATCCTGTAGCAATACAACAGTTACTGTAGTTCCAAATGCTGCCTGAAGTGTTGGAAGTACACTTGCTGTTGCTGTGTCATTTAGGAAATCAATTGTGATAGAAGATGTCTCTAGGCCTTTTACTGCCTTCGCACTGCTATCGCCCATAGCCACGACAGATAATTCGTCAAATGTGCGGTTCAAAGTCACGGATTGGACATGATCGCTCAGATCGACTGTTGCTACTTTTATTCCAACTTTGTTATTCAAAAATACGGCCATGAGATTATTCCTCGTCTTTCTTAGTTAGTGTTGGTTTTGGTGCTGGTGTTGCAACCTGTCCGATCTTGATCAGAAAGGCCTCGTTCTCTTTTTCCCAATCGGACATTTTAACTCCAACTCGTAAGGATTGATACGGACATCTCACAGCTGAGCAGTTCTCCTGATGCAGCGTTGAGAATACTTGGTGCGCTTATTGCGCTTACATTATAGGTCAAAGATGATGCTGCGAGCTTTGCGAACACGCCACAAACAAAATCTTCTATGCCATTGAGGTTACCCTCGTTATCGAAAAGCGGACATGTGATAATAATCTTAAAATTAGCCATCGGACTAATACTTATGTGCTGGTTATTAGTAGGCACAATATATTCTGTATCTGGGCTTACGATAACTGAGTTGGCTAAAACAACACTTGGTGGAAAGGCAAAAACTTGGTATTTAGTGTTATCTACCAAAGCAGTTGCTAAAGTAGTTCTTAGTGTTGTAATCGGTACTGGCATTTAGCCCACCATTGATGTTGGCGCGAGTGCGTGAGAAATCAAGCCCCTGATCTTCGCCAGTAATTGTGCTGACATCCGATAGGGGCTAGGCTGGAAATCGATAGCATTAGAACCGCTCAAAGTCGAGGTTCTTGCTTGCCAGATTTCAACAGCGATCATCAAAGCTGCGTTTTGTACTGCTTGATCTAAAGTCCAGTCCACATAAGTGCGACCAGCAACTTCAGCAAAAGGATTAAAAGGGTGCTTAGGTGTATCGGTTATGTGTGTTGTAGTTACTGTGATTGAGTATTCACCAACACTTAAAATTGTTTTTGTTCCATTAAATCTGGAACCTGCTTTAGATACAGTTATTTCTTGTCCTACATAATAAACATTTTCAACTGATTCATCAAAGTACAATGTGCCCACTGTGCCAACATTAGAATGTGACACAGCATAGTTAGTGTTAGTCCAGAGCATCGGCAAAAGAACTGCATCGGCGGCATCTGCCACAGATTCTAAAACTGCATCTGTGTATAAAGTGCCAACACCCAGTGTGGAGCGAAGCTCTGCAACTGTAGTTAATGCCATGATGATCCTTTCTAAAGACTCTAGGGAGTCAGAGGGCTACTGACCCCCTAGAGCGACTTAGTTACCTATTAAGCTAGGTTGAACTTGCGAACACCCTTGCCGGACTTAGCCAAGTAAATTGCTAGGTATCCGTAAAGGTTGATTTCGATTTCGCCTGTTGTCAAAACATTGACGCGAAGTTGTGTCTGTGGTGATTCCCAGCAGTACACAGATGATGGAGCAACCAAGAACGCTGAGTTGTCAATAACTCCTGCTCCTAAGTTGTGATCAACGATCAAGTCAGTTCCAAGAACATTTCCACGAACAGATGTTGCTACTGCGTTACCTGCTGCGTTGTATGTTGCACCTTGTGCTGAGTAGAGTGCGCGACCTGTTGTGTCTGCGTATCCTGTGATTGCTGCCCACTGGTCAGTTGAAGCAACTAGCTTGTTAGCAAAGTCTCCGCCTGTACCTTTGTATGCTGCTGCGCCTTCTACAGAAATGAATGACTGTAGTCCAGCTGCTGTTGCTGCTACACCTGTTGCTGTAGTACCGCTATCAACAAAAGCTTGTAGAAGTGCTGTATCTGTTGCCTTCTCGTAGGCCTTGCGAAGTTCGATCATCATCAATTCCATAAAGGCTGGCTGTGATCTGTCAACGAGCTCAAAACTTACGCGCTGCAATCCACTGAACTTGTTAACATTTACTGTGTCGAAAGCAGATGTCATTCCTGTCTCAGATGGTGCTGAACCTTCGTTTGTGTCTGCAACTGTTGGAGCAGTGTCAGCTGAAGATGCGTTTGTGTAAAGGCGTGGCACTGTGAATGACATACCCTCTGGCAATAATGCTTGACGAGTTGCTGCTTCAAATGCTGGACGACCAGTAAATGTGTCAGTGATAAATGTGTTTAGGTGTGGTGCAAGTGTAAGACCAGTGTTTGTAGATGTTGAGTCGTCTGCTGCACGAACTGTGCGGCGGGCCTCATCATCACCAAGTGCTGCCTTGATGTTTGCTTCTAGGTACTGTGCTGATGTAATTGGTGCAATGCGCTCACGCACAAATGTAGTTGCTGTAACAACAGGGCGCGCAGCTTCAACCGCTGCTGCCTCTACTGGTGCTGCAACTGTCTCTGGAGTATTCTCCACAGCTGTCTCGCTTTCTGTTGGTTGGATTTCTTCTACTGCTTCTGGAGTATCCTCAGCAGCGACATCAATAACTTGAGCAGACTTAAAAGCTGGCTCAGTTACTAATGAAACTTCAAATAGGCGAGCGTCAGATACATGCATAACGCCAGCCTTCATCTTTGATTTAATTACTTCAACGCCTACAGATAGACCAGACTGCAATCCTTCTTCTGCAAGGATTAGTGCTTCTGTGCCTCTGTTGCTACGACTAATCTTGAAGCTGGCATAGACTCCTGTTTCATCTGTTGTGAAACTGGTTGCCTTTCCTAAAGGTTGCTTCATATCGTGTTGATTTAATAATTTTACAGTTTTAGGATCTTCTGGAAGTTGAATCGCATTGCGCTCAAATAAAACTTTGCCAGCAGATGTATTCCCTATTTCTCCTGTTCCTGCTGGAGCGATCTTGCCAGAGATTGTTCTTTCTTCAACATTGGCAGTTATCTCGGCAGAGAATGTAAGGATGTTGTTTTCCATTATTCGATTCCTTCACTTCCGTTTGGTGTTAAATCTTCCATCTCCATAGCCTGTTCAACTGTAATTAGGCCAAGAGAAAGCATCTTTTCTATTACTAATAGTCTTTCCATTGGATCAGTCTTTAGGAAAGATGAGTCAACATCAAAGCGCACAGAATTTCCTCTGGCGGTTATGTCATCCATGCTGAGCCTGTGAGAAATTGCATTTACATAAGGAGCGACACTAAATGAGAAAAATTGTTTTCTTTCATCTAGAACATTTGAATAAGTTAACGAGTTATTGGCTTCCGCACTTAGCAGATAAGCAGGGATGTTGCACAGACGAGCAATCTCTGTTGCTAAGAATTGTTGTGCTTCATCATACATCATGTCTTTAGGTGAGAATGAAGAAGGAAGCCACTCAAGAGTGGAAGTCAAGTACGCCGTTGACCTGTTATTTCTGGCGTTTTTCCAAGCTGCTAACAATCCTGAAACTTCTTTTGGATCTAAATCTGCACCGTTATTTTTTAATACTCCAGAAGGCATTGGAGTTGATGCTGCAATTACTGCTGCTTTGCGAAGATCAATCGCAGCTCTAATTGTTTCTGATCCGCGCTCTAAGATACCTTCATCAAATGCTTGAAAGGTGACGATACTACCCAAACCTGACATAGGTACGGCAACCGCATCAATAAAATACTCAGTGATTGTCATTCCGTAAAGATCAGTATTAAAAGTTACTTTAACATTTGGAATCCATTGGAAGCGAGAAGGCCTCGAATCCTCTGCACTAATTTCTGTTACTTGCCAGTAAGCCACGCCGTACATAAGTAAGGAATCTACAGTCCATGCCATAGTTACAGAACGAGGCTGATTAATTGCTGGTTGATTTACCCAAATTGGATTATCTAATTCTTCACCAGTTGAATTACGATACAAATTTAATGGGAGATCGGCAACTACAGAACTTAAAAGGTTTCTGCATCTAGCAATCGATGGAACAGACATAGCCTCGTTGCGTTGAACGCGTGGCATGACATAGTTAAATAGCGAGTTAAGATTCTCGCCCATAATTGTTGGAGCGTACTGCGCTAAAAGCGAGTTGCTTTTCTTAGGCGCTTCTGATCTGCTAAAGATACCCATAGACATAAAGGGTACCATTTGTCAAGTAATTAGACAAACTCTGTCGGCGTGTCTAAATGTAAATTTGTGGCTTAGGTTGAGGCAGCATTAACTTGCTGACACACATTGCTAATCCAATCGGCGCGCTTATGTCTCCGCTGCTGCGCCTTTTTATGATACGCCATGCGGAGTCATTGGTTTTTGCAGCTGTGTTTTGAAATTGCTCAATAAGCTCTTTCATCCCATTGTGAACCACTCTGAGGTTAGTTAATCCTTCAAGTAAATCTCCACAGGCTTTATAGAACTGCTGGCCTGATACATCTTCCACGATTACGCCGGAATTGGAGAGTCTGTCCGCAATTGTTTGTGTGGCGTACTTGTCAAAACAGACAAGTCTTGGTTTATAGAGATCAACCCATGATTTAATCGATGCCGCCATCTTGAGTTCATCAATAGCAACCTGAGAGCTGTAAGTCTCTAAGATCCCGATGCCAATCCTTCCATCTGGCAGAAGTTGTCCTGCGACTAGTGATCCGTTTCGCCTTGAAGGACTGACATCGAAACCAAACACAGTATAAGCCCCTACAGTCATTTCCAGTGTGCTATCTGAACTGTTTTCAAGGATCTCTGTGCTGAAAGGACAATTTAGAGCGCTTATCCATTGGCAAAGCGTTTCCGTTCGAGCTGCATCTGGTGTTGATGATGCAATCGTTTCCTCAATGGCCTCGACCGAAATTAAATAGCCCATTGATGGATTTGCAAGCGCCCATGCATTTCTATCCCAGATGTCGCAAAAATCTGGTGCCGAATATTCGTAATAACCTAAACTCTTAGGTGGATAACTTTTGCAAGCCGCGTGTAGGGAATTAAGCACTGAGGAATAAGCATCACCGGCATTGCTAGTAAATAAGCGCTGACTATTCATCCTTGCAAGCGTTACGCTTTTCGCGGCGTCCATCGCAGCTTCTGAGACTTCGCGTAATTCATCAATCCATAAGAAGTCCGCTGTTCTACCACGCGCTCCATCGGATGTCGCAGCGGCTACTTCTAACTGGGCTCCATTAGCCAAAATGATTCGCTCATCTCCGTTAGTTCTGCGAATACCCTTCTTAGGATCTCCATCTTTAAGCTGCGCTCTCATCCAATCATTACGCTCGATGATGTCTGCCATTATGTTAAAGGACTTCATAGCCATAGCTCTATTTGATGACATAATCAAGATGTCTTTTTCACCAAACATAAATAACCCTGCTAAACAGCGCATCCGAGCAAGATGTGATTTTCCGGATTGCCTTGCAATCAATAGAAGGTTGGTCTTACGAATAAACATGGATTTCTTGTCCACTGTACACATGTCATTAAGGATTATCTTTTGCCATTCGAGTAAAGGCTGACCAATACGCTCTGCAAGCTCTGCTACCTGTGTGCCTTTAGTTTCGCCCTTTAGCCAAGGACTGTGAAGCCTTGGTTTCAGCGCCCCCCGCAGTGGCTTGGATCTTTTGGTCTTAGTTGTCATGTAATCGGCTTAGGTCGGATCTTAAATGGACTATCCAGCATCGTTTTTGACCGTGTCAGGGAGAGATGCTCCGCAAGAGCAAGGGGGGTAGCACTCCGAGCTAAAAAAACGGCATCTGAGCTTGATCCCTTTAACTGATTGCACTTGGCACAACAGGCCACTAAATTCTCAAGCTCATGGCCACCACCTTTTGCGCGACTAATAACATGGTCAACCTGTGTTGCTTCTTCTCCACAATACTGACAGATGTAACCATCACGCTTTAAGACTCTTAAGCGTTGGTTCTTCCATCGTTGTGTACCTAGCTCACGATGTGATACATCTCTACTCAATGCCAACCCTTATCTTTCCAATGCTTCCATGCTTTGCAAGCTGATCCATCATACCTTGCATCTAAGTATCTCATGTGCAACTGGATCTGTTGCATAGGGTTCATGTCTTTAGCAATAGGGTTCTTGATTTGTAATAATCCATAAACATAGCTCTTACTAGGACTAGATAGATTACCAACCGCTTTGTGATTCCATGCTGATTCTTTACTGATCAGTAACTTAATACACTTAGCCTCTGGCTTTGACATAGTGGCATTTATGTATTTACGAGGATCATTTATGAAGGCATCTATTTGCCCAGTATTAGCATCATACATTGGTGATAATAGAGTTATCCCAATAGCGATGGCTACCGAGCGAGCTATCCGCAAGCGGCTCGCTCTGTGCCCCTTATGGGCACTAGCCCTGAGAGTATCAGATGTGTCTATCATGTTTTGACTCCTTACGGGTAAAAGTGCTGGTCAGAGCCTTAATTGGCTCCCCCTTGCGTTGGGCGTGTCGCTAGTCTTTGCCCCATCCTTTGCCCTTAAAGTGAATCGGATTAGATGTGAATACTTTGCTCATTGGTTCATTGCAATAAGTGCATAAGACTATTGGTCTATTGTGCCATCCATGATTGATTTCTTGACTGAGATTGCATCGTGAGCATTTGTAATCGTAGGCTGGCAAGTTAAACATCTCCGAATCATATAAGCCCCACAGACAGTACACCGGTCAATGTCTGCCTCTGTAGGTTCTTTATCCAAGTGACCGTATTTAAGTATGAGTAGTGGCAATAGATCAGCTAATCGGATGATGGCGCAATACTCAGCAGCATCTTCTCCTTGTCCGTTAAGCCGTAAAACCCCGAACCCCAATTCCCCAGATTT
>Ga0315906_10011386_pt1 | contig 10376 bp, 21 predicted proteins | sample LakEriMetagenome_4_FD_203526 | JGI IMG/M metagenome (GOLD analysis project Ga0315906, IMG submission 203526) | Freshwater fungal communities from buoy surface, Lake Erie, Ohio, United States - Buoy 2 MA122 | ecosystem: Environmental > Aquatic > Freshwater > Lake > Lake biofilm | place: USA...
ATAGTTGTAGTATCAGCATGAGCATGATCTACACACCAAAGCACTAATAAAACTATTACTGTCCAAGATAAAATTTTAGTCATCATTTGTTTTCTCTAGGTCTAAATAATATTGGATTATATACAGCCGTTGAATCTATTTCAGGAAAGTAAATCATAACTGATGACATACCATTGATATCTTCTCTACGCCAGCAACCTTCATGATTAGCATGTCCTTTTTCAGTTGCATAAGCTGCATACTCATATCCTTGTAATCCCATCTTTTTAAAACTACACTCTTCACTTGTAAGAACGACTTCACCTACATCTGTCTTCATACTTAATTCTTTTGGTAAAGTTACTGCATGAACATTAAGAACACTAAATAGTACGAGTAATACTATTATAAATTTAGACATTATTTAAAGATATTATTTAAAAGTAAAATAATAACTGTTCCAAAAGCACCAAGTAAGATTTGTTCTAATCGTTTTAAACGAGCATTAATCTGTTCATAACGTAAAGCACAGATTTCTTCGTGAGTACTGATACGATGTTCTACTTCTTGAACGTCAGGCTTGGTCATTTCTGTTAGTTCCATTTCTGATTAGTAACAATCTTAATAAATTCTTCTAAGTATTCACAAGCAGTAATCTCAGCTTCAAGTCTATCTGCTTCAGCTACAATCTTAGCTCTTTCAGTCACAATCTTAGATGGAATGTCGATATTACGTTCTACTTTACGAATAACATACCAGTCTGTTTGTGCTAATACTGAGCGTGCTGTCTGTTTAATCTGAGCAATAAATTGTGATTTAAGACCTTTTGTAGTGTATCCATTTTCTTCTAGTTTATCTTCAAGAGCTTTAGGATTAGTTGGATTACCATCCCAGTAGAAGCGATCATCAAGTCTAATAGGATCTGCTACCCAAATAATACCAATAGCTAGTTTCTCTGCTTCAGTTGATTTGTATAACCAGTCTGAACCATATTGAGTACCTTTTGCATCAACAAATGGTACACCTTCAGTAAGTCGTTTTCCGTTTAATAAAAACATAATTTTTCCTTTGTTAATTATCTTGCTAGTGCGTTTTTAAATGGGTTTTCTGCGAATGCTACATAGATGTATGTTACACCACTTTGATTAGTTTCAACATCATAAGAACCACTAGTTACATCTCCAAGTTTGAATCCGTTACTTAATAAATCACATTGTTCAACATAAGCATCACTAGAACCATTACCACGCAAACCCTCTTGATAAGACCTGTTTGCATATAAAGATTTAGGATTTCCGCCATTGAATGTATCTCTAGAAGTATCAATTATTTTCCAACTTCCAAAATCTGGAACAACTATAGTATCTACATTTTTAATCATTACAAATTTAGGTCTAAATCCTGTATATATAAAAGGACCACTAGCAGCACCATTGCCAACATAACTTCCAAATCGACTAAAGCCTGCTATTTCTGCCCAGCAATAGGCTACTTGTGTTTGTCCATTTGTATTTACATTATTATTTGTGCCTATCGTAAATACTGTGCTTGTTGGCGCTGTATCATTCCACATTACTGTTTGGGTAGCAGCTACAGCTGTTGACTGAAGCCTTACATTTTTTGTTGCTCCTAAAGAAGCATGATAAACAACCCAATCGGTTGAACCAGCACTACGAGATTTTACAATAATCATTCTAGGTGCAACACCTAAACCATGTCCTACTGTAGCTACACTTCCTGTTCCTGTATAAGTCACAATACTAAACCCAGCAGTTGTGTTTGCAGATACAGTAGATGTAATAGAGCCACTTGTGTTAGTTACTGGAGAACCATTAGCTTTCCAGTTCCAAGCTACATAAGTAGCAGAATTAGTATTTGTATCTCCACCAGCCCCTGTAGTAAAGCCACCATTTACAAAACCATTTAAGTTTGTAGCACCTAAATAAGTTGAGCTTTCTTCAGCTAATGTATCATTTGAATAAAGTCGTTTATGGTCACCACTAACAATTCTATTAACATCATATAAATTATTATAATTAGTTGATGACCTACTTTTAATCCATACAAAGTCAGGTGTAAAGTTAACAGCATTAGTGTCAGAACGAGTAACACTTGTTGAACCATTACCTGTATAAGTTAATACTCCAAAGTTTTTATTACCTTGCAATATAGTAGGTGTAGGAAGGTTATATGTATTTAATCTGTTGAACCCTGTAGGTGGTGTGTATGAGAATGGTCTTTGACCAAAATTGACAGAGCATGAACTTCTAGGAGTAGCCGCAAATGCTATTGTATATCCACTTAAATTTGTAAAGGCAGCATTAGTGCCAGCAGCTGGGTCACCTGAAGCAAACCAAGTGCCATTTTTACCCCACCAAATTTTTCCATTGTCCATATCTAATGCACACATCATTATGTCATTGGCGGCAAGGGATGAACCATAAGATGTATTTGAACCAGCATTTCTCTTGTTCCCAGTAGCTAAATAAATACTCCATGAAGTAGAAGTAGAACCTAAATAGTCAACAAGTAAAGTGCTGTTAAGAGTATCCACTCCAACGTGAGAAGTATTACTAGAGGTTAAAACAACTTCCCAATAATATTTACCTGAAGATACTCCAATAGTTCCTCTTATTTCTCTATCAATACCACCAGCATCAACCCAATTTAAATTAGCACCAGATATAGAAGATGCAGTATTTGTATCTATAGGGTTTAAAGTTGCATAATTCGCCACAGTAGCACTTGTATTAGTAGGGCTATCTGTCATAGCATCATATGTTGTGCCAGATGTGACAGAGATATTGTTTGTAGTCCAGTAGTTACTATTACCAGAGAAGTCTTTACCTAGTCCAGCGTTAGAACCTGATGTAGTAGCTATATCAGAGAATTTAAGGTAGAAGCCATTAGTGCCATAAGTTCCTGTGTATTTCTTTGGTTTCCATACGCCAGTGACTGCATCTGTTTCACCAAAGTCTGAAGCTGCTTTAGCAGAGCCATCTACAAAATTAACTTCTGCCATATACCCATCAAAATATTCTCTAGTTGATGAATCTTTTGTTGCTCCTACAGCTGATACTTGAGTGGTATTTGTATATGTATCATAATTTAAAGATGGATAGGATGCTGTAGCTAAAGCTGTAATTTGAGAGCCATTTACATAAATTTTTACTCTATTAGATGCAGTAGCTTGGGTTGTATCAACAGCTACTACAATATGATACCAAGATGAAAAATCTCTAAATGCTTGTGTGGTTTGCACAGCCCATGTTAAAGCTGCACCTGTCCAATCAAATGCAATAAGCCTGCAATCTCCTGAATTATAATCAAATCTAATTCCAGAAAATGCTGAGCCACTACCGCCGTATGTGCTAAATAATTGAAGGTTAGTAGAAGTTGTAAGATATGTTCCTAATTTAACCCAACTACTCCATGTCCATGTTTTTCTATTTCCTGCAACAGATGGGGTTCTTTGTAAATAACCATTAGCACTAGCTCTAAAGCGAAGTGAGTTGTTTATATCATAGCCGCCAGTTTCAATGGCACCACTAGGTAGTAAGCTCATTAGCTAAGGGCTCCTGATGCAGTAACGTATACATTGGTACCATCTGTAAAGTATGATAACAAGTAAGTACCTGCTGCTGAGATTGTTGCAAGAGTTGATGCACCTACTTTAGTTGTAGCTGCAGCTGAAATAGAATAACCTGAAGTATTTACTAAAAGAACCCAACCAGATTGACCTGCTGTGATATTAGTAAATGTAAGTGTGAATGTACCTGTAGGAGTACATTTAAAATTGTTAGTCACGTTCATGTCAAATGAACCGTCATTGTCAGTAGTGACTGTACCACGTTGTGCACCACTCCAAGTTTGGTCTACATCAACGTAAGCAATATCAGCATCTGCGACTGCAGCACCTATATCACCTGGTGCTGTGTTTGCTTTAACATACGCTAAGATCTGAGCACCAGTAACCTTTTTAGAGGTACCTGCTTCGTTGATTTCAAACTCGTTTGCCCCAACAACTGACCCTGCTGCGGTTAAGCCTGATATTTTTACATTTGCCATTTAGTAACTCCTCTTCCAAATTCCGTTAATATTTTTATACATGATAAAGTTAGTTGTCCAATTTCCATCCCACTTAACATAAATGTCCATGGGTTTCCAAGCTCCGCTATAAAAGTAGTACGCTTCTTTAGCATAAGGTATTAAAGTTCCACTCGCTACAAGTGAACTATCAGCAGCGTTAGATGCTATATCATTTGTAATCCGTGTATCACCAGCTTCTGTAATTCGAGTATCATTATTTTCAGTGATACGAATTGTTTCAATAGCTATGGGTTCAAATTGTGCATATTGAATTAGAGGCATTTAGTATACTCGCTTCCAACTACCACTAATGTTTTTATAAACTGCTACTGGTGTACTCCAAGTTCCACCACGTTTAACGTAAGGAATAGTTTCTTTCCAAACACCAGCAGTTCTATAATACATCGTAGAACTAAAATCTGTTTTTGTTCCATCAGCTGATAATGTACCTGTACCTGTCTTACTAAATGTAGCAAAGAACTTAGGTACTGGTATAGCATTTATTGAGCCTGATGCTGATATACTTGTAGCACCATAAACTATTTTTAATCCAGTATTAGCTAAATTACCTGTACTGTTTAAACTACTTAGTCCTTTAGCAAGTAATGTAGGATCTATAGCAATTGATCCAGTTGCATTTAGATTAGAGGATCTGTATGCAACAATATCAGGACTTGTAGATATTGTACTTACACCATTAAAGTTATGGGTATGTCCAATAAACATACCAATACTTGCAAATAAATGTGTACCTGTAGTTTGTAAATCAGATACCCCATTTAAAGTCAAACTCGGTATTACGTTTAAACTACCTGCTGCATTAAAATTAGCAAGACCAAATTTACCTACAAGAGCACTAGAGGATATAGATCCTGTAGCATTAAGAGAACTTGTTACAGGCATTGTAAGAACACCATCATTTGTTAGTGTGCCTGCTCCATTCAAAGGAGCTATGCCATATATTCTCTTAAGTGGTGTGACAGTAAAAAACGCTTCACCACCATTATCCCAATATACTTTGAGTGTTGCTTGTCCTACTGTATTGAGTGAACCACTACCTGTAAAACTAGATTCACCTTCAATAAACTTCTCTGTGACTCGGAAGACATCTGCTTCCGTTATTCTAGGATCACTTGCCTCTGTAACTCGAGGTCCATCCCAGAAGTATCCCTCGGTAACTCGAAACTCATCGGCTTCCGATATGCGAGAATCACCGTTCTCAAGGACACGAAAGCCATCAGCCATGTTATTAAGCTAGCGTTAAGTCGATATTGCCAATTGAAAACTCTAACGTATCGCCATCAGCTACAGTCTTAGATGCTGTCATAGAACCGTGCCATAGTAAATTACCACCAGATACGTTATCAAAAATACCAATGTGAGATACTGTACCATAACCTGCACCTGAAGCTGTGAAGCTTACGGTGTTAGTATTTGAAGTTGTACCACCTGGACTTGATGCTGCACCGAATGTAACTGACTGACGTGCATAGCCACCAGTAGAAACTTCAGTACCACCACCTGTATCATCTGGAGCTGCAGTGTAAAGTGCAACGTACCATGCTGTAGGACGTGTTGCAGAACCTGTAGTCATCGCCCAATCAAGCAATAACTTTTCTGCGTAGTTTGATAATGCTGCCATGTATTTCCCCTTTAATTAAGAACTAACTTTAAACCAAATATCTCCATTTGCACCACCTGATGGAGAACTTGTACTTACTGTTACTTTTTGTGTAATGCTTACATAGTTGTTGTATACGGTTTGCATACTTGCTAGGTAATCAACACCACCTACTTCAATCCCACCAACATTGGTAAGCTTGTTACTGTTCATATCAATATCTTGTTCAACTTGGTTAGGTTCACCAGTTGGATTATCTCGATATAGAACCTTATTCTGTAATTCTGCTTCTAAAGCGTCAAACGCATTATTAAGCTGTGTCGTGGTTGCATAACCAGACGATATGGTAGGTAACGTAATTTTTGCCATTAATATCCTCTCTTCTTACGAAGTGCTTCTTTTGTTAAATTTGTTTTAGCTGATACCACTCGAAGATTACTACGACTGTTAGAACCTCCATTGACAAGTGGTTTCTTGTGATCTACTTGACGACTATCTCCTACTTTGAGTCCTGCCATCTTACGAGCTTGGTTTCGTTTAGCACGATCTTTCACTCGATTGGGTTTAGAAGATTTCTCCCAAGCCAGTTCTTTTTTGTAATCTCGTTTTCCGTTAGTAGTAAATGGCATCTTATGGATAGAGGTAGTCAGCACCGTTAGCGTCGAAGTATTGTCTCATGAGATCAGGTAGAGCAAAACCAGATACACCTAGATCTGTTTCGAGTGCTTTCTTTAAACCATCGTTGTATTGTGTAGGATAACCTTTGGTACGGCAGTAAGCGATGAACTCATCGTTCTTTGGAAAATTCATCATAGTTATTCTTTACCTCCGTTGACAACCTTTAAACCAATACGTTCCATATCAGACTCAAGTTCTTTGTTGACCCCTGCTTGAATCTTACGTTCACGTTCCACTTCTTCTTTGGAAGGACGACCCCTCTTAGGAAGGTAGCCTTTCTCAGCTAGGTACTTTGCAGCATTGACTCCCTTGGCATCATTATCCATGGAAGCGATGATCATGGCTTTAAGAGTCTTAGCCTTAATCTTAATATCAAGTTCTTCTCTCCAAGTTTTGATTTCATCTTTGATTGCAGGAATGGTATCATTGGCTAACTTAGTCCAGTGATCCCAAGAATTGAAAACATCTAGAGCAAACTCGTATTCGAAGTTTGGTATGTGATCGTATGCCATGTAAATCTGTTTAAGAGACGGATAAGTCCCCTCAGGTTTTACGAGGTCATAACTCTTTAACGAAAATATCGGAGGGTATCTATTGTCATTCTCGTGACGTAGCTCCCAGAAGAGACTCTGGGTTCTGTAACGACCCATGTCATCTTTTAGTTGAGAGTGTATCTTTGTGAAGTCCAATAGAAGTCCTTAGAGAGAAGAAACAGGTTAAATTTTTACGCTTATATAATAATTATATCACAGAAAGTTTAATTTGTCAAGAAGTATTTCATTCAAAGAAGCAGTTTTAGTCTAATGAATGAAAATTTACATCTGAAAGAAGCTCGTCTTCTTGAAGACAATATTTCAGCTTTATATCATATTTAATTAATATAATATATAATTAATAATATATAATAATAATAAATAATATAATATATAATAATTAATATATATTTAATATATAAATAAATTATATCATATTTTTAATGATTTGTCAATAGGTTTTAAATAAATATTTATCCCCACGTCCTGATTGAGCGTAAGCGAGGTGTCAAACAAGACCTTCATAAGACACCGAGCCCAGCTTTTAGTTTCCCTGTATTTTATTAAATTATTGTTTTACAGGCAAAAAGCCGATATTGGGAATTTCTATGAGAAAATTTTTAGTTGTAATTCAATCTGGTGCCATAAGTATGACACCCCTTTGGGGTACCTGATTGGTCGGTCATGCGGAATTGCAATTGATAATGATTCTCATTCGCAATACTTAATTGATTGCTTAACATCTGATTAAAAAATAGGCAACTGTTAAGGTGCATTAAATAAAACCCTATCCGCTCACATATAACCAATTGTTATAAAAGAGAATTCATTATAATTAATAGTTATATACATTATGAATCACATTGAGGGCTTTATAAGCCTGTCGAATATATAGCTTGATAAGTAAAATAAATCAAAATGATAGGTTTGATTTAAACAAATCATTAGCTTTTTTAAAATAAATTTGCTATAGTTTTTCACATGGCGAGGGGGTGAGCCAAACAGATCTAAATAAGAATCATTCTCATTTAAACATAAGGGGCAAAATAAAATGAATTTAAATATACATAGAGTAGTAAAACTAGAAATTGAAAATAGAATTTTACCTGCAAGCGATGACGGTTACAGAAAAGAAAGTTATGTAAAAGAATTAATGGTGACAGATTCAGACGGCAATACTTTTACAATGAGCTTATTTTCTGATGATATTCTAAGCATTGAAGTATCACAAAAATATTATTAATCTTAACGGCGGTGTTTAAACGCACCGCCTTTTTTCTAAGGGGCAAAAAATGAATCGTGAAACATGGCTTGAAAAATTTACAGATCAATTTTTACTTGATCACTTTAAAAATGCAGGGTATGAAATTACATCAGAGCTCAGAGAAAAATTAAAATTTTCCTGCTCATTGACATCAGGCAGGGGCTCAAAAAATGCTAGGGCGATTGGCTTGCACTTTGATCCAAAGGCATCGAAAGGGGCTTTCCATGAAATTATGATATCGCCAATTATTGAAGATTCGGCTAGGGTTGCGGATATTCTGATACATGAGATTGTCCATGCGGTTGTCGGAAATCAGGCAGGGCACGGAAAAGCGTTTAAACGTTGCGCCCTTGCTGTAGGCTTAACAGGTAAAATGACCGCCACAATTGCAAGTGAAGATTTAAAATCAAAACTTGATTCATGGATAGAAAGTTTCGGAAAGTATCCGCACCGAGAATTAATGCTATCAGGGAAAAAACAATCCACAAGGTTGATTAAAGCCGAGTGCTATTGTGGTTATAATGTTCGAATGAGTCGCAAGTGGCTACACGAGATTGGTGCACCTATTTGCCCAGCGTGTGACATTCAAATGCACGTCGCAGGCGATTCAGATGAGGAGGAGGGCGAATAAGCCCTCTTTTTCTAAAAAGTCGGTCATCAAATATCATCTTATGTCAATTAAAAAAGGGGCTCAAAATGGTTAAAGTTTTTATAGCAACAGGTTATAATTCTTATACAAATAAACAATTAGCAAGGGCTTTTTTAGCACCTAGTGAAGCCGATCAATTCCTTGAAGGTTTAACTGATCCTAAACTAATTGAATTCAAACACAACAGTTATATAGATTTACTTAATGAATTTTTAAAAGGAGGCGTTTAAACATGAACTTACAAAGCGAGTTAAAAAAAGCATGGATTTTAAGAAGTATTGAGAAAGCAGAAAAGGCAGGAGCTTGCGTTGATCCTGAATTGATAACGGCAGTATTTAATATTAATTTAATTGACGCTAGGAAAATTTTTAAACATTATCAAAGGGGCTTGAAACATGTCAAAAATAATTGAGTTAGAAAAAAAGATAGAAGAGTTAAAAGAAGTTTTAACATGGTGTAATGATATGGCATACTGTCATTATCTAGATGAGCTTAATACTTTAGAGCGTGAGCTCATGGAGCTAGAGTTATTACAATTATTTAAAAACTATAACGGAGGTGTTTAAACATGGGAACGAGATCATTAACTTATATTTATGATTCACACAATGAGGAAATTTTAACCTGCATTTATAGACAGTATGACGGCTATATCTCAGGGCATGGATTAGAACTAGCTAGCTATTTGTCAGGCTTTAAAATTGTCAATGGTTTAGGAGCTCAAGACGATAATATAAAAGTCGCAAATGGCATGGGGTGTTTGAGTGCTCAATTAATAGGGCACCTGAAGAACGGCGAAGCAGGAAATATTTATATCTATCCGCCAATATTGGAGCAGGATTGTGGACAGGAGTATGAATATCACATTCACAAGGATACGATTGAAGCCTATGAGAGCGGTTATGGTAAAAACAAGAGGTTATTATTTACAGGGTCATGGCTTGGATTCTTAGAGTATTGCAGAGAAGTAAAAAGACTAGAGCTCAAGGAGGTTGCATAACATGAAGCATAAGATTATTACAACATCAGATGCAATTTTATATGGTATGCTTTTAATTGTGTTTGGTTTTAGTGTGGCGTTTATTGTAATTTATCTAGGTTTAACGAGAGGTGGTGGCTGTGTTTAAACGCAGTCATCATCTAAAAATTTTAGTTGGTCGGTCATCAAAGATCAGCTCATGAACATAACAACGGAGGTAGTATGAAAAAAGTTTATAAAGTAACAGCAACAGAGACAGTTTACTATGAGAAGATAGTAGAAGCGGACAACGTGGACGAAGCCTATGAAGTTTTTGTAACGACTTGTTGCGATGATGATATTATAGACTCATGCAATTTTGAAGTTGATAGTATTGTAGAAGAGATTGTATGATGCTATATTGGGAAGTGTATGAGGACAGAACCCATGATCTTATTGGGTTTGTAAAAACAAGGACTTACGAAGATGCAGTAGAGGAAGCGTTTAAACGATACAAAAGACCAGTGACATTAATTTATCACGATCCATTAAACAAGGAGGCTACAAATGTTTGCAAAAGAATATAAAAATTATTACATAGATAG
>Ga0315906_10011388_pt1 | contig 10376 bp, 8 predicted proteins | sample LakEriMetagenome_4_FD_203526 | JGI IMG/M metagenome (GOLD analysis project Ga0315906, IMG submission 203526) | Freshwater fungal communities from buoy surface, Lake Erie, Ohio, United States - Buoy 2 MA122 | ecosystem: Environmental > Aquatic > Freshwater > Lake > Lake biofilm | place: USA: Lake...
TTGTCGGTGTCCTTGAAGCCCGAGGCGCGAGCCGAGGGTGATGCGGGCGACGTCGGGAATGGGGCGCGGATTCCCTCACCTCACGGTTCGGGCTTCCCGGCAGCGGTGCTGCGTCATCCGTGGGCGGCGCGTGGAGGGGGGCATCGCGCCGCACGCGGCGGCCGTGTTGGCCTGGCAGTGAATTGAACGCGGGCATGTCGGCGGTGTCCTTGAAGCCCGAGGCGGGAGCCGAGGGTGATGGGGTGAACGCTGGACATGCGGCGCTGTACGCTTTGGTTTCCGGCACCATGTGTTTCCCGGCTTGCCCGACATGTCCGACTTCCGCTCCATCGCCCAGCCAGAGCCGCTGGCATACTTCCTCACATGGACCACTTACGGCTCATGGCTGCCGGGTGACGAACGCGGCTGGGTTGACGGCAAGGGTTGCATGCATGTCGCCGAGCCGGCGCGGTTGGCCTCGGCCCGTCGGTGCATGAAGGAGACGGCGGTGCGGCTCGACGGGCCGCAGCGGATCGCGGTCGAGCAGGCGATCGCCAACCACTGTGCGGTTCGTGGCTGGCACCTGCATGCCGTCCAGTGCCGAACCCAGCATGTGCACGTCGTCGTGACGGCAGTGATGGCGAGCCCGGGCGAGGTGCTGCGGCAGCTGAAGGCGTGGAGTACGCGTGCGCTCGGGCACGTGGTCGGTGGTGGCCGAGTGAATCCGGCCCGCCGCCGGTGGTGGACCGAGAGGGGTAGCCGGCGGCAGGTGTTCGGCGAAGGCGACCTCGCGTCGGTCGTCGCCTACGTTACGGAACGCCAGGGCGTGCCCGTTCAAAGGTCCACCACGTGAGTGAACGCGGGCATGGCGGCGGTGTCCTTGAAGCCCGAGGCGCGAGCCGAGGGTGATGCGGGCGACGTCGGGAATGGGGCGCGGATTCCCTCACCTCACGGTTCGGGCTTCCCGGCAGCGGTGGACCGCGACCCGTTCACAACGCCGCGCGCGTCGCCGCACGCAGGCGGCGCAGCGTGCATTCCTCCCCGAACGCGCCGCGGATCGACGCCTCGTCGAGCCGCCGCGTGCCGCAGCCCCGCTGCGGCCACGGTCGCCCGGAGGTGCGACCGCCCGCCCGGCTGGTCGCACCTCGGCTGCGACCACGCCGGGCCAAGGCTGCCGGGGCCATGGATGGCCCGGCAGCCGTGCAATCAGTACCGTCCCTCGAAGCCGGCGAAGCCGCCGTGGATGATCGTGCTCGAGGTGGCGCCCAGGCCCGGCAGCGTGTCCGGTGCGGCCAGCAGCGTCGGCCACTGGAAGTCCGCCTGGGCCACGTTGCCCACGCCGACGACGCGATAGCCGATCGACAGCGTCCAGCGATCGGTCACGTCCCAGGCCAGGCCGGTGTCCACCGAGCCGAGCCAGGAGAAGACGCCCAGCGTCTGATGGACGCTCGCCGGCGCCCCGGAGGCGAACAGGGCCCGGGTGCCCGCCGCGTCGAGCGCCGTGGTGTTGGTCACGGAGTTGCCGCCGATCATGAACTTGGGCACGATGTTCAGCCGCAGCCCGGGGAGGAACAGCCAGTCGAACTTGGCTCCGACCTGGGCGCCGTAGATGTTGTTGGCCGTCGCCACCGCGAGATTCGCCGCCGGCAGGGCCCCGCCGCCCGGAACCGTCGTGAGTGTGAGCGTGTCGCCGAGCCCGAAATAGCGGAAGCCGGCCAGCCACATCAGGTTCACGCGGCGGTCCCGGGGGAGAAACTCCGGCCGCTCCCACAGGGAGTACACCCAATTGATCTCCACGTCGTTGACGACGTCCGCACGGGCGATCGACTCACCGGCCGCCGCGGTGAGGAAGGCCGCGGCCGGCGTCCCACCGATCGTCGCGCCCGGAGCCTGGGGGACGGCGTTGATGGCCGGCGGGCTGGCGGTCACCGAAGCCGCACCGCCGAGGTCGAAGAGCCCCCAGTAGATGAACTCGACGGCATGCTGCTGGCGGGCGCCGAACCAGCGGCCGACGTGCAAATCGACGCCCCCCGGCCAGTTGGCCCCAGCATCGGCCGTGGTGAGCTGCGTCGCGGCGAGCGGCTGCATCGTCGCCGCTCCCTCCGGGAGCGTGCGGGTCATGACCAGGCCGCCGGCCCCCGCGAACCAGCGCGGCCAGTCGGGCAGCAGCTCGGCGGCGACGGTGGGCGGCATGCCGGAGAGGCCGGGTTCCGCGAACGGCTCGGGGATGTACATCGGCGGCGCCGGCAGCGGCTGCGGCATGGGTTCCTGCGCGGCCGCGTGACCGGCGAGGACGACCAACCCGGCCACGCGGACGAGATGCGGGAGGCTCGGACTGGAGAGGGGGGGCGGCATGAGGCCGCGGAGGGTGCGGGAAGCCGCGTTGGCGGTCAAGGCCGCTTCGCACCTCCGGTCCGCGGCCGGCGACCGCGAACGAGGCTAAACTCCGTCTGACGCGCCCCCGGGCCTCGGCCGGCCAGGGGCCGCCGCTGTCGGCACGGGAGCCTGGACAACATGCGAAGGCGGCGAAAGCCACCCGCGACGGCGTCGCCGCGACGCTCATGCGCGGCCGCCGGCCGGCCGGCGGCCCTGGCCTGGCTCGACGGGCGGATGAACTTCGAGCGGTCGCCCGCGGGCGGCACGAGCGCGACTTTCGGTCTGGCCCGCATGCGGCGGCTGCTCGCCGCCCTGGGGAAGCCGCAGGAGCGGCTCCGGGTCGTGCACGTCGCCGGCACGAAGGGCAAGGGATCGACGGTGGCGATGATCGCGGCGATCCTCCAGGCCGACGGGCATCGCGTCGGCCGCTACATGTCGCCGCACGTGCACGCCCTCGAGGAGCGGATCTGCGTGGACGGTCGGCCGATCTCCGCGGCCGACCTCGCGGCGGCCTTCGCCGAGGTGATTCCGGCCGTCGAGCGGCTCGATGCCGCCGCCGCCCGCCGCGGCGGCCGCGGCCCGAGCTGGTTCGAGGTGGTCACGGCCGTGGCGTTCGTCCACTTCGCCCGCGCCGCCGTGGACTACGTGGCGCTCGAGACCGGGCTCGGGGGACGGCTCGACGCCACGAACGTGTGCCGACCGCTGGTCTCGGTGATCACCAGCATCAGCCTCGACCACATGGCCGTCCTCGGGCCGACGATCGGGCGGATCGCCGCCGAGAAGGCGGGCATCATCAAGCGCGGCCGGCCGGTGGTGTCCGGCGCGACCCATCCCGCCGCCCGCCGGGTGATCGCGGCGACCGCGGACCGGCGCCGGTGCCGGCTGCTGCAGCTGGGCCGCGATTTCACGGTCTCCCACGTTCCGGCCGATCCGTTCGCCGGCGACGAGGTCGAGATCCGGCTGCCCGACCGCGAGCCGGCGCGGTATCGGCTGGCCATGGCGGGCCGCCACCAGGCGGAGAACGCGGCCCTCGCGGTCGTCGCCGTGCGGCAGCTCGCCGCCTCGGCATGCGCGGTGAGCGAGGCGGCGATCGTCCGCGGCCTGGCCGCCGCCCGGCTGCCGGCCCGCATCGAGAAGATCGGGTCGCGGCCGCTGACGGTCGTCGATGCCGCGCACAACGTGGCCTCGATGCAGTCCCTGATCGAGACGCTCGCACCGGTCCTCGCCGCCACGCGGCCGCGGGTGCTGGTCTTCGCCGCCAGTGCCGACAAGCAGATCGAGCTGATGCTGGCCACCGCGACCGGCCGCTTCGATCACGTCGTCGTCACCCGGTACGCCACCAATCCCCGTGCCGCGCCGGTCGCCCGGCTGGTGGCCGCCTGCCGGGCCGCCGGACTGCCGGCGGCGCGGGTCGCCGCCTCACCGCGGGAGGCGCTGGCCGTGGCCCGGTCACTCGCGACCCGCAGCGGGATCGTCTGCGTGGCCGGCAGCTTCTTCCTCGCCGGCGAGCTCGGCCGGCCGCAGTGAGAAGGCCCGCAGGGCGGTCGCCAGCACCGGATCGACGTCGCGCGGCCTGCCGGCGACCGGACGCCCGGCGCCGGGCAGATCCCGGGCACGTCTCCAGGCCCGCGTCCGCTCGAGTGCCTTGGCCGGGGGCGCGATCTCGAATCCCGCGTCGGGCGTCACGCCCCAGATGGCGTCCTCGCCAGCACCCGGCCGGCGGTGGATGTTGGCCTGCGAGGGCCGCAGATACTCCGACGTCGTGAGTTTCAGCAGGCTGCGGCCGTCGGACAGGGGCAGGAGCGATTGCACGGTGCCCTTGCCGTAGGTGCGACTGCCGACGATCTTCGCGCGGCCGTTGTCCTGGAGGCATGCGGCCACGATCTCGGCGGCGCTGGCCGTCAGGCCATCGACGAGCACCGCCAGGGGAACGCCCGGCAACGCGGCCCCCGGCTCGGCACGGCGGGTCGTCGAGCCGTTGGCCGGCGGTCGGCCCGTGGTGGAGACGATCACGCCCTGGTCGAGGAGCAGGTCGCAGGTGTCGATGGCCGCGGTCAGGAGGCCGCCCGCATTGCCGCGCAGGTCGAGCACCAGGCCGCGCGGCCGGCCGCCCGCCTCGCGCTCGACGGCCTCCAGCGCGGCGGCCAGGTCGGCGGCCGTGTGCTCGCCGAACGACACGATCCGCACCAGGGCCACTCCGGGCTCGTCCTCGAGGATCCAATGCCACGATCCGTCGGGGCGGCGTCGGTCGCCGAGCACGCTCTCGACCTTGACGGTCTCCCGCACCACCGTCACGTCGCGAGACGACCCCTCCGCCGCACCGCCCGGGTCGAGCGTGCCCGCGGCGGAGACGATCCGCAGCCGCACCGGATCGCCCGGCCGGCCCCGCAGCCGGCGGATCGCCTCGCGAACCGGGAGGCCGGCGGTGGCGGTGCCGTCGATCGCGGCGATCACGTCGCCGGCGACGATCCCCGCCCGCCACGCCGGCGACCCCGGCAGGGGCGCGAGCACCGTCAGGGCCCGCGTGCGGTCGTCGGCGCCGAGTTCCAGGCCCACCCCGCCGAACTCCTGGTCGAGGAGCGATTCGAGATCGCGGCGGTCGTCGTCGCGAATGAAGGCCGAGTTCTCGTCGAGTTTCGCCACCGTGGCCTCGACCGCCGCCGTGAACAGCGTCTCGCCATCGACGGGCTCCAGGTAGGAGCGGTCGATGTGGCCCAGCACCTCGCCGAACCGCCGGCCGCGGGCATCCCGCTCGCGGGCGGCCCACGAAGCCAGGCCGACGAGCGCGGCGACGACCAGGAAGACGAGGTTGCGAATCGGCATGGCGAGGGGGCCGCGGGGACCGTTTCAGCCGGCGGGGCCGGCCACCAGATTCGACTCGAAACAGTATCCCTTGGGAACGACCGTCACGCCTTCGGCCGAGACGGCCAGCCCGCGGGCCGCGTCCTCGCCGCGATCGACGCCGACGGCGGTGCCGGGCGGCACCCGCACTCCCTTGTCGATGATCGCCCGGCGAACCACGGCGTGCCGGCCGATGTCCACTCCCTCGAAGACGATGCTCTCCTCGACCCGGGCGAAACTGTTGACCCGCACGCCGGGCCCGAGGATGGAGCGGTTCACGCGGCCGCCGGAGACGATCGTGCCGGGGCAGACGAGGCTGTCGGTCGCCTCGCCGCGGCGGGCCTCGGGCCCCTCGCCGGCGAAGACGAACTTCGGCGGCGGGTAGGCGGGATGGTGGGTGCGGATTGGCCAGTGGTCGTCGTAGAGGTTGAGCTGGGGATCGACCTCCACGAGATCCATGTTGGCCTCGTAGTAGGCGTCGATCGTGCCCACGTCCCGCCAGTAGGCGTCGCGCTTGCGGTTCTCGTCACGAAACGGGAACGCCTGCACGCCGTGCGTGTCCACGATGCCGGGGAGGATGTCGTGGCCGAAATCGTGGCGGCTGAGCGGGTCGGCGGCGTCGCGCCGCAGCTGCTCCAGGAGGAAGTCGGCGGAGAAGCAGTAGATGCCCATCGACGCCAGCGCCAGGTGCGGTGCGGCCGGCATCGGCGGCGGGTCGGCCACCTTCTCGTGAAACTCACGGACCCGGCCCGACTCGTCGGCTGCCAGCGTGCCGAACTCGACGGCCGCGGTCCGCGGCACCGGCAGCGCCCCGATGGTGACGTCGGCGCCGCTCGCCTCGTGGGCGTCCACGAGCGACTGGTAGTTCATCTTGTAGATGTGGTCGCCGGCAAGGACGACGACGAGCCGCGGCGCGGCCATCTCCAGGGAGTAGATGTTCTGATAGACGGCGTCGGCCGTGCCCTGATACCAGTTCTCGTCCACCCGCTGCTGGGGTGGGAGCACGTCGAGGAACTCGCCGAGGTCGCGGCAGAAGAACCGGTGCCAGCCCAGGTTGAGGTGGCGGTCGAGGCTGCTGGCCTTGTACTGCGTGAGCAGGAGGATGCGGCGCAGGCCGCTGTTGAGACAGTTGGACAGCGCGAAGTCCACGATCCGATAGACGCCGCCGAAGGGCACGGCCGGCTTGGCCCGATCCCTCGTCAGGGGGTCGAGTCGCGCGCCCTTGCCGCCCGCCAGCACGACCGCGACCACGTCGCGCACGCGGCCGGCATCCACGTCTCGTGAACGCATGATGGGACGATTCTCCTCGCGGTGGCTCCAGAATCCGCGGCCCTGCTGGACGGCTTCGCTTCCGGCGACGATCCCATGAATATACGCGGCCCTGCTCGCCGGCGGCGATGCAATCACTGCCGGCACGCCGGGCCGCGGACCCGGCCGATTTCCCGCCCGAGCCCTGATTTCCAGGGCCGGAAGCGATCTGGCCCCGCCGCGGCGCGGCCGATACCATCCCGCTCCCCTCTTTCCGGAAGGCATCGGCTCATGGCCAGGCGGTCGAACACGTCCAGCCGTCGCGAACGGGACTCCGATTCCATGGAAGCGATCAAGCCCCTGGTGGTGCTGGTGCTCTTCGGCACCATCCTCTACGGCGCCTATTCGGTCGTGCAGAAGGGCCCGGCGCCCGAGGCCGCAGGCCCGGTCGGCGATGCCCCGCCGTTCGCTGTCTCGCCCGGGGCTCCACAGGTCGAGATGCCGGTCGCCCCGCCCCCGGCGTTCGATCCGTCGCCGGTCGTCGTCGCCGCGCCCCCGGTCCCCTCCGCACCAGCCGCCGCGCCGCCAGCCGCCCTGCCGCCTCCGCCGGCGACCGTTCCAGCCGTGGCCGCGCAGCTCCCCGCGGCCGATCCGGCCCCCACCTATCTCAGCCCGCAGTCGGCGTCGCCACCGGCTGCGGATGCCGCCGCCCGTCCCGACCGGTATGCGACGCTGCCCGCGCCCGGGCTGCCACCCGCCGCCCTGCCCGACCCGCCCCCCTCGGTGCCCGCGCCGGATTTGCGGAGCGGCTCGGCATCCTCGGCGGCCTTCGCCTCGGCCTGGGGCGACGCTCACGACAAGCTCGCCGCCGGCCGATATGCCGAGGCCCTGGCCGGGCTCTCGGTGTGGTACGACGACCCGTCGCTCGGCCTGGAGGAGAGCCAGCGGCTCGAGGATCTGCTCGGCCAACTGGCCGGCACCGTCATCTACTCGCAGCAGGATCTGCTCCTGCCGCCGCACGTGGTCGCCCCGGGCGACACGCTGCCGGCGATCGCGGCGCCGTTGGGCGTGTCGCCGCGGCTGCTCGCCAAGATCAACGGGATCGAGGACCCGCTCCGGCTGGTTCCGGGAGAGCACGTCAAGGTGATTCGCGGGCCGTTCGACGCCGTCGTCAGCATCTCGCGGCGCCGGCTGAGCCTCCAGATCGGCGGCAGCTATGCGGGCAGCTTTCCGGTGCTCGTCGGCCGCCAGTACCTCGCCCGCGTCGGCGGCGCGCTGCCCGTGGCCGACGTCAGCCGCGGGGCCGCCGATCTCGCCGGCACGGCCACGCTGCGGCGGGCGATCGTCCTCGGCGACGGCCTGGCGATCGAGGCGGTGGACGACCCGAGCGTGGCCAGCGACAACGTGCCGCCCTCGAGCCTCATCGTCTCGGTGCGGGACCTCGAGGAGCTCATCGACATCCTCGGCCCCGGCTCCCGCGTCCTCGTGCGGCAGTAGCTGCCGCCAGGCCGCGACGGAAAGCCTGCGGGCCCGCGGTGCATGTGCACCACGGGCCCGCGTGTGTCTCGCACCGGCCGACTTCAGGGCACGGTGCCTCGGCCGCCGTCGGCGGCGGCCACCGGACGGCTCACCGCACCGCCTCCTGCAGCATCTTCGCGTTGGGGATCGAGTGCCGCGACACGAGGCCGCCATCGCGGGTCTCGATGATCGTGGCCACCGGGCCCACCTCGCGGACCGTGCCCTCGAAGCCGGCCACGCTCACCGTGTCTCCCGCCTGGAGACGCTGGCGGACGTAGTAGCCCGAAAGGATGCCCGCCATCACGTCGCGGCCGCCGAGGCCGAAGGCCAGGGCGAAGCCCGCCGCCAGGCCGGCCGACCCGATGAGGATCAGCTTCTCGAGCAGGGCGAACTGGATGCCCAGCTGGTTGAAGGCCGCGATGAAGGTCAGGATCGACAGCACCCAGTAGCAGCCGCCGGCCAGGTACTCCGCGTACGACAGCCCGACGCGGTCGGCGCTGGTCGCCACCACGCCGCGGACGAACGTCGCCGCCAGCAGCCCGACCACCACCACCACCGTCGCCACGAGCACCTTCGGGATGTAGTTCACGACCTCCTTCATGGCCAGCGAGACGCTCTCCAGGCCGAGGATGCTGAAGGCCGCCATCACGAACACGCTCATCAGCAGCCAGAACACGATGCCGCCGACGATCGCCGGCACCGGCCGGCGGATGCCGACGTCGTGCATGCTCTTGGCCAGGCCGCTCTTCTCGGCGGCCGTCTGCAGGCCGAGCTTCTCGGTCACGACGGCGATCAGGCCGCCGAACCAGCGGGCCAGCACGTAGCCGATCACGAGCACCGACACCATCGCCACCATCTTCGGGGCGAGCAGGATCACCTGGCTCCACGCCTGGGTGAAGCTGTCCACCAACGCCTGCCGCGAGGCGTTCACCGTCTCCCGAGCCGTCTCCGCAGCCGTCTGCGCGAGCACCGCGAAATCCGCCATTGCCTTCTCCTTCGTTGTCCGGCGTCCCTCGTGGACCGCCGGGCCCCTCCGCTGCGGGAATTGTGTCGGTTGGCCCGCAACCCAACCTGCCGCCGGCAGCCGTGCCGGCGGGTGAATCGTCGTGTGTCGTCAGTTGGCCAGCGGCGGCAGTCGCTTCACCGCGCGGGGCCACGACCCCGTCACCGTGAACACCAGCGCCGCGAACAATGCCACCAGCATGTGTCTCGCCCCCCACGCGGTCGCCCCGATCGCGAACTCCGCGACGTGCAGGGCCAGCAGCCGGGGGTGCAGCTTCCGCCGCACGCCCGCCGTGAACTCCCGGGCGGCCGGCACTTCCGGCACCGCCACGTCGCCGAGCTGCTCGAGGAGATCCATCCGCGTTCCCGAACCGCCGCCGGCGGATCGCCGCGACCGCCGTTCGGCCGCGTCCCGTCCGCCGGAGAGTGAGTTGCCGCCGCCGTCCGCCGCGTCACGAAAAAATTTTTCGCCGCGCCGATCCCGGGCGAAACCGGGCCTTGGCAGGCTGTGACGGCGGTCAGACGGGGGGCGGATCGCCGTCCCAGAGGTCGGTCGAGAGGTACTTGAGCCCCGAGTCGCAGATCAGCACGACGACGGTGCCGCCGCGGCAGGGGCCGGCGAGCAGTTGGCAGGCGGCGGCCACGTTCGCCCCGGCGGAGAAGCCGCCGAAGATGCCCTCCTCGCGGGCCAGCCGACGGGCCGTGGCGACGGCCTCGGTGTCGGACACCCGCAGCCAGCCGTCGATCGGCACGCCGTGCAGGAGCGGAAGCTCGGCGAGCGGGCGGGCATACCCGCCGCCCTGGATGCGATGCCCGGGACGGGTCGCGGGCGCGCCGGCCAGCGTGGCCGCGCCCTCCGGCTCCACCACGAAGCAGCGAATGGCCGGATCGTGGGCCTTGAGGGCGGCGGTGCATCCGGCGAACGCACCGCCGGAGCCGACGAAGTCGCAGAAGGCGTCGATCCGCCCGCCCGCCTGGCGGATGATCTCGGGGCCGGTGTGCAGCAGGTGCCCGCGGCGGCTCGCCTCGAGGCGGAACTGGTCGGCGCGAAACGCCGACCGCGCGGCGACGATCCGCTCGGTCTCGCGGGCCACCAGTTCCAGGTCCGCCCCGGAGACGTGGCCCGGCCGGCCGCCGGCCGCCTGATCGACGAGCACCACCTCCGCGCCCAGGGCCCGCATCATCCGCGCCCGCTCGGGCGAGTTGCCCCGCGACATCACCGCCACGAACGGGTGCCCGCGCACGGCGCAGGCGATCGCCAGGCCCGTGCCGGTGTTGCCGCTGGTCAGTTCGACGACGGTCTGGCCCGGCCGCAGGCTGCCGTCCGCCACGGCGTCCGCGATGATCTGCCGGGCGACACGGTCCTTCTTGGAGCCGCCCGGATTCAGGTATTCGAGCTTGGCGAGGATCCG
>Ga0315906_10011394_pt1 | contig 10372 bp, 6 predicted proteins | sample LakEriMetagenome_4_FD_203526 | JGI IMG/M metagenome (GOLD analysis project Ga0315906, IMG submission 203526) | Freshwater fungal communities from buoy surface, Lake Erie, Ohio, United States - Buoy 2 MA122 | ecosystem: Environmental > Aquatic > Freshwater > Lake > Lake biofilm | place: USA: Lake...
CGAAAAGAAAGCGGAGGAAAAACTGCTCGATGACCTGCGTGCCCGTCATGGTGAGTCTTCCGCTGCGCAGGCCACGGAGGTTCGCTCATGACCTGGCTTGCCGCCAACATGGCGCCCCTGATGTTTGGCGCCCTCGTCTTCTTTCTACTCACAGGCTTTCCGGTGGCGTTCAGCCTCGCAGCCTGTGGCATGTTCTTTGGCATCATCGGTATCGAACTGGGCATCATCCCAGCCACGCTGGCCCAGGCGCTTCCATTGCGTCTGGTGGGTATCCTGCAGAACGAAACCCTGCTTGCGATTCCCTTTTTCACGTTCATGGGACTAATCCTTGAACGCAGCGGAATGGCTGAGGACCTGCTGGAAACCGTGGGTCAGGTGTTTGGACCAGTCCGTGGTGGCGTGGCTCTAGCCGTTGTCCTGGTCGGCGCCATGCTGGCAGCGACAACAGGCGTGGTCGCGGCGTCGGTCATCTCGATGGGACTCATCTCGCTGCCCATCATGCTGAGGTACGGATACAACCGTCAGTTGGCCTCAGGCGCCATCACAGCGTCAGGAACACTCGCGCAGATCATTCCACCGTCTCTTGTCCTGATCGTGATCGCCGATCAGCTCGGCCGAAGCGTGGGTGATATGTATCTGGCGGCCTTCCTGCCCGGATTCATGCTGGTCGGTCTGTATTGCCTCTATATTTTTGCTGTGGCGATCATCAAGCCTTCCTGGGTACCCGCCCTGCCCCCGGAGGCGCGCATCTATCGGGAAGACACAGGGGCGAGCGGTCATACCTCGCTCGTCGTGCTGCTCTTGATGTGTATCGTGGCCGCGGGCCTGATGCAGGCGAACTATGCCGCTCTGCTCACGGCGATCAAGGGCGCAGAAGTTGAAGTGCCCTTCGACGAGACCATCGTCATATCCATGTCTGCGGGGGTTCTGCTTGCCCTGGTGCTGGCGCTGCTCAACCGCGTCTTGCGCTTGGGGCTGTTGTCGCGCCTGGCCGAGCAGGTGACCTTCGTATTGATTCCGCCGCTGCTGCTCGTGTTCCTGGTCCTCGGGACGATCTTCCTCGGCGTTGCCACCCCGACCGAGGGCGGCGCCATGGGAGCCGCCGGTGCACTCGTCCTGGCGACTGTGCGGCGCCGCATCAACTTCACCCTGCTCCGCCAGGGCCTGGATGCCACCGCAAAACTCTCCTGCTTCGTCATGTTCGTGCTGGTGGGTTCAACGATCTTCAGTCTGACGTTTCAGGCGGTCGATGGACCGAAGTGGGTCGAGCACCTGTTCGATCAATTACCTGGAGGCCAGCTGGGCTTTTTGCTCTTCGTGAACCTGCTGATCTTTGGGCTGGGCTTTTTCATCGACTTCTTCGAGATTGCCTTCATTCTGCTGCCTTTGCTGGCCCCAGTGGCCGATAAGCTTGGCATTGATCTAGTCTGGTTCGGGATTATCGTGGCGATGAATCTGCAGACGTCTTTCCTGACGCCGCCTTTTGGCTTTGCGCTCTTTTACCTGCGATCGGTCGCTCCCAATAACGACTATGTCGACCGGGTCACGAAAAAAACAATCCGCAAGGTGTCCACATCGGAGATCTACAAGGGATCGGTGCACTTCGTGATCATGCAGCTCATCATGCTCGCGGTGGTGATCGCCTTTCCGAACATGATTCTGGACCGACTCGGCAAGAAGACCGATGTTGATACCAGCAACGTGAGCTTCGAAGTCAAGGGCGACAGCAACAAAGATTCCGAAAGCGACGGCAAGGGCGCAGACAATCCGTTCGCGATCAAGGAAGAATGAGACAGATCAGCCGCTCCGGGGCCTTGGGCGGATTCTGACCCCGATCCTGACCCCGATCTCAGTCCAAACCGTTGAAGGCTGAGTCGAGCAACCGGCTCAGCTTACTGAGTCGGCTGCCCGCTTGCGAGACGGCGGCAAGTCGGTGCACACGCCTTCGAAGAGTTCGGCCGCCATCCCAATGCTTTCACCCAAGGTGGGATGAGGATGAATGGTGCGGCCGATATCGGTGGCATCGGCGCCCATCTCGATGGCCAGGGCAAGCTCCCCGATCATGTCCCCGGCATGTGTGCCCACGATCGCCCCGCCCACAAGCCGGTGGGTGGTTTCATCGAACAGCAGCTTGGTGAAGCCTTCGTCGCGCCCGTTGGCAATCGCCCGTCCGGAGGCAGCCCATGGGAACACGGCCTTGCCGACCGGGATGCCCTGCGCCCGCGCGCTGTCCTCGGTCAGTCCAACCCAGGCGATCTCGGGGTCGGTGTAGGCGACAGACGGGATGACGCGCGCATCGAAAAATGATTTTTCACCTGCCGCGGCTTCAGCCGCCACATGGCCTTCGTGCACCGCTTTATGTGCAAGCATGGGTTGGCCAATCAGGTCGCCGATTGCAAAGAAATGCGGCACCGACGTGCGCATCTGGGCATCGACCGTCACGAAACCACGCTCGGTCACTTGCACGCCTGCCTGCTCGAGGCCTAACGCAGCACCGTTCGGTCGTCGCCCGACCGCGCACAGCACCAGGTCATAGCTCTGTTCACCCGATTCCGGGGCCTGCGCACCTTCGAAGCGCACCGTAATACCGGAATCGGTGGCCTGTGCAGCAACAGTGCGGGTTTGCAGCATGATCCGGTCAAAGCGCGCCGCATTGTGCTTGAGCCAGACCTTGACCAGGTCACGATCTGCACCAGGCATGAGCCCATCGAGCATCTCGACCACATCGATGCGGGCACCAAGCGTGGAATACACGCTCGCCATCTCCAGACCGATGATGCCGCCACCGATCACCAGCATGCGTTTTGGCACCTGCGCCAGCTGGAGCGCGCCGGTGGAATCGACAATGCGCGGATCGTCGGGCAAAAACGGCAGCCGCACCGGCTCGCTGCCGGCTGCGACGATGGCCTGCTCAAAGCGAATGACCTGACGTTCGCCCGTGGGATCACGCCCTGGGCCAGACGTGATGGCGACTTCCAGATGATGCGCATCCAGAAACCGGCCCTCGCCTCGCACGATCTGAACCTTGCGCGCGCGCGCCATGCCAGCCAGGCCCGCAGTGAGCTTGCCCACCACGCTGTCCTTCCAGCCTCGCAAGGCATTCAGATCGATTTGCGGCGCACCGAACGTGATGCCATGCGCAGCCAGCGCACGGGTTTCGTCAATCGCTGCAGCGGTGTGCAACAGCGCTTTGGAGGGAATACAGCCGACATTCAGGCACACGCCACCCAGTGTGCCGTAGCGCTCGACCAGCACGGTCTGCAGCCCCAGGTCGGCTGCGCGAAACGCCGCTGAATAACCACCAGGCCCACCGCCCAGCACCAGCAGACGACAGACGACGTCGGGCGTACCAGAGAAGCCGGTTGCGGTGACTGGGGCACCTTGCGGTGCGGCAGCGGAAGAACCGGACGCCGCTGCGGGCGGACTCGCCTCAGCCATCGGAGCAGACGGCGACGATACGCGGGCTGCATCGAGCGACACCGGCGACTGCGCGGCTGGGGTACCCGCCTGATCAGCGAGTGGCTCGAGTTCGAGCATCAGGCTGCCCTGGCTCACCTTGTCACCCAGTTTCACCTTCAGCGCGACCACCCGGCCCGCCTGTGGCGAGGGAATTTCCATCGATGCTTTCTCGGACTCCACGGTCAGCAGGCTTTGCTCGGCACGTACCAGATCACCAGGCTTGACCAGCAGTTCGATGACTTCCACTTCCTTGAAGTCGCCGATATCGGGCACTTTCAGTTCGATCGTCGACATGGTGCAACTCCGGGGCGAGGGGCCTTCAGGGCGATTCAGGAAGATTCCAGGCAATCAGAAAGGTCAGGCTGCCTGCGCCTGCGCGCGTGCAGGATCGGTGTCCTGAACCACGATTTCGTGCACGCGGTGCGGGCCGTGCGAACTCTTGTCGAATTCGGCACCAGCCGCCACGCCCAGCGTCGCGATCTGCGCCGCCGTGCGGGCGCCCTTGTAGCTTGCGTACATGGCGCCGAGTGCAAAGTTACGACCTGACCCGATGGCCCAGAAACGATCGAAGCTGAAGACTTCGCGATACGAGTACACGCCGTAGATACCGCTCGGATTGGCGATGAGTGCTGTGATCTGCGAGCTCTCGTAGGGATCGTCGTCCTCTTCCTTGGGGTTCAGGAAGAACTGCTCCTTGAGGACCTGATGCGCATTCAGAAAGGTGTCGAACACCTCAGCTCGCGAGTGCAGGCGTGGCGTTTGCACCTGACCCAGGACCCGACGCAGCACTTCGAAGTGCGCCGTGCTGCCGGCCAGCCCGATGTACGAGTCGCCGACCTGAATGATCTTGTCGTTGGCTTCGTAGTTGCGCGGCAACCGGGTTTCGCCGAAGGTCACCAGCGAATCCGCACCGATGGCAATGCGGCCGTTCTTTTTCACAACAACAATCGTGGTCACCGTCGCAATCCGATCTCAGAGCATGACACGGCGGAAATCCGCCAGAAGGCGCACGAGGTGTGCGTTGAACCGTGCCGCCGCCGCGCCGTCGATCACGCGGTGGTCGTAGGACAGGGAGAGCGGCAACATCAGTCGCGGCTCAAATGCGGTGCCATTCCAGTGCGGTCGCATCGCGGTACGGCTCACACCCAGAATGGCGACCTCAGGCGCATTGATGATCGGCGTGAAGCCCGTGCCGCCAATGCCACCCAGACTCGAGATGGAAAACGTGCCGCCTTGCATCTGCGCGGGCGACAACTTGCCTTCACGCGCCAGACGCGCGAGTTCAGCGGTTTCGGTGGCCAGTTCGGCCAGGCCTTTGCGATCGGCATCACGCACCACGGGCACCATCAGGCCGTTGGGCGTGTCGGCCGCGAATCCGATATGCCAGTACTGCTTGAGCACCAGCGCATCGCCTTCGAGCGACGCATTGAAATCCGGGAACTGCTTCAAGGCATGCACGCAGGCCTTGATCAGAAACGCCAGCATGGTGAGTTTCGGGCCGGTCTTCTCGTTTTCAGCATTCAGCGCAACGCGAAACGCCTCCAACCCGGTAACGTCGGCTTCATCCTGATTGGTGACATGAGGGATCATCACCCAGTTGCGGTGCAGATTGGCTGCAGAAAGCTTGCGAATGCGGGGCAGCGGACGGGTCTCAATCGGACCGAATCGTGCGAAGTCGACCTTCGGCCAGGGCAGCAGACCCAGGCCTGCACCCGTTTGCGGGCCAGGCTGCTCGATCGATGCAGGTGTCGCGCCCGACGCCATGGCGCCTTTCACAAACGCCCGGACATCGTCCACCGTGACTCGCAACTTAGGGCCTGTGCCACGCACCTGAGACAGATCGACGCCCAGTTCACGTGCAAATTTGCGCACCGAAGGCGATGCATGCGGCTTGACCACATGCGCCGCCTCACCAGCTTCCAGGCCTGGCAAAGCCGCCGCGCGGGTGGGTATCGGCGCTGCAACGGGAACCGGGGCAGCCGTGCCCGGCATTGACGGCGCCGCAGCGATTGTCTCGGGAGGAGCGGGCCGAGCCATAGGGACCGCGGGAGCCATAGGTACCGCGGGGACCGCAGGAGCCGCAGCGTCCGACGCGAGCGGCTCGATTTCGGCCACCACACTACCCTCGCCCACTTTGTCGCCAAGCTTTACTTTCAAGGCCACCACGCGACCGGCCTGCGCGGCCGGGATTTCCATGGAAGCCTTGTCGGACTCGACGGTCACGAGACTTTGTTCGGCACGCACCAGATCACCGGGCTTGACCAGCAGTTCGATGACTTCCACTTCCTTGAAGTCGCCGATGTCGGGCACCTTGAGTTCGATCGTCGCCATCACATCGCTCCGGGTTCAGGCGTAATGCGGGTTGGACTTGTCGGGGTCGATCCCGTACTTGCGAATGGCATCGGCGAGCACCTTGGGCTTGACCTTCTTTTGCTGTGAGAGGGCACGCAGGGCCGCCAGGACGATGAAGTGGCGGTCAATCTCGAAGTGCGAACGCAGTTGCGAGCGGAAGTCTGATCGGCCAAAACCGTCCGTCCCCAACACCGTGTAACTGCGACCGGCCGGAATAAAGGGTCGGATCTGATCGGCAAAGAGTTTCATGTAATCGGTGGACGCCACAATCGGTCCCTCATGACCGGACAGCTGCGTGGTCACGAACGGCAGCTTTTGTGGCGCACCGGGATGCAACAGGTTCCAGCGCTCACAATCCAGGCCATCGCGGCGCAGTTCGGTGAAGCTCGTGACAGACCAGACATCGCCCGCCACGCCCCAGTCCTCTTCAAGCAGCTTGGCCGCTGCCAGTGACTCGCGCAGGATCGAGCCCGAGCCCATCAGTTGCACGCGTGTGGTGTTGCCGGCCTCGCCTTCGCGCAGCAGGTACAGGCCTCGCACAATCCCGTCTTCGGTGCCTGCCTTGAGGCCGGGATGCGGGTAGTTTTCGTTGAGCAGCGTGATGTAATAAAAAACGTTTTCCTGCTCACCCACCATGCGCCGCAGCCCGTCCTGGATGATGACCGCCACCTCATGGGCAAAGCTCGGGTCATAGGACACGCAGTTCGGGATGGTCGAAGACAGGATATGGCTGTGCCCGTCCTCATGCTGCAGCCCCTCGCCATTGAGGGTGGTACGCCCTGAGGTGCCACCGAGCAGAAAGCCCCGTGCCTGCATGTCCCCTGCAGCCCAGGCCAGATCGCCCACGCGCTGAAAACCGAACATCGAGTAGTAGATGTAGAACGGCACCATGACCCGGTTGTTGGTCGAATAGGAGGTCGCCGCGGCAATCCATGAACAGAAGGCCCCTGCTTCGTTGATGCCCTCCTCCAGGATCTGCCCCGCTTTATCCTCGCGGTAGTACATCACCTGGTCCTTGTCGACCGGGGTGTATTTCTGACCCTCCGGGGCATAGATTCCCAACTGCCGGAACATGCCTTCCATGCCGAAGGTGCGGGCTTCGTCAGGCACGATCGGTACGATGCGCGAACCGATCTCGGCGTCGCGCGTCAGTGCGGTGAGCACGCGCACGAATGCCTGCGTGGTCGAAATCTCGCGCCCATCTGCAGTCGGGTCGAGCACGGCCTGGAAGGCATCAAGTGCGGGGACCTTGAGCACCTCGTCGGCACGGCGGCGGCGCTGCGGCAAATAGCCCCCCAACGCTTTGCGTCGCTCATGCATGTAGACCATCTCCGGCGTGTCCTCGGCCGGCTTGAAGAATGGCAAGGCGTCGAGCTTGTCGTCCGGGATCGGGATGTTGAAGCGATCACGGAATTCGCGAATCGTCTGGGTGTCGAGCTTTTTGAGCTGGTGCGTCGGGTTTTTGGCCTCGCCCACCCGACCCATGCCGTAACCCTTGACGGTCTTGGCCAGCACGACCGTAGGCTGCCCCTGATGATGGATGGCCGCATGAAACGCCGCGAAGACCTTGTGCGGATCGTGGCCGCCGCGGTTCAGTCGCCAGATGTCGTCATCGGTCATGCGCGACACCATCTCCAGCAGCTTGGGGTGCTTGCCGAAGAAATGCTTGCGCACAAAGGCCCCATCGTTAGCCTTGTAGGCTTGGTATTCGCCGTCGACGGTGTCTTCCATCACGCGCTGCAGGATGCCGTCCTTGTCGCGCGCAAGCAGCGGATCCCAGTACGAGCCCCACAGGAGCTTGATCACATTCCAGCCGGAGCCACGGAATTCACCTTCCAGCTCCTGAATGATCTTGCCGTTGCCGCGCACCGGGCCGTCCAGACGCTGCAGATTGCAGTTCACCACGAAGATCAGGTTGTCGAGCTTTTCGCGTGCGGCCAGGCTGATTGCACCAAGCGACTCGGGTTCGTCCATCTCGCCGTCGCCACAAAACACCCAGACCTTGCGATTGGAGGTGTCGGCGAGGCCACGCGCATGCAGATATTTCAGGAAGCGCGCCTGATAGATCCCCATGATCGGGCCCAGGCCCATCGATACGGTAGGGAACTGCCAGAAATCGGGCATCAGCTTGGGATGCGGGTAGGACGGCAATCCCTTGCCCTGCACTTCCTGGCGGAAATGGTTGAGCTGATCGTCGCTCAGTCGTCCCTCCAGGTGGGCCCGCGCATAAATGCCGGGCGCGGTATGCCCCTGGAAGTACACCAGATCGCCGCCGTGGCCTTCGTGCGGCGCATGCCAGAAATGATTCATGCCCGCACCGATCATGGTGGCGAGCGAAGCGAACGAAGCAATGTGCCCGCCCAGATCGCCGCCATCGGGCGGGCTGAGCCGGTTAGCCCGCACGACCATCGCCATCGCGTTCCAGCGGATGTAGGACCGGATACGTTCTTCGAATTCGGCGTTGCCCGGACTGCGCGCTTCGAGCTGAACCGGGATGGTGTTGATGTAAGCGGTATTGGCTGAAAAGGGAATGAACGCCCCGCTTCGACGGGCTTTTTCGGTCAGGGTCTCAAGCAGGAAATGCGCGCGCTCGGGCCCCTCCCGATCAATCACCGCTTCAAGCGCATCGAGCCACTCCTGGGTTTCGAGCGAATCGGCATCATTGGCCGAAGGCATATCGGGCAAGGCAGACATCCGGGTCTCCTGTCGCGGTGTGGGCCCAGTCTTGCGAAAGCGCAAGACTGATCGGGCATTGGAAGCGAGCGTAGTCTAGCTTAACTTTCGCATGAAGAAACCATGTTCCACATAGCGGGATTTGAAGTCTTGCTACAGGGCTGGCGCATCAAGCCCGTTTTCAACTCATGCTATGATTTCGGTCTTAGCGCCCGTAGCTCAGTTGGATAGAGTACTTGGCTACGAACCAAGGGGTCGTGGGTTCGAATCCTGCCGGGCGCGCCACTTTTTATACACGGGTCGATGGCTTAACCGCTCTCGGCCCGTTTTCTTTTGTGGTGCCGACCCCGAGCGCGGCAGGACACCAGAGGTCGATCGGTCGATATCCGGCCGCCAGCGGGGTGTCGGGCGGGCACGTCGCGCAGTCAGCATCGCGCTGAACGCTGCCGCGCGCTATCCGCCCGTCAGAAGGCCATGCTACCGTTCCTGTCGCCATGTCGCGACGCGCCCTTTACAGCCGATCGCCCTCGCCTGCCAGCGAGGGATCACCGCCTGCACGTCGGCCTCAAGGCCGGGCGGATGAATCAGCCCGACCGACCGAGCCCGCGCCGTCTGCACTGCCTGCGCCGCGCGCGCCCGGCCGCTGGCAGCGCGCAACACAACGCGTCAACCGGCCCTGGACGCGCCTGCTGGCCGTGGGGCTGGCGGGTCTGCTGCTGGGCGCTGTGGCGCAACGTCACCTGCAGCCTGCCGCACGCCCTCTGAGCCAGCGCGATATCGATGCGGCAGTGCTGCGAACCCTCGAAAATGAACCTCTGCCCTCGCCGGCAGCCAAGGCCTGGGACACCATCCGCCCGTCGCTGGTCCGTGTCCGTCGCCTGGGGCCGGGCAAGAACGGCGAACCCGGCGAAGACATTGGCGTGGGCAGCGGTGTGGTCGTCCTGGAGTCCGGGCTGATCCTCACCAATCTGCATGTCGTCGCAGGCGCCACCTCGATCAAAGTGGTCTTCGCCGACGGCCTGGAATCCGATGCGGATGTGGTGAAGGTTCAACCGGATCAGGATCTGGCGGTGCTCCAGGCCCGTACGCTGCCCGATGACTTGCCGGCGGCCACGCTCAAATCCACCGCCGACGTGCGCCCGGGCGATACGGTGGTCGCGGCAGGCTTTCCATTTGGGATCGGGCCATCGGTCACCTCCGGCGTGGTCTCCGGCCTCAAGCGCGAATTCCGTTCGCCCGAGGGCAAGCAGATCCTGACCAACCTGATCCAGTTCGATGCCGCCGTCAATCCCGGCAGCTCGGGCGGCCCACTGATGACACCCGAAGGCGAAGTGATCGGTATCGTCACCGCCGTGCTGAATCCAACCGAACAGCGCGTCTTCGTAGGCATCGGCTTTGCCGTCCCCATCGAGAACGCAGCCGCAGGCGCCGGCATGTCGCCTTTCTGAACACACATACACATTTCCTCGGATGCACACGGCATGAACGGACACAGCGACCCCGGCCAGACAGACAGCGACATTGCAGCCCTGATGGAACGGATCCTCTTTGAGGTGAAAAAGGTGGTCGTAGGTCAGGACGCCTTCCTTGAGCGGGTCCTGGTGGCCATCCTCGCGCAGGGACACCTTCTGGTGGAGGGGGTCCCCGGACTGGCCAAGACGCTCACCGTCAAGACCTTGGCCACCACAATCGAGGGGCATTTCCGGCGCATCCAGTTCACACCGGATCTGGTGCCGGCCGACCTCGTGGGCACCCGGGTCTACAGCCAGAAGACCGGCGAATTCAGCACATCGCTCGGGCCGGTCTTCACCAACCTGCTGCTGGCCGACGAGATCAACCGTGCACCGGCCAAGGTGCAAAGTGCGCTGCTTGAAGTCATGCAGGAGCG
>Ga0315906_10011396_pt1 | contig 10372 bp, 7 predicted proteins | sample LakEriMetagenome_4_FD_203526 | JGI IMG/M metagenome (GOLD analysis project Ga0315906, IMG submission 203526) | Freshwater fungal communities from buoy surface, Lake Erie, Ohio, United States - Buoy 2 MA122 | ecosystem: Environmental > Aquatic > Freshwater > Lake > Lake biofilm | place: USA: Lake...
GTCTGCGCTCCAGCATCAAACCACCTCTCCCCAAATAGGCTGGTGTTCAGGTGTTTTCTTGGTGACTTCTTTTGCACAAGCAAAAGAAGTTACTCGGCCGCCGGGCCGAACACCCGGCGCGGTGCAACGAGGAACGATCCTCTATCAGGATGCAGCAAGCAGCAAGCAACGCGCTCACTCGTCCGCGTTGTTGATCAACCCCATGTCCGTGCTGCTCATCAAGCGCTCAATGTCCATGAGGATGAGCATGCGGCCTTGCACGCTGCCAATGCCGGTGATGAAACTCGTGTCCACGGTGGTGTTCATCTCGGGAGCGGGCTTGACGGTGTCTTTGCCCAGCTCGATCACGTCAGACACCGAATCCACCACGGCACCGACCACGCGGCCTTTGACGTTCAAGACAATGACCACGGTGAAGCTGTTGTACTCAGCGCTCTCGCAACCCAGCTTCAGGCGCAGGTCCACGATGGGAACGATGACGCCGCGTAAGTTCACCACCCCTTTGACAAAAGCCGGCGCATTGGCGATGCGTGTGGGGTTTTCGTAGGAGCGGATTTCCTGCACCTTCAGGATGTCAATGCCGTACTCTTCAGCACCCAGACGGAAAGTCAAGAACTCTCCACCCATGGAGGCTGCGCGTGCGGCCTCGTGTTTGGCGATTTGTTTGGCGTCGTTGATCATGTCCATGTGGGGCCTCTTGGGGGTTGGTGTGGGCAGGTGCAGACGTCTTGCCCTCAGTCTGTTTTCGGCCTTTGAACAAAGAACTTGAGTGGGACTTTCTTAAAAATCCGACAGCGGCATCTCCGGGATTACCCGAGCTTGAAGGTGCCCACCACCTGGGCCAGCTTGCTGGCTTGGTCCTTCATGCTCTCCGCTGCGGCCGCGCTTTGATCCACCAGCGCAGCATTTTGCTGGGTCATTTGATCCAGTTCCGCCACCGAACCATTGATCTGGACAATGCCATCGCTTTGCTCCATGGCGGCGGCACTGATTTCACCGATGATGTCGGAGACCCTTTGGACCGAGCCCACGATTTCTCTCATGGTCGCGCCGGCTTCCGTGACTTGGCGTGTGCCGCCTTCCACCTTTTCGACCGACGCGCCGATCAGACCTTTGATTTCTTTAGCCGCTTCAGCAGAACGTCCCGCCAGGCTGCGCACCTCACTGGCCACCACCGCAAAGCCGCGGCCTTGTTCCCCCGCACGTGCGGCTTCAACGGCGGCGTTGAGCGCCAGGATGTTGGTCTGAAAGGCAATGCCGTCAATCACACCAATGATGTCGGCGATTTTTTTGCTCGATGCATTGATTTCATCCATGGTGCTCACTACCTGCGCCACGGCCTCGCCACCACGTTGCGCGACCTCGGCGGCGGACGAGGCGAGTTGGTTGGCCTGACGTGCAGCGTCTGCGCTTTGGCGCACGGTACTGGTCAGCTGGGTGAGTGACGAGGCGGCCTGCTGCAGATTGGATGCGGTTTGCTCAGTGCGACCACTCAAGTCCTGGTTGCCAGTGGCGATCTCCTGGCTGGCGGTGGAGATGCTGTCGGCTGAATTGCGAACGTTGGAGACCAAACTGCGCAGCTCGTGCTGCATTTTCACGGCCGCGCCCATCACGCTGTTGGACGGCGCGTTGGTTTGAGCATCCACTGAGAGGTTCCCTTCGGCTACCTCCATCAAAAGCGCCTGCACTTCATTCGGTTCTGCGCCGAGCTGCGTGTGGATGTTGCGGTACGCCCACCACAAGAGTGACAGCACCGAGGCACCCAGGGCAATGGCGGAAATCAAGGAAACCGACTCCCAAAAGTCTTTGGCTTGCGCGGCCTCTTGGCTGGCCGCCATGGTTCGGTTGTCGAGCAACACAAAAAACTCGTCCACCGGTTTCATGATCTTGGCCTTGAAGCGGTGGTAGTCCAGGTCGTGCATCATGGCCCGCGCTTTTTCCAAGTCAGGCTCGCCTTTGACGGTGAAACCACCTTTGCCATCGTCCAACTGGCCTTTGACCAAGTTCATGGCAATGGTTTCTGTTTTCACCAGATCGTCCGAGTTGTTCTGCGCTTCTTTGAGCTTGCCAAACTCCTCGTCGGTGAAGCCCGCTTTTTTCATCAGGTCGGCCAGCGGCACGGTTTCACCAGCACCCCGTGGGTTGGTGGCGTTGTCAGCGGCCCGGAAGTCCCAGTAAATTCTTTCGTAGGCCAGGGGGCGTGGCTTTTTGCCATTGCGGATGTCCAGAACTTCAAAGTACTGTTGCTCCCACTTCGCATCACCCGAGACCACATAGGTGCGCGCCAAACGCGTCAGATCATCCGAGCTTTGGCGTAATTCGTCCGCGAGCAAAAAGGACTGGTAGCGGTTGACATAGGCCGCGTCCAGCGCATTGCCCGCGCGTTTGGCCATCAGGGTCGAGGCCAAAAGCAGCGCCGCCAACACGGCAGTCACCAAAAACAGAATGTTAAAAACCCGGCGGATTGAAAAAGTAGATTTCATTTGAATCGCATCCATTGGTTGGAAGTGAAGATCTGCCTTGTTGACTGCTGATGGGATCAACCCAGCTTGAAGGTGCCGACCACCTCGGCCAGCTTGCTGGCCTGGTCTTTCATGCTCTCTGCGGCCGCAGCGCTTTGTTCCACGAGGGCGGCGTTTTGCTGGGTCATTTGATCGAGCTGCACCACCGAGCCGTTGATCTGGCCGATGCCCTCGCTTTGTTCCATGGCGGCTGCGCTGATCTCACCGATGATGTCCGAGACCCGTTGCACCGAGTCCACGATCTCTTTCATGGTGTCACCTGCTTGGGAAACCTGGAGCGATCCGCCCTCCACTTTTTCGACCGAGCTACCAATCAGACTTTTGATTTCTTTGGCGGCCTCTGCCGACCGTCCTGCGAGATTTCTGACTTCACTGGCCACCACCGCAAAACCGCGACCCTGTTCACCAGCGCGTGCCGCTTCGACGGCCGCATTCAGGGCGAGGATGTTGGTTTGAAAAGCGATACCGTCAATCACGCCAATGATGTCGGCAATTTTTTTGCTGGAGGTTTTGATCTCGTCCATGGTGCTCACCACCTGGGCCATGGCGTCTCCGCCTCGTTGGGCCACTTCCGCAGCCGAGGCCGCCAGCTGGTTGGCCTGGCGGGCGGAGTCGGCTGACTGTTTGACGGTGCCTGTCAGCTCCGACATCGCGGATGCAGCCTGCTGAAGGTTGCCTGCGGTTTGTTCGGTCCGGGTGCTGAGGTCTTGGTTGCCCACGGCGATCTCGCTGCTGGCGGTGCGTATGCTGTCCGTGGACAGCCGAATGCCGCCCACCAGGTCTCGCAGCGAGCGGGCCATGCGGTCCAGGCTGAAGAGCAAGCTTCCCGCAGGTGCGCTGGACAGGTCAATGCACAAATTACCTTGTGCTACCTGTTCCATCGCCACCTGGGCTTGTGCGGGATCCCCGCCCAGCTGGGACATCACCCGGCGCATGACCACCCAGGCGCACGCTCCCACCAAACCCACAACCAACAAACCCAATGCCACGGAGGCCATGAGCCTGTCCCTTACTGCAGCGTTGATGTCGTCCATGTACAGGCCGGAGCCGATCATCCAGTTCCAAGGCTTGAAGTGCACCACGTACTGCATCTTGGGAACCGCCTCGGTGCCGCCGGGGCGGGGAAAGTTGGTGTCTACAAATGCCGTACCGGTTGGTGAGGCCTGCAGTGCATTGATCATGTCCACCACGATCATGCGTCCGTTACCGTCTTTCACGGCGTCTGCCTTTTGTTTGCCCTCCCACTCGGGCTTGATCGGATGCATCACGTTGATGCGTTCCATCGACCAGATGTAGAAATACTCGGACTTGCCCTCGGGTCCGCCGTAACGTGCTTGTCGCAGCGCTTCCTTGGTTGCATTTTTTGCTTCTTCGGCACTCATCTTGCCTGCGGTCACTTTGGCCTCGTAACCCGCGGCGATGGCGACCATGGATTCCACAGATGCTTTGAGCAAATCGTGGCGACCCTGTCGGGCCTGGCTGGCCGCGCTGAATGCCTGCAACAAGGTCACCATGACCACGCCCAAAATGGCGGTGGCCGCCAGTGCCGCAATACTTTGTCTAAAAGTCAGTTTCATGGTTGGCTGCGCCTGAACAGTTGCTATCAAGACCGGTTTGCCGCAGTGCCATCACAACTTGAAGGTGCCCACGACCTGAGCCAGCCGGGAGGCCTGTTCTTTCATGCTCTCTGCGGCGGCGGCACTTTGTTCGACGAGGGCGGCGTTTTGCTGGGTCATTTGATCGAGCTGCACCACCGAGCCGTTGATCTGGCCGATGCCCTCGCTTTGTTCCATGGCGGCTGAACTGATCTCACCAATGATGTCGGACACCCGCTGCACCGAGCCCACGATCTCCCTCATCGTCTCGCCGGCTTGTGCGACTTGCAGCGATCCGCCTTCTACCTTTTCAACTGATGCGCCGATCAGCGACTTGATTTCTTTGGCTGCTTCCGCCGATCGTCCGGCCAGACTGCGCACCTCGCTGGCCACCACCGCAAAACCTCGGCCCTGTTCACCGGCACGAGCGGCTTCCACCGCAGCATTCAGTGCGAGGATGTTGGTTTGGAAAGCAATGCCATCAATCACGCCGATGATGTCTGCGATCTTTTTGCTCGATGCATTGATCTCGTCCATGGTGGTCACGACCTGCGCTACCACCGCACCGCCGCGTTGGGCGACCTCTGCCGCCGACGATGCCAATTGATTGGCTTGTCGGGCGGCATCGGCGCTTTGATGCACCGTGCCCGTCAGTTGTGTCAATGAGGACGAGGTTTGCTGCAAATTGGAGGCAGTTTGTTCGGTGCGGCCACTCAAGTCTTGGTTGCCGGCAGCCACTTCGCTGCTGGCCACTTGAATGCTTTCTGAGGACTGGCGTACTTCGCCCACCAGTTTGCTCAGCGAGTCCTGCATGGTTTGCAAGGAACGAAGCAATTGGCTGGCCTCATCCTGGCCCTCTGTGGTGATGGTTTGTGTGAGGTCGCCTTGTGCAATGAGCTGAGCAACACCCAAGGCTTGTTGTATGGGTTGAACGATGGAACTGGAGTTGAGCAAGGTCAGCGGCACCACCAACGCGACTGCTGCCAGCAGTACCGCGGCGGCCAGCCACATGGTTTGGTCGGATTTGGCATCAATGGCCTCTAAATTGGCTTGGGCTTGCAATATGGTTGCTTTTTGAAATTCCGCCAGCTTTTGCTGTGCGAGTCGTACGTCGGTTTTGGCGATACCGAGTGCCTCGTCCGCTGCCGCTGAGGACTCAAACTTCCCTGAGGCGATGTCCTTGACCACAGGATCCATCTTGGATTGATAAGCCGCCATCAGGGTTTCGATCTCAGCCAGGATGGACTGGCTCTGCGCATTGGCCTCTTGCGCAGCGCTTTTTCCGCCAGCCCGAACGGCGGTTACCGCAGCGAGCCATTTCTGTTGGTAATCGGTGACCTTGGCGGAGTCTTCGCGGTGGATGACCATGTCTTTTTCATAGCGCCTCACATCACCAAAAGCGCTGTACATCGAAGACAGATGGTCCCCTGTGGTCAAGGCGGTCTCCACACCTTGTTGGCCCATTTGCTGAATGTGCAGCATGCCCATCAGGCCTGTGCTGCCCACAACGAGTAACAAGGCCACCACCATGACAATGGCGCCGAGCATGCGGAATCGAATGGTGAAGCTGCGGATAAGGGATTTGACGGCGTTCATGGTGTGCTTCCAGACTTCAAACAAAAGCGGGGCTGAAGCCAGCCCCGATTCAGATCACTCCCCTTGGGGTCAGCTGTCCAGGTCGTTGATCAAGCCCATGTCAGGGCTGGTCATCAGTGCTTCAATGTCCATGAGGATGAGCATGCGGCCTTGCACGCTGCCGATGCCGGTGATGAAACTCGTGTCCACGGTGGTGTTCATCTCAGGGGCGGGTTTGACGGTGTCCTTGCCCAACTCGATCACGTCCGACACCGAATCCACCACGGCACCGACCACGCGGCCTTTGACGTTCAGGACAATCACCACGGTGAAACTGTTGTACTCGGCGGTCTCGCAGGCCAGCTTCAAGCGCAAGTCCACGATGGGAACAATCACACCACGCAAATTCACCACGCCCTTGACAAATTCCGGCGCATTGGCGATGCGTGTGGGGTTTTCGTAGGAGCGGATTTCTTGCACCTTCAAGATGTCAATGCCGTACTCCTCAGCCCCGAGGCGGAAGGTGAGGAATTCGCCACCCATCGTGGCCGCGCGTGTGGCCTCGTGTTTGGCAATTTGTTTGGCGTCGCTGATCATGTCCATGATGGTCCTCTTGGGAGCGCGTTGTTAGGCGCCGTAGATGGTTGATGGGGCGGGGCTAGAAGCATCCAATCAGAAGGTTTCCCAATCGTCGGAGGCTCCGGAGGCGGCAGGGGCCGGAGCAGGTGCCGAGGCCACGGGCGCAGGGGCGGGGCTTGCCTTGGGTGCGGCCGGTGCTGCGGCCACGGTGGGTGCTTTGGCTGGTGTTGGGGCTGCTTTGGGCGCTGTGGTCTTGGCAGGTGCCGCTGCTTTGACGCTGTGCGCCATGCTGTGGGTGACATTGCCGTCGCCGAGTTTGAAGGTGGCCACGGTTTGGGCCAGGCGGTTGGCCTGGTCTTTGAGGCTCTCTGCCGCAGCAGCGCTTTGTTCCACCAAGGCCGCGTTTTGCTGCGTCATTTGGTCGAGTTGTCCGACCGAGCTGTTGACCTGGCCGATGCCGTCGCTTTGTTCCATGGCGGCGGCGGTGATTTCACCAATGATGTCCGACACACGCTGTACCGAGCCGACGATTTCTTTCATGGTGTCGCCTGCGTCGGCCACGAGGCGCGAGCCGCCTTCGACTTTTTCGACCGAGGCGCCGATCAAGGTTTTGATTTCTTTGGCCGCTTCTGCAGAGCGTCCTGCCAGGCTGCGAACCTCACCAGCGACCACCGCAAAACCTCGGCCTTGTTCACCGGCACGAGCGGCTTCCACCGCAGCATTCAGTGCGAGGATGTTGGTCTGGAACGCGATCCCATCAATCACACCAATGATGTCGGCAATCTTTTTGCTCGATGCGTTGATCTCGTCCATCGTGGTCACCACCTGCGAGACCACTTCGCCACCCCGTGCGGCCACCTGTGCGGCCGAAGCTGCGAGTTGGTTGGCTTGACGGGCGGAGTCGGCCGACTGGCGCACCGTGCCGTTGAGCGTGTCCATGGACGATGCAGCCTGCTGCAAGTTGCTGGCGGTTTGTTCAGTGCGTGCAGACAGGTCCTGGTTGCCGGCTGCAATTTCGCTGCTGGCGGTGGAAATGCTGTCGGCGGAGCTGCGCACGTTGGAGACCAGGCTGCGCAGGCCCTCTTGCATGGTGATGGCCGTGGCCATCACGCTGTCTGCCGGGTAGCTGCGGTCGTTTGTCGAACTGGAAAGGTCACCTTGCGATACCTGCATCAGCATGTGTTGAACTTCTGAGGGCTCCGCGCCAAGCTGGTTGTGGATTTTTTTCTTGGCCCAGACCACTGTGGCCACCATGGACACAGCCAGGGCCAAACCGATACCAACCAAGGTGGTGCTGGTGGCGGAGTGGGTGGTGGAGGAAGCCAACATGTACTCTCCAGCGCCCAATACCGCCGCCATACCCACAGACTGGGCAGTCAGGAGTTGAAACATGCTGCCAATTGACATGGACTTTTTCATGGTGCTTTCCTATCTGTGTTCGTTTGAATCTAAGTGTCTGGATGAGGCGGCAGGGTTTTAATGGCGCGCCCTGCGCACCAGGCTGCCCACATCCAAAATCAATGCCACGCGGCCATCACCCATGATGGTGGCGCCCGATACATCGTTGACCTTGCGGTAGTTCGCTTCCAGGTTTTTCACCACCACCTGTTGCTGACCGAGCAATTCGTCCACCAGCAAGGCCACCCGTCCACCTTCGGCTTCGGCCACGACCATGATGCCGCTGACGTTTTCAAAGTCGAAGCGCGGCACGTTGAAAACCTGTTCCAACTCCAGCACCGGCATGTATTCGTCGCGCACTTGCACCACTCGGCCGGCACCGCCCACGGTTTTGATCATGCCGTCTTGAACCTGGAACGATTCCACTACCGACGAAAGCGGCAGGATGTAGCACTCTTCACCGACGCCAACACTCATGCCATCCATGATGGCCAGGGTCAGCGGCAGGCGCACGCTTACTCGCATGCCATAACCTTCGGCGGAATCAATGTCCACGGTTCCACCCAGGGACATGATGTTTTTCTTCACCACGTCCATGCCGACACCGCGACCGGAAACGTCAGTCACCACCTCGGCGGTGGAGAAGCCGGGGGCGAATATCAAGTCCCAGGCTTCTTTGTCGCTCATAGAGTCGGGCGCATCAATGCCTTTTTCACGGGCTTTCTTGATGAGTTTTTCGCGCGACAGGCCGCGGCCATCGTCTTTCACCTCAATCACGATGGAGCCGCCCTGGTGCGAAGCCGACAAGGTGATCGTGCCGTTTTCCGGTTTGCCTTTGGCCAAGCGGTCGGCCGGCATTTCAATGCCGTGGTCGCAACTGTTGCGTACCAAGTGGGTGAGCGGGTCGGTGATCTTCTCAACCAAACCCTTGTCCAGTTCGGTGGCTTCACCCTGGGTGACGAAGTCCACTTTTTTGCCCAATTTGGCAGCCAGGTCGCGCAACATGCGCGGAAAGCGGCTGAACACCATGGACATTGGAATCATGCGAATCGACATCACCGACTCTTGCAGGTCGCGCGTATTGCGGTCCAGGTCGGCCAGGCCCGCCACCAATTGCTGGTACAGGCCGGTGTCGATGTTTTTGCTGTTCTGCGCCAGCATGGCCTGGGTGATGACGAGTTCACCCACCAGGTTGATGAGCTGGTCCACTTTTTCTACCGACACACGCAGCGTCGCGGCTTCTGGGGTTGCCGCGGCTTTCTCGGCGCGGGCAACGGGTTTAACGGCCACGGCAGGCGCTGCCACAGGATGGACTTCCGTGGCGCTGACTTCCGGCACCGTGCCCACCACTGAGCCCGGGGCACCGGGGGCGTCGTCGAAGAAGCCGTAACCCACTTCTGCAGCTTTGTCGGCGGCTGTTTCCACAGGGGCACCGGGGGCGCCTTCGTGAAAGCCAAAACCCGTCGTCATGGGCAGCAAAGCCACTTGCTCACGTGCCACATGGAAGGTGAACAGATCCATCAGGTCAGCGTCGCTGCTGTTGGTGATGATCTTGAAACGGCGCATGCCATCGGACGACTTGCCGCCATCCAGGGGTTCAATGGTGCCGAGGTCGACAATTTCTTTGAACAGGTCTACCAGGTTGTCCGCCAGTGATATGTCTGACAGCGGGCCCACCCGCAGCTCCAGGGCACGGGCATGTTTGCCTGGATCTACGTTCGGTGCGGCTGCTGGGACGGGTGCCGGTGCAGGCGCTGCCACAGGTGCAGCAGCCACTTTGGGCGGCGGTGCTTCGCCTGCGACCATGGCCCGGATGCTGAACAGCAATTCGGTGGTGTCGATTTCAGGGCCTGCGCCACCTTCTTGGTGGCGGGCCAGTTGTGCTTTGAGTGCATCGCCCGATTGCAGCAGCACGTCGACCATGGCCGACGTGGGTTGCAGTTCATGGCGGCGCAGTTTGTCCAGCAGCGTTTCCATCTGGTGCGTCAGCTCGGCCACGTCGTTGAAACCAAACGTGGCGGCGCCGCCTTTGACGGAGTGCGCGCAGCGGAAGATGGAGTTCAGCTCCTCATCGTCGGCCGCTTCAATGTCAATTTCCAACAGTTGTTGTTCCATGCGATCGAGGTTCTCACCTGCTTCTTCGAAGAAGACTTGGTAAAACTGGCTCAGATCGATGCCTGCGCTGAGGTTGGAACCTTCAGACGTCATGTCGCCCATGGCGCTCTCCTGTGTGCTTGCGTGCTTGACTAGCTGACTGGCTGGGGTTTGCTGTTCGCGCTAAAAGCTGTCAGCGAACCACTTTCTTGATCACTTCTAATAACTTGGCTGGATCGAAAGGCTTGACCAGCCAACCCGTGGCCCCTGCAGCGCGGCCTGCCAGCTTCATTTGGTCGCTGGATTCGGTGGTCAGAATCAGGATGGGCGTGGCCTTGAATTTGGGGTTGTCCCGCAACTTCTTGGTCAGGCTGATGCCGTCCATGCGTGGCATGTTTTGGTCGGTCAACACCAGGTCAAAGTCGCGGCTGGAAGATTTTTCCCAGGCGTCCTGACCGTCTACTGCTTCCACCACGTTGTAGCCTGCACTCTTGAGAGTGAAGGTCACCATTTGACGCATGGAGGCTGAGTCGTCCACAGCGAGTATTGAATGCATAACGTTCTCCGGGGGTCTCTAGTGAATGAAAGTGAGGGTCAGGGGTTAAAACA
>Ga0315906_10011397_pt1 | contig 10371 bp, 7 predicted proteins | sample LakEriMetagenome_4_FD_203526 | JGI IMG/M metagenome (GOLD analysis project Ga0315906, IMG submission 203526) | Freshwater fungal communities from buoy surface, Lake Erie, Ohio, United States - Buoy 2 MA122 | ecosystem: Environmental > Aquatic > Freshwater > Lake > Lake biofilm | place: USA: Lake...
TGAATGCCTGCGTAGTTATCGCTAGCAAAACCTCTTTGATTATTCACTTGGCTCCTCGGGGATGGCAGGGGGTCTTGACTCAAATGCGGTGGAGAGGATCACACTGGTTTTGGTTGAGACATTAGCAGCAGCTCTGATTCTGGCCAGCAGCTCTTCGAGTGCTTCCGGCTCTGCTACTGCCACCTTCACGATGTAAGACTCAACTCCCGCAACAGACCAGCAAGACTCAATCTCGGCGATTTTGGAAATTTTCTCAACAATGTCATCTGGTGCTGCAGGATCAATCGGAGTTAGCGAAACCAAGGCGCTGATCTTAAGTCCAACTTGGCGCTTATCTATCTCTGCGCGATAACCGGTGATCACACCCCTGGCCTCCAACTTCTTTACTCGCTGATGCAGAGTAGAGCTTGGAACATCCAGCTGCGCTGCAAAGTCAGACAGCGAAAGCGAGGAGTCTTTGGCGAGAGCCAGTGCGATGGTTCGGTCTAGAGATTCCATGGTTGAAAGTATGCCCTAGGCCGTAATTCCCTTGGTAGCTAAAACCAAGTCAGAAAGCTTGCGGTTTAGCGTCTCGTAGAAGACGTTTAGTGGAAACTCATCATCCAGAACTAAGTTCACAACTTCCTTCAGTTCCCCACCGGTTGGCAACTGCTCTGGTCCCTTGGCCCAGTTAGAGGCAGGGTGTGGGGGAACTAGGCCTTTTACGAACTCATAGGCCGCAATCCACTGCGCAAGACGTGAGCGATTGATTCCATCGTGATACAGAGCATCTACCTGATTACTGAGCTCAACAACCGAGTTAATTACCTTGTCCCATTCAAAGGTCAAGCGGTTGTCTCGCCAGTGCAAAGCGCCTGACTTGTGCAGGTGAGCAAACATAATCTGCCCGCCAAGCCCGTCGTAATTTCTCACGCGACTGCCAGTAATTGGGAAGCGGAAAAGACGATCAAACAAAATCGCATAACGAATGTATTTAGCCAGCCTGTCCCCTTCTGCTTCCAACACAAGGGTCTCGCGGAAAGTTGAAAGGTCACACCTAAGCTCTTCGAGTGCATACATCCAAAAGGGCATGCGCTGCTTGATCATGAACGGATCAAAGGGTAAGTCGCCTCGCGAGTGAGTGCGGTCATGAATCAGATCCCATAGAACAAAGGTCTCCTGGGCTAGCAGCTGATCTGAAAGTAATTCCTCGGCACTTGCTGGAAGTGGTAAGTAGAGCAGTTCCTTCGCTCCCGCCACCACCTTGCGGAATCTGGCCGCTTCGCGATCACAGAAAATACCTCCCCAGTAATAGGTGGCTACCTCTCTAACCGCCACCGTCTCTGGGAAGAACACTGCAGAGTTGCTGTCGTAGCCAGCGGTGAAGCCCACAAATTCAATTGGTATAAAAGCTGGATTGGAATACTTTTTCTCTTTGTCAGCCAACCACTGTGGCCAAAAAGTGTTGGTTACCAAAACCTCTAGATTGCGGTTCGGGTTTCCGTTTTGGGTATACATCGAAAAAACAGCTAGGTGTTGGATGTCATTTTTTCTCATTAGGTCTGGCCTAAATAGCTGCAGTGATTCGTAGAAATCTGGCTTGCCAAAGCCACCGGCTCGCCAACCCTCTAGATCTTTCACAGCCTGGGTTAGGTAATCCGCTTGATGAGAGAAGCTCGGAGCTAGATCGCGAATGCCAGCCAGAAGTTGATCTAGCAGCGCTGATGCTTTGGGGTGAAAAGTAGGATCCTCAATCACACCATCTTTATTCTGCAGAGGCCTGAGCTCTTCTACGGCAGCTCGCATTGATTTCCAAGCCGCATTGTTTTCTAGTTTGGTTCTTGCAGCTTCAATGTCTCGGCTAGCTTGCTCTGAACCCAAAGCTAAAAAGCCAAGAACATTCAAGAGCAACTTTGAGTTGTCTAGGTCATTGATTGAGTCATCGCCAAAGATATCGGAATCAGCAATTACAACAACTTGGCCTTTTCCATCCCGCACCGCTGCTGCCACCGGCGCTTGGGCTGGAAGTGCAGATTCGCTGGTTCTCAGAAAAACCTCGCCTGCAAAATCGCTTGCTAATTCAAGCGTTCCTGTTCTGTAAAGCACTACTTCGTGAACCATAAATCGAAAGTCTGAGAGTAAGAGGGTTGGAAACTCTGGTTTTGGCCAGGATGCAACGTCTTTGAAATTTTTAGCCGGATCCTGCACAGTCTCATTGCTGAGCTTCATTCCATAGCGACTAATTAGCTCGTTGAAGTTGTTTCCGTATTTGGCTTGTTCATTTTCACCCAGAACCAGCAGACCGCCACCGCTTACAACGAATTGTGAAATTGCATCAATTTCGTTTTTGGCAAGAACTGGTGAGCCAAAGCCAACGGTGTGCTCCCAGTCTGAAGTCGCCGCATGAGGCAGAACTAAAACATCCACATCGCTCAAGAGAGCTGACGAAATTTCTCCAGTTGTGTGAGCTAACACCTCATACCCAGCATCTTCCGCCAGTTCGCGCAGCTTTGCATAGCTGGCATCAGCTGGATTGGCCGGGTTCATTTCCTGGGCAAGCGCTAAATCAATGGTCCAGGCCTGCGAATGCGATTGGTCAATCAGAATTCGGGATTTTCTCTGCACTTTGCACCTTATTCATGGAGATTATCCATAATTCTAGGTCTTTTGAAGTCGAATCTCTAGCAAAAACTCCTATCCCCGAGCCTGCCGGCTTCCTCTCCATGGGTCAATCCCGCTCTACTGGCGCAAACTCTGGCCATTGGCAGGTTTTCGCGGTTATCCCGCTAGTCTTCAAAAGGGGTTCCTTTTGGACCTCCTTTTTGACTTTTGAATGCGCTAGGTAAATAAGTGGCAGCTATCAAAAACCGCTGGATCGGTTTAGTTTTCATATCAATGTCGATTTCCCTCGTGATTATCGATGGAACCATCGTCAACACAATTTTCCCCTCCATAATCAATGACCTTGCTCTGACCTCCACCGAGGTCCAATGGGTGCAAGAGAGCTACGTGTTGGTATTTGCCTCACTGCTATTGGTCTGGGGTTCGGTAGCAGATCGAATCGGAAGAAAGTTGCTATTAAGTATTGGTATTGCAATCTTCATTTTTTCTTCCGTCTGGGCAGGTTCAGCTGATTCAGCGTCGGCTTTGATTCTCGCAAGAATTGTTCAGGGTATTGGTGGAGCGATGGTTTTGCCGACCACTCTTTCACTAGTGAATGCTAACTTCCAAGGCAAAGAGCGCGGTATTGCCTTTGCAGTCTGGGGCGCAACAATTGGTGGCATGGTCGCGGTTGGGCCAGTACTTGGCGGATGGTTGGCTACTGACTTTGATTGGCGCTGGGCATTTTTGATTAACTTGCCACTTGGCCTTTTGATTTTGGTTGGGCTTGCAATTTTTGTTCCAGAATCAAAAGCCCAACAGGCCAAGGGTGGCTTGGACTGGGTCGGAGCAGCAATTTCAGTAGTCATGTTTTCAACTTTGGTATTTGGGTTAATTGAAGGCCGAATCTATGGCTGGTGGGAGGCGAGCGATAAGAATCAGTTTAAGTTGTTCGACTTTGCTTGGCCAACCGAAGGTCTATCAATAATTCCAGTATCGCTAACAATTTCTGCTGTGGCGACGGTGATGTTTATTTTCTGGGAATCACGCAGAGGCAAGCTGGGAAAAAATGTTTTGCTTGATCTAAACCTTTTCCGCATTGCATCATTTAGAAATGGCTCCATTGCAGCTCTAATTATTTCAATGGGTGAATTTGGAATCCTCTTTGCTATCCCGCTATGGCTGCAGAATGTTCTAGGGCTTAGCCCAATTTCTTCTGGACTGGTTTTGCTCTGGCTAGCAGGAGGTGCATTTGTTGCATCCGGTGTTGGCGGCGCACTGAGCGGGAAGCTACCGCCAGCAAGAGCAGTGCAAATTGGTGTTTTGCTTGAGCTGGTGGGTGTCGTTGGTGTAGCAGTAGTTGCCTCCCAGTCAGTTGGCTGGGTCGGCATCGCACCTTTCCTCTTTGTTTATGGAATCGGAATTGGTCTTGCAACGGCACAGCTAACCGGGGTCATCATGGTCGACGTTCCTATGGAAAAAGCTGGCCAAGGCTCAGGATCTCAGTCAACAGTCCGCCAAATTGGTTCAGCACTGGGAATTGCAGTGCTGGGCACGCTGCTATTTACGGGTACACAGTCTTCACTCGAAACTCGCCTAAGCGATATCGGCGTTCAGAGTGAGCAGAGCCAGGTCTTGGTGGAGGCAGTAGTGGACTCAGCTGGCGGTGCTATTCCACAAATCGGAACTGGTCTTGAACAGCAAGGCATTCCAGCTGATATTGCTGCCGAAGTTCAAGTGGCAGCAGGCGATGCATTCACTGACGGAGCCAAATTCTCAGCTTGGGCTGCAGCGGCGTTCTTGTTGCTGGGACTTCTTTCGACATTCAACTTGGGATCCAGGAAGAAGAAAGAAAAGCTGGCAGTTTAGCGATTTCGAGTTGAGTTACACTCGGATAAGTAATTATGGAAAATCTTACAAACACTCAAAGTCTGCACGCCCCAGAGCCGAAGCAGAGTGAATCGATGCCTGACTGGAAACGAAAAGTGGCAGTCTTTCTGGTTGGCCAAACCATAACGACTTTTGGTTCCTACCTGGTGCAGTATGCAATTTTTTGGCATCTAACCCTGACTACCAAGTCAGGTTTGGTTTTGGCACTTGCCGCAATTTTTGGTTTTCTGCCGCAGGCGATCGTCTCGATTTTTGCTGGGGTTTGGGCTGATCGCGTAAATCGCAAAATCATGATTATCGTTTCCGATTCAACAATTGCCCTCGCCACCTTAGTGTTGGCATTTTTCATGCTTTCAGGAACGGATGATCTGTGGCTAATTTTCCTGGTGATGGCAATCCGCTCGGTTGGCGCGGGTGTGCAGATGCCGGCAATTTCGGCACTGGTGCCACAGATTGTTCCGACCGACCAGCTGATGAGAGTAAATGGAATCAACAGCAGTATCCAGTCATCGCTTACGCTTTTGGCACCTGTTGCGGCAGCAGCTGTTTATGCAAACTTTTCGCTGGAAGCGGTTTTGTTCATTGATGTAGTTACAGCTGCAATTGGTCTTTCCCTACTGGCCACTATTTCCGTCCCGACTCTGGCCAGAGCTGCCAGTGCAGAAAAGCCTTCTTATCTAACGGATTTGAAGGAAGGCATCAGCTATATCTTTAGTAATCAGTTGGTTCGCTGGGTGATGGCAATCTTTGCAATTGTTTTCTTGTTGATTGTTGCGCCTTCCAACCTCTCGCCGCTAATGCTGGTGAGAAACTTTGGTTCCGAAGTTTGGATGCTGACAGTGCTGGAACTTGCATTTGGGGTTGGCATGGTTTTAGGTGGTGCCTTGATGGCGCTATTAGCCAACAAGATTGACCGAATCGCCGCAATTATTGGAACATCGATCCTGTTTGGAATCCTGGCAATCGCGCTGGGCTTTACCGTAAACCTAATTGTTTTCTATGTTTTGTTCTTCTTGATTGGACTGGCGGTTCCCGCGTTCTCTACCTCAGCCATGACGCTGCTGCAGGAGACAGTTGAGCCTGAGCGCCAAGGACGAGTCTTTGGTTTTGTTGGAATTGTGATGGCAGTTGCAATGCCGCTGGGAATGTCCATTCTTGGACCACTAGCAGATGTTGTGTCTGTCGAGATTTTGATGATTGTCACCGGAGCCGCCACTGTCTTGATTGCGGCATTAGCTGTCTTGCTCCCGGCCGGAAAAAGAGCAATAGCGGCGGCGCATGCTTCGACCGGTTCTAACCAATCAAAAACTAGTTAGTCTTTGTTTCTTTTGAAATAGCTTTTTACTTTTGTAACTATTCGCTCTAGCCCTTGCATACCCTGCTTATTGAGCTCTCTGGCCCACTCAATTTCAAGTGCCAAGAGGGAGAGCCCTAGAAAGATGAACAGCAAACCAGGCCCCGGCGTTACCATCATTACCAAGCCAAGAATTAAGAAGATAAAACCCAAAACAATAGAAATTACCCATCGAACTGGATGGGGTAATTTGGCTAAGAAGCCCTTGAGTTTCTCCATTTTCCCAATTCTAATCAGCTTGCACTAAAGCGACCTGAGAATATCCTCCACGCGCTCTTTGGCATCACCAAATAGCATGCTGGCGTTTTCTTTATAGAACAGTGGATTTGAAACACCGGCATAACCAGACGCCATTGATCGCTTGAAGACAATTACTCGCTCGGCTTCCCAGACCTTCAAAACCGGCATTCCCGCGATTGGACTGCCAGGGTTTTCGGTGGCAGCTGGATTCACTGTGTCATTTGCCCCGATAACCAGCACCACTGAAGTCTGTGGAAAGTCGTCATTAATCTCGTCCATTTCCAGCACGATGTCATATGGAACCTTTGCCTCAGCCAGCAGAACGTTCATGTGTCCAGGAAGACGTCCTGCCACTGGGTGAATACCAAAGCGAACCTCGACACCCTTTTCTCGCAGTCGCTTAGCGAGCTCGGCAACTGGATACTGCGCTTGCGCAACTGCCATTCCGTAGCCAGGCGTAATAACCACACTCTTGGCAGCTGACAGAAGTTCTGCTGCAGAAGCGGCATCAATCTCGGTGTGCTCGCCAGTCTCTTCAGCGCTCTCGGATGGCGCTTCGATTCCGTAGCCGCCAAAGATCACCGATATAAATGAACGGTTCATCGCCTTACACATGATGTAAGAAAGGTACGCACCAGAAGAGCCAACCAGCGCACCGGTAACAATCAAAAGATCGTTGCTCAGCAGGAATCCAGTAGCAGCCGCTGCCCAACCGGAATAGCTGTTTAGCATCGAAACAACCACCGGCATATCCCCGCCGCCAATGGAGGCAACCAGGTGCCAACCCAATGCAAGAGCTAAGGCTGTCACTGCAATTAGTAGCCAAAGCTCAGGAGTAATTACATAGCCAACAGTCAGTGCGATGAAGGAAACCAGTGCAGCCAGGTTCAAAAAGTTTCTGCCTGGCAGGATCAGCGGCTTGGAAGACATCTTGGCTGAGAGCTTTAGGTAGGCAACGATGGAACCAGTGAAAGTAACTGCACCAATAAAGACACCGATAAATACTTCCGCTCGGTGAACACCAACTAGTTCAGGTGAGAGATCTCCTGCGTGCAGAGCACCATTCCAACCAACCAAGACCGCCGTTAGACCAACGAAGCTGTGGAACAGAGCAATCAGTTCGGGCATGCCAGTCATTGCAACAACTTTTGCCCTGTAAAGACCAATCGCAGCACCCGCTAGAAGTGCGATAACCAGCAAGATCAGCGCAGATTGAGTCGCTGCAGTTTGCTCACCAGAAAGTGCCAGCCAAATGGTTGCCAGCATGGCAATTGCCATTCCAGCCATGCCATACCAAATACCGCTCTTGCCGCTTTCGTGCTTGCTCAGTCCGGCCAGGCTCATGATGAACAGAAGGGCTGCTGCGATGTAGGCAGCGTTAGCAATAGCTAGTGCACTCATCACTTGTCTCCCTTCGTAAACATCTTGAGCATTCGTCGAGTCACCGCAAAACCACCAAACACGTTGATGCTGGCCAGCAACACTCCAAAGGCCGCTAGCACCTGAACCAGCGGATTGGTATCGGTGATCTGCAGAATCGCCGCCACTACAACGATGCCGGAGATGGCGTTGGTGACGCTCATCAGTGGGGTGTGCAGGGCGTGGTGAACCTTACCAATCACGTAGTAGCCGACCACAATTGCCAAGGTCAAAACTAAGAAGTGCTGCGGAAGTGGCGGCGGGGCTACGGAGATCAACCCGAAGAGCGCAGCAAAGCCAACAGCAATTAGGGCTCCTCTGGTGGAGGCCGACATCTTCTTTTTCTCTTTGATTTCAATTGGAGCGGCTGGGGCAGCAACCGGTGCTGCCGAGACCTGAACTGGTGGCGGTGGCCAGGTGATTTGACCTTCCTTGACAACCGTTACCGCGCGCTGGACAACATCTTCAAAATCAATAATGGTTTTGCCATCCTTGTTTGGAGTCAACAGACTCAAAAGATTCACCAGGTTGGTTCCGTAAAGCTGTGACGACTGTTGCGGCAGACGACTTGGTAGATCGGTGTAACCCAGGATGATCACGCCGTTTTTGGTGACAATTCTCTTTCCTGCCACCGTGCCTTCAACGTTTCCGCCTTGCGCTGCAGCCATGTCAACAATTACGCTGCCTGGTTTCATTTGAGCAACGTCTTTAGCAGTGATTAGTTTTGGTGCCGGCTTGCCAGGAATTAGCGCTGTGGTGATGATGATATCTACATCTCTGGCTTGCTCTGTGTAAATCTCAGCTGCTCGCTTGTTGTAGGCCGCGCTAGTTTCTTTGGCATAGCCATCGCTGGATTGCATTTTTTCGGCAATCTCAACTGCCAGGTATTCACCACCGATTGACTTAACCTGATCCGCAACTTCTGGTCTTGGATCGGTTGCGCGAACAATTGCGCCGAGGCTGGAAGCGGCGCCAATAGCAGCAAGACCAGCGACGCCAGCTCCTGCAACTAAAACCTTCGCCGGCGGAACTTTGCCGGCCGCTGTTACCTGGCCGGTAAAGAAGCGTCCAAATTCATTAGCGGCCTCAACCACTGCTCGATAGCCCGCAATGTTGGCCATTGAACTAAGCACGTCCATCGACTGCGCTCTGGAAATTCTTGGCACCGCATCCATCGCGAGCGCCGTCACACCGCGCTTAGCAAGAGTCTTTAAAAGTTTTGGCTGAAAGGCGGGGCTGAGCAGGCCGACCAGAATTCCACCCTTGCGCATGCGCTGAACTTCTACATTGGTAGGTGCAGCAACTTTGAGAACGACGTCGGCTTTCCAGGCTGCAACGGCAGTAACAATCTTGGCTCCGGAGGCAACGTAGGCGGAGTCTGGGAAAGAGGCTTGAGCGCCCGCACCTTTTTGAACCACAACTTTGTAGCCAAGTGCGACAATCTTCTTCACTGTCTCGGGAGTTGCTGCAACGCGGGATTCACCCGGTTGCTCGGCGACAACACCAACTAATGCCATTACTGCTCCATCTTGAATTGGTCCCAAACGACTTCTGCCGTGGAATACCCCAAAACGCTATCGCTTATTTGGCCCAACTGGCTAAATAGAAGGTATTCGGCTAGGGCCGAAAGCTGTAGGCGGCGACTACTTCCCCGTCATTCAGCTCGCCCGTCTCGATAAACCCCAGCTTTCGGTAGAAACCCCTGGGCTTGTGTGGCTTCGGTTGCCACCAGTCCAACCTGTTCGATCGTAGGTTCCAGCACTAGAAGTGCTCTGGCCTGACCGCCGAGCTCGACCAACTCCATTTTTGGCAGAACGGAAGCTGCCTAACTTACTTTCTCCAACAGGTAACCGGAGGGGTTGCGCATCAGCATTTCAAATGGCAATTCCGCCGCACCAACCATCAAGAGGTTGGGGCCCAGCCCAGTTGGTCTGACCACCACGCGCTCGGCCGATGCTCCCACCGCGTTAGCCTTCATGCGCTCTATTAAACGGCCCGAATCAAAATTAAATAAAGAGGTGAGAAACCCTCCCAGCACCACTGCCTGCGGATTAAAGATTGTTACAAAGTTGCTCAAGCCATCAGCCAAGAAATCAATCTGCTGATAAATGACTTCTCTGGCGGAAGCCGATTTGACAGTCTGAATTTCTCGATCCAGCTCCTCGTCGGTGGCACCAAAAAGTTTGAAAAGCTCAAGTAAATCGTCTCTTCTGATTAGTGCCTCTAGGGTTCCTTGAAAACCAGAGAAGTCGCGCTGGGTAGAGGAAGAGATTCTTATGTGCCCAAGCTCGCCGCCATAGCCAGAAGCTCCTCTTAGCTGCTTACCATCGACAATCGCTCCGCCACCGATACCACCTGAACCAGCAAATAAAAACACCACATCAGAAAAACCTTTTGCACTACCAAAGTTGCGCTCGGCCATGCAACCAATTGATGCATCGTTATCCAAATAAACCGGCAATCGAGTCAGCTGACTGAGCTCAGGACCAAAGGCTGCCTCGACCCATGCAAGCTGAGGAGCGTATCTAATTACGCCATCTGAAACTCTCACCTGGCCTGGCACCGCAACGCCAACACCTGCGACGCGATATTTTGAATCCAGTTCGGCAGAAATTTTTGAAATTAACTTGGCTGCTGTCAACTCTGAATCTCGAGGCTTTGGTGAGTTGGGCATTAGCACGCGCTCTTTGGCAATCACTCTTCCGCTCAGCGTCACAGCACCAACAGTTGTTGCGTCAACTTCTGGGTGGACAGCAAATGCAACAACGTTGTCCGATGGTGAAACCATCAAGCTCGGTCGGCCAACCCCCGAAGAAACGAGAGCTTCCGTTTCAACAGCGACACCGCGCTCTTCCAGTTCGGCAACCAGATCGGAGATGGTGGAGCGG
>Ga0315906_10011403_pt1 | contig 10365 bp, 10 predicted proteins | sample LakEriMetagenome_4_FD_203526 | JGI IMG/M metagenome (GOLD analysis project Ga0315906, IMG submission 203526) | Freshwater fungal communities from buoy surface, Lake Erie, Ohio, United States - Buoy 2 MA122 | ecosystem: Environmental > Aquatic > Freshwater > Lake > Lake biofilm | place: USA...
TTTCGTGCCTACCATACATTGCAATTACAGAATGTTTGAACTCTATGATCGAACCGGTCATATCCTAGATCGTTGGTTTGGTGGAGGTACCGATCTAACACCTTATTATCTCTTTGAGGAGGATGCCGTTCATTTTCATAAAACCTATAAAAGGGTTTGTGACCTGTATGATCCATTATTTTATCCTGATTTTAAAAAACAGTGCGATGATTATTTTGTAAATCATCATCGCCCGGATGAACGAAGAGGAATCGGAGGAATATTTTTCGATCATTGTCGTCCCACGAGCGAGCGGGATGCTGAATGGTGGTTTAGTTTTTCTTCTGATTGCGGTTATGCACTGACAGACTCATATCTTCCCATCATTGAACGCAGACGGAATATTGCTTTTGGTCCCGAACAAAAATACTGGCAGGAGATCAGGAGAGGCAGATATGTGGAGTTCAATCTGGTGCATGACAGAGGGACCTTATTTGGATTAAAGACCAATGGAAGAACGGAGAGCATCCTGATGAGTCTTCCTCCCACTGTGCGTTTTGATTATGGCTATCAACCTGTTGCAGGGTCTCCGGAGGATGATCTTTTGCAGGTATGTTTGCATCCCAGGCAATGGATTTGAAAAAATTAAAGCAGCAATCATGATATTAAGCAGAAGAAACAGGATACTGCGTGCTACACCGGCCATTAGGAGTATGGTGGCTGAAACACGGATCAGTCCTTCAGATTTTATTGCTCCCTTGTTCATAGACGAAGGAGAGCAGGTTTGTACCGAGATCGCCTCCATGCCCGGCTATTACAGGCGCAGCCTTGATCTGACAGTGCAAGAGGTGCGGGAGCTTTGGACACTGGGAATCAAATCTGTCTTATTGTTTATCAAATGCAAGGATGAGTGTAAGGATAATACCGGAAAAGAGTCCTGGAACCGCGATGGTCTCATGCAAAGAAGTATCCGTGCTATTAAGGATGCAGTCCCTGAAATGTACGTGATGACGGATGTGGCCTTAGATCCTTATTCCTCTTATGGTCATGACGGCATTGTAGAGAACGGGCAGATAATGAATGATATTACTGTGGAAGCCTTAGTAAGGATGAGCCTTAGTCATGCAGAGGCAGGTGCTGATATGGTAGCACCCAGCGACATGATGGATGGCCGTATCGGTGCCATTCGGATGGCTTTGGAGGAGCATAATTTTCACGGGACGGGTATCATGGCTTACAGTGCCAAATATGCATCCTGCTTTTACGGGCCCTTCCGCGATGCATTGGATAGTGCGCCCGGATTCGGTGATAAGAAGACCTATCAGATGGATTATGCCAATAGAACTGAGGCGATCAAGGAAGTATTGATGGATGTGGAAGAAGGAGCCGATATAGTGATGGTGAAGCCGGGTTTGTCTTATCTCGATATTGTGCGTGAGGTAAAAAATGCAGTGGAGATTCCCGTTAGTGTTTATAATATAAGCGGCGAATATTCCATGATAAAGGCGGCAGCCAAAATGGGCTGGATAGATGAGCAGAAGGCTATTATGGAAGTGCTGACCTCCATCAAGAGGGCCGGTGGGGATCTTATTGCTACCTATTTTGCAAAAGATGCCGCCAGGTTAATCAATCATTGATCATTCAAAATCTGAATCATGTCTATCAGGAAAAGTGAGCGCTTGTTCAAAAATGCACAGAAATATATTCCCGGAGGGGTGAATTCTCCGGTGAGGGCCTTCAAAAGTGTGGGAGGCACTCCTGTATTCATGAAAAAGGCAAAGGGCGCCTATCTCTATGATGCAGATGGCAACAAATACATTGACTATATAGCTTCCTGGGGACCTATGATTCTCGGCCATGCTTTTCCTCCTGTGGTTAAGGCCATTCGTAAATATGCCAATCTTTCTACCTCTTACGGCACACCTACTGAACTCGAAGTGAAGATGGCCAGGCTGATTACCGAGATGGTGCCTAATGTGGATCTGGTAAGGATGGTGAGCAGCGGAACAGAGGCATGTATGAGTGCCATCAGGCTTGCCAGAGGATATACGGGAAGGAATAAGATCATAAAGTTTGAAGGGCATTATCACGGGCATGCGGATTCCTTTCTGGTAAAGGCGGGAAGCGGCGTCGCTACCTTCGATATACAGCAGGTGCCCGGGGTAACTCCCGGCGTATATGCTGATACGTTAGTAGCAGTCTATAACGACACAGAGGGAGTAAGTGAACTGGTACGCAGGCATAAGGGAGAGATAGCGGCGATCATAGTAGAGCCTGTTGCCGGCAATATGGGTTGCGTGCTGCCGAAGCCTGGTTTTCTTGAACATCTTCGTCAGCTTTGCACAGATGAGGACATTGTATTGATTTTTGACGAGGTGATGACGGGATTCAGGCTGGCTGCCGGCGGAGCCCAGGAAAAACTGGGTATTGATGCCGACTTGGTCACCTATGGTAAAGTGATTGGAGGAGGACTTCCGGTGGGTGCCTTCGGCGGCAGAAAAAAAATCATGCAACATATTGCTCCACTGGGATCCGTATACCAGGCGGGTACCCTTAGCGGTAATCCACTCGCCATGATAGCAGGATATACTGTTTTGTCTGAGCTCAGGAAGCATCCTGAGATTTTTGAGGAACTGAATCAGAAAACAGCGTACTTACGCAATGGAATAGACGAAGTTTTATCCAAAACAGGCAGGGATTATCGAATCAACCGATTCGGTTCCATGATCAGCATACATTTCAGTTCTGAAGATATTAATGATTTTTCGTCAGCCTCTCGTTCTGATATTCCGCTGTTCAACAAGATGTTCCATTATTTGCTGGAAAGAGGTATTTATCTGCCGCCATCCGCTTACGAAAGCTGGTTTCTGAATAATGCCATTAACTACGCGGATCTTGATGAGACCATCGGCAAAATCGCTGATTTTTGCAAGTCCGAATTATGATTGGGTGATCTCCGAAAAAGAGTTTCTGATGCGGCCGGTAAGGTCTGTCTTGATCATCCTGTCAGCCGTCCGTATCATATTTTTAAACGCGGTGGCATGTGAAATGCCATGACCGATGATGACGGGTTTGGAAATTCCCAGTACAGGCACTCCTCCGTAAGTTTCAAAATTGAATCGGTCGAAATGCTCATCCTGTATATTTCTGCGTTTCACAATATCGTAAATACTCTCGGCGAATTTCAGTATCACGTTGCCGGTAAATCCTTCACAGACAAAAACATCTGCTTTGTTCAGCAGAATATCTCTTCCTTCCACGTTTCCGATGAAATGAATAAGGTTGTTTTCTTTCAGCAGGGGATAGGTGGCCTGTGTGAGAATATTGCCTTTCCCTTCCTCTTCGCCGATATTGATGAGTCCTACCTTGGGTTGCTCAATACCGAGTATATGTTCAGCAAACAATGATCCCAGTACGGCAAATTGATTCAGGTTTTCCGGCTTGCAGTCGGCATTCATACCTGCATCAAGTAATACTCCGAGACTGCCATCTTCCCTGGGCAGGTAGGTGCCGATAGTAGGCCGCAGGATGCCTTCCATTGTCTTGATGACAAAAAGGGATCCGACCATCATGGCGCCGGTGTTGCCAGCACTGATGAAGGCATCTATTTTACCCGTATCCAACAGATGAAATCCTATCGCTATAGAGGAATCCTGTTTTTCCTTCAGGGCCTTGGTTGGATGCTCGTGCATTTCTATGACACTGGGAGCATTCACGATGCTAAAGTTGCCTTCCGGAATACTGTAGGCTGTTAGGTGCTCACGTATCTCGGATTCTCTTCCTATGAGCACCAAATGAGCATGGTCGTTCCCTTCTTTGAAAAAGGCATCCACGCCTTTAATCGCTTCAAGAGGAGCATAATCGCCACCCATCATATCCAAGCCGATCCTGATCATCATTGGGGATATTAAATTAAAAATTCCAAAACCCGAGATTGAAGATAATCAATCTTTGATTTTGGAATGGAATTATGTTATAAACCTATTAGGCTTTCAACGGAGCTTTCTCAGCTACAAGCTTTCCCTTGTAATACAATTTACCCTCGCTGACATGAGCACGATGGCGCACATGCGTTTCGCCTGTAGTGGCATCCACACTCAAGGTGCTTGCACCCGCTTTGTAATGAGTCCTTCTTTTCGCGCTGCGTTGCTGGCTATGGCGCCTTTTGGGATTTGGCATGATCGGTAGATTTAAATATTTTAATTAATTCTTTAATTTTCCTTGAACTTATCCAGTCCTTTCCAGAGTGTACCTGCGTTGCTGTCAGCCTTCTGCTGCATCTTGTCAAGCATTTTCAATACCTCTGCATTACAGGTGGATTTTCCTTTCTCGTCTTCCGGACAGATTCTCTGCATGGGCATACTCAGCATCACAAACTCATAAATCCAATCGCCCACTTCAAGATGACTCTCGGTTCTGGAGATGTAATGGATATCAGGATCTTCCTCCTGATCATTCATCTCCTCCGGATTCTCCACCAGTTTCACGATCATGTTGAACTCATCCCATAAGTCCAGAGTGAGGGGGTTCCCGCACCTGTCACAGATGGCATCAGCCTTGCCGCCGATATCGAATTTCAGCCTCATGAAACCGCTGTTTTTTTCCAACGTAAGTTTCACTTTGGCATGAACGTTCTTCAGTTCATTGCAACCACGATCGATAAAGAACTTGTCGTCGAGTTCATAGTCGAACTCATGGACACCAGGCTTCAACCCTACAAAAGCAATCCCGAATTCACGCTTGCTGCCCATCCTGACGGTTTTAAGGGAGTGCGAAGTTAGCTTATTTTTCCTAAAATCGGCATAAAATCAGTGCTTTTTGGCAAAAGACAGTATAAGAGACCCTAATTTGCCGGGGTGAGCCAACTCAAAAAATATTGGCATGGAGCATTGCTGCTGCTGTTTTGCTGGGTAATGCAGCGGCAGGCATCAGACAATCAATGGGTTGAAAATAGCTATGTATCTGGCTTTTTTCTGCCCTTGCAGGGTCATTTAGGTGGCTTTTTCAGCCTTTTCCCGTTCAGTGTAGGAGATATCATATACGGACTGATTATTGCACTGATGCTTCTTTCCATTTTCCTTTGGATCAAACAATATAGATCCAAAACAATTTTCGCCCGTAAGTTATTGGTAATTAAATCTTTATACTTTGGAGCCTGCCTGAGTATGGGCGTCTATCTGATTTTCAACATATTTTGGGGAAACAACTATAATCGGCAGACTATTGCAAAGAAGTTGAATTTAAAGGTCAAGTCTTTTTCAGATCTGACCACCTCAGAAATCTGTTTTCTCAATGGGATCCTGTTAGAAAAGGTGAACATGAATGATCGTTTATTGCCTTTTCGCGAGACTAACGCACCTGATTCAAGGTATATTTTTGAAGCGGCATATGTTAGTTATGATTCTCTTTCCCTGATATTTCCGGCAATGAAGCCTACCAATCGCTCACTGAAGCCGTCCTTATGGGCATGGCTGGGCAATTATTCCGGGTTCACCGGTTATTACAATCCGTTTACTTTCGAAGCACAGGTCAATACGGAAGTACCGGTATTTCTTCAGCCTTATGTGGCTTGTCATGAAATTGCCCATCAGCTGGGTTATGCAAAAGAAATGGAAGCAAATTTTGTTGGATACCTCGCCGCCTCGCGGTCCCATGATCCTTTCTTCCGGTATTCCGTTTATTTGGACCTGTTTCTCTATGCTAACAGTATGTTATATACGAAGGATAGTGTTCTGGCCGGTGGATTTAGGAAACGGCTAAATGAGTCTGTCAAAAGAGACATCGCTGAATGGCGTGCATTTCGATCAAGTCACAGGAATCCAATAGAGCCTTTCATCACAAGAGCCTATGATTTTTTTCTTAGAAAAAACAACCAGCCTGACGGGATGGGAAGTTATGCGATGGTAACGGCCTTCCTGCTGGCCTATCTTCAGGAATACGGTGATGTTTGATCAGAATTTATTCTTCCACATCATGCTTTCCACGGGTCTGTTTGGTTGCCCGCTGTATTTGGCATTTTGCTTTTGATTGTATTTGACCTCAATCTCACCCTCTACCGGAAAATAGATCAGCTGACCGATAGGCATGCCTTTGTATACCCTCACCGGCTGTTTTACGGAGATCTCCAGCGTCCAATTGCCGCAAAAGCCAACATCACCTTTACCAGCGGTGGCATGTATGTCGATACCAAGTCTTCCTGTGGATGATTTACCCTCAAGAAAAGGTACATGTGCATGGGTTTCTGTATATTCTTCAGTTACACCGAGGTAAAATTTGTCGGGTTCCAGCAGGATCCCTTCATCCGGTATGTCAAAATGTTCGATGGTATTATGTTTTTTGGCATCTAGTTCGATATTGGTGTAAGTGGCCAGATGGGCCCCTAGATGCACATCATAGCTATTGGTTCCCAGACAATCCCTGCGGTAGGGGGTTATCTTTATGGTACCTTTCTCCATTTCTTCCAGAATTCGCTTATCACTTAAGATCATAAACCGTTTATTCGTTTATTTGTAAAAATATGATTTTCCTCTTTTCTGGAACAAATACCTGTGTGATATGCCATTGATTCTGCAGGAAAATATCGGCACCGATGCGCAAATCGGCATTTGGGAAATCCTGGAAGGGGAGGAGTTTTTCCTTTCAGAAGGAATACAGGTAAATGGCTACCGGCACCGGGAGAAAAGACTTCAGCATCTGGCCGGCAGGTATCTTCTTTCCTCATTGTCACCTTCGGTCTCTTTGGATACTATCTGCGTTAATGACGCGGGGAAACCTTTTCAGCCGGGTGCAACATTTGATTTTTCCATTTCACATTCCGGACATCTTGCAGCTGCCATTTTCTCCTTCAACCGAAAAGTGGGCCTTGATATCCAGCTGCCGGATCCCAAGTTGGAGCATATCAGTGGCAAGTTTTTATCAGACCGGGAGATGGAAATTTTGAAGACGATCACTCTTTCAACTCTTGACCGGCTTACTGTTGCCTGGACCGCAAAGGAAGCTTTGATTAAATGGTTTGGTAAAGGCGGGCTTGACCTGAAAGCAGATATGGTATTGCAGGACATTGACTGGGAAGGTTCCAAGGGAATGGTGCAATGTCATTTTTTGAAAGGAGGTAGTTCCGTTAAAAATATTGTTACTCGAAAAATAGAAAATGCCTATCTGTCTTATCTGATTGATTGATCCATCAATCGTTATCCAACAGGAGCGTTTCACTGTCTCCATCAAGCGCAGGAATATCCCCGAGAGATGCACCTGCTATGCCTTTCACCGAGCCATATAAACCGGTTGTATTGATCAGCACTTTTTCCAATTGTTTTTCCCTTTCCTTCCAAAGTTTTTCCATTTGCATGCGCTCCCGTAGAATGCCCTTCTTCATAGAAAGAAATCCTTCTGCAATGGCTTCCACTTGTCCTCTGAATTCTACTCCCGTCAAATAATCATAGAGCATCTGCATTTTATCTCCTTTGTTCTCTTGCGCTTTGTGAGATTCATGAACCCTCATGATGCCCATTCTCAGGAGATGAGATACGCCGGTCACTTCATTGAAATTACAAATCCATACTCCTTCCTTTTCTCCGAATCGGCTCATATCCTTTGGAAATGCCTGGGTCACCAGTACCGCTACATCGGCACCACGACTGCGCATATCCGTTTTCAATTTCTCAATCCAACCATTGCTCCAGCTTTTTGTTCGCTTGCTTTCATAAATGATTTTGCCACATTCCTTGCCCTGAGAGGTACGTATTACCTGAATACAATCGGCCCCTTCGGCCCCTTTGCCTACTTCCTCTATTAGGTCTGAAGGAAAATGCTCCTTAAGAGTTTCTTCCAGCAACAATTCCTGGGCTTCACCTTGCACCTGCATGGATCCTTGCTCGCTTTTCCGTTTAAGGTCGTCGATGGTTTTCTTCATGCTCTCCATCTGTAACTCCTTTTCTTTTAACTTAAGATCAAACAGCAAGCTTTCTTTGCGGATGGCAGCCTCTTCTATTTCCCTTGTCTTTTCCAGCACATATTTTTCCTTATCAATATCAAAGTCCTTTAGTTTTCGTTCCATGTCATTCTGCATGCGCAACATGTCGAGCTCTTTTTTCTGGAGCATGGAGAGCTGTTCGGTTTTTCGCTTCGCCTCTTCCTCTAAAAGTTGCAATCGTTGTTGCATATCTTCGGAGGCCTTCGCTTTTACGGTATCTTCCGCTTGTTTGATCTCTTTTCTGAATTCCTCCTCCCTTTGTTTCTTCCAGTTGGTAAGCTCTTGACGCAGCCTTTCTTTTTCCATTTCAACCTTGGCAGACAATTCATCACTCATGATTTCATTGAGTGTGATGGAGTTTCCGCATTTAGGACATTTTATCTCATTGGCCATTGGAATTGATTTTCTTTTTTCGAAACCTGAATATCGTTGACCTTACCAGGCCTTGTTAACGTTTCCGTTCAGCGATTTCAGCAGATATATATGTTCATTTTCATAATAGTCCGGCACCGATCTGCTTTTTTGGTTGTAAACGGCCTTAAAATTATATCCGTTGAATACTGATTCCTCCATTTCGTCAAACTTGCTGAAGCAGTTGGAAGGGTGGCTGCTGATCAGTTTTGAAAAATAAAACATGGCTTCAAAGCCTCTGAAAGCGGCTTCGGATGGAAGGCCCTTGTATTTTTCTCTGTACTTGTTTTCGAGATACAGGGCGGCAGAATGTTTCTTATCAGGATAAAATGAACTCGTGAAATAAAAAGGTACTTGAGGGTACCTACCTTTCCTGACAATATCAAATCCTTCCCAGTTAGGCATCCCGATCAGCTTCAGGGGGTATTTTTTTTGTAATGGGTTAATCGCTGCCGTTATATTTTCTGCAAAATCTGCATCCAGGCTTCCTGCAATGATGATGGAGGTACGGTTGCTGTCAAGTTTCCTGACCAATGCATTAAAATTGCTGTCAATGCGGATAGTTTCCATTTTGAGCAAAGGTTTACCATCAGGTTCGTTCGCTTTTTTCAAATAAGCGGATACCTTGTCCTCCTGACTTCCGGAAGGTCTTACGATGAAAATCTTGTCATTGCCGTGATTCTGAATAAGGAATGAATGAATGGCCTCGCAATGGGAACGCAAGGTGGATTGAAGGATGGCGAGATATGGATTGGACCGCACTCCGCCATCGTTGGGATAGTTTGCCGAAACAAAGGGAATTTTATTTGCCAGGGCGAAAGTTGCAAGATCATTATACTCAGGTTCCTTCACATAGCCGATGATGAGATCAGATTTATCAAGTCGTCCGTTTTCAATCAGTTTTTTCACAGGTAGTGTGGAGGATCTTGAATCGAAAAATGTTACTTTGATCTTGATGTTTGAAGAGGAAAGGCTGTCCATTGCAATCGATACGCCGTTCAGGAAATCATTTCCCGGTACCAGGAATTTGGGATAAGAGGAACCATAGCGATACTGTTCGTTTCTAAACACGGAATCCAGATATGTCGGAGCCAATATACTTATGTTCCTGAAAGGCTTCCATACCTGGCCAAAGGATAGGCCGGGTATCAGTGCAAAGAAATAAATGATTAGGTATGAGATTACTTTCATGATCATTCCCATTCTATGGTTGCCGGAGGCTTGCTGCTAATGTCGTATACCACCCTGTTGATTCCTTTTACATTGTTGATGATATCGTTGGATATGTCTGCCAGAAATTCGTAGGGCAGATGTGCCCAGTCGGCTGTCATGCCATCGACTGATGTTACCGCCCGCAGAGCGATGGTAAACTCATATGTTCTTTCATCTCCCATGACACCTACTGATTTTACAGGCAGCAGGATGGCTCCGGCTTGCCATACTTTGTCGTACAGCCCGGCCTCTCTGAGGCCATTGGTATAGATATGGTCTGCCTCCTGAAGTAATTGTACCTTTTCTTCAGTTATCTCGCCCAGGATCCTGATGGCAAGTCCGGGACCGGGAAAGGGGTGTCTGCTCAGCATTTCTGCGGGGATACCCAGCTCTTTCCCGATCAATCTGACCTCGTCTTTGAATAGCGTTCGGAGTGGCTCTACCAACGAAAGATTCATTTTCTCAGGCAGCCCGCCTACATTATGGTGCGACTTGATGGTGACGGAAGGGCCATGGACTGAAACAGATTCAATTACATCCGGATAAATGGTGCCCTGTCCAAGAAACCTGATATCATGATGCTTGCGGGCCTCTGACTCGAAAATATCAATAAAGGAGGCGCCGATTGATTTTCTCTTGTCTTCGGGCATGCTTTTGCCAGCGAGCTTTGTATAAAAATGTTCTTTCGCATCCACCCCAACTGCGTTTAACCCTAACTGTTTGTATTGCTTAAGAACCTCTCCAAATTCATTTTTTCTGAGCAGGCCGTTGTCAATGAAAATGCCTGTCAA
>Ga0315906_10011405_pt1 | contig 10364 bp, 9 predicted proteins | sample LakEriMetagenome_4_FD_203526 | JGI IMG/M metagenome (GOLD analysis project Ga0315906, IMG submission 203526) | Freshwater fungal communities from buoy surface, Lake Erie, Ohio, United States - Buoy 2 MA122 | ecosystem: Environmental > Aquatic > Freshwater > Lake > Lake biofilm | place: USA: Lake...
AGCTCTACCAGTCTGGACAGTACGTTTTTCCTTGCAATGATGCGGGCAGAGTCCTCCGCTAATGAAGGCTCGTTGACATCTATGCTATCATAACTCAGCGCCGCATCCTTATAGCGCTTCTGTTCATACGCAAGTTCGGCCAGTTCAAAGAATGCCTTGCTTCGGTAGGCGGAGTTAGATTCATTGAACTTGAGACTTTTCTTGAAAAAAACTATCGCTTGTGCGGTGTCGGAAATCTGACGCGAGAGTTTACCTGCAGCATGAAAAATGATATCGCGGTAGGCAAAATATTTGTCTTTTTTCGCCATCTTCACCAGCTTGGAAATATTGTTCTCTACCTTGCCTGCCCCCATTTGGGCATTGTTAAGGTGCGCATAGATATCCATCAGAGGATCTGAGGTGCTCTTGGCGGATTTCATATAAAAATCAGAGGCATGGCCAAAATTTCCGCCTTTTTCCAGCAGCTGCGCCAGCAGGTATTGCCATCTTGCTTTGTCATCTCTTGTAGGTGCGTTATCAAGCGCTTTCTCCAGATAAACGGCACAACTGTCCCAGATACCTTGCTTATAAAACCAGTAAGCATTTACTTCATTGAGCCCCCCTATCAATCGTGTGGGCAGATTAGGGTCGGCATATAGAATATTGATGATACCGGTAGCTTCTCCATATTCTTCCGCTTCCACAAAAGTTCTTGCAAGCCAGATTAGGGCATCATTGCGGCTGGGTGGCAAGGTTAAGATCCGTTGCAGCAGATTTCTGTTTTCCTTGTCTGCTATGGAAAACATGCTTCCGGGCTCACCCATGTTGCCGCCTATTACCCTGCTGTCATCCTCGTTTTTTTTCCGGGGAAAGAGGTTATAGTTGATGAACTGAAAGGTCATGGCTGCCGAATCAAAATCCTTTCTCAGATAATAGGCCCTTCCGATCAAAAGATACAAGTCATCAATCCAGTCGTTTCTAAGATCATGCAGCAGGATCCCTGCTGTAGCCTTATAAATGACTGAATCTATTTCAATCGTATCCGCAGCGGTCATATCAAGTGAGTAGGGATAAAATGGCAACAGTTTAGTATAATCCTCCGTCTGCGCCATCCTTGCCCTTTCCAGGATGCCATAAACCTTATTATTGGCATTGAAAAAATAATTATAATGGGTCGTATTGTTGTGAGTGAATTTTCTGAACAGGGTATATTTCTTATCCGCCGTTTTTTCGGAAGGCAGTTTTTTCTCTGAATAAATCTCGGGCTTTTTCTCTGAACCAAACGGATCAAGCGTCCATGCAGGTTGTGCAAAGGAGATATTTGAAAGGCTGCAAGCCCAGAAAATGCTGCAATAGATCAATAGCCTGTAAAGCATCAAAAAAAATTTGGACGGCCCGGTCAGGAAACGGTGAGGCTCGGTTGTAAATTTACATGGAAATCGCTGACTTACAAGGTCTCAGACTCAATCTTTTGGCTAATTAAAGGCTTAAAAAGCCATTATTGCTTAATTTAGCCATGAATTGGGTGATATGGCAACATTTAACAGCGGAGACACTTGGAAAAGACTCAGAAGTAAGTACCGACTGGTATTGATCAATGAGGATGATCTGGAGGAGGTTGTCAAATTCCGTATAACCAGGCTGAGTGTATACGTGATCCTGAGCTCCTTTTTTATTCTCATGATGGCCATCACCACATCACTTTTCATTTTCACTCCCTTGAAATATTATCTTCCCGGAACGGGATTCGCCAATGCAAAGGCGGCAAGGGAATACAGAAAACTTAAAATTAGGACCGACTCAATGGAAAGGACCCTCCAATATCAACAACGATATATCAATGATATTCGCAGTGTTTTACAGGGAGAGGTTTCAAGTCTTGATACAGGCCTGCTAGAACTAGCTCCCATAGATACGATCATCGATTAAGCCATGACAGAACCTCGAAACAACCGACAGCTCATGCAATATGCAGGTATGGTGATGCAGTTCTTTGTTTCCATTGGATTGGCAGTTTGGTTGGGCAGGCTGGCTGATGTAAGACTAAGTAAGGAAAAAACACCTATTCTTACTTGGATTTTGCCACTGCTCGTAATAGTGGGATTGATCATTAAAATTTTCATCGATACCGGTAAACGAAACAACAATAAGACCTGATATGCTTCGACACAAAATTTCACTGCTGACCACCTGCATCGGTCTGTTCTTTTTAGTTTATTTTTTAAAACCTTCGCTTTCAAAATTGGGGGTAGATGAGTGGGTGCTTTATGTTTCTAACATATTGTTGCTGCTTGTAAGTATGGTCAACCTCCGTTTAGTGGAAAACGGTTTGAAAAATAGCAATCCACATGTTTTTGTCAGATCGGTGATGGGAGGAATGACTATAAAAATGCTGGTGCTGCTCACTGCCATCATGGTGTATGCGGGCACTTCTCCTAAAGGGGTCAATAAATATTCTGTCCTTTTTGCTATGATATTTTATGTCATATATCTGATCCTGGAGCTTTCCATCACCCTGAAGCTGAACAAGAAAAACCATGCCTAAGCAACAAGTGCCGCTCCAAACACTTGAAAATTTCCTGCCGCCCGGATGCACGGAAGAAGTTTTACATTTTCTGAATCAATATGGCGTGCAGCTAACAATCAGTAGAAAGAGAGCCAGCATACTCGGAGATTACCGTTTTGCAGGTAACGGAATCCCCCATCGCATCAGTGTCAACGGCAACCTGAATCCCTATGGATTCCTCGTTACGCTTTTACATGAACTTGCCCATCTGCTTGCATTTGAAAATTCCGGAAGAAGCATTCAGCCGCATGGAAAGGAATGGAAGCAGCATTTTGGAAAATTGCTGGCATGGTTCATACAAAAAAAGATATTCCCTTCGGATATAGAGTCTGCCCTTGAGAAGAGTATTCACAACCCGGCTGCCAGTACCTGCGGCGACCTGAACTTATTAAGGGTGTTGAGCAAATACGACAAAAAACCCGAAGGCGTTGGTATGATCGAGGATTTGCCGGAAAATTCTCTTTTCAGCATCGGGAACGGCCGTATTTTCAGAAAGGGAGAAAAGATGAGGACCAGATTCAAATGCCAGGAAATAGCTACAGGCAAATGGTATCTCTTCAGCGCCGTTTATGAAATCATGACCCTTTCGGACAAACCTGTGGATTCAGCAACAAACCCGCTTTTTCTTAGTTCGCAAACGAAGTAGTAAGGCTCGCAGTAAACCCAGTAGCAGCCGGCAGAATTCTGCATATTCCTCCTGCACAGAACAATCCCGCCCTTTGTCTACCATAAGAAAGCGCAAACCGACTTGCCTTCTTGGTCAAACTGAATCCCATGTTGTAATAATGGATTTTTGAATCACCATAGTTATAGAGATCACTTACAAAAAACTGATAGGGGGAAGAAAATGAAAATTCCACCAGTCCTGAAACCCAGTTCTTGAAATCAGTTTTGGCATATAAGTGCTCAACCTTTACCCTGATAGATTTTTTAGGCGCCCATTTATAGAGAACGTTGGCTGCTACGATAGTGGCATACACATCATCTTTTACCGCGGTACTTACCGTATCATTGAAAAACATGTGCTGGAGGAAAAGTCCTGTTTCCAGTTTCTTACTCCATTTTTTCTTGATCTCGAAGTTGGCATCCGAATAGAATTTACCGTCGGTAGGATCCACTGAGAAAAGTTTGCCTGTTCCATCCAGATTGGAATATTCAGAATAGTTGAAAGCCAGCTTGGTACCGTATTTGCCGCCCAGAGCAGTTCCGGAAGGAAACGTATAATAGATATCAGTTTGAAAACCGGTTTCACCACCCACCTGAGCTCCGTACACGTAAATATTACTGGTCAGATTATCATGTTGCTTGGTGAGTGCAGGAAGGAAATTCACAGGAGAAAGATTAGGACTCTGCTGATCTCTGTTATTGGCATAAAAAATATTGAAATAAGACCTCAGGGAAACGGTACTTCCAAAATTCCCTTTTGAATAACCTGCATTTATCAGCGCTCCCCTGCCCTTGTTCTTACGATCAAAGAAATTGAAATAGTTGGGGTCTATGCCCTTCTCCATATACTCTCCATCCAAGGTAAAGGCCGATCCGGATAAATCGAATCGCAAGGAGTGCGAATTGACCGTAGTTGGAAAATCATCTGGACCCGTGTACTCCTGATATTTTCCTACATAGCTGGCTCCGATACTGAGACTGTATTTTTCTTCCGAAAATTTGAATAATTTATTGATGTCAATTTCAGCATCCGCTCCTCGAAGGATGGCATCGGAGTATTCAAAAAGTTCCCTGGCATTACCATACAGAAATTTGAGTTTGGCAAAAGAGGCCGGTGCCACTTCCACTTTGGCCCCCTGAATGGCATTATTGATGCCAATCTGCCTGTTTTCATAAGCGCGCAAGATCATTCCGCTTCCATATTGCTCATAAAAATCACCGATCTGAACAGAAAATTGATCTCCCGAATATTTGAAATATTTATTTACCAGTTTCGAACCGGTGGTGAATGCAACCTGTTGCTCAGGAAAATATCCTTGAACGGGGGGAAGATAGGTCTCAAATTGGATACCCGCAGTAAATCGGTCGTAGTTATAATCCAATTTGAAAAAACTATTCGTACCAAAATTTCCCTGTGGCACCGAGGCTTTAATGACGGTATCCTTAAGGTAATACTGTGAATAGTTTTCAAAGCTTCCGTTGAGATTACCTTTCTTCAGTAAATTAGAATTTTGAGCCTGAAGGCCTTCCGGATTGACAGCAAAGAGCAATCCTAGAGCAATGAATGCGAAATGTTTCATGAATTTTTTTAAAAAAAATTGAGGATAATTATCAAAGTCTGGAAATCTCCTCGTAGAGATTTTCCTCCTCGCCTGCGATATAACCGGTGTGACGATATACGATTTGTTTGTTCTTTATGATCAAGACGTGGGGAACATCCGTAATGTTCATGGCGCGTTTCAATTCACTGTTCACATCCAGCAGCACATCAAAGGTCCAGCCCTTGCCTTGAATAAAAGGCTTTACCCTTTTTGATGTTCTGGTATCATCTATGGAAACAGCAATGAATTTGAATGCCTTTTCTTTTTGCTTTTCCCGATAAACCTCATTTATATTATCTAATTCTGTAATACACGGAATGCACCAGGTGGCCCAGAATGACATAACTATCATTGAATCAGCCGATTGTGAAACCAGGTCCACAAAATCAATCGTTTTTCCTGCTGATGACTTTAACTTAACAGAGGGGAAATCCTGTTGAGCCTCAACTGAATGAGCGAAAAGTAAAACCAAAACGGAGGAAATAAGAAGTTTTCTCAATTTTATTTTTTTTGCTAAGTAATCATTTTTTTTTTAAAAATCCGCAACTATTAGGATATTTGGAGATAACATAAACAAAAAACTTCCGACATGTTCAAAAATTTGTTTTTACCCGTTTTGGGAATCGTTGCCTTGGGCTTTTCCTCCTGCACCAAAGAGGAAACCGGGGGATGTCCTGATGGCTCAGCTACTGATAGTCTAAGAATCCAATTATCAACAGATACAGTTGAAAAGAATGGATTTGACTATGTAAATATCAAAGTAACTGACAAGAATGGCCTGGATGTAACAGCTAAGTGTAATATTTATGCTAATAACAGTCTTATCAGCAAGAATTATGTACCTGTTGGATTAGGTACACAAACCATTACTGCCTCAACAGATTGTCAGGTTTCTGAAAGTAAGAATCTGGTTGTGACAGCTGTTTCTGCTTCGCCCTTTACTCAAAAAGCACTGGTGGAAGATCTGACAGGCGCCTGGTGCGGCTTCTGCACAAGAGTGTCTCATTCACTTGATAGTTTTAAAGCAACCAAGAGTCAGAACCTGATAGTCGTGACTGTTCATGGTGGAGGCGGTACCGACCCGTTCAAATATCAATATTACACACAGATCAATTCTAAATATAAATTATCGGGTTACCCATCCGTTTTATTGAATAGAAAGGTAGAATGGAATGAAAGTCACAGTACTCTGACAAATGCACTCAATAGCTGGGCTCCATTGGGCATCTCTATCAATAGTTTAAAAAACAACGATGGAACCGTTTCAGGAACAGTCAAGGTAAAATATAATGTAAATACCGAAAGACCGATGAAACTGGTTATTGCTATGGTTGAAAACGGACTTATCGCCCCTCAGGAAAATTATTATTCAACTAAATATGGATATAAGCCTTATCTGTATGGCGCCGTATCCCCCATCAATAATTTTGTTCATAACGGAGTGTTACGCAAAACTTCTACCGATCTGTTTGGAGATGTCATCCCTGTTGAGACTCAGAAAAAAGGAAATATCTATTCCAAAGATTTCACACTTATTTTATCAGGGAAGACTTATGACCAAACCCCCTACACAGCGAATATTGACAATGTAGGTATTGTCGCTTTTGTAATTGACGACTCCGGCAACAATTATGGTATTTACAATGTACAGTATGCCAATGCCGGCACCGATAAAGATTTTGATTAATAATCGACAGATAGATTACTTTATAGAAAAAATCCCGGCAAGTCCGGGATTTTTTCTATGACTAAAAGCTCAGCAGGAGGCCCGCTTTCATCCATCTGCCGGGCATCACCACAAACCCTGCCTCCGTATACTTCGTATTGCTAATATTAGTTACCTCTGTAAAGAAATTCCAGTTCTGCTTGATGCTTAAGTCGGCCTTAACATCCCATAACCAATAAGGATCAAGGGTGATCCTTGAAATATATCTCCCTTTCACGGTGAACCGAACGCTGTTCAAAACTAAGAATTGCAGATCACCGATCCATTGATGCCTGATGGCGGTTAATGCATACCGTGAGTTGGTATCAGATGGAGCAGTAGCATCCAAATAATGATAATTAAAACCGGCAGAGGTTGCTCTTAAGAACTTATCACCCCATTGCATTCTATGGCGCAAAGTAAATTCTATACCGGTCAGATCCACTTTACTGATGTTTCTTGGAGTCCACTTGCCTGCATTCAATGATGAATCTTTGTAATAATCAATCATATTATCTGAATTCCTGGCAAACCATGACAATGAAGATTGCGTAGCGCCTCTGTTATACAGGTAACCCAATTCATACGTTACCGCTTCCTCCGGCTTCAGCAAAGGATTGGAGCTGTTATTGGGATCCTGATAAAATAATTCAGTGTAAGAAGGTATCCTGAAACTCTTACCCCAGTTAGCATAGAGTCGCGATCGATTTGTAAGCTGATAACCCAACTCAGCTCCGGGAAAATGTTTCCAACCATACTCATCGTAATAATTCGAATACATCCCACCCCTGAAATCTACTTTTTGAGCAACCCGTACTCTTTGCTCTATGAATATTCCCATCAAACTCCTCTCCCGCTGCCCCAAATTGGTACTGTTTATTTTTTCCCGTCTACCCTCTACACCCATACCGGTAGTTCCGTATTTTGATTGAAAAGATGAATTAAGCTCCAAGGCTAATACATCCGTAGTATGCAGATTGGTATAAAAAGAGGGAACCGATTTTTTCAATCTGAATTCATCATTATTTTGACGCCAATAAGCACGGCTGCTGAATTTTAGTCCTACGCGCTGGTATTCATAACTAACAGAACCTAACATAGTGGAAGTAGACTCCCATGGACTCTTGAATTTTACCGTATCAGTATAATATCCAAACGCCCCAAAATCTCTGGCACTATACCCCGTGAGGATCTTAAACTTTCCATGCAAACCTCCCATGAATTCAGATTCATAAAAACCGCTGAGCACCGAAAAATCTGCGCCCGCTCTATGACCATTGCTTCTGTCCGCAGAGAATGAGATAGTCTGTTTATATCTTCCTGCAGGTAATGAAGCATATAAAGAGGTACCCAAGGTTTGAAAATCTCCCATGTAGAACTGAGCCTCTACCTTCAAGCTATCCGGAATTTTTGTAACGAGATTTATGGCCCCGGAGAAGGCATTCTGCCCGAATATCCTGGAACCTGCGCCCTTCAATACATCTATTCTGTCAATGGCTGCCAAGGGCAACGGAATATTCATGATATGGTGAGAAGTCTGAGGGTCGGATAGTTTTATGCCATTTAACAGTACTAAAGTTTGCTCAAAACTACCCCCTCTGATGCTGATATCCGCCTGAGCCCCTCCCGGACCACGTTGACGAACATCGACTCCTGAAGCAAAAGAGAGCACTTCCTGTAGGCTTCTCGCCGGTGTTGCCATAATATCAGCCTTGTGGATCACCTGAATATTTTGGGATACTTTGCTCAGTGCTGTGCTAATTCTATTTTCAACAATGGTCACCTCCGGCAGATTTTTATTCCTACTGCTATCATTCTGGGCATAAGCTGCATTGAGAAAAGTCGCAAAGACGGTCGACACTACAAATAGATAAGTTTGTTTCATGTAAATGGAATTTTATGGGGCGCTCCGTTGATGGATTTTTAATGTACTGTTGAATGAATATAAAAAAGCCCTCCAGTTCTCTGAAGGGCTTTTTTGTGCGGCAAAGGAGATTCGAACTCCCACACCCTTTCGGGCGCTACCACCTCAAAGTAGTGCGTCTACCATTTTCGCCATCGCCGCAACTAGGTTGCAAAATTAATCAATCTTGACCGAACGGAAAAAACCTGTTTCATCATCCCTTCAACACAAGCCGGAAAGTGGTTCCCTTTCCCGGTTCGCTATTCCTGACATTAAGTTCACCCTGATGATATTTTTCTACAATTCTTCGTGCAAGAGAAAGCCCCAGCCCCCAACCTCTTTTCTTGGTTGTAAACCCGGGCTTGAAAACCAAAGGAATATTCCGCTTGGGAATACCCTTTCCATTATCTGTTACATCTATGATCCGGAGCTTATCCTGCTCCCTGAGAGTAACTGTTATGTCACCCTTCCCCTCCACAGCATCCAGCGCGTTTTTCAAGAGATTCTCTATGACCCAATCGAAAAGCGGAGGACTGATCATTGCAAAGATTTCTTTCTTGCCCTCCGCATCAATCAGAAAAGATACTTTTTGAGGGGAACGTTTTCTGAAATAATTCACCATTTCTTCCACCTGTATGAGCAGATTGGCATTTTCCAGTTGAGGCGGACTTCCAATTTTACCAAACCGTTCACTTACCAGTTTCAGCCTTTGAATATCTTTCTCCATTTCCGGAACCGCTTTGTCAGTTGATCCGGTTGTTTTCAACATTTCTATCCAACCTTGCAGCGAAGTGATAGGCGTCCCCAGCTGATGTGCTGTTTCTTTTGCCATTCCTACCCATACCTGATTTTGCGCAGAGCGACTTCTGAGTGATATGGTCGTTATTACTATCACGATGAAAAAGCCCACGATGAATAATTGGATGATCGGATAGTAACGGACTTCTTTCAAAAGTTCAGAATCACCGTAATAATATTTGTTGATGATCAGCGGGCTCTTACTGACTTCAATAATGAAGGGTTCATTTTCCCTGCCGAATTCACTAACCTTTTTAAGTAGAAAATTCTTATCCTTCTTTATCTTCTCCTGATCCAGATTCAAAACATTTCCGGATGGAATATCTTCTTCATTTGTTTCAATAATGGGGATATCAGTATTCTCATTGGTAATGACATTAGTAAGATCAAGAGCGGATTGCTCGGTAACTACCGCCCTTGTCTTGAGCGACTGGATCCAAACATTGACTTTTTTTCGCTCATCCCCTGCCAGTTTTCTTGCCAGATAATTGGAGTAAAAAATAGTGCCGGAAGCAATAGCGATCGCAACCAAGGAGAGCCCTGTGCGCCAATTGAATAACTGGTTGAACATATGTAAAAATAACGATGAATCTATTAAAGAATCCTCATTAAACAGTAAGTTTGTAGAGGCTCAAAACCTCAAAAGGCAGATACATGGTTTCTTTTCCCCGCGTAGCGGTGGTCATACTGAATTATAACGGCAGAGCATACCTGGAAAAGTTCCTGCCATCCGTCCTTGGCAGCAGTTATTCTAACTTAGAGATCATAGTTGCTGATAATGCCTCTACTGATCATTCCATTGATTTTCTCAGATCCAGCTTCCCTGAAATAAGATTAATTCTTAATGCGCGCAATGAAGGATTTGCTCAGGGATATAATGAAGCCTTGAATCATGTAGAGGCTGAATATTTTGTATTGCTCAACAGCGATGTGGAAGTCCACAGCAACTGGATAGAGCCTGTCATTGAACTAATGGAGAGCCAACCGGATATTGCAGCCTGTCAGCCCAAGCTCCTTGCCCAAAGCGACAAGAAGCGTTTTGAGTATGCAGGCGCCTCAGGAGGCTGGCTGGACTGCCTGGGCTACCCTTTCATGAGAGGCAGGGTATTCGACCATTGCGAGGAGGATCAAGGGCAATATGATGAT
>Ga0315906_10011410_pt1 | contig 10361 bp, 5 predicted proteins | sample LakEriMetagenome_4_FD_203526 | JGI IMG/M metagenome (GOLD analysis project Ga0315906, IMG submission 203526) | Freshwater fungal communities from buoy surface, Lake Erie, Ohio, United States - Buoy 2 MA122 | ecosystem: Environmental > Aquatic > Freshwater > Lake > Lake biofilm | place: USA: Lake...
GCAGTTGCTCTATCCAGCTGAGCTACGGGACCTAATTTCTATTTCAATGTCTCCAACCGAACCAAAGACCTTCCCGATGCTTCGATCGGGATGCTCTATCCAGCTGCTCGTCCGCCGGAGTAATCGAAGGCGGGAGCTACGGGACCTAATTTCAATAAAAAAGGGGGATGATTTCTCATCCCCCCTGTCGGGGCGGCAGGATTCGAACCTGCGACCTCCTGGTCCCAAACCAGGCGCGATGACCGGACTACGCTACGCCCCGTATTTCAATGAATACGATGTTATTTCAAAGAGTAATCCGAACCTTCGACCTTCCCGACTAAAACGTCGGGACGCGATGACCGGACTACGCTACGCCCCGTATTTCAATGAATACGATGTTATTTCAAAGAGCAATCCGAACCTTCGACCTTCCCGACTAAAACGTCGGGACGCGATGACCGGACTATGCTAAGTATTTTATTCAGTACGTTTTGCTATAAGTAATCTGTTTAGGATTAAGAATTAGCATAATTACAGATCGTTTTCTGTAAATGGAGTGCAAAGCTAAGAAGATAAAATTAATTTCCAACTTTACATCCCTTCTTCCTTCATTTCATTGCGGAGAGAGCGGGATTATCTCATCAATGAGACATTGATTTCGATGGACTTCGTCTCGAACCGTGGTTCTCATCCCTTCTTCCTTCATTTCATTGCGGAGAGAGCGGGATTATCTCATCAATGAAACATTGATTTCGATGGACTTCGTCTCGAACCGTGGTTCTCATCCCTTCTTCCTTCATTTCATTGCGGAGAGAGCGGGATTCGAACCCGCGGTACAGTTACCCGTACGTCAGTTTAGCAAACTGGTGGTTTCAGCCACTCACCCATCCCTCCAAGGTTCAAAGAACTAGGGGGCAAAAATAACAATTCAGTCCATACAAAAGCTATTCTCTACCAAAAAAAGTATAGAACTCATGAAGCTAAATCACAAATTTTAAGAAGACCCATTCCGTACTTTTAAAAATCAGAATAGTTAAGGCGATTAAGTGAATAGGGTATTGCCTTTTCGATTGAAAGTAAAGCATTATCGTGATAAAGCTCAAAGAAAGCATATACCAAAAGAAGACATTCAAAAATCCCGATAAAAGTAATATGCCGCAAGACAAAAAACATATTAGGTTATTTTTCATGCTCTCAGGGTTGTAAAGTGAACGGACTATTCCCACAATCAGAAACACTCGAGACAAGAATTTTAACAGGTCCATTCCCTCAAGTTGGGCAAAGCTTTCCTCATTTAAGAAAAATGATAAAAAAATAGGAGAAACACTGAGTTCTATGAGGGTTGCAGCTATAAGAATAAAAGAGAGCAGTTTTTCCTTACGAAAGTGCAAGCGGGCAAAATAAAGACTCAGCACAAATGTGAAAGCCGGAAACAGGGGGACTGGAATCATGAATACGCCAGATTGCAAAAAAAATCCCAATCCGTAGAGGAAGGAGATCAGAAAAACGATGACAACAGCTCGTTCTTCTCTAGTCATTTCTTTTTGGCCGCAAGAGCTTTGTCGACATAATCAAATGTGGAAAGTATTACCGGTTTTCCATCCACCACAGCAACATCATGCTCGAAATGTGCACTCGGAAGATTATCTTCAGTAACAATTGTCCATTTGTCATCTAATTGAACAACACGTTCGGTTCCCATATTGATCATCGGTTCGATTGCAATCGTAAGCCCGTTTTGAATTTTTTTACCTCTTCCTCTTCTCCCATAGTTTGGCACTTGAGGATCTTCATGCAAGCTTCTGCCAAGTCCATGGCCAACAAGGTCGCGAACTACACCGTATCCGTGACTCTCAGCATGCTGTTGAATGGCGTATCCAATGTCTTCAATTCTGTTGGCTGTTGTGCATTGTTCAATGCCAATGTAGAGGCACTCCTTGGTTACCTCTAGTAGTTTTTTTATCTCCGGTTTAACTTCTCCTACCTCGAAAGTGTAGGCGTGATCACCGTAGAATCCTTCGAAAACAGCTCCACAATCTACAGAAATAATATCGCCTTCTTCTAAAACGCGCTTACTTGGCATCCCATGCACGACTTGCTCATTGACTGAAATACAAAGTGTATAGGGAAATCCATACATTCCTTTAAAGCCTGGAACTGCATTTTGTGAGCGAATATATTCCTCCGCCAACTCATCTAATAGAAGTGTATGAATTCCCGGTTTGATAACTTCCGCGATTTTTCCCAAAGTGCGACTTACAATTTGAGCAGCTTCACGCATGATCTCAATTTCTTGAGGTGTTTTGTAAATGATCATATTTCGGTTGAAGATATTCATGATGATTGGCAAAGATAGAAATTGTCAATTGTCAATTAACCAATTGACAATTCAGAAAACAAAAAAGCTCCCCATTTCTGAGAAGCCCTTCGCATATTTTTTATTTGTTAAGAAAGAACCTCTTTCACTTTGTCAGCAGCTTCTTGTAGAAGAACTGCTGAGTGAACATTCAATCCTGATTCATCTATTAGTTTTTTTGCTTCCTCAGCATTTGTACCTTGAAGTCGCACGATGATCGGAACAGGGATGGAACCGATGTTTTTGTACGCATCTACAACACCTTGTGCAACACGATCACAGCGAACAATACCTCCGAAAATGTTTATCAAAATGGCCTTTACATTAGGGTCTTTTAAAATAATATGGAATGCTTTTTCGACACGTTCTGCATTGGCCGTTCCACCTACATCAAGGAAGTTTGCCGGGTTGCCTCCGGAATATTTAATAATATCCATGGTTGCCATTGCCAATCCTGCACCGTTTACCATACAGGCAACATTTCCATCTAGTTTAACGAAATTCAATCCAGCCTCATCTGCCTCAACTTCAGTTGGATCTTCTTCTGTTTTGTCTCGCATTTCAGTATATTCTGGGTGTCGGAACAAACCGTTTCCGTCCAATGTAACTTTTGAGTCAACAGCGATGATCTTGTTGTCGGATGTTTTCAGAACAGGATTGATCTCGAACATCGAAGCATCTATTCCTTCATACGCTTTGTACAACGATGAAATGAATTTCGTCATCTGTTTGAACGCCTCTCCTGAAAGTCCAAGATTGAATGCAATCTTTCTTGCTTGAAAACCTTGAAGTCCAACGCGTGGATCGATAAATTCTTTGTAGATCTTTTCAGGAGTATGTTCAGCTACATGCTCAATATCCATTCCTCCTTCGGTGGAATAAACGATTACATTTCTTGCTTTCTCTCTGTCAAGCAAGACAGACATGTAGAATTCTTCAACCTCGCTTTCGCCTGGGTAGTACACATCCTGTGCAAGGAGAACTTTATTCACCTTTTTGCCTTTACCGTTGGTTTGAAGAGTAACAAGGTGACCACCAAGAATGCCTTTTACCTTTTCTTCGACCTCACCAATACCTTTAGCTAAGACTACTCCATTTGAACCTGTTTCCTCCACTTTTCCTTTCCCTCGTCCACCAGCATGAATCTGTGCTTTTACCACATACCAACCAGTGCCGGTTTGTTCGGTTAGCTTCTTTGCTGCTTCAACGGCATCTTCGACTTTGTCGATCACAATCCCTTCCTGGATCGCGACACCGTAACTTTTCAATATGGATTTTCCCTGATATTCGTGTAAGTTCATTGCGTTGAATTTTGAGTGTTAAAAGTAAGGGTTTATTTAAAAACGGGCGACATGGTTGTATTCATTTTTTTATCCAACAGCATTTTTCCAAGAGCTCGTTATTTCTCGGGATGCAAATTCTTTTTTCTGATACTCTTTTATATGATCCCAGATTTGGTTGATGCTGTGCTGTAAGGCATCTTGTTCTTCCTCCATCGATTCATACATGATAGAAGGATCCTGAAAATAATGCTTCACGAAATTAGTGTCAAAACTTCCGGAACGGAACGCTTCATGTTTCATAACGTATTTACCAAAATCTAGCGTTGTTTTTACTCCGGAGATTTGATATTCATCTATTGCTTTGATGGTCCGTTCGATGGCATCCATTCTTGTTTTTCCCCAGACTACAAGTTTGGCAATCATTGGATCGTAATAGATTGGTATGTCCATACCTTCAACGAATGCATCATCCACGCGCACACTTTTTCCGGAAGGTATTCGGTATCGATTGAGTGTGCCTATGTCAGGTACAAATCCGTTTAGCGTATCTTCAGCGTATACTCTCACTTCAATTGCATGACCATGGATGGATAATTCATCTTGCTTTTTGGGTAATTCCTCACCTCTGGCAACTCGTATCTGCCATTCGACAAGGTCGAGACCTGTAATTTCTTCAGTTACGGGGTGTTCCACTTGTAAACGCGTATTCATTTCCAAAAAATAGAAATTCAAATCGCCGTCGAGTAAGAATTCAACAGTTCCGGCACCTTCGTAATTACATGCCTTACAAACTGCAACGGCTGCTTCTCCCATTTTTCGGCGCAATTCAGCACTGACAATTGCACTTGGGGCTTCTTCGACCACCTTTTGATGTCTCCTCTGCACAGAACATTCACGTTCAAAAAGATATACCGTGTTCCCGGACTGATCTGCAAAAACCTGAATTTCAATGTGTCGTGGTTTCGTTACAAACTTTTCAATGAAAACAGCATCGTCGCCGAATGAGGAGCGAGCTTCATTTTGCGCAAGACGCATCTGCTCAGCAAACTCTGAGGAGTTTTCAACCAGACGCATTCCTTTACCACCCCCACCTGCCGAAGCCTTTATGAGTACCGGATATCCAACTTGTTCGGCAATTTTAATGGCTTCATTTACATCACTTATCGCCTCATCTACACCAGGGACGAGAGGCACATTGTAGGTTTTAACCGCTTGTTTTGCACTCAGCTTATCACCCATGATCTCCATACTTTCAGGCGATGGACCGATGAGCTTAATGCCCGCAGCTTTCACTTTTCTTGCAAAACCAGCATTTTCAGAAAGAAATCCATATCCCGGATGGATACCGTCTACACCCAAATCTTTGCAATGTTGAAGAATGACATCTTGTTTTAAATAACTTTCTGCTGAGGGACTTGCGCCTACGTAAACAGACTCGTCAGCCTCTAGAACATGTGGAGAGTTTCTGTCAGCGTCAGAGTAAATAGCGACGCTGGAAATATTCATTTTTTTCAGAGTTCGGATAACTCTTCTTGCAATTTCTCCTCGGTTAGCGATAAGGACTTTTTTCATGGATCAAATGATTTCAGGATAAAAGTAAGAAATCCAATTGAAGCAACGATTTATCTGAATACGTAAGAATAGTAATTAGTCTGTTATCACGGTTTGGCGTTTGTTTCGTTTTACGGGATAACGCTTGTTTCCTTTCTTTCTGAAAATATCCAGAAAATATTGCGCCAGCTTGAAATTATCGAAATTGTCGAAGTCTTCCTGGTAATGAATTCCCGCACCTTGTGTAAATGGTCCAAGGCTTTTTTCATTAATAACGGAGAAGTCGTTGGATTCGTTAAAGACGTTTATCCGAACGGTTCCACTTTCATTTAATAAATATTCAAGTCGAACGTCACCAATCAATGCGCTTTGAGACTGAGAGGAGCTGGTAACATTTTCCACACCAAAGCTACCGTTGAGAATAAGACGGTTATCCAGAAATCCTTTTGTAACGCCAAACTCATAGGTGCTCTCACCACTCAACTGATCTGAATCCAGATTCACATTGAGTTTGTAATCTTTGGAAACTTGCGAAAGCATGGAATTGATCTGATTTGAAACGAGGTCCATTGCTGCTGAACCGCCCGCAGCTGTTGTGCCTTTCAGTGGCTGAAAGCGTTTCCAAAGCATAAGTGAGAAAAATTGCCTGTTCAACTCATCCTTATCTCCGGTGATTCTTGAGATCAGTGCCTTCCCGGATTCATCTGCCTTGGGAGCTTTGATGTCAAATCCAATTGCAGGCTTCATTAAAGATTCTGTCAACCCCAGGTAGCACTGGACTTTTTGAGTGCTGTTCGCAGTGCTCCCCTGAAACTGATCAGGCGCTATCTCAGTAAGGTTGGCGTACACTTCGTAATACGTTTTCAGATCGATCGTCGCATTGTAAGGATCGCCTGTCCACGTGATGGTTCCCCCATCTTCGATATAAAATGGTTGTTTGATCGGACCCATGGCAAAATTGTACATTCCTTCTTTTACGCGAAATGTGCCTTCCATACTTAAATCCCCAAGATTGTCAAGTTCAATGTTAATATCTCCACTTCCCGCTGCACTGATTTCGTCTCCAGTGGTTTCATTGAAGATGATTTTCAATTTAGCATCCGGAGTAACCTTAAAATTCAGGTCGAGATTCACTCCCGAAAAGTCAATTTTTGGTTGTTCTATTTGAATGTCTTCGCCTTTCTTCAAGAATTTGATGTATCCATTCTCTTCCTCCAGTTCAGTCATACCGAACATGGGGAAATTTACCGTAGTTCCTCGTTGGGTTTTAAGGTCCACCGTAATGTCAAGATTGTCAGAATAACCAAAAATGTTTGCCTTTCCCGTTACATATGCTTTTCCGAAATAATAATCCCCCTCTTTGAATTTTGTGTTGAGAACAAGGAATTTACTCATCGTTGTATTGCCAGGCACAAAACTCAGGAATGCAGATTGGTAGACGGAGGTATTTTTGTCCAGATCAAATTGAAGATCAAAGTTCCAATCCTCGAAGTTGGAATGGTATATCGACCCAATCAAAGATCCGGAATTTCCGTCTTCGTCTAATACGGGCATATTATCAATATAAAAACCATATTCGTCCGCCTTTATCTTTCCGTTCAAGCCAAAATTGACTCCAAGCAATTCAACTTTTGCATTCCCGGCCAACAGATTTACTTCTCCTTTAAGTTTGGGGAATTCCGGAGTACCTTTTACGCTGATTCTTCCATCTACGACTCCTTTAATGTTCCGAATAACGTCAGGATCCATGAAAGCATTCGTGAATTGAATATCTGTTTGATCAAAAACCAGGTCGAAGTCGAGGTTGTCGGTCTCTTTGTCCAGGTAGTAATTTCCGTCGAATTTGAAGGTTTGTGCCCCTCTATAAGTCAAATCTCCTTCCAATCTGATGCTTTCACGTTGTTTGTTCCAATCTGACTGAAGGTACACGTCACCTACTTCTCGTTCATTCAAATAGAATTCCCGGATAGAAGCATCACCCATGTAGGTAAGGTTGGTATATGGATTGGCTATGTATCCCCACCCATTCAGTTTTCCTTTCATTGCCACCTCGGATCCCAGCAAGTCACTAATCTCTTTCAGGTCAATATCGTTCAATTGAAAATTTAATTTATCCGAATCGTTTCGTGAGATCTTGCCATCGATGGAGATAAACTGATCTGCACGCTGAATTTTGAGTTTAGTAATGTGAAATTCATTGTTTGCGATCTTGAGATGAGATTCTTTTTCAATCTCCCATTTTTGTTGGTTAATACTGAAGTAGGAGGGGAGCAACTCGAAATTAATTTCGTTCGTATTTGGAATATGGGTTTCCCAGCTGATCCGGGAATCATCCTCCGTATTTTTGTCCCAGGTCAATTCAGAGAGCAAATTTTCCTGCGTTCCATTTGCAAGAAAGCGTACCTTATGAAATATAATTGAATCACTTAGGGCTAATTCTGACACCGTGTATTCGGCGGAAATGCCACTGCTTGTTAGACTTTGATCCAATTTGATTTTCTTGAAACGTATGCTGTCATAAATAACCTCAGGAGATTCAAATGAAAGGGTGAAATTGGATAATTCACCATCATAGTGCCCCTGAAGCACACTGTGCTTTGGAATCTGAAGTTCGGGAACAAAAATCTCCAGTACTTCGCTGAGGTCTTTTGAAATTATCTCATATGAAAAATGACTTTTTACTGCCTTATTTTTTTGCTTCCCACTTTTATTTTTGTTCACTTCTTGCACCTGAATGGAAGGGAACACTTTACTGAACTGGTTAGAAAAATCACTGATGAGTGTTTCAAAGTTGATTTTTCCTTTTAAGGTTGCATCGGCGACTTTACTTTGTAAGTGGAATACATCTTCTTTGCCTCTCTCCACATGCAGACTAAGGCTGGGAACGCGTATTTTCTTTTCACCTTCAATATATAGTAGGCCATCCAGAGTTATGTTGCCCCTCATTTTGTTAGGGGTGTCCCCGAAAATATCCACTCTGAAGTTCGAGCTTAATCTGGTTCCTGCTTTGTCCGATAATTGTAACTTATCTAAAACGGCTCTTGTTAGGTCGACAGAAAATTGAAGATGCTTGTCTCCATTCAAATCCAGCCTTCCGTTGTACGTGAGATCCAGATTGTCGTCTTTCACATCCATTTCTCCTTCAAAAACATTGTTTATGAAACTTCCTTTTTTGATCTCAATATTGCTGTAAGGATATCCCATTAAATCAAATCGTTTGACGAAACCTGAGATTTTATGGAGATAGACTTTTCCCTGATCGCTAATCGATCCTTTTAACGCGATGTCTCCGTCAGCCAGACCGAATTGGGTAAGACCGGTTAAGGTATTGAGAGAAACTGCGTTAAATTGGACACCTTTGAGTGAGTCATGTGTGTTGAAGGCGTATATGTCACCTAATTGTTTAAGTTGCATTCCTGACGCCAGACCAATGCTTCCAAGGTTACTTTTGATGGAATCGGCATAAATAGAAATATCCCGTGTACTCCCGTCTAATTTAAGATCAAACACCCTGATTGTCCCAAACGCATTTACTTGAGGATTGATATTTAGTGTTTTGCTTCCACTCGAAACAGGAAGCTTGATCTCGCCTAATTCATGAAGTGGAACGTTTGCATACCGTATGTGCTCTCTGATCTTTGCGCTCTCCCAATCCCTGAAATCGGGAAGGGTAAGATCTCCTTGAATTACAATGGATTTACCGGTTCGCAAATCGAGATTGCTGATATGTAGATTTTTAACGTATTCCTTGACTTTTCCTTCGATGGTCACTTGTGCATCCATCCCCTCCAAAGCACTCGCAAAGTAGGAGACATCTTTGAGAGAAACTTTACTCTGGGCTATTTCTGAATCGAAACGAACGCTGTCTTCGAAATAACTGAAATCGTCCATTTCATTGAGAAGTAAATGAAATTTTGGCAAATGAATACTGGACAGTGGTGTCTGAATATTCAAGTTTGAGATCTTCAATCCCTGCGGGTCAATCTTTACGTTCATTGAAAGGTCGTTCAACACAAACCCGCATTTATCTCGGGTGCTTAGTGTTTCTACTTCAAATTCAAATGTGTTTTTACTACTTGAAAAATTGCCGGCTTCCAACCTGATTTTTTTTAGATCCAAGTGGTCGTAATCCATCCCATATGTAGAATATGATTTACGAAAGTCATCATACTTGAAATCGATGTCAATCAGGGAAACATTGTCCACATACAGATTTACAGGTTTGCTCTTCTTTGTCTTTTTGCCCGATGAAAAATAATCTTCTAGAAATTCATAATTGTAATCTCCTGTTTTTCGATCGCGGTTTAGATGAATGGTGCCTTTTTCAATAGAAATTCTATTGAGGTGAATATTGTTCTTTTTTAAATCTATCTCTGAGACTGTTGCAAAAAGAGTTTTTATACCTGCTAAAGTGTCTTTTTTTTGATCCAGAATCAATACGTCATCCAGTGCCAGCCGGTCAATAAAAATGATCGAAACCTTCCCGATTTTGACGGTGGTATTTAGTTCTTTGGACAGGTGACTGGCGGCTTTCTGAGCAAGGAAAGTTTGCACCGTGCTCGTACGTATTGCAAACGCAAAGAGTATCAAAATCAACAAAAGCCAGTCGAGCAGCAAACTCAACAGGTTTCCTGTTATTTTGAGTATTTTTGACATGAGATACAAACTTACGTAACTTGCCTGAAAAAGATATATTTATTCTGGGTATTGAGTCCTCTTGCGACGACACTTCTGCTGCTGTTCTCAAAAATAGCACCATTTTAAGCAATGTCATTGCAAGGCAAGATGTACATGAAATGTATGGCGGGGTGGTTCCGGAATTGGCCAGCAGAGCACACCAACAAAATATTATACCAGTTGTAGATGCTGCTTTTAAAAAAGCGGGTATTGAAAAGGGACAAGTGGATGCCGTTGCTTTTACGCGTGGCCCGGGACTGCTTGGTTCATTGATTGTAGGCACCTCTTTCGCAAAGTCGTTCGCGATGTCTTTGAATGTTCCTCTTATCGAGGTGAACCATATGATGGGACATGTTTTGGCTCATTTTATTGATGAGCCGGATAAAGAGAAGCCCTCTTTTCCTTTTTTGTGTCTAACCGTATCTGGTGGACATACACAAATTGTTCTTGTGAGAAATCATCTGGAAATGGAGGTTATCGGAAGTACCATCGATGACGCTGCAGGTGAGGCA
>Ga0315906_10011411_pt1 | contig 10360 bp, 8 predicted proteins | sample LakEriMetagenome_4_FD_203526 | JGI IMG/M metagenome (GOLD analysis project Ga0315906, IMG submission 203526) | Freshwater fungal communities from buoy surface, Lake Erie, Ohio, United States - Buoy 2 MA122 | ecosystem: Environmental > Aquatic > Freshwater > Lake > Lake biofilm | place: USA: Lake...
CAAGGCCAGTTGGACCAAAGGTGGCAAGGAGCGGGAGGTGCCGATCCTCACTGAAGCGCAGCGTGCGGTGTTGGACGATGCCAAGCAGTGGGTGGCGTCAGTGAAGGGCACCGCTTCAGCCACGCATAGTTTAATCCCCGAAGGCATGTCCTACCGCGACCAACTCAACCGCTTCAAAGCGCAAACGGCCAAAGCGGGAATCAACCGGGTGCATGGGCTGCGGCATCAGTATGCGCAGCGACGTTATCAGCAGCTCACCGGGTGGAAGGCTCCCGCAGCGGGTGGGCCGACTTCGAAGCAGCTCAGCGCCGATCAGAAAGCTTTGGACCGGCAAGCACGACTTGTTGTCTCGCGAGAGCTGGGTCATGAGCGCGAGCAAATTACCTCGGTTTATTTAGGCCGCTGAACCAGCGCCGCAATGAGTGAATGCTCTGACCGCCATGAACACGCTGGACCTGGTTCAAGCCGCACACCTGCTAAAGGTGCATCCAAAGACCCTGGAGCGTCTGGCTCGCAGTGGTGCGGTTCCGGCCTGCAAGGTGGGACGTGCCTGGGTCTTCGTCGACGACTTGCTTCTTGAAATGCTGGTGTCAAAATCGACCTCGCGTGTGTCCGTGGTCGACTTACAGGAGAACTCTGAATGTCGCTCTACAGACGCAAGGACTCACCCTATTGGTGGGTCAAACTCCCGCTCATTCGCGGCGAGTCGAAGCCTTTACAGCAAAGCACTGGGACTGCCGACAAGCGGCAGGCGCAGCAGGTCCATGACCAGCTCGCCGCCGCCCGATGGGAGCAAGAACGGCTTGGCGTGAAGGCCCGGCACACCTGGGAAGAGGCGGTACTGCGCTGGCTCTTGGAAACGAAGCACAAGGCCACGCATGAAGGTGACAAGGCAAAGCTTCGCTGGCTGGATTCTTACCTTGGAGGAAAGTACCTCGACGAGATCGACCGGACGCTGATTGACCGGATCAAGTTTGACCGCGAAAAGATGTCTTCATCCGCGACGGCTAACCGCTACCTTGCATTGACCCGTGCCATTTTGAGGTGGGCTTGCAATGAATGGGAATGGGTGGACAAGGTGCCCAAGTTCAAGCTGTTTCGTGAATCTGAGGGGCGTGTCCGCTCGCTGAGCATGCAGGAGTGAGGGACTTGCAATGGCAGTACGTGGACATCGACAGGAAACACGCGTGGGTGCCAGGCAGTCAGCACAAAAACGGCAAACCCCATTCCGTACCGCTGAATGGCATGGCCTTGGCGGTGTTGTGTCGGCAGGTGGGCAAACATCCGACCCAGGTTTTCACTTTCCGAGGGCAGCCGATTGCCAACGTGAATACGAAGGCATGGACGGGGGCGCTGAAGCGGGCTGGCATCAAAGACTTTCGCTGGCACGATTTGCGGCACACCTTTGCGACGTGGCACCGGCAGGCCGGAACTCCGACCCATGAGCTACAGCGGCTCGGCGGTTGGAAAACCGGGGTGATGGTGGAGCGTTACGCGCACGTCGCGCCGGAGGCACTGCAAAGTGCCGCCAGCCGGTTGGATGCGTTTGGTGGCTACGATTTGGCTACGCTCAATGGAAAAGGGGCCAGCTCCACTGAGCTAACCCCTTGATTGTTTGGTAGGCCGTGCTGGGCTCGAACCAGCGACCAAAGGATTATGAGTCCTCTGCTCTAACCAACTGAGCTAACGGCCCCTCACTTCCGACGTACAGGAAGACGCTGGATTGTAGAGGGCGAACCAAGCGTCACTTGGCGCTGAGGGCATTGCTGACCAAGCGGGAGGTGATGTCCACGATCTGGATCATGCGGTCATAGGCCATGCGGGTGGGGCCGATGACACCGAGGGTGCCCACCACCTGACCGTCCACCACATAGGGCGCGGACACCACCGACAGTTCTTCAAAAGGCACGACCTGGCTCTCACCGCCGATGTAGATACGCACGCCCTCGGCGCGGCTGCTGACATCAAGCAGTCGCATCAGCTGGGTTTTTTGTTCAAACAAATCGAACAGCTTGCGCAAGCTGCCCATGTCGTTGCTGAAGTCCTGCACGGTGAGCAAATTACGCTCGCCGCTGATCACGACTTGCTCCTGGCTTTCGGACTCGGCCTCGCTACCGGCTTTCACGGCCGCTTGCATCAGGCTGGCAATCTCGCCGCGCAGGGTGTCGACTTCGTTCTTGAGTCGTTCGCGAACTTCCTCGATGGTGTGGCCCGCATAGGTGGCGCTGAGAAAATTGCTGGCCTCTTGCAACTGGGCCGGGGTGTAGTCTTGGGCAGTGAAGATGACGCGGTTTTGCACGTCGCCATCGGGTGCGACCAAGATGACCAGGATGCGCCGCTCGGACAGGCGCATGAATTCGATGTGGTGAAAGACGCTGGCCTTACGCGGCGCGGTGATCACCCCCACAAAACTGGACAGGCTGGACAACAACTGCGCGGCGTTGGCGATTACACGCTGAGGTTGATCGGCCTGTAACTGCGGCTCGATCTGGGCGCTGCTGGGGGTTAAACCAAAGTTTCCGGTGTCCAGCTTTTGCGCCGTGAGCATGGTGTCCACGAACAAGCGGTAGCCTCGTGCGGTGGGGATACGCCCTGCGCTGGTGTGGGGGCTGGCAATGAGGCCGAGCTCTTCGAGGTCTGCCATCACGTTGCGTATGGTCGCCGGAGAAAGCTCCAGGCCAGACGCTTTTGACAAGGTGCGTGAGCCCACGGGCTGGCCGTCGGCAATGTAACGTTCGACCAGGGTTTTCAGCAGGGTTTTGGCGCGGTCGTCCATGGTGGGTGAATTGTAGGCGCCCCCCCGGTGCCACAGCAGTGGGCGCAACCCTGCTGTGGTGTAATTCTCCGCATGGCAAACCGCTTCAAACACATCGCGCTCGTTGGCAAGTACAACGCCGTGGGCATGGCAGGCGTGCTGGAAGAGATTGCACAGTTTTTAATGCGCCTCGGCCTGGAGGTGTCCCTGGAGCGGGAAACCGCATTGAACACCGGTCTGACCGGGCACGGCGCATTCACACCGACTGAGATCGGCCAACACTGCGACTTGGCGGTGGTGGTGGGCGGTGACGGCACCATGTTGGGCATTGCACGGCAACTGGCGCGTTTTGGTGTGCCCTTGGTTGGCATCAACCAAGGGCGCCTGGGTTTCATCACCGATGTGCCGGTGGAGGAATACGCCAAAACACTGGCGCCGATGATGGCGGGCGACTATGTGGAAGAACGTCGCACCATGCTCGAAGGCAATGTCTGGCGTGATGGCGCCTGCATTTTTGAAGCCCTGGCCATGAACGATGTGGTGGTAAGCCGCGGTGCCACCGCCAGCATGGTGGAGTTGAAGATCGACATCGACCGAGAAGCGGTGGCCAACATCCGGGCCGATGGCTTGATCGTGGCGTCGCCCACCGGCTCTACCGCCTACGCGCTGTCGGCGGGTGGGCCGCTCTTACATCCAGGGATTGCCGGCTGGGTGATGGTGCCTATTGCGCCGCATGACCTGTCCAACCGCCCCATCGTATTGCCCGATGCGGGTGAAGTTCGCATTGAAATTGTGGCGGGGCGCGACGCGAGCGTGAACTTCGACATGCAAAGCCTGGCCAGCCTGCTGCATGGCGACGCCATCACCGTGCGGCGCTCGGCCCACCAGGTGAGGTTTTTGCATCCCCTGGGCTGGAGTTATTACGCAACCTTGCGGCGAAAGTTGCGCTGGAATGCAGGAACCCATACAGGCTATTGACCATGTTGCGACGTTTGGCCCTTCGAGATTTCGTCATCGTCACCGAGCTGGAGGTGGACCTCGGCACGGGCTTCTCGGTGCTGACGGGTGAAACCGGGGCAGGCAAATCCATTTTGATCGACGCTTTGCAACTCGCGCTGGGCAGCCGGGGTGACGCAGCCGTGGTGCGTGAAGGTGCATCACGCGCAGAAATCACCGCAGAGTTTGATGCGCCAGCTTCACTGCGCATGTGGTTGGAAGAAGCGGGTTTTGAGGTTGACAACAGTTTGCTGCTTCGCCGCAGCATCGACACCCAAGGCAAAAGCCGCGCTTGGGTCAATGGCAGCAGCGCCACCCTTACGCAATTGCGCGAAGCGGCGGACCACCTGGTGGACATCCATGGGCAGCATGCTTGGCAAAGCCTGACCCGCGCCGCATCGGTTCGCGGCTTGTTGGATGCCTATGCGCAAGTCGACACCACCGCCGTCGCCCAGGCCTGGGCCGCGTGGCGAGTGGCTGACCAAAAACTGCAAGACGCTGAATCGCAACACGACCAGTTGAACCGCGAACGCGAACGTTTGTCCTGGCAGATTGGGGAGTTGGACAAACTTGCACCCGGTGAGGACGAATGGCCCGAGCTCAACAGCGAACACCAAAAGCTCTCGCATGCCCAGGCACTCATCGACGCGGCGCAACAGGCCATCCAAGCACTGAGCGAAGCCCCTCACAATGCGCAAGACCTCAACAGCGTGGCCATCGACCAGCTGCAAAACGTGGCCGAGTTCGATGCCGAGCTCAAGAACATCGTGGAGGTGCTGCAAAGCGCCCAGGCCCAATTGCAAGACGCAGGCCACAGCCTGTCCAACTACCTGAACCGCACCGAGGTGGAACCGCAGCGGCTGCAAGAACTTGACGAACGGATGTCGGCCTGGATGGGTTTGGCGCGGCGTTATCGCCGCCCGCCACAGGAACTTCCGACCCTGTTGGCATCTTGGAAAAAGGAATTGCAAGCGCTGGATCAAGCGGGTGATGTCGAACTCCTGGCCAAGGACCTCGCCCAGGCCCATGCCAAGTTCCAGGCCGAGGCAAAACTCTTAACCGTCGCTCGCCAAAAGGCGGCCCCTGAGCTGGCACGGGCGATCACCCAGGCCATGCAGCAACTGGGCATGGCGGGGGGGCGGTTTGAGGTCTTGCTCACTGCACAGAACAGCCCGCAGTCCTGGGGCTTGGAGTCTGCTGAGTTTTTGGTCGCGGGCCACGAGGGCAGCACGCCGCGCCCCTTGACCAAAGTGGCCTCGGGCGGCGAGTTGTCACGTTTGGCCTTGGCTGTGGCCATCACGACCACCTCGCGCCAGACTCTACAAAGTGGCGCGAATGAGCCCAATGCGGGCACATTGATCTTTGACGAAATCGACTCCGGTGTGGGTGGTGCAGTGGCCGATACCGTGGGACGTTTGATGAAACAACTCGGCAGCAACCGCCAGGTATTGGCCGTGACCCATCTGCCCCAAGTGGCGGCCTGTGCGGACCAGCATTTTGTGGTGTCCAAATCAACACAGCAGGGGCAGACGCTCAGCAGCGTCAAAGCCGTTCAAGGGGAAGCGCGCGTGGCTGAAATTGCCCGCATGCTGGGTGGCCAGCAACTGTCTTCCACCAGTCTGGCCCACGCCCAAGAGATGCTCACTGTCGCCAATGTTGCGCCAGCCTCCCCGCCCGTCACCACCAGCAAGCCCAAAGCCGCACGCAGTACCAAACCATGACACGTTCCTCATTGAAACCTCCCCCCGCGTCTGTCGTCGCTGATGGCCTGCCTCCGGTCGAGCGTCGCTCGCGTAATGTCATGCTTGTGACGGGCATATCGGGTTCAGGCAAATCGGTGGCCCTGCATGCGCTGGAGGATGCGGGTTATTTTTGTGTGGACAATTTGCCGCCAGAGCTGTTGCGGGACTTTCTGCGCTTGGAAAGCGAGCGCTCAGAACCCCGGGTGGCCATTGCGGTCGATGTTCGCAGCGCGGGCTCGTTGCCGCATTTGTTGCCCTTGCTGAAGGAACTGCGTTCAGAGGGCGTTCCCATTCGATCGGTGTTTCTGGACGCCACAACCGATGCGTTGGTGCGGCGGTTCTCAGAGTCCCGCCGTCCTCATCCGCTGTCCCGTTTGACGAGCGAGGTGCAGGAAGGCGGCCGTGCTTTGGTGGACGCGATTGAGATGGAGCGCGAACTGCTGTCGGACCTGCGCGAAGTCTCCACCGTCATCGACACCAGCCAATTGCGCCCGACCCAACTGCGGGCGTGGATGCGTAATTTGGTCAAGTCCAACGCCAACCGCATCACCTTGGTGTTTGAATCGTTTGCCTTCAAACACGGTGTTCCGCTGGACGCCGACTATGTGTTTGACGTGCGCATGCTGCCCAACCCCCATTACATCCGCGAATTGCGGCCGCTCACGGGCCGTGATGCGGGTGTGGCCGACTACCTTCGCGAGCAACCCGAGGTCGGCGAAATGTTGGAGCAAATCGACACCTTCATTTCGCGTTGGTTGCCTGCATTCGAGGGCGACCAGCGCAGTTTTTTGACCGTCGCTGTGGGCTGCACCGGCGGTCAGCACCGCTCTGTCTATTTGGTTGAAAACCTCGCCAAACGGTTTGCCCAGAAAGCCGCCACATTGACCCGGCACCGCGAACTGGACTTCCGCGAGTGATGTTCACACGCTCCGCCGCAAAACCTGCCCCCAAGCGCATGTTCACCGACGACACCTACAAGCTGCCTCTTTTTCCTTTGCAAGCCGTGCTTTTTCCCGGCGGCCTGTTGTCACTCAAGGTTTTTGAGGCCCGTTACCTTGACCTTGTCACGGACTGTTTGCGCAACCGCAGCCATTTCGGTGTGGTGGCCTTGCAAGCCGGCGCCGAGGCGGGCAAAAACAAGTCCAATGAGGCCCCCAGAATGGAGGGCTCGGGTGTCGCAGCAGAGTTGCTTGATGTCGACAGCGCCCAAACCGGGATCTTGCAAGTGCGCTGCAAAGGCTTGCAACGTTTCGACATCAAAACCACCCGCCAGGAAGCCAATGGCCTCTGGGTGGCAAGGGTGTCCACGCAGGCCGATGACCTGGACGCGGCCCCCGCCGCTGACATGGTGGACACGGTGCGTGCGCTGGCGTCCGCCATAGGCTCACTCAAAGAACAAGGCAGCACACCCTTCTTGGAGCCCTACCGTTTCGACAGTGCCAGCTGGGTTTCCAACCGATGGTGCGAGATATTGCCCATTTCACTCACGGCCAAACAAAAACTCATGGAATTGCCCGACGGGCTGGCCCGCTTGCAGTTGGTACGCGATTTTTTGCGGAGCAAAGGCGTCGTACCGAGCTGACAGGATCAGCCTCACGGGGCATTTGCCACCAACGTGCCCCATTTCAGTCGCTTTTTCCCTGGACAGCGGTCGCGTGAAGCCACATCACAGAATTCGATGCCCATGGTTCCGATTGCATTGCCCCGTCTTATTGGAATTTGAATAGAACAAAAGCATCTGAAACGATGCTCCCGCTGCATCTAGACTCGCGGCTCTTTTGATTCGGGCTTTGCAGTGAAGATACGCCACCTCGACCTCTCCAGTGATGCCAGCACGGCAGAGCATGATGCCCTGGGTTTGCCGCCGCTGGAGGCCGAGATCGTGCATCCCGGCCAGCATCCTTGGCTCACAGCGGCCATGTGGGCCGCTGTGTTTTTATTGGCCAGCGCCATGTTATTGGTGGTGGTGCAGTTTTTTGTTCACCACCGTCTGGCCGGCGCGATTGCATTGGTCAGTGAAACCTTGCAATCGCGGGCGTTTTGGTCGGCTGTGGCGGTTGGTTTGCTCGCGCAAACCGTCGACGGTGCTTTGGGCATGGCCTACGGCATCACGTCCACCACGTTTTTGATGGCAGCCGGCGCCAGTCCGTTGGTCGCCACGGCCAGTGTGCACATCGCCGAGGTGTTCACCACCGGTGTGTCTGGCATCAGCCATGTGCGACTCGGTAACGTGGACAAACGGCTGTTTTTCCGCCTGCTCGTTCCGGGTTTCATCGGCGCTGTCGGCGGCGCACTTTTGGTGTCCCAGGTTGACGGTGCATTGCTAAAACCCTATGTGAGCGCCTACCTTGCCATCATGGGCCTGTACGTGCTGAGCAAGGTTTTCAAGCGCATCAAGGTGGCCCAGCAGGAACCACGTCATGTTGGGAAGTTGGCCTTGTTTGGTGGGTTTGTGGATGCAGTTGGCGGCGGAGGCTGGGGGCCTGTGGTCACTACCACCTTGATCGGCTCGGGTCACAACCCACGCACCACGATTGGCTCGGTGAACTTTGCCGAGTTTTTTCTCACTGTGGGCAGCGCTGGCGCGTTTGCCATCTTGGTCGACGAAGGCCCCTGGGCCACCGTGGCGGGTTTGGTGTTGGGCGGGTTTTTTGCGGCTCCCATCGCGGCAGTGCTTTGCCGCCGCTTGCCGGCGCGGGTCTTGCTGGCCTTGGTGGGTTCTCTGATCACCGTCATCAGCATGTACAACCTGTACAAGGCCTTGGGTTGAATCAGCAGGACTAGGGTGACGCCAGCAGCCATTTCTTCAGCGGCGCCGACACCCCCAGGGTCAACGCTTCTTCTCGTGTGAACCACTGGCCGGGTGACAGTTGCTGCGTTAACTCGGCCCATGCCAAAGTGTCCGATTGCTTGGGCAATGTGTGTCGCACAGGATGCAAAGTCCAGTCCAAATGGGTGAGCACGTGTACGAAAGAGGGCAACACCTCGGACTGACCGGGCCAAGCGGACAGCAGCCGTTGGAGTTCAGTCGCGTCTGCGAATTCAGGCAAGCTCCACAGCCCGGCCCAAATGCCTTTGGCTGGACGCTGGGTCAACCACACACGGTCGCCATGCGCCAACCACAACCAATGGTGTTCACGCACGCCGCGTTTGAGCTTGCGGGTTTTGATGGGGTAACGGGTGGGCTCACCTTGTTTGTAGGCCAGGCAATGGCGCTGAACCGGGCAACGCAGGCATTGGGGTTGGCGAATCAGACACAGCGTGGCTCCGAGGTCCATCACGCCTTGCGTGTAAGCGGCGATGCCTTGTTGCGGCAGCAAAGCGGTGGCCTGAGCCCACAGTGCGCGCTCCTGAACCACTTGCGCCAAATCGCCTGGAAAGGCCAGCACGCGGCCCAGCACCCGTTTGACGTTGCCATCTAAGATGGCGACGCGCTCGTTAAAACAAAACGCGGCAATGGCCGCGGCCGTGGATCGGCCTATGCCCGGCAGTTGTGCGAGTTGTTCAGCCGTTGATGGAAACTGTCCACCAAACTCAGTGGCCACCGCTTGTGCACAGCGGTGCAAATTGCGTGCGCGGCTGTAGTACCCCAAACCACTCCACAGCGCGAGCACATCGTCCACCGACGATGCGGCCAACGTCATCACATTGGGGAAACGCTGCAAGAACCGGTCAAAGTAAATCAGTACCGTGCTGACCTGGGTCTGCTGCAACATGATTTCCGACAGCCACACGCGGTAGGGGTCGCGATCGCGCTGCCAGGGCAGGTCGTGGCGGCCATGTTCAGCCTGCCACGCAATCACATCTGCCGAAAACGATTCTTTAAAATTCAAGCCTTGGCCGTGTGCAGCAGCATGTCGGGGACGGGCTCGTCGCTCAGGGGCAAATTGATGGTCAGCAGATCAGACGCCGGGTTTTTCCAAGGGCTGTCTTCGGCGTGCCCACGCAATGCCAGCAGGTGTTCAGTGACGCGGGTCATGCGCTGCTGCAGGCGCTCGTCCTGGCTTTCGATTTCGGAAATACGTTGCTCCAATTCCCCGTCTGCGGACTGGATGCGCTGCAGCGCTTCACTGCGGCGACGAAAGCCCCGGCGACGCTCGCGCAATTGCGCGTCGACCTGAACCGATGCGGCTTTGTTCCACATTTCCACTTGGCTGCTGGCATTTTCGAACACCACCCGCAACTTGGACACCAACATGCGGCGAAACTGCTCCATGAACTTGGGCTGCGACAAGCGCAGCGACAAGGTCAGTCCCAGGTACTGCACGTAGTTGCGCTGGATCAGCGCAAGCTCTTCCCGAAACTTGGCCAGATCGGGTCCAGGCTCCAATGCCAAAGCGAAACCAAATTCTGCATTCAAACGGCCAAAAGCGGCGTCCAGCATCTGCCGCATTTCAAAACACCGCTTCTGTCCTTGTTGGACCAGGGTGTCCAAACGTCCGCACATCGACAAGAAGGCCTTCTTGGCACCCAGGTTCAAGATGGAACTGGTCATGGCGGCCTGCATCGCCTCCACCTCTTCTCGTACCCGGTCGCTGGACAAGCCAATGAGGGCGTCTTTCATCATGCGGGCGTGCACCATACGCAGGGCCTGCAAGCGTGTGGTGCATTGCTCAAAGTCGGTGGCATCGGCTTGCACACGTTTGAGCATGAGGTTGACCTTGGTGGCACTCTTTCCGCGCAGCCCGCGCAGCTCTTGTGCCTGCTCGGCCAATTGCCGCCGTGAATCGCCCAGGCGGCGCATGACCTGTGCCTCTACGACATGGCAGGCGTCACTCACGGCCAATTCCAGCATTTTTCGGCGTTGGGGCAGCAATTGTTCAGACAGCGCCGCTTCCAGTTCGGGCAAGCGACTTTGCGCCAGCCC
>Ga0315906_10011415_pt1 | contig 10358 bp, 11 predicted proteins | sample LakEriMetagenome_4_FD_203526 | JGI IMG/M metagenome (GOLD analysis project Ga0315906, IMG submission 203526) | Freshwater fungal communities from buoy surface, Lake Erie, Ohio, United States - Buoy 2 MA122 | ecosystem: Environmental > Aquatic > Freshwater > Lake > Lake biofilm | place: USA...
ATAACATCAGACCTTTTGGTATGCAAAATGACCTTATCAGTAGTTGCTGATGGCGAAATTAACCGCGGCTTGGGCGTTCAAATTACCATATCCTTTGGACGAGGTCCTGGTAGGGTAGAATTGTGCGGTTGAGGTCAGACAGTTCATCACTTGGGCTCTCGACATCCGTGGCTTTGCGCTCCACACAAGGGCTGCGATTCCTGCTGCGGTGGCAGTGGCCGATGAGCTTCCGCCGATGTAGTTGGGAGTGGTTCCTGATGGAAGTAGTGACAATGAGTTGCGGTTACTGTTAGCTGCACGTTCCATCACCACGGTATACATGACCTGACTTCCATCGTGGCATGAGGCGCAAGTGGCTCCGTTGTCGTTTACGCCGGTAACGGCTACGCAGGAGCTGTAAGCCGCTGGATAGATTACTCCGTACCATGTGGTCCAGTCGAGCGATGTGCCCGCAGCCGCCAGGATCAATTTACCTTTTCCATAGGCATAATCGACGCCATCCTTAAGTACACTGCTTGAGAAAGGGGTTCCGATACTCATGGATATGATTTTCACGTTACGGTTATTACCTAAGCGGACGCAAGCGTTTTTGACGCCTGTACGTTCAGATGACAAGTCGAGAACAACATCTTCGCATCCGCGGATAAAATACAGGTTACTCTTGTAAGCAACACCGGTGGCGGCTCCTTGGTTGTTTCGTGGACCAACCGCTTGGGCCGACATGCTATTGCCATGTGAGCAGCCGGTATATGCCGAAGTGCCGAACGTGTATTCTGCAAGAACGGTTCGCCCTACGTTGGAATCACCGTTGTTGAACTGCGATCCCAATAGTGGCTGTGCGGAGCTCAATCCTGCGTCAATCACTCCAACGGTGATGCCACTACCTTGTGCAAGTGACCAGGCCTGGGTAATGTTGTGGTTGTTGAAGTTCCAAGGTAGTACGGCATTGGGCGTGATGGTGGTGTAGTCGGCACTGTTCAATGGCTCGTTGCTTGGGCTGCAGCCGGAGGTGGACATGACTTTGTTTGGTGACTGAGGACGATAATCCAACGGTTCGATGTATCGTACATTTTTCAGGTTGTACAATCGGGTTAGCAAATTGCGGTCGGTCATCTTGATGGTGAGAATGGGGAGATAGGGGTCGTCTTCTATCAGAATCTCTTCCCAGGAGGTCTTTTGCTCCGCGTTTCTATTCACTTCATTCATGATCAGCTCAATCAATGCATCCCGTACGGATTTATATTCTCCTTGTCGTATCTGTATGCTGTGAAGCTCATTGCTGATATCGCCTTTGTGGTGTGGCTTATAGCCGATGGCGACGCTTTGGTCTCCATATTGGATGGCGCTCCACAGGGTTTTGATATCGACCCAATCCCAATGGAAATCCCCTTTGCTTTGGCGCAGTCCAACCACAATGTTGTCCACTTCGTTTTTGGAAAGCGGGTCACCTTGAGGCACTGCTGCCAAGGTTTCTTTGAGTTTTAATACTTCGCCAGTTCCGATGCTCTCATCGGTATCGGGTTTGCTGCAGGATCCGATAAAAATAAGTAAGGGTAAAAGGGCCAAGGCCATTTGTTTTTTCATGTGATTAAGTTTGTTTGACCAAATGTAAGATTAAGGTTTTGAATTGGCAATAGGGCGCTTTGTGTCTATGAATTTCAAGGTGTCATGATTGAGATGTGTTTATTTCGATATGTGTTTAGGTTGATTTGGTAGATGAACTGATACATAAACATAGTCTCTATATAAAGCGTCAATATGAAATGGTTACCCACGACCGGTCAGGATATCTGCTAACTGATGTATTACTCAGAATTTTCGTGGTAAGTCGTAACATATTGTGAGATTACCTCCCTTTGCCTCGGTGGCTTCGAGGCCGAGATTTTTCATTTCCTTGATTTCGCTCAAGCAAGCTTGGCTCATCCACAAATGAAAAATGCCCCGCTGTTGCAGGGCATTGGGTTGGGCTTTGGCGGAGAGAGAGGGATTACTGGCATGATCCCCAAGGAGGAGGCATCAAATCATTCGCTGCGCTGGTTTTTATTTTCTTTCAAGCCCCTGAAAGCAAGCTTTCGGGACTTTCCAGAAAACAAAAAGTCCCGCCAAGGCGGGACATGATTTGATTTATTCAGCGGAGAGAGAGGGATTCGAACCCCCGGAGGTGTTACCCTCAACGGTTTTCAAGACCGCCGCAATCGACCGCTCTGCCATCTCTCCGATGCAAAGATAGGATTTAAGGCGGAATCCGAATCAAGAAATATTCAATGTTTTTATCATTTCAATAATTTGAAAAACAAACAATTGGATGATTGTAGTTTCCGGAGGTTTTACGACTTTTGATGTTCAGATATTTTTATGAGCCCCAAAACCAGGATTGTTCACGTTGTTTCCGGATTGTCGATGGGCGGTGTTTCCAATATGGTTTTTGATTTATTAAAAAATTGCAAATCAAGCAACTATGAGTATTTGTTGGTGAACCTATCTGGCCAAGGAGATGAATCGGTTGTTGCCAGGTTACTGAATATCGGAGTACGGATCGAAAATATACCTTATGAATTCCAAAAAGGGTATTCCTTGATTGATTATTTCAAAGAGGCGTTTTTTTATGGTAAAAATCGAAACCAGGTTGCTTTCGATACAGTCAAGTCCCTGAAACCGGATATGCTTCATTTCCATACTTTGCCGCGCGAATTACTTTTTGGTAAAAGGGTTGCAAAAGCCACCGGTTGCGAATTGGTGTACACAGACCACACGGCCAGAATCAGAAAAAAGGATGGCTCGGTTGTAACTCGCTTCCTGATCCGATTTCCGTTCATGAAATTTTATTCCAATTGCCATGTTGTAGCGGTTTCTAACCCAGTACTCGACTACATCCGTTTTTTCAATATCGATCGGTTTGTTAAAAGCGTCCAAGTCGTCATCAATAAAATCAATGCCAACCCCTTCAGGATTTCTTATATGCAAAAACCTGAGTTGAAAGTGGTTTATGTGTCAAGAATTCTGAAAGCCAAAGGACATTATGAATTGATTCAAGCGTGGGCTTTGTTGCCTCAACTTGGTATTCATTTGTATTTGATTGGACCAGATGAACTCAATGGTGATCTGCAGAAAATCGTTGCTGAACTCAATGTGTCCAACCCTGTGACGTTCACCGGTGGTGTTCCCAATGCCGTCTCCTTGATAGAGGACGCCGACTTTGCCGTTTTCCCCTCGCATCAAGAGGGTTTGCCACTTGCCCTACTGGAAAAAATGCAGATCGGTTTACCTTGCATCGTTTCGGACATACCCGAATTGAAATCAATCGTTACGGATCTGGAAAACGGATTGGTTTTTCCAGTTGGGGATGTAGTTGCTTTGGCAAATCGCATCACTACCTTGGCAAAGGACATCAAGTTGCGTTCAATCTTGGGCACTGCTGCAGCTGATCATGTGGAGCGGTTTTTTGTCAGTAAAATGGGTGGTATCGATAAGGAATACGAGGAGGTTTACCGGAAATTACTAGCCAATCAAGGTCATATTGATTCCCAAATGGAGCTTTGAACCATGGAGCGTATCCTGCTTTACTATTCATCCAATAAGCAATCAAACGCATTGGAGTCCTATGTGATTCAATTAAAGCGCAGGGGTCATGAGATGTATTTTCTTTCCACTTGCGAAGAAGGTGATTTGCATGAGTTTTTCAGATCTGTCGGAGTTCCCTCTTGTGGCATGAAGTCAAAAACCGGATCTTTTCCCATTGCTTTTATTCGCCGCTTTTTTTCGTTGATAGTTTTTTGTTACAGGAACCGAATCAGTATCGTGCACTCCCACTTGCATCCAACCAATATTGTTGCAGTGTTCGCTCAATATTTCCTGAAGTCCAAAGTGATTGTTTTCCGACATCACCTGCACCTGTTAATGGATGGCGCTCGGATCAATAGCAACGAAAGGCTTTTCGACAAAATCATCGCCCGTTTTTCTCGTAAAATCGTAGTGCCCTCCACTGGAGTGTTTCAACATATGGTCGATGATGAAGGTATACCTGCATCGAAAATCACGGTTATACCCTACATATACGACTTCTCTCAATACACAAAGCCGGATCCTTTGGCTGTTGAAGAAATTCGAAATAAATATCCATGCCGATTGCGACTGATAATGGTGTCGCGGTTGATCAAGCTCAAAAGGCACATGGTGGTTTTTCCGGTGATCAAAAAGCTTGTTGAAGAGGGTTTTGATATCCAGCTTCTTGTTCTAGATGATGGTGATGAACGTGCTAATCTGGAACAATGGATTGCAGAGAACGGAATGGCAAGAACCATACATCTTATTGGCTTCAGAAGGGATTTCATTAATTTCATGGCTGCCTCCGATATGCTGCTGCAACCCTCTTTCACCGATGCCAGCAATAGCGCTGCAAAGGAGATGGCATTTCTTAAAAAAGTCATTGCCGTTTCCGATGGTGTAGGCGATTACAGTGATTATGTAAAGGATGGATTCAACGGTATCCTCTTACCTCCCACGGATACCGATGTAAAGATCGAGCAAGCCATCCGGACAATGTACAACTCTCCTCAATCCTATCAGGATTACGGCGAGCATTTACGTCAAACGGTGCTGGACAGGTTTGATGTCGCCAATTCAGGTTGGGTTATGGATAGTTATGAGCAGCTACACCAATCATGAATCTGATTTCGTAAAATTGTAGGCCATTACTAAAATTTTATTTATGAGCAAAGCCAATAAGTTAACCACTTGGATCCTTGTAGCCATGGTTTTGGGAGTCATTGTTGGATACATCATCCATACCAATGCATCCCCTGAGGCCATCAAATCCATCTCCACAAACGTCAAGCTGCTAACCACCATTTTTTTGAGGTTGGTGCAAATGATCATCGCGCCGTTGGTGTTTTGTACGCTCGTGGTGGGTATTGCCAAGCTTGGCGACTTGAATGCAGTAGGCAGGGTGGGAGGTAAGGCCATGATTTGGTTCCTGAGCGCTTCGTTCATCAGCTTGTTATTGGGAATGGTGTTGGTCAATATCTTCAAACCAGGCGCTGCCATCGACTTAAGCAATGCCGACATGGCTGCGGCCGGTGATTTGATTGGTAAAACGCAGGAGTTTTCCGTAGGCAAATTCATCGAGCACGTTTTCCCTAGGAGTGTTTTTGAGGCCATGGCAACCAACGAAATCCTGCAGCTGGTGGTTTTCAGTATCTTCTTTGGTGTGGCCGCAACCGCTATGAGCGATTATGCAAAGCCGGTCATCAAAGGACTCGAGGCGGCATCACACATCATATTGAAAATGGTGACCTATGTGATGAATTTCGCTCCAATAGGTGTGTTTGGAGCCATCACGGCAGTAATCGCTACCAAAGGTTTGTCGGTGTTCATTTTTTATGGCACTTATCTGATTTATTTCCTGGTGGGTATCGCATGTCTATGGTTTGTTTTGTTGACTGTAGGATACCTCATCCTTCGTAACCGCTTGCCGGTTCTGATGAAGCGTATCGCCCAACCGATGCTGATTGCATTCAGCACAACAAGCAGCGAGGCCGTATTTCCAAAGCTCACAGAGGAACTGGAGCGTTTTGGTTGTAAAGACAAGGTCGTATCCTTTGTGTTGCCGCTGGGCTATTCCTTCAATTTGGATGGTAGCATGATGTACATGACCTTTGCTTGCATCGCCATCGCTCAGGCTTATGGTATAGATTTGGATGTGGGCACACAGCTTACCATGCTGTTGGTGCTGATGTTGACCAGCAAAGGCATCGCAGGGGTTCCCAGGGCCTCCTTGGTTGTAGTAACCGCAACCTGTGCAATGTTTGGCATTCCTCCAGAGGGAATCGCTTTGATATTGCCTATTGATCACTTTTGTGATATGTTCCGATCCACCACCAACGTGGTTGGAAACGCTTTGGCCACATCTGCAGTAAGCAAGTGGGAGGGAGCCCTTGAACATGCCCCAGAAATTGAAAAAGAAAGTTGATTTTCATGAAAAACGAATCCCAAATCATCGCATCCATTTTGGATGATACCCGGAAGCTGACATGGGCGGTTTTCGACCAAATACATCAAAATGCCGACGTACATCGCCGTTTCAATTGCGAAGGCATCGAATTGAACAGTGCTTATTGGATCATGGCTCATCTGGCCGTTACCCAGAATTTTCTGGTTTTACGATCAACCGGTGGCGAAGCAGTTCGTTTTCCTTGGGCGAAAATGTTCGGAATGGGCGTTCAGCATCCTGCCGCTGCAGATTGTCCACCTTTTGACGAGATCAAATCGGTTTTAAATGATGTGCACGAAAAGGCCGTCAAGCATGTCATGGGTTTGGATCCGGCTAATTTGGATTTGCCCAACACTACCGGTTTTGTTTTCCTGGGTGAAAACTCACACAGGTCGGCTTTGGTTCATGCCATCAGACACGAAAACATGCACTCCGGTCACCTCAGTTGGATTTGCAAGCTGAGTGGACTGAAAACGATTTGATGTTGATTATTTACTTGCCGCTTTCTTGGCAGTTCTAGCTGGGCGCTTCTTACCGTAGGACCCTTTCCAAATCTTGCCTTTTTTAGACTTTACATCACCTTTTCCCATGATCATGTGGATTTGTTGATGCGAAAATAAAAACCTGCTTGTTTTTCGTCAAGTTCGGGCTGAATTTAAAAATGGCTGAAAAGTTGAAGAAAGCCGGCTCTACCACGCGGTAGATTAATACCTCCGGGATTGCGCTTATTTCCCCTGATGAGTCTTTAATTCGAACAAAATGAGGGTTAGATAGCTGATTGTTTTTGATAATACATCCATCAAAACACGAGGTAATCTCACTGTATGTTTTTAACTAACTGTAAATCAATTTATATTAAAGGTTTTGGTTTGGAGTTCTATTTTGAATGTTGGTACATTCAATGACGAAAGGATGTAATAACTTTGTAAAAAAATCCGTTAGCGGTTGTAGTAATCCACCATAAACTACGAAATGCGTAATCTTATCTGTGGTTTAATAATTGTAACCTCCATTTGGAGTTGCAAGCATGAGGTGCCAACTCCTCTGGTAATTGACAACGGGGGCGGTGGCAACGGTAATGGTTCCGGAAGTGGTATTCCTTGCGATCCTGATTCAGTTTATTTTGAACAGCAAATCCTTCCCATCCTGATATCAAATTGCAATCAGTCGGGTTGCCACAATGCAGGGTCTGCCTCTGATGGGGTGGTTTTGAATAATTATTCCAATGTGTTCAACACCGGTGGCATTGTCCCTGGAAACCCAGGAGCAAGTGATCTTTTTGATGTGATTACCGAAACGGATCCAGATAAGGTCATGCCTCCACCCAGTGAGGCACCATTGACTGCTGCCCAAATCAACCTGATTCAAACATGGATTCAGCAAGGCGCCAACAACAATTACTGCGATCAGGCCCTAGGTCCATGCGATACACTGAATGTCACTTACAACAATACAACAAAGCCCATTCTTCAAACCAAATGTGTTGGGTGTCACTCGGGAAACAGCCCATCCGGTGGAATAAACCTCTCCACCTGGGCTGGTGTGAACTCAGTTGCGACCAATGGAACGTTGACTGGATCAATCAATCACTTGCCAAACTTCACACCCATGCCTGCGGGTAGTCCCAAGTTGCCTAATTGCGAGATTCGTCAGATAGAAATTTGGGTATCCCAAGGAGCCCCCAACAATTAGTCAATGAAGATCAAGGCGATTTATCCCATGCTCCTGTTGTTGATTGGTTCGTTGATTTCAACCACTGGATGTTATTATGATGTCGAAGAGGAGTTGTATGGCGGTTGCGATACCACTGGCTCCACTTTTTCATCAACGGTTGCCCCCATGCTTCAGGCCAACGGTTGCCTGGGCTGTCATGCCGCTCCCGCTACAGCGGGAAATGGAATAGTCCTGGATAACTACGCAAGTGTTTCAACATTGGTTCAGCAAAACAAATTCATCTCTGGCGCCGACAGAATGCCGCCCTCCTTAGCGCCGAACGGCATTTTGTCTGATTGCGACATGAATAAGCTTCGTTCTTGGGTAAATGCTGGCGCACTTAACAATTAATTTTTTGATATGAATAGGAAAGCTTTGTACTTGATTATTGTTGTGGTCGTTTCCATAGCAATATATTTCACTTACCAATGGGCCAACAAGTCCGTTTTGAAAGTTGCTGATGCTGAGTGTAAATTCCGCTTATCGGCTGTTGAGCTGTTCAATGATTTCTCGACACGTGAATCCTATGCCGATTCTTGTTATTCTGGACAAATCATTGAGGTTTCCGGAAAGGTGCGTTCCCTTTCAACAGATGGTCCCAACAAATCCTTGATTCTTGAGACCGACGATATGATTTTTGGCATAGATTGTGGTATCGATTCAACGAATCATCAGAAGTTGAGTCAAATCAAAGAAGGACAAGACATCAGCATCAGAGGAGAGTGTGCTGGCTTGAATAGTGATGTGGTTATGGTCCGTTGTATAATCCTGTAAAAATCAACTAAAAATTCTTGAAAATGAAAAAAATCAAATCCATGCTGATGTTGGCAACCGTGTTGTTCGCCACAAATACCATCGCCCAAACACGCTACTTCACCCGCGATGGTAATATCTCCTTCTTCTCAAAAGCTGCCGTTGAAGATATCGAAGCCATCAACAGGAAAGTCACCTGCGTGGTTGATCCTGCAACTGGCCAGATGGAGTTCTCCATGTTGATAAGGGCCTTTGAATTTGAAAAGGAACTGATGAAGGAGCATTTCAATGAGAACTACATGGAATCTGAAAAGTTCCCCAAATCCTCCTTTAAAGGAACCATAGAGAACGCCTCCTCAATAAAATGGACCGTTGACGGCACCTATCCAGTAAAGGTTACCGGAAAGATGACGATACACGGCGTAACCAAGGATTTATCCGCTTCAGGGAACTTCACAGTGAAAGCTGGCAAAATCAAAGGTGTATCCGAGTTCATGGTTGCGCTCGCTGACTATGACATCAAAGTTGAAAAGGCATACACTTCAAAGATCGCTGACAAAATCAAAGTGACGGTTGATGTTAATCTAGAACCTTTGACCAAGTAATCCCCAGCATGAAAATCCGGAACTTCATCATCGGGTCGCTATTTTCGGTGGCCCTTTTTAGTTTTCATTCAGCAGTAGCCCAGGATGATTTATTAGGCGAGTTAGGTGATGAACAGGAAGAAGTGGAGCGAGTGAAAAACGCCTTTAAATCCACCAGGGTGATTGCATCTCATTCCCTCGAACATGTTGCCGGTGGTGTTTTGGATTTCAGGATCATGCACCGTTTCGGTTCACTCAAGGGTGGATCCTACGAGGCATTTGGCCTGGATGCCGCTACTATAAGATTAGGTTTGGATTATGGAATTACCGACAGGTTGACGTTGGGTATTGGACGTAGCTCATTGTACAAGGAGGTCGATGGCTTTTTAAAGTACCGTGCCGTTTGGCAGAGCAGGGGAGGTAAGAATATCCCAGTATCGGTTATACTTGTTTCAGGTGTTACCAGAAACGGTTTGAAATGGTCAGACCCCAATAGGGACAACTATGAAACCTCCCGCTTGGGCTATTACCACCAAGTAATCGTTGGACGGAAATTCTCCGATGCGTTCTCATTGCAAATCGCACCTGTTATGGTTCACCGGAACCTTGTTGCCCAAACCACCGATAAACACGACACCTATCATTTGGAGATCGGTTCCCGCATAAAGTTCACCAAGCGTATCGCCCTGACGATTGATTATTTCTATGGTCCCAAAGGCCAGTTCAACGAATCTTTAGGCATCACCAATCCGCTTTCCTTAGGTTTCGATATTGAAACAGGAGGACACGTTTTCCAATTGCATTTCACAAACGCTCCCGCCATGACCGAAAAGACCTTTTTGACTGAAAACACAGGTTCATGGGACAAAGGAGATATCCATTTCGGTTTCAATATCTCCAGGGTCTTTACTTTGGATCGTAAAAACTGATTATCAGCCACTTTATTGCCCTCAATCCATGATTCGTAGGATTTTGGGCATTTTTTGTCTCTTTTTGATTTTCATTTTCAAATTCGACAAAATGCGATCTTTTCTTACATCAAATCTTACAGGATAAATTGTATTGAAATCCACCAAACCGACTTAAAGCATTAATAATCAGGTGTGTATTTTGGTTTTTTATGCACATTTTATCTGCTTTTCATACGCGACTTACAATTGAGGTTAGGTAACCTTTTCGACGATTTTCAAGTAAAGAGCGCCAGTACATTAGTGTGTAGTCATTGAGCGACTGTCACGATCTAAAAACCTAGTGCGATGTTTAAACTTCTACTCAAGTCGATTCCTACCACATTGGTAGCATTGCTGGTGATCATTTTG
>Ga0315906_10011417_pt1 | contig 10357 bp, 8 predicted proteins | sample LakEriMetagenome_4_FD_203526 | JGI IMG/M metagenome (GOLD analysis project Ga0315906, IMG submission 203526) | Freshwater fungal communities from buoy surface, Lake Erie, Ohio, United States - Buoy 2 MA122 | ecosystem: Environmental > Aquatic > Freshwater > Lake > Lake biofilm | place: USA: Lake...
ACATTTCTAATTGCTTTAAAGAAAATAATCTAACTGTGACTCTTGCTGTTTTTAAAGTATTATTAGCACCATCGGTATCTATATCCAAACTTTCAATAATAGGTGTTGATATGTTTCTACCCGATTCACCATCTACCTCTATTTTTTTACCTGTGAAATCTATCCCTACGCAGGTTTTATCTTTACTATATGATAAATCTAAACTATTAATATTATTTGAAATTATACATCCCTGATACGCAGATGAAACATCTTCGTTTTTTATAATGTTTATTAATTCTTTTTTTCTATCTTCCAATTTATCTTTTGCAGTACCCTTTACGACAAGTGCTCCCGATGTCATTACTATAAAGGGGTTTTTCATAGAAGATAATACTGGATTATTTTCTCTACCTTTCATTATGTCTATAATCCACGGACTTAATGGGGAGAAATACGGAAATGCCATAACTATTTATTTAATTTTGATAAATCGTTTAATATATTCGTAGTGTTTGATGGAATCCTTAACTGCCTACCGGCATCTACATAAAATGTTCCATCATTTATATTATTAGCAACTGCTATTATCCACCAAAGATTTCTATCACTATAATATTTGTGTGCTAATAAATCTAATCTATCACCATCTTCGGAAATAATATATAAATCATTATCAGTTGGTTTTATCTTTGGATATATAACGGATTCGTAATACTTTTTATTAGTATCTTTATCCTTTACAACGTTTGTATATATGTATCTTCTGGCCATTTATCTATTTTTAAAGATTTCCGATTTTTTCGGCATTTCCTGCAGTAACTTTTCCTCTCTTTTTACCTTCAAAAGCATAAACTAATTTTTTATTACCATTATCTTCTTTTATTCTTGGATTTTCAATTACCTTAAATCCAAAAGAAATGTTTATAACCGCAGGGTGTGGTTTTTCTTTAATCATATCCATATCATCAGTAACTACTGGCCACGGTGTAGTATCATCTATTGAAAATGATAGTGAATCTATCAATCCAAATAAATTTTGATATAACCCATTTATTGTTAAGTATACAAGGTTTGGTTTAAATACCACAGGAGAATACCCACCATTATTTGGATAGTTAATTGATATCAAATCCTCACTTGGGTAAACGATTTTTCGTATTCTATTTAGATTATTAACCATTGTTTTTTTGGTGGCTGCATCTGTATAGTATAGTTTTAATTCAAACTTTATACTTCGTTCAACACCACCATATCTATACACATTAAATGGTGATCCTACATATTTAAATCCATTCCATTCAGGTGAGAAATCTTCGGATAATCCACTTATTGTTCCAGGTAAAAATATCTTATCTGTACTATCATAAATTTGAATCATTACATATGGTATGTTCAAATTTTCATTTAATTTTTCAAAATCTTCCCACTTATCGTAACTATTCGTTAATAACTCATAGTTGACTAAATCAAATGTATTTTTATTTTCTCTGGTTTTTGTTGCAGTTTGTACAAAATCACCATTATATTTTTTTCTATTTGGATTTAAGTTTATTTTTTCATAAACAGGAGCATGTTCTGAAAATATTTTTGTTGCTGACATTGGTTTTGTTCCAATATCGGCTAACTGATACTTTGTGCCATATCCTTTGTTATCATCTTGCCTACGTTTCTTTAAAGTATCTTTTAGGGTTTGAACAGCGTTTTTTGTTACTCCTGGATTTCTTAATGCTTCCTTTGCTCCATTTGCAACGAATGATAATGGTGAAGATATTGCCGTTTTTATATCCAAATTTGCAAATGGGGCCGTAGTTGTTTTAACATAATAATCGGTATTTGCTTCTATATTATTTGGATTTATACCCGATGTAAGTGATATTGGTTTTGCAAATGTTTTATCACTTTTAAATATAGTATCGGTTGGTCTGTTTGCTGAACCTTTTATTAATCCTGCAACCTGATTACCAACCATATCTGCTACTGCATTTGGAGATGTTACTGCAAGAGCTGCTGCCCTTGCTGGGTTTATTACACCTTTACTTTCGATGTAAACTTTACCAGCTAATCCGTAAATATCTTTATTTTGTTCTTTAAATAAATCTAATATTGTTGCCATTTACTTATAGTTCTATTTACTATAAATATCCATTATTCAAATTTAGTATCTTATGCTGGTGGTGTATATGGTGTGACCTGTTGAGCCGTTCTATTATCAGATCTTCTTGATAACATTCCGGCAACTGCTTTTCCATCAATTATTAATTTTGTTGCCATTTCTCTCTCATTGGCAAGTACGCCTATTAAAGCTTGAACATTTTTATTTACCTGTAACATTGCTTTTGTAGTTGTATCGATTATTGCCAATGAAGTCGCCGATTTATGGGTTCTATCTACCGTTTTTTGTAAATTTCCATTTGCTTCGGTCATTTTTTTAAACACATTATCTATTTTTTGTGCCAAAATTATTCCACGAGTATCTGCCTCTTTCTGTATTTTTTCTAATATTTTATCTGCTGCTGCGGATATTGGTGGTGCAACACTTGTCGCTGCAGCGGGTTTTGCAGCTGCGGCTGCTACAGGAGTTGCTGCTACACTTACAGGTGGTGCCATCATTCCCATTGCACCGGTTGCTGCTGCGGAAAGATTTCCACCCTTTACATTTTTTACAACATTACCTGCCTGTTGTGCCATACCCACTGCAGATGATACTCCTTTTGGTATCATTCCTCCAACTTTTTCGTTCAACATACCCTCTATGCCAGATGTTAATCCGGTAGCTCTGGCAATATTTAAAACATTTCCAACACCAGGTATTGCACCTAATAAATCCAATCCTGCTGATGCAAAATTTCCACTCATCAGATTTGATACTGCTCCGCCAACTGATAGTATATTACTCAATCCAGGAATCATTTTTCCAAGTTTGCCGGCACCTCCTAAAAGTTTTCCAATACCACCACCACCTTTAAATAATCCTTTTGCACCGGAAGTAACCTTTCCAAAAAATCCACCTATCTTTCCAAAAATTCCTTTTTTTCCGCCGCCACCTTTACCACTCTTATCAGGTGCATCTATTCCACCACCCGTCGTTGATCCTCCTCCACTTGGTAATACCAAATCTGCCAATTTATTTGACAATATGCCACCAACGGTTGTTGCTAATAATGGTCCTATATTTTCCGTAAATGATCTTTCTATTTGTAATTTTGCAGTATCTGCCAATGATTGAATGTATGCAGGTGTTTGTTGAAATGCAGCCATCATTTGTGTAGATAACTGTTCTTCTTTGATTGCCGCATCCGTTAATCTCTGTTGATATTCCAAATATTCAGGAGATGCAAGATATGCTTGATTTATTTTTTCAGAAAGTGATGCATCTATTATTGCCTGGTCTGCCTGTATTTGAGCTTGCTGTGCTTCCATTGCAGCCTGTGCACCAACTGTTCTCGATAGGAACGATTGATTTTGTTTGCCGGCTTGTCCGCCTTGTAATGCTCCAACTTGTGCGCCTGTATTCTGTGCTACTTTTGATATAGAACTTAAGTCCAATCCACCGAGTGCATCTTGCAATGCCTGTTGTTGGAACATATCCATTTGTGCAGGATCCAAACCTTGTGCTTTTATTGCTTCCAATGCACCTTCGGTATCACCTGCTGCGAATTTTGCTCTTACTTCGGAAAGGTCAACTTGTTCTCCTAATAAAGATGATAATTGCATTTCTGCTTTTATACTATCCTTATAGTTCATAACCATATTCTTACCTGCCTTTGCAACATCACCGAAACTAACACCCATAGATTGTGCATAAGCTACTGCTTTTGCTAATGCAGGTCCACTCTTTATTTGATATCCCAATGCATCCTTTGAAGCCTCTGCAACTTCTGTCATTAAATTACTCAATGATATTCCGGCGTTATCTGCCATTGCTCTCATCCCCTCCTGCATATTCATTGCAGTTTGGGCACTCATACCATCCATTCTTTGAAACATCTCATTTATGGATGCTATACTCTCAACTGATTGACCCGTTCTTTCGGCCATTATTGCCATATCAGCTCCCATCTTACCCGTTGGCATTTTACCAGTTGCGGAAGATGCTGCACTCATTGCACTTGCTATCTTTTCTGCACCGATTCCTGCCATTTGTAATTGTGCAGCACCATATCCAACACCACCTAATTTATTACCAAACAATGCAGTTTTGGATGCGGCAGTGAATTGTGCTGCAGCCATCTTCATTGATGCGGAAAATGAGTTTGCTGCTTTTTGTGAAGCGAATGCTGCATCGTTTGTTAATTTAGCTATTTCATTTGCAGATTCGATTGCACTTTTATCTTTTTCTAATTGTATTTTTTGTGGGATAAATGCTGCATCTGATTGTAGTTTACCGACTGCCTTTGCTCCATCAATTCCTGTTTGCTTTACATCGTTTGCTGCAACTGCCGCTGCTTGCATATCTGCTCCAAAGTAACTAAATGCAAGTCCTGCAGCTGCTGCACCTAATGCAGTAATGGCAAGTTTGGCACCTTTGATATCTTTATTTGCTAATTTTTGAAATGCTTGCCCCATTTGTCCAACCAATGGTATTCCTGAACTTCCCAGTTGATCTACTGCAGCATCCAGCATACCCATTGCTTTTGCGGATTTTTCAGCTGCTTTATTAAAAGATTCTATTTCTTTATAAGCATCTGAAAATGTTTCTTTTAATGCTTTGCCGGATTCCGTACTGTCATCTATATTATCTATTAATGTTGCAAATTCTTTATAGGATTGTTGTACTAACTCATTGAATTCTGTTTGAGTTATATTTCCTCGTTTTAATTCTTTACTTGCATCACCAACGGATGTAAATACTTTTTTATACGATTGCGCTGCCGCTTCTGCATTATCGATTTGATTTTGACTTAAATTAGATTGATTTTGTAATATAGCAGAAATACTTTGAAGTGTACCCTTTGCACTATCAATTTTTAAACTGAATGCATCGTATAACTTTTCATTTTTGGCAATTCCAAATCCAATACTTTTTATGGATTCTTCTACTTCCTCAAAATTTTCTATGCTATCTGCTAATCTTTTGTTAGAATCATCTATTGATTTATTAAATTCATTATAGGAATCTCCTAAACTATTTACTAATTTTTCTAATTCAGAATAACTTTTATATTCTTGTTTGAGATATTTTAATCGTTCTTCATCGTATTTTTGTCCTTTTCTCTTTTTTTCTAAAAGTTTATCCCATTCAGCCTGTATTTTGGCTAATTCATCAAATTCTTTTCCAGTTTGAGCTTGTTGTTGTTTTAGGGATTTTGCCATTTATAACTTAATCTACTTTAAGTCCGTATTTTTTTATAATAGCATCAATATGAGATGCATCTATTCCCAATTTTTCTAAATTTCTTTTTTGGTTAATCATATTTTTGGTAACTGCTCTATCATAATCAGACCAAACATCGGCCAGATCCGGATCAGCTTTTCTCAATTTAGAAAGCCATTGAGACTCTTTATTATCGGCCTTTGCTTTAAAAAAGCTTTTAAAAAAGTCCATCAATCCGGCCTCCTTAACTAATATTTTTTTTCGCATGAAGTATCGTTTATTTATATAAATATAAATATTATTTTTTATCTTCTTCTTACTCTAGATGAACTACTTGGTGATTTTACTTTTTCAATTTCGTTTTTCTCATCATCCTTTACTCTCAATAATTCTTTCCAATAAAATTCTCTCAATTTAATTGGCATATAATATAAATCGTTCCAATTAAATCCACCATTTGCAAAATATATCATTTGAAATATTTTTTGATGGAGCATTACTGAATAATTAATCGGTAGGGTAAAAAAAGTCAATCCCAAACGGGATGCGTAGAGCCTCCGTCTCCCCTGTAAACGGTGATTGGTATTCAAATGTTAAATCCAAATCCGGAGTTATCTCACCTATATATTTTCTTAATGCTTTAGAATCTCCCGCCAACAATCTATTGGTTACATATGAACTTATATATCCCAAATCCCTATTACCATCCACTTCGGTAATGATTCTTCTATACCGTGTAGTAATCTCATTTGATGTTTTTAGTGTCTTTTGACTTGCTTCAACATCTTTGTTTATTGCAAGTTCATCACCATGTGTTAATAACTTAAACTTAATTGTAGTTTTTGAAACAGGTAAAAGAAAATCATATTCATTATTCCTATTTAATTTTGTTTCATCAACTTCTTTTATCTTTATTTTAGATAAATCAACTGCCACTTCAACGGGCTCTCTTTCTTCAGGATCCGTTATAGTAACATCATACTCCGGTCCAAATGCTAATATTCTTGATGTTATAAGTATTGCGTTCTTATCACCAATGAGTAAATCATTTATATTTACCCCAGGCTCAACTACAATTGATTCTAATAGTTTATCTAACTGAATTCCTTTTTTAATTAAATTTGCAGAAGTAAGAATATCTTCTTCTTTTGCAGTCATTAACTTAATTGTAATTTCACCTTTAGATAGTGGGTGTCCTTCTGGGTAACACAATCCCTTTGATGGTAAACTGATAATTTCTGTTGGGAATGGGTACGTTTTTTGTGCAATTGGTTGTTGTACCGGCCCTCTTGTAACTTGTTGTTCAATGTTTTGTTCCATAGTTTATATAACTTTCTTTATTATATATATCGTAGTTTTGAAAAAATAAAAGGGGAACATAAATGCTCCCCTTTCTTATTTTAAGATTAAAACTATTAATATTCCAATATTGCGTAATCGTATGATATTGTTAATTCTATACTCAATGGGTCATTACCTGACCAATCCAATTCACCGAAGTTTGCTGATGAAATGAATGCTCCTTTCAAAGTCCATTGTTCAACCTTATCACCAACTGGTCCTAAAAGATAGAAAGTTATATCTTTCTTATAAAATGCAGCGTAACCATCTCTACCTGTAAGTGATTCGTGTGATTGTCTAATCCACTCCATCACTTGCTGTGCACCGGATGGTACAATTGGATCATAAAGTGTGATATTGATATCATCCCAAGTAGATTTACCTTTGATTTTTCTTTTTACATTGATGTGGTCTAATTCAACAACTTCAGATGTAAATGTTGGTCTACTTGCTGTTTTGATGATGTATGACTCTATACCATTTAGTTCCATAATGAACCTATTCGAAAGCTTCGGTTCAAAATTTTTATAGAACATTTTATCAAACTCTAATATTTCTGGCATTTTATTACTATTTTATTTATTATAAATATTCAATTTTTAAATTATCCGTTGAATGCCGCACCCGTTGGTAGGATGTTGAAATCAATTTGGATAAATTCAGCTGTCTTTGTTGGTTGTAAGTAGATAGCTCCTTTTAAGAAGTTTCTATCAATTACATCAGGTGTGTTGTTACTCTCATCCATTACAACTCTGAAAGCGTAAAGACCTTGTCTTTGTTGGATTCCCTCTAAATAAGGGTTAACAATATTTAAGAATCTATTTCTTGTTTCAGAAGAGTTCTGTTCGAACACTAAATACCTAGAAGTAGATGCGATGTATTTTCTAACAGTCAACAACAATCTTCTAACATTGATTCTATCAAGTGCAGATGGTTTATCTTGTAATGTTTTCTGTCCGAATACCACAATACCTTGTCCAGGGAATTGAGCGATTGGATTTACCTTACCTTCGTAGAGAGTATCTCTTTCAGAGTGAGTAAGTCTATTCAACACACTAACTGCTCCTAACAATCCACCTCTATTCAAACCTGCTGGTGCGAACCATTCTGCTGCTACTCTATCGTTAGATGCGAATACGCCAGGAAGTAATACTGATGGTGGTACTGCTATTAATTTATTTGTATTTACATCGATTGTCTTAACCCATGGATAGTAAGTTCCAACATAGTTAGAATCTACTGCGGATGCTTGTCCTGTTGCTTGATCTATTGTATCATCTTGTGCAGTTCCATCCATAATGTAGAAACAGTCACTTCTTTGTTCAACCATTTCAATAATATCATCTACAACTGAAGAGTGTAATCTTTTAACAACACCAGGAGTTACAACCATATTGATATCCCACTCATCTGCGTTTGAAAGTGCGTTGATATGCTTTGAGTATGCAATTGAACCACTTGCAGTTGCCGTAGATAAATCAAAACCCTGTGAGTTTCCTGCTACTATATCGGCTCCTTTATAAATTGATGTTGTAGGACTCATACCATCAAATCCTTCTTGGAATCCTAATATGAATTGTCTTTTTGCAACATCGGTAGATGATGTACCACTTAATGTTAATCCACATGTGCTATCTAAAGAGAAAACTGTATTTGCTCCTACTCCTGCACTAGCTGGTATTGGTTTTAAGTATATATTATTATCAGTATTGTTATCTAAATCAATACCACTATATTTTGTAGAATCGCTTACAGAAGCGGTACTATATGTTACTTTTGGAATCCAGTTTGCGTACACTCCTGCACTTACAGGTAATTGATATGCAGCGTGTGCAAATGGAACCGCCTGTACCGGTGCGGTTGTTGATACATTTTTAAGTCTAATATATTTTGAATAATTAACCCAATCTCCCGTTTCTGATATCTTTCCTGCAGCACTGATTGAAATATATTTATCACCTATTACTCTTGAAACATAGTTTGGAGAATTAGGATCAAGATTTACATTAGAATATGTTTCAAGTATTACTTTTTTCTTATCGGTATCATTGAAATCACGAACAACAACGGTGAATGTTCCATAATCCGTTCCTGCAACAGTTCCAGCTGCTTTAACATTTGTGATTGCAACTTTAACTCTTGTATTTGCAGAATTACCTACACCAATTGTTTCAAATTGGAAAAGATTATATCTTTCTCCTGAAATCAATTGTGATTGAACATATGGAGTTACCGCTTCTTGTGCATCATCTGTAAAGTCTTGATCACCCAATACTACAACACTAGATGATACAGTTGCACCATATACTATTGATTTTCCGTTTGTAGTTTCAACTGGGCTCTTAAAGAATCCATAAACATATCCACCCTTTGCTCCTATTGGTGATGTTCCAAAAACGGATTCAATATCATTTGTATCTTCAGGATCTACAGATGTTGATCCAGTATAGTTAGTAGAACCCGTAACAAACATAATCAAATCACCATATCCCAAACTACCATTTGCAGTTGTGTATGTAGATCCACTTAAACCAGTAGTCAATATATTTTTATCTGTTGGAAACAATATACCAACTGATGCAGATACTATTTCGTTTGCAGTTGCTCCATCTGATCCTGAACTTACGTTTATCAAAAGAGGATTTTGTGCAGTGTATCCACCAACACCTACAACTCTACAAATAGTTGCAGTTCCTGCTTCTCTTAAATAGTTTTGCACCGCCAATGGTGTATAGTAGGTATCATCTACTATTCCGAAAAGAGTTTCAAATTCGGTTTGTGTATTTACAACTGTTGGAACTGCAGGTCCTTCTTTGAAAGGTCCTATAAAAGCTGCTCCTATTTCGGATACTCCTTGTTGTAAAAATGAAAGGTCGTTCTCTCTTGTAAAAACGCCTGGTGATACAATTTTCTCTGCCATGTTATTTTAATTATTGATTAATTACAATTAGTATTTCTAATGTATAAATATATTTTTTATTTTCAAAACAACAAATTATACTTTATATGTTGGTGAGAAATAATCATATACTTGATCAACTTCCGTTGATGTTTGAATTCTATTATAAAATAGAACAGGGCCAATCTGACCATTCCAAAAACTACTAAATGCATCATTACCACCAACTACTATATAATTTGTACTTGTAGGTGCCGATATTGTTGCCGATGCTGTTAATGTACCAACTGCTACACCATCAACATAAAATTGTGGTGCCACTCCACTACCAAATGTTACCGATATTAAATACCAAACATTACTAGATAGTGATGTTGTAACTTGTGCGGAATCTCCCAATGGTGTTGAATAGAATTTTAATCTATTTAATGTTGAACTATCACTTGATTCTATTGCAAATCCGTAGTTTCCATTATAATCAAACAATCTTCTTGTAGATGTTCCCAATGTAGTTGTTGGTCTTACCCACATATGTATTGTACCTGCCGTTATATTAAACTCCGAATATCCACCATTTATATTAGATGTAGTATCTTTGTAGAATATTTGATTAGTTCCATTTAGTGCGTAATAATAATCCTTTCTAGTTGCACCACCATTATTATATGATGGACTACCCTGTCCTAATCCACCCTGTCCACCAGGTCTTACACCCGTATTCCATCCTGCCAAATCCATCCAATCGACAGTTGGTGTTCCTGTAGATGGCAATCCGGCAGTAAATGATGAGGCCTTTGAAGGATCCAAATACATTCTTAATC
>Ga0315906_10011418_pt1 | contig 10356 bp, 7 predicted proteins | sample LakEriMetagenome_4_FD_203526 | JGI IMG/M metagenome (GOLD analysis project Ga0315906, IMG submission 203526) | Freshwater fungal communities from buoy surface, Lake Erie, Ohio, United States - Buoy 2 MA122 | ecosystem: Environmental > Aquatic > Freshwater > Lake > Lake biofilm | place: USA: Lake...
TTAACGGCAAATATCTGAATAGACTCATCTCCTTGATTTTGAGGACTAAATTACAAAAAAGCCCAACTTTTAAGAGGCTTTTACCTGTAGTACTTGCAAATACCGGTTTTAATCATTAGATTTACTTTACCTCTGAACCTGATATTCCCTCTGACAAGGCTAATGTTAGGTCTTTTCCAATTTTTATGTAAGCCTTTTATCCAATTCTTTGCGAAGCTGTTGTATTAACCCCAAATACCACAGGATGAGATTTTTTACGGCTCTGCTCTTATTGACATTTTTCTGTGACGTCGCAAATGCTCAGCGTATTTGCTCCACGCAGTCTTATATTGAAAACAACCCATCCACTCAAAATATAGGTGCAACGATGTTATCTAAGCCCGGAAGAGATACCGTGGCTGGGGAAATTATTGTCATTCCTGTGGTGGTTCATGTAGTTTATAAAAATTCAAATGAGAATATTTCAGACGCACAGATTATTTCTCAGATGGAGGTCCTGAATCTTGATTTCGGAAGGTTGAATTCTGACACTGGGAATACTCCTGCTGCATTCAGACTCTCGGCAGCTAACTGCAGAATAAGATTCCGTTTGGCCATGGTAGATCCTCAGGGCAGAAAAACCTCCGGTATCATCAGGAAACAGACCACAAAAAATTATTTCATTTCCGATGATGCTGTCAAGTTTTCTGCCGCGGGAGGTAGTAATGCCTGGGATGCCACACGGTATCTGAATATTTGGGTATGTAATCTCGGAAATCAAGAACTTGGATATGCTTCCGTGCCCGGTTCAGACCTGAATAAAGACGGAGTGGTTATTGCTTTCAATGCCTTTGGATCAAAAGGATCGCTAAGGGCGGGTTTTAACAAAGGGCGTACCGCAACCCATGAGATCGGACATTGGCTCGGTCTTAAGCATATCTGGGGTGACAGATATTGTGGTGATGACGGTATTGATGATACACCTCCTCAGAAAAGCTATAATCAGGGATGTCCAAGTTATCCCCGCACAACGGAGTGCTCCAGAAACAGTCACGGTGATATGTTCATGAACTTCATGGATTATGCGAACGATGATTGTATGAATATTTTCACAAAGGGTCAATGCCTGAGGATGCGCAGTCAATTTGCCTCAGGTGCACTTAGAAATGGAATGTTAGATCCAACCGCATTTGATACCGCCAATGCTGCTCCGGCCGTTCCTATGCCCGAGGCAGGCATGCCGGTGCCCATGACAACCCTCAAGACCGGTTTTAGCATCGGTCCTAATCCGGTGCATGAAAAGACGACGCTGAGGGCTGAAGACGGCTCTGATCTTGCAGGTAGAAAATTTGAACTGATGGATTGCCAGGGAAGAAGAGTTCTTGTCTTTACGGCTCTTTCAGATGTTCATTCAATTGACCTATCCTTGCTTCATCCGGGCACCTATTTTCTGAGGAATACCTCTGCAAAGGATTTTAAGCCCGTGCGTATCATCAAGCTGCCTTAATTACAATCTTAACGAGGCTTTAAAGGAAGTTTGCATAATTTCAAATATGCGAAAAATCCTATTAGGCTTAGTGGCAACACTTTTTTTACATGAACTTCCGGCTCAGGGAGTTTTAGGTAAAATCAAAAAGACGATCAATACCGATTCCATTAAAAAACAGATTCCTGTTTCGGGCAGTCAAAATCAAGGCACCCTCAGCAATGAGGAGGTTATCGCAGGATTGAGGGATGCGCTTTCTGTTGCTGCGAAAAAAACAACAGGTATGCTGAATAAGAATGACGGTTATTTCGCTGATGCCACCATCAAGATCCTGATGCCTGACGAAGCAAAAGAAGTAGAGAAAACCTTACGAAAATTCGGAATGTCATCCTATGTTGACAAGGCGATATTATCCATGAACAGAGCTGCTGAAGATGCGGCTGGGGGAGTGGACAGCATTTTCCTCTCAGCTATAAGGAATATGACGATCGAGGATGGTATCTCAATCCTTAAGGGAAAGGATGATGCTGCTACAAATTTCCTGAGAAAGTCCACCTATGATGAGCTGAGCAGAAAGATGAGGCCTGTTATAGGCGCATCATTAAAAAAAGTAGACGCCACCAAATACTGGAAAGATGTATTCACCCAGTATAACAGGTTCATGAAAAATGATGTGAATCCGGATCTCGAAGAATATGTCACCAATAAGGCATTGGACGGTCTTTTTCATAAAATCAGCCTGGAGGAAAAAAACATTAGAAAGAATCCCGCCGCAAGGGTCACGGATATCATGAAAAAGGTTTTCAGTAGCTTTTAATTTACTGTTTTAATTTCTTTGACCAGGTTTTGCGCTCCCGCGAATTTGTCAATGATGAACATTACATAACGGATATCCACCATTACATTTCTGCAAATTTCAGGATCGTAATTAAGGTCACTCATGGTTCCTTCCCAGACTCTGTCGAAATTCAGGCCAATAAGTTCACCATTAGCGTTCATTACCGGACTTCCTGAGTTACCCCCTGTGGTATGATTGCTGGCAATCAGGCAAACAGGCATTTTGCCTTTAATTCCGTATCGTCCATAATCCTTCTTTTCATAAAGCTCTCTGAGTTTCGCCGGAACATCAAATTCATAGTCTCCTGGCTTGTATTTTTCCATGACACCATCAAGATAAGTATACCAGTTGTATTTAACTGCATCCTTAGGTTTGTAACCTTTCACATTTCCATAAGCAACTCTTAGTGTGCTGTTTGCGTCAGGATAAAACTTTTTCTCTTTGAAAACTTCCATCTGGGCAGCCATATAACTGCGCTGCAATTTATTGATCTTCGTCTGCCATTCACTGATGCCGGCGGCAGCTCTTTCGGCGTATGTTTTGGTCATATCCCTGTAAATCCTCATAGCGGGATCACCGTTGATCATCATGTTAAGTTTTTCAGGTGAAAGCTCCAGCAGTTGAAGACATTTTTCTACAGAATGTAAATCTGATTTCAAATAGACCTCATTGGTGATTGCGTTGAAATCGTCGCCAAGGCTGTCAATAATGATAGCGAGTTGATTGGAGACAAATTCAGGCCTTTGCTCTTTTGCATATTTACTTATCAGGGCGGTGAATAAGGTTTTATCTACCTGAATATCGTATTCCTTGAAAAGATCTTTCAGTCTTTCTTTTGATTCTTCTATTAGTTTGTTACGGTCTTCCGGTTTTTTTTCTATGGCAGCAAGTAATCCCTGAAAAATTCCCGCAACCGTCAGTAGTTCTATCCTTGGCATGATTTCGGAATAATAATCTCGGGCTAGTCCGTATTTCTCAAATTCACTGATGCTGCTATTAAGTTCAGGCAGTAATTTGCCGTATTTTTCTTTGAGAGCGGCATTTGCATTAACTCTTTTCATGAATGTTTTCTCGTATTCCTGTTTCTTCCCGATCGCATTCCTGCTTTCGAGTCCAAGTACCTCTCCCTTCCATTTTTTATAAGCGTTCTGTATGCTTGCATATTTTGCGGCATACTGGATTCTTATTTTCTCATCCTTTCGCATAAATCCATCCATGATTCTGAGCACCTCGTCACGTATAGCTATCCTGGCGGGGTCATTAACCGTCATGATCTGTTTTACTGCAGCAGCAGGAAGGTATTGCATGGTTCTGCCCGGAAAGCCAAATACCATAGTGAAGTCTCCTTCTTTAACACCCGAAAGAGATATTTTCAGGGATCGCTTTGGCTTATAAGGAATATTGTCAGGGGAGTAGGCGGCAGGTTTATTATCCTTGTTTGCGTATATGCGAAACAGTGAGAAGTCGCCGGTATGCCTCGGCCACATCCAGTTATCGGTATCCTTACCGAAATTCCCGATCGAAGAGGGTGGTGCACCTACAAGTCTCACATCTCTGAATGTTTCCGTTACGAACAAATAGTATCGGTTCCCTTCAAAAAAAGAACGTATCAACAGTTCCTGAGTCTCTTCTTTTTTATAAGAATTACGGAAAGCAGTAATATTTTTTTCTATTTCAGAGGTTCTTTCCTTTTCGGTCATTTCTGCTCTCAGGTTTTTCAGGATCTGAGCACTGACATCTTCAATCCTAACAATAAAAGTTGCTGTCAGTCCAGGGTTGGTTAGCTCCTCACCGAAGCCGGAAGCCCAGAATCCGTTTTGGATCAGATTTCTTTCAACGGAAGAATGATTTTGTATGGCGTCAAATCCGCAATGGTGATTCGTAAGCAATAGCCCCTGATCTGATATCACCTCGGCCGTGCAGAATCCACCTAAGCTGACAATGGCATCCTTGAGGCTTCCTTTGTTGATGCTGTAAATGTCAGCGGCACTGATTTTCATGCCTCTTTTTTTCATGTCGGCTTCATTCAGCGCCTGCAGCAATTGCGGCAGCCACATGCCTTCATCCGCTAAAGCAAAAAATCCACTGAATGAACAAACGACGAGCAGTATTATTTTTTTCATAACAATTCTTGAAATGCAGAGGCAAATGTCGGAATAAATAGACAACCGCCGTCATTCGGATTCACGGCCGCCGAAGATCGCTACCTGTACCGATTGGTCGGAAGGTTTATTGGGTAATACCAGTCTCTCGCCATGATACGAGAAGCTTGTCATTTTTCCTTTTCCGGGTATTATGGCCATATCGATAGAGGATAGGAAAACACCTGCTCCGGCATCCGCTCTGTATTCATAGCTTGACTGTCCGTCGCCGTTATCGAAAAGGAAAACAGCCATCAGCGTTTTGGATGCGGGCGCATTCAGCTCATTTGTCAATAGTTTATTATCAGCCAACAGGCTGTCTCTTCCAGCTATCATGGCACGGTCGGACGAGAAAATGGCCATTACTGATCGGCCCGAATCGTAGGGGAGTCCTTTGAGAAACATCGCTGCAAGTCCCTTTTCAGGAAAACCGCGCAGATATACTTGATGGTCGCTTGATGTCCCTGATTTGTAGTAATAGGAAATTTTTCTGCCTGATGTTGTTGGTAACTCAAACTCCAGCCATTGCTGCTGTTTGCATCTGAAAGGGCTGAACCTTCCATTTTCATCCGTCTTGAGGTATTTCCAGGGAGTCCTGTCTAATCGAGTGCCTTCGATCCCGTCATAACGGTAAACGTGAATCGACTGTACATTCAAAGGGCTATTGTTTCCAAACAGCAAGGCTTTACCGGATAGATGAATGCTGTCATCTGCCTCCCTCCATATTGTTCTTGCGGGTTTTCTGTTATAGAGAAAAGTGAAAATAGAATCAAATGTTTCCCTACAGGATGCTACCTCCATGTGATCCTTGCCATCCAGTATTAATTGTCTGCTTGTTTTACTTCCTCCGGAGATTGAAACTACTTTGTCATCGCGGCTTCCAATGACTAGGGTGGGAATGTTGGCCTCAGGTCCTGCGTTTTTTTCAAGCATACTGCTGCCAATATGGATATAATGGCTGACCATCGCCGCTCTTGCGGAATCTTTCAAGAATCGATAGCATAATCCTCCTCCGGCTGAATGTGAGACCAAGACCAGTTTTTTTGCTTTTGTTTCAAGCAGGACTTTCCTCAGGTAAACCTCCAATATGGAATCCGTCTTTTGTCTGCCTCCCATGCTGTTCCAGTCAAACATGTAAATGTTCTCTTTGCAATAGCCCTGCGAAACAAAGCGGCGAGCCTGAAGCGACCAGTTATCGCCTGCCCCCATGAATCCGTGTACAAATATTACAGGAAACAAAGTGCTGTCACAATTCGTTTCAGCAAGAGAAATTGAACTGGTGCTGATCAGGAAAAGCAGAGCGATAAGCGGCTTCAATAGCGTATTTCTATGGAAAAGATGCATCAGAAAAAGATGGATTTGGGTATACTGTGCAGGCCTTTGTAGTCTATGTCCAACTTTTTGAAGATACCCGCTTTCCCAATATATACAGTGCCTTTTGCCCAGACTGTCACCTGATCATCAGTCAGTAATTTCAGTCCGTTTTTTAAAAGCATTCCGGGAAGGATCTTAAGGCTTACCGGGAGCGAAAAGGTTTTTTTAGCTGGCACCTGTATTTTCAGTGTTTGCCTGGCCTTTCCGAGATATTGGTCTGCAAGAAATATATCAAGGTCGCTCTCCTTGATCTCCACGCCAAAGGAATTGGGATTGTATAATACTAGTTCAGCGGCTAATTCCGCTTGTTTTGTGCCCAATGGTAATTGCCGCAGGCTTAGGTTCCTTATTTCGCGGAATTCGGGACTCAAGGGCTTTGAGCAGGAGGTCACTACCGGCAACCATAGTATCCAAAACAGGATTTTCCTCATCACCTGCAAATTAACGCGTTCAGTTCTTCAAAAACCAATAGATAGGGGAGCGGATATTTTTTATCAAAAACTTAAGGATTAATCGGCTAATTTGTCAGTCCTTTTAAAGGGAGCCAATCAGACTTTTTATACTATCTGTTTGCGCTTAATTCAAAATTGGGGATGTCGTTTCGCTTTAAATCAAATATCCTAGGATGCGATCAAAACTGATATTTTGAATCATGGAATAGCTCCATAAGCTGACATCTATCGGCGTAAATTGTTAGCAATCATATTTACCCATCACAATAGAAACATGCTATAAAAATTAGGTAATATCAGATAATATATCTCTCTGATTTTATATAAATAATGAAGCTTGTTGAGGTATAAAAAATAGATTATTGAGAGTGTCATCTGATCTGTTTTGATCTCTGATTTGTACGCTCCCTTTTTAAGCATCCAATCTCTACTATAGAATTTTATAAATTGATTTTGATTGCTTTATGTTTTTCACTTCATATTATATTCTAGTCAAAATTGATATATTTAATAATAATAATGTATAATATACCTTTATTTCAATGGCCTCTTGATTTATTTTAATTGTTTCCTGTTTTTTAGCCTCATTTTTTTTCAATTAGTGAGCAATTGTACGGACAAGGGAAAGTTTTTTCTCAAATTGTTTTGATGAATGCTTGGAATTTGGGAATTCGATTTGTAGTTTTAACCTGCTAAAGCGTCAGTCTCCTTAAAATTTACTGGCGCGACACTCTAACCACAAGGATCTGAAAAACACCGGAATTGTTCAACCCCTTCAAAGGGTATATCATTCTCCTTGCTTCATTTCCCTTTTTGGTATGAGTCGTTAGAAGTACTTAACGGTACATCCTTCCATTATCTTTTTTGAAGCCTCCATCCAATTTTCCGGCATTGTTGACCATCAAAAGCTGAATTTCTGAGCCTTGCTTTGCATCCATATCAAACTATCAGCAAATCTGACTTTTACCAGTCGGTTCAATCAATGGGTAAGTGGTTATTGGGATTGTTGTTGAGGTGGCGGCAAAGAATGCGAACACAGCGTCCGGCCCTGGGGTAGATTTTCCTACTCTAATAAAAAAGGCGTTGAACAATAAATACATACGACCCCGTAACAGAACTTAACTCGTTTTCTTTGGGGGTTACAGAGCCGGAAGGTTCTTAACGAGGGCTGCATTTCTATGCGGCCTTTATTTTTTATTACGTAAGTACCAACCTATTGGGCTGAGTCTTGGCACAGTAAGGTCCGTTCCTCAATAGTCCATAAATGGGTATAGTACCAGGTACTATCTCTGAAGAAAAGTTTGTAAGATCTGGTTATTGTGGTATTCCCGTTATCCTCCACCAGTGTGATGTTCTTTTCATTTAAGCCATCCGGCAGGGAGGCATAATGTACAAATGACCTGAATTTTTGCAATGTATCTTCAGAGGATTCTGACATGCCGTCAACATTGCCTTCAAGTGCAGACTCCATAGAGATATTATTCGCCCTCTTCCTGATATTTTGTGCTGTCTTTTTGTATGTTGTTTGCGTAGGCAGGATTTTAAGGGCTGAGATCGGCTGTTTTTTTCCCCGCTTACCGATAACCCTAAGTTCATCTCTGGGCTTCAAATAAGAAATATCCGAAGTATTCTTGAAAAGTACTTTAGGTTCGCCAGAATAATTCTTTTCTACAGGTAAAAGAATTGTCAGGCAGAAAAGTAGCACAAGAAAAAGAGTGAGTAGGTCTAAGGGGCTTTTCTCCTTTTGAAATTTTTTGAGTTGAGGCAGTCTCTGAATTCTTTTCAGTAATTCCCCCTTTTCGGATACTGCTGCCAGTGCCGGTCCGGAATGACCTGTCACCAAATCTAATAAGGTGGAGGCGTAAGTGGCTGCGGGATAAGGGTGTTGCATCACCAGCTGATCGCAATCAGATTCTCGCTCCAGTTTAAAACGGGCAATGAGTTTAAGGATAAAGGGATTGAAGAAATATAATGCTTCCAGCGCTTTCAGGAAAATATTGATGATAAAGTCATTTTGCTTTATGTGCCCTAGTTCATGTAGAATCAGCATTTCTATCTGATCCGGTCTGAGTCTGGTAAGAATTGCCGCAGGTAAAATTATAATCGGTTTCCAGAAGCCGAATGTGCAAGGCACCAAGATTACCTCACTTATCAGGACATTCACTTTTCGGATAATGGACAATTCAGTAGCTTTTTTAGCAGTAAAGATCCTGAACTCAGCAGGAGCCTTAACTGTTTCTCCGGTCAATAGTGGCAGTGCGTGCAAGCTGTTATATAGCTTACTGAATTTAATTATTAAAACTGAAAAATAAGCGAGTAAAAGGATCTCAGTAATTGGATAGCTGCTTATTGCTTGTGTCAAATAACCCCCTCTCGAAAGTATAACGCCTGGTGATACACGCATTGCCGTGAGCATTGTAATAATCACTTGAGTGCAAAGTGCAAGTAGGAGGAGGCGCTTTCGGAAAGCAGGACTTGCTTCCTTTATTAATGGGTTCAGTGCAAATAGAAATACAGTCAGGATAGCGGCCTGCCAAAAACTATGCATCAGGGTAAGGCAAATAATATCTGCCGCTGCTTTCATTTTATTTTTTTCTGAGACTTTCTATCAACAAAGAAATTTCCTCGAGCTCTTTTTTGTCGGGGCAATTATTGCCCAATGCCTGCATCACCAATTCAGCGGATGATCCGGCGAATAAATTATCGATCATCCTGCTGAGCATTAGACTGCGGGTGTTGTCACGGCTTACTGCCGGCATGTATATATGCGTCTTGCTGCTATCGTTTCTGTTAACCAGTCCTTTCTCATGCATGATCTGCATCAATTTTAGGGTAGTGGTGTAGCCTGCGTCTTTTTTCTTTGACAACTCCTCGTTTACTTCCCTGACAGTAGCCGATTGTTTATTCCAAAGTACAGCCAGAATTTCCAGCTCTCCTTCGGTAGGTCTTCCTGACTTTTGCCTTGTCATCGCATTTGATTTTTTCAAATCTATGAATTCTTTCGTATTTAGGGGTTAAAAAATAAAAAAACCGTCCTTGAGAAGGACGGTCGCAAAGTCTTTATTTACCTGAAATCAACGATTCAGTTTGTCTTCTATTTGATTTTGTAATTTTTTCGGTAGTTCTTTTTTCTCATTTTCTGCCGGAGTCGAGCTTTGCTGAGTGGTTGCCGCAGCTGCAGCATTGTTGCTGTCAGGCATAGCCAATGTGGAGTCTGCTGATGGGGTAGCAATCGGAGCCGTGGTTATCATCTCCGTTTTTTCGCTTTTGCTGCAACAGGCATCTTCCTCACAATGATCGGTCATACCTGCAAGTGTAGGAGCGATTACAAGGCTCACAATGCTCATCAGTTTGATGAGGATGTTCATGGAAGGGCCTGATGTGTCCTTGAAGGGATCTCCGACCGTATCACCGGTAACAGAAGCCTTGTGTGGCTCTGATTTCTTATAATACATTTCTCCGTTTATCTCTACTCCTTTTTCGAAAGATTTCTTCGCATTATCCCATGCACCTCCGGCGTTATTTTGGAACATTCCCATTAATACACCGCTAACGGTGGCACCTGCAAGGAATCCGCCAAGAGCTTCGGCGCCCAGTCCGGGCATGAAACCAATGATGATAGGTGAGATGATGGCGATGGCTCCGGGCAGCATCATTTTCTTGATAGAGGCCTGAGTAGAAATGGCTACGCATTTATCATATTCAGGCTTTCCTTTACCTTCCATGATACCGGGTATCGTTCTGAACTGACGGCGAACTTCTTCTACCATGGCCATGGCTGCTTCTCCTACGGCGCGGATGGCGAGAGAAGAAAACAGCATAGGGATCATTCCGCCTACAAAAAGGCAGGCAAGTACATTCGCTTTGTAGATATCAATTCCTTCGATTCCGGCTACACCCACAAATGCAGCGAAAAGTGCCAGAGCTGTCAATGCTGCGGAAGCGATGGCGAATCCTTTGCCGGTTGCCGCGGTGGTATTACCTACTGCATCCAGTACATCAGTTTTTTCGCGAACATCGGGAGGCAATTCGCTCATTTCAGCTATACCTCCTGCGTTATCAGCTATTGGGCCGAAAGCGTCAATG
>Ga0315906_10011420_pt1 | contig 10355 bp, 8 predicted proteins | sample LakEriMetagenome_4_FD_203526 | JGI IMG/M metagenome (GOLD analysis project Ga0315906, IMG submission 203526) | Freshwater fungal communities from buoy surface, Lake Erie, Ohio, United States - Buoy 2 MA122 | ecosystem: Environmental > Aquatic > Freshwater > Lake > Lake biofilm | place: USA: Lake...
TCAAAGATTTCGCGGGCCATGTCCCGTTCCCAGCCGCGATTGATGGACCTCGCTGACACGTCCTGAACGTGCACAGCGAACTCCTGAATCACCTGCGTACTCGGAGCTTGGCTGTATTCGACAAGCCCAAGAGCCACTTCGCTTGCGTATGTGACGTAAAGCGCAGCATCGAGTGGCCCAACATCCAAGTTCGCGGAAGGGGTCCGTGTCGTCTTTTTCCTTGTCGCTCTCTTTCGAGCTGCTTTCGTCTTCTTGGCCATCAGGGGTCAGTTTTTCAGGGAACGAATGTGGTGCGCCAACCCTTTGAGCGTTTTCGTGACCTTCTTGGCGCCGGGCGGTTTGGGTGGTGCGGGGTCGGGCCTGCCGGTACCGATGAACACAGCAACCCGCATAGCTTTGGCCTGCTCGGGGGAGATCTTGCCTTGGGCTGCGACGTCGCCCGCAAGGGACGCCGCCAAAAGACCGCCTAGGACCGTCGCAGGTACTTCACGAAATGCCTCGGCCGGCTTTTCTCGGGACCTTGGCGAGGCACTCTTTTTTCCTCGGTCGGCAAGCCGGAGGTCCTGTCGCACTCCATAAGCGAGCTTTGTGGTCAGTGCCCCAAGGGCCAACTGGATGTCCTTCACACCAAAATCAGCGAGTGACGCCCCGAATGCCCCGAAACTCTTCTCCGCAAACCGATCCAACGCGGAAATAGCGGGCTCAATGTTTTGCGTGTCCTGAAGTCGCTTGCTCCGGATTTGCTCGCTCTTGGTTCCGATGGCTTCTTGCCAGCATGCCTTGGACTTTCTATAGACCCGGCCGAGGTGCCCTTCGAGCTGTTCCTTGTGGGCGAAGATTGTCTGGTGTTTCTGCTCCACGCCCTTCGTCAGGAGCAGGAGAAACATGCTCAGCTGGGCCGCCTTTGGAATAGCCGGAAGCTGAGCGGGTGAGCTAGGGCCCTTGCGATCACTCTCGGCAATTCGCAAAAGGTCACTGATGCCTGCGCGAATTAAGTGCTCAAGTTGTTGTGCGTCTGGATCGGGAAACATCTTTGCGCCTGCCATGGCTCGCCGCTCGCTCTCCAAATATCAAAACCGGCCGACGAGACTACCATCGCGCCGGCAGCACTTCAGCACAGGGAACCCGGGCCCGCTGAAAGGCCGAGAACGCTGGATCCAAACATCATTATCGCGCTTCCCCCAGCCTAGCGCACACGTTCCCGAGCGCAAGCCCCCGCTCCCAAGCCAAACGCCAGCCAACTACAGCATGGGGTATAAAGCGCGACGCAGCCCAAGTGCCTATTACCCGGAGCGCCTGCCAGACGCCCTAATCACCGTGGCCAATCGCGTGCCCCCTCGTTTTTCCCGAGAAATACGCAGGTCGTGTTTTCTGGCCAGAGCATCCCGGCCCCGAAAACACTCCGTGACAACTTACAAACAATCGGCTGTGGTCTCTGTAGCCGGCCTGAAAACTCTCTGATTCTGCGCCGAGCCCCATCCTGCCTACCCCGAAACCAGTTCCTCAGGGCTCGCCACTCTCTCGTGAAGTCCGCCGGACAACATGCCGTTCGAGGCCGGTCAGTGCGCTAAAATCAGGGCTTCAACCTGCAAGGAGGCCGACCCTATGGCGTATGAACCAACCACCACAGACCTCGAATTCAAAGCCTTGCGAGCCGCCCTGAGCACGCTTCGCAGCAAGCTCCCTCGGAAACAACGAGAAGCGTGTTTCGGCGCGAGCAAACCGGGCTCTTCGCCAAGAAAACGCTCGCGGTACTCGGGGCTCGCTGCCAGACTCGAAAAGGCGCTGAAGAAGGGGGTGTAGCGAGCCCTTGGGCATGCAGGCTCAATCTTCCTCGCCCATGGTCTTCGCGATGATTTCCCGGGCCTCCTGCCACTTTCGCTGAACAGTCCGCCGTGAAAGCCCGAGAGTCTTTGCTGTGGCGTTCTGGTCGAGCCCCACGTAATAGGCGCACCTGAAAACCTCCCGATGCTCTTCCGGCAGCCCTTCGACGGCCGTATGAAAAGCCTCCCAGCGGTCGAGCGGGATCTCCTCGTCTGACTCGCTCTGGCCGGCAGCTTCCTCGACCAGAAATACGCCGCCGTTCGAGCCGTCACGAGCAAAGTTCGTGTCGTGGTTCTTGGCGTAGCTCATGGGCCCCGAGTGCTTCCGGGCGAGGTCGATGAGTTCGCGTTGAATCTGCGTCGCCATCAAGCCCATCAAGCCGCGCGGCGAATCTGGCACCGTCTCGCCAAGGGCCCGATAGAGCCGTAGCGCCGCGTTTTGGGCCACGTCGTCGGTGTTGTCCCACCTTCTGACCTTGGCGAACTTCCCGAGGAGCCGACTGGAGAGTTCCCGGAGCCGGTCGTTGCAGACTTCGAGGATCCGGTCGCGAGCGCACTGATCCCCGGCGGCCAATCGTGATAGGCACTCGGCCAGCTCGTCGGCGACTTCGGGGGGCAGCGGGTCGGCGGGCATGGGACGGGCGGCGTACTTTTGCCTTGGATCTGGGCGGTTCAGGCTCTCACGCCGGCACACACGGCAGCCAGCGAGAATCCGGAGTGTATTTCAGGGCCGGAAGCAGGGGCGGGCTTCAGGGGGGCCGGCCTGCGAAGTATTGGCCCAGAAACCCTGTTTTTTCGCCCGGTTGAGCTATTTTGGCGCCCCGGGAACCCGCCTCTCGCCAATAGAAGTAGCGAGCGGGTTTTCTTATCTAAATCCGGTACGCAGCGGGTCGTCTGGCCGTACACAACACACAACGAGGACGCAGCGAAATGCGTAGGTTCAGGAACTTTTCAAGACCGTTCACGCGTGTTCTGGGTCTCGTGCTGGCTCTTGCGTGCTCGTTCTCTTTCGGCGCCGAGCTGAACGCCCGTGGCCGCAAAGAGCTGCAGGCTATCGAGCGGATGATTCAACAGAACTTCGAAGCCAGCAACCGAGAAGACGTGCGCGGGGTCATGGCCACGATGACCCCAGTGATTCCGCAGCAGGAACGGTTTGTCGAAGAGCTGCAGCAGTTTTTCAAAGACGTGGATTGCTACACCCGGCTTGTTTCGGTCGAGCCAGTGTCGGCCGAGATGACAGAAGATGGTCTGCGTGCGGTCGTTCGTGTCGTTCAAGAGACCATGGTCGGCGGCGAAGAAAACGAGCTACCGTACTCCGAGTTTCGCGAACGAAGCACGATGCTGCCGCCGTGGCCGCTGTGTGAATACGACATGGTTCTCTACAAGGTGAGAAACAAGTGGCTCATCTACGAGTGCGACGGGCAGCCAAGGGAAGTCACTCTTGAAGAACTAGCCGGCCGTACTGGTGCCGCAGACTGAGCGTGCCAAGAGGCTATCCGGCGGTTTATTTGCCAGATCTGCGATCCAGCCGAACCCATGCCCGATAGGAGAGACTTTCATGGCCTCGTATGCCGGCGCGAATCAGCCCCTGTCCAGCTCAGGTTCCGGCCCTGCACGTCGGCTTGGCCAGTTTCCGCCCGTGCCCAAAAGTGTCAGGGTGCTTGGCGTATTTGGTCACGATCAGCCCGAGCAAGGCCCGGAGCGTCTCGGCAACGCAGATGCCCATGCCAGCCGTGGTACTTCGAATTGGCTCTGGGCATTGGCATTCATGGTGATTATCGGGCTTATCAGCGCCGCGATCTTTGGTGCGCGGCTCGGGGATTATCTGGGCAATTGAATGGCAGTTTGGAGTTGTTCTTGAGTCATGGTAGCGGCTGCCAGCACCCCTTGTCGGGGCCGTACACTATCGCCGCGGTGCTCGCCTCGCCGGTCGTTCTCGGCAAGCGTCAGGGGCCAAGGGAAGCCCACACAGCCAGCCACGTTACGCAGTTACGCGATGCCATTCAGCGAACCCAACAACGAAGACCGAGACCGAGAACAGGCCCGAGCCGACAACCTAGCGAGCCCAGACGCCGAGGGTCCAGATTCGCTCGATGATGGCCGCCCGATGCCTTTCCCCGGCGCCGACAACGACTTTGGGCTGGCCCCGAGACCCAAGGTGCAAGCCCAGCGTGTCGATCCGCTTTTGGGCATGGACTTGGGCGGCGTGAAGATCATCAGGCTCATCGGCGAAGGCGGCATGGGCCGCGTCTACGAAGCCCAGCAGCACAACCCGCCGAGAACAGTCGCGGTGAAGGTCGTCAGGGCCGGGCTCACCAGCGAAAAGACGATGCGGCGGTTCGAGCGGGAGGCGGAGTTTCTGGGCAAGCTCCAGCACCCCGGCATAGCCCAGATCTTCGTGGTCGGGAGTTACTCAAGCGATATCGGCGACGTGCCTTTTTTCGTCATGGAGTTCATTCCCGACGCGAAGCCCATCACGAACTTCACGGCCGAAACTGGCTTGGGTATTCGCGAAACGCTCGGGCTCTTCAAGCAGGTCTGCGAGGCGGTTTCTCATGGCCACGACCGCGGGATCATTCATCGTGATCTCAAGCCCGGGAACATCCTGATCGACGCCCACGGCACGCCAAAGATCATCGACTTCGGCGTGGCCCGCAGCACCGACTCGGACCTCAACCTGACCTCAATGCGAACTGACACCGGCGCGCTGGTCGGCACAGTCCAGTACATGAGCCCCGAGCAGTTTGGAGACAGCGCCGAGGGCTTGGACGGCCGGGCGGATGTCTACGCTCTCGGCGTCGTGCTCTATGAGCTTCTGGCCGGCGTGCTGCCCTACACCGTGCGACGCAAAAAGATGCACGAGGCAGCCCGGATTGTTTGCGAGTTCGTCCCGCCCACTCTTCGCTCGGTCAACAAAAGCATCCCACGCGGGGTGAGCCTGATCGCCGAGCGATGTCTCCAGAAAGATCGCCGCGGAAGGTATCAGTCAGCAGGCGAACTGGTAGGTGACATTCAGCGGGTGCTGGACGGCCAGCCGGTCAGGATGACGCCCCGCGGCTGGCTCTGGCGAATCCGCGAACAGCTTGTGTCGCGATTCGGCCGGGGCATCCTGCTGACTTGTCTGGCAGCTGCATGCCTCGGGTTGATCCTTGTGAGCCGGGGTGAGAAGCCGTTCGGCAACGCTCCGACTAAGACGTCCGCATTGCCGAGGCAGATCACAGGCACGTGGGCTGAGAAGACCGCGGACGGCGCCCCGAGCGAGCGGTTCAGGATCCTGTGCAAGAACGGCGACTACATCGAGCTGAACTACGACCTTGAGGACAGGGGTCGGTGGGAGATCCTGCCGGAAAGCGAGGGCGTCCGGGTGACCGTGAACGGCAGCAAGCCCGTCGTGGGCAAGTTCGTGAACGGCGAGCTGCATTTTCCGCGACCCCATGCGCCCGCCAACTTTCCGCTCCCGATGGAATACCGGTGGCAGTCTTCAGACGAGAGCGTGCAGAAACGCAAACCGTGAATCTTTTAATGCCCAAGGCGAGCGAGCCCCAGCCCACTATTTAATGCGTGATTGTTTCCCAGACATTTTCCAACCCCTATGAGAAGCCCGAGAGCGGATGCGGGCCTGACGTTTTGTGAACACTCTGACAGCGCAAGGCTCAAGCAATGCACGATATCCCGGTAATCACCAGTTTTGCGAACGCACGTGTCGACTGACGCTAATCCACGGAGAAGACAAATGGCCATTTTCGCGACCAAGCCCTCGGGTCCATGCACAAAGGGTTTCCCGATCGGCTGCTTAGTAGTGCTGGCTGCAGCCGGGAGGACCGGGGCGTTTACCCGCGGCGGAAACCCGGGCGCGGTCGTACTCGGCTTATTGGTTCTCGCCGCAGTTGCATACGTGATCTGCCGCGCAATCGATGCAAAAGTTTTTGCATAAAGAACAAGGTTACGAATGCTTTGAGTCGTGGATGTGTCGGCGTTGGGGTAAAGCCCCAAGGAGTGTCCGCGGCCGATTGGTGCTTGGCTACCGCGGACAGGACGATTCCGTTCGTTGCACCAGAACAACCGTTCGAGGCGAACCGCCTGCTTCCACAACCCAAAGCCTCCGGTCACGGCGCTGTCAGGTGGGATTCCGGGCGATCACGCTCATAGTGACGTAGAATCGTCGAACACTGAAGCAATCGCAGTGGCCCGTTTTTCCGTGTCGCTAAATCCCGCCCCTGCTGCCCTCACATTACACGCGGAAGCTCTTAATTACTGGAGGAAACTGCTGTGAAACGTGCGTCGTCGCGATGCGCACCCGTCTGCTTTTGCATTTGTGTGGCTGTGGCGACGATCGTCGTCTCCCATCCCTCGCTCTTTGCTCAACAGCAGGCACCCGCGTCCCTACCATCGGCGGCGCAGGCGGCCGCAAGCACAGAGTGGTTTCAAGACGACAAGGGCCGCCCTCGCTTCAGGCCTCTAGTAAGAGATCTCCAGAGGACAGAAACCTCGGTAGCGAAAAAGATTGCTCTTTCGCCGGATGGATGCGTCCTAGCCGTTCTAGAACAGGGTAGCAAGGGATTTCGTGCTTCTCTTTGGGACGTGGCCAAAGGGGCTCTAATTCACACGTTACCCGCTACTGACGAATACACGCGCGAAGCTCATCTGGAATTCTCACGTGGTGGCAACCTGCTGTTTCGGGAGGATAGACGCATCGCGGTCTACGATTCACAAGGGCGCAAGGCACTGCTCGCTGTATCGCCTTCCTCTGATATCGCCGCTGTTGCGTTATCTCACGACGACAAGCGATTGCTGGTCGGCCTATCTGACGCCTCCGTGGAATTGTGGGATGTGCCCACCGGAAAACGCCTCCATGTACTTAACGAGATAGAGGGCCGCGAAATACAGCTACTTTTCTTTTCGCCAGCGTCTCCAGTGTGGGGACTTGTCGCGGGCAATAACGCTGCACGCTATTTGCATGTGTATGACGTAGCGTCTTGCAAGCGTCTCATGACTGGCGAACTTCCAACGGGTAGGGCGCAGGTCGCGACGTTCAGCCCGGACGGCGAGAGCATTGTCATGAGGGACGGAGACAACATCTGCGTTATGAAGCTGAGCAGAGACCTTTCCAGCCTCCTTGCAACACAAAGCATCGGCGGTGACTTTTCAGGCACACCCACCATTGCTTTCAGTAAGCGTCGCCCCGACGTCGCACTATTTGCGGAAGCCACTGATTTCGACGCCGTCTCGCTGTTGTCATTAAAGAAACTGCCGCAGCCTCGGCGAGATGGCGAGACAGATCCCGTTCACTATAAGACTGGTGCTCTAGCAGTGTACTCGGGCCTCTTGTTCTCCATCGTCGATGGGGTGCTCCGCGTGTATACCCCGGACTGGCAACAGCAGTTACTCCGCGTGGAGTGTACGGCCGAATCAGAGCAAGACAGAGGGCGGGCCAAGGACCTTTGCATATCTGATGACGGTGGAATCGCTGCGACATTGTGGGAGAACAGCGCGACTGTCACGCTCGTGGACGTTGCGAGCGCTTTCAAATCCGCCCGCAGCAAGGCCCAAGAACTGATCATGCTCCATGCTGGCGAAGCGTCGGAACTGCTTGGGAAATCTCGCAAGGAACTCGTCGCTGCTGTAGATCGCATGCAGGCGGAGACCCGTGTCTCGCAAGCTCTCGCGGCACCATTGCCCGATCAATGCGAGCCTATTTCGGGGAGAACACTTGCGGAGTCTGCCGCGACCCTCATTCTGCAGTGTGAGCAGGGCAAGTCACATGGCCTCGCTGTTGCGAGCCCAGTAACAGGTGAGCGGATATCGACGATCCCGCTTCAAGACCCGGAAGAGCGAAATGACCGCTATGACGCTGCGTTCGCGGCAGATGATGGTTCCATCGTCGGGACCATTGCCGATGACCGCGTCGCCCTGTGGTCAGCCGTGTCGGGGCGGGCACTGCATTCCTTTCGGGCAATAGGAACTGATGTCGGTTCCACATGCGGTCCCCTACTAGGACCGGGCGGCGCATGGGTTGCGGCTGCCGCTTATGGAGATATCGTCACGGTGCGTCATGGGGTGACGGGTAGCGAGAAGTTCATTCTGAAGCGCGAGGGAAGCGAGGCGAACATCAAGCACATGGCGTCTACGCCCGATGGCACTCTGCTGGGCGTTCTGTACAGCGACAACACACTGATCGCGTGGAGCATGCAATCCGGCACCGCATTGTGGTCGGCTGCCGACGTACCGAATGAGCGTGGCGCACCGATATTTTCACGCAAGGGTTCACTGGTCGCGGCAATCGCGGACTCTCAGGTGTTGGGGTGGAACACCGTGGACGGATCCCGCGTTTTCGCCCTGCCCACTGACAGGCGAGCATTAGGCGTAGCCTTTGCCAGCGACGACGACACCGTTTACATCCTCGCTAAAGATGGCTTGGTCACGGCCTATGACGTGAAGTCCTCCGAAAAGCTATGGGCACGAAACGTTCCCGGCGTGGCTTATTCCAGAGAGGTGAAGTTGGGCGTTTCGCCAGACGGGCGATTTCTGATTCTGACAAGCGACACCGGCGTTTCTTTGTATCTACTGGACGATTTGCGCGACGCGGCTCCCAAGGATGTCGTCGTCAAAGCACAACACTGCCTCAGCATCCCGGGCGAGCGGAGCCTAATGGGCTTTGGTGGCCCCGATAACAGTTGCCTGCTCGTGGTACAGCGGCGCAGCGACAGCGAGATAGCCCGTACGCTCATTCATCTCGAAGGTCTGCACGCCCAGAACGCTATCGCGAAGGCAAACCGTGCGCCTCCGGGGGATGTCGCTACCGACCTCAACGTGGCAATAACAGCAAGCGGCGGCGACGCTGCCGACTATTTCTGGTACGGCTCCAAGGCGATCGCAGACAAAGCGCGTGCAGGCGATCGATTCGACAAGGAGGACGCGGAAAAGGAGGCAGCTGGCCACAGGAAAAATCTAGAAACGCAGAAGTTGTTCTTCAGCATGGACTACGAGTGGCAGGAAAAGGCAAAAGCCACTGGTGACGGAATCGTCATCTCCGTAAAGCTTCCGATGACATGTGACTTCGAGGCCGATGCGGTCGTTAAGGCTAGAGAATGCCGGATGCAGTACTGGATGCTGATGGATGACGGGAGCATTCGCCTCTGCCGCAATGAGGCGGATATCCTCAACAATCGTGCCCGAATCTATCTTCCCGAGGACGTCAAGAACACTGAACTGCTCATCTATATCGAAGCCCCGCGAGAGGTTCTGAAGGCGATCGCTAGGAAGACGAGCGCATTTGAGGTGATAGCGCATCTGCGTCAGATCCAGACTAAGCCCAGAACAACGCAGGGGTTTTATCGTGCTGACGCAGTCCAGTTGTGGGGGGACTGTAGCGCCGTGCGCAGACGAGGTGAAGCGGCGGTTCCTGAGGGCTTACCGGATTACTTCACGACGACGCTAGACGCGGCTGATGGCGTGATCGTGAAAGCAGCGCTGTCAAAGCTAGAGGTGGTGCAGACCGATTCCCCGGAGCGCAAGGTGGTGTTCTCTTGGCCGCCTGCAGAAGAGTAGAGCACGAGTGACTATGAGCGAGTGAATGACGGAGAAGGCGGCCATGATTTGGCGTCGCGCCTATTGCGGGTAAAGCGGAACGCCCAACGAAGGCACGATGCCAGCCGCTGAGTGCTAAAAAAAGCGGCCGGGATGTATTTCAACCCCGGCCGCCTGTCTCCCAGATCGTCACCCCATCCACGCCCGACACGCAGTCCAATAGCCGCATGACGAGCAGTTCACCGTGCTTGGAGACGGATAGAACACACCGCTCTCGATAGCCCGCCAGACCCGCTCCACGCCCGCCAAGGTGCGTTTCACGGCGACGGGACTGACCTCGCGGACATGTTCCTCGACGACTGGCTCCTTGGTCTTTGTCAGGACCAGAAACCGGGTCGCGATCTTCTTCCCCGGGCTGATCTCCGAGACGAGGCGGCTGTACAACATCAACTGCTCGCCAGAATCCTCGACCTGCTCAGCGGACCATTTCCCGCGGCTCGTCTTGATGTCCGTGATGACGAGCGAATCCGAGTCTTCTGTGATCAGGTCCACGCGGCCATAGAGGTCCGGTACGCCCTCGACCAGTACGCCCCTCATCTCTTCTTCGACGCCCAGTACCCGACCAGAGACACTCGCCGCTGGGCTGTTCAGGAACGCCGTGAGCATCTTCCCGGCGAGCGAATCCAGCGAAGCCCGTGTGTCCGTGCTCCCGAACTGAATCGCGTCCGGATCGTGCGGCAGCCATGCACTCCGGTAGGCGAACAGCAGGGTATCGAGGTCGGGCTTGGGGTCGCCGGATAGGACGGCTTGGAAGTGCTGCTCGACCGCTGAGTGAATCCCGGTGCCGAACACGAGCGCACTGGACACAGACTCTTCAGGCAGGCCGTCGACGTACCTGAACTTGTATTTCAGCGGGCATGTCCGGAACGTCGAGAGAGCTGACCACGAGATGTAGTCCCGACCGGTGAGCTTCTTGGCGACCTCGTTGGCGGGATTCGTGCTGGC
>Ga0315906_10011421_pt1 | contig 10354 bp, 7 predicted proteins | sample LakEriMetagenome_4_FD_203526 | JGI IMG/M metagenome (GOLD analysis project Ga0315906, IMG submission 203526) | Freshwater fungal communities from buoy surface, Lake Erie, Ohio, United States - Buoy 2 MA122 | ecosystem: Environmental > Aquatic > Freshwater > Lake > Lake biofilm | place: USA: Lake...
GGCGAGAAGGCCCAGAGCCTTCACAAGGACCGTTGGGCCTGGGGAACCCACCTCAAGACCATAGAGCCCCAGCTCAACACCATCTGGGCCCTGACGGACTTTACCCGGGACAATGGCGCCACCCAGGTCGTTCCGGGCTCCACTGGCTGGCCGGACGACCGGCGGGCCGATCCCGCCGAGGTCACCCAGGCGGTCATGGAGCGGGGCTCGGTCCTGGTCTACACTGGGAGCGTGGTCCACGGCGGAGGGGCCAACCGGTCGGACGGCGACCGCGTGGGGTTGAACATCACCTACGCCCTGGGCTGGCTGCGGCAGGAAGAAAACCAGTACCTGGCCTGTCCGCCCGAGATCGCCCGGACCTTCGACCCCGTCCTGCAGGATCTCCTGGGTTACGCCATGGGGTCTTACGCCCTGGGCTACTACTCCCCGCCGACGGCGCCGGGGGCCGACCCGGAGGTGGTGCCGCCCGACTACGCCCTGGGGCGCCGGTCATCGGGCTCGGCCCTCGGTTCCGCCGAGGATCGCGCCGCCCTCAGCCAGGATGTCGCTCAGGGCTAGGCCGCGTTCGCAGGGACAGGGCCAGGAACAGGCCGCCCAGGACCACCGCCGCGACACTGCCATAATGCTGCGGCGGATGATGGCCCGAGGCGGGCGGTGACAGCACCCAGCCGTGAAGGGCCATCAGGCCGCGCTCGACCATCACCAGGACCAGGAAGAGGGACGTCAGGCTGCGATAGCGCAGGGCGACCGCCAGAAGCGCCAGGCCGAAGGCGAGTTGGGTCGCCCCCTGCCATCTGAAGACGCTGATCACCAGGTCTCGCTTGTCGCCCATGTCCAGCCCGGCGATCACCCCCGCTCCGCCATCGGGCAGGAAGCTGTGGATCAGGGCGGGAACGAGGGCGAGCCCCGCTGCTGCAAGCAGGAAGAGGGGCGCTGCAGGGTGGCCCGCATAGGCGTCATTGGTGCTGGGCGGGAGGAGGGGCATGCTGGGCGCTTTCCGGGATGTCACGGGTCAGGCCCGTCGGCCTAGGACGTTTCGCAGGATGGCCACAAGGCGGGGCGGTCCCTGCGCCAGGGCGCCGGTCCGGTAGGCCTGGACGCCGACCCAGATCGCGCCGGCGGTCGTCACGGCCATGAGCGCCAGTCCTGTCGCCACCTCCCAGGCGGGCGCGCCGTCGGCGATCCTCAGGAGCATCAGGAAGGGCGTGAAGGGCGGGAAGAGGGCGGCGGCCCGGATAAAGGGCGAGTCGGGAGCCTGCAGGGCGGAGACCACGAGGATCAGTGGGACCAGCATCATCAGGCTCAGGGGCGTGGCGAGGCTCTGGGCCTCCCGGGGCGTTTCACAGAAGGCGGCGAGCCCTGCGAAGATCGAGCCGTAAAGCAGGAAGCCAAACGCCAGGAAGAGGGCCGCCCAGCCCAGGAGTCCGTTGTCAAAGACCACCCCCAGCGCTTCCCGGGCGACGCCGGCCGGCAGCTGGCCCGCCGCCAGGATTCCCACGCCCGCCAGGACGCCCAGGACGGTCAGGAAAAGGCAAAGGACCCCGAGGACCTTGCCGAGCAGGAGTTCCGCGGGGTGGGCTGAGGTCACGAGGACCTCGATGACCCGGCTGGACTTCTCCTCGACGACGCTAGTCAGGATCATTCCCGAGCCGGCGAGGATCAGGGTGACCAGGAGATAGCTGACCCCCAGGGCGGCGAGTTGCGGCAACCGGTCTGTCAGGGTCACCCTCCCGGTCCGGGACTCCGGCGAGTAGGTCTCGACCTCGATCCCCGCCTCGGACACCTGCCGGATGTTCGCCCCGGAAAGGCCGAGGGCCGTCATGCGCCGATCCCGGGACCACGCCGAAAGGTCGTCCTCCAGGGATCCGGAGAGGTCGATCAGTCGGGCCCTCGGCGTCCAGAGCCTGGCCTCTACGGCGTCGGCCCCGCCCGCCAGCACGAGGATGATCGGCGGGTTCGCATCAGGACCCTGCTCCCGATAGAAGGCCTGTATGCGCTCGCCGGCCTCCTGCGGCGTCCGGACACCGATCAGGCTTGGCGGTGGAGGCGCCAGGACAGCCGCCTGTTCCTGGGGGAGATTCCGGGTCCGGCCCTCCCGGATCTTCGCTTCCAGGTACCGCCCGGGCCCCTCCGCCCCGATCCCGGTGAGATCCAGGATGGCCACCTTGGGCGCCGGCGTGTGGCGAGACAGGAGGCTGGGCAGGACGGCGGTCGCGCCGAGGACCAGCGGCAGGGTCACAAGGGCGATGAAGAAGCCCGGGGTCAGCAGGTAGGCGAGGTACTCCCGCCTCAGGATGAGCAGAAGACGTCTCATGCGCCGGCAACCTCCGGAAGGCGCGGGCCGGAGCCGGTCAGCAGCAGGAAGGCTTCATGCAGGCCGGGCTCCCGGGATTCAAACCGCCTTACGCCGAGGCCCGCCCTGAAGGCGGCCGAGAGGGTCTCATGCGCCTCGGCGCCGGGGGCCAGCTCGACTTCCAGGCGAAGGTCTTCTGCGTTCGCGGCCGATCCTGCGGCGATGACCGCGACCACACCCGGCAGGCTGCGGATGTCGGTGACCTCCAGCCCCCCTTCCAGCACCAGCCGCCCGGGCGCCCGGCTTCGGGCCTCCTGGACGGTTCCCTCGAACACCTTGCGACCGCCGGCCAGCAGGAGGACCCGGTCGCAGAGGCGCTCGGCGTGGGACATCACATGGGTCGAGAAGACAATGGTCGCGCCCTTGCCGGACCGCTCGCGGATCAGCGCCTCAAGGCCTTGCTGGTGCGTGGGATCGAGGCCCGAGAACGGCTCATCCAGGATGATCAGCTCCGGGTCGTGGATGAGGGTGCAGACCAGAGCGGCCTGCTGGGCCATGCCCTTCGACAGTCGCCGGATCTGGGTGTTCGCGGCGTAGCCGAGGCCGAGCTGCTCCAGCATGGTCCTGGCCTTGCGCCGGGCGATCGCCGGAGCGACCCCCTTCAGGCCGCCTAGGAAGGCCGCCGCCTGCAGAGGGGTCATGCGGGGGTGCAGCCCGCGCTCCTCGGGCAGAAAGCCGATCCGGTCGCGAACCCGGCGTCCGTCGCTCGCACCGAGGACGGACATCCGGCCTGAAGTCGGGGCCACAAGGCCCAGGATCATCCGCAGGGTCGTGGTCTTTCCGGCGCCGTTCGGGCCCAGGAAACCGAAGACGGCCCCCGGCTCCACCCGGAAGCTCAGGGCCTCGACAACGGCCCGGTCCCCGAACGTCCGGGTCAGTTCGTCAAGCTCCAGGGCGGGAACGCCGGTCATTCAGGGGGTCCTTCGCCGTCCTGGGGGGATCATGCACCAGCTCGCCCGCCCCGCCAATTGCGACCCGCCTCGCTGCACCGGCCCTGACGCGGACGGAGAAAAGCGGCTATATCCGGTTCCGATGTCCAAGCGCCTGCGCCCGACCCGGCTGGAACACGTCCTCGACGGCGTCAGCCTGCGCGCGCGCCTGTCCGCCGCCGCCCTGGACGCCATCGGCGACGAGGCCGAGCAGAGGCGCCGGGCGCTCGACATCCTGCGACAGGCTCTCTTCCGCGGGCGGATGATCGCCAAGGAGCGGCTGGAGAACGGCGCCGGCGGGATCGAGACCGCCCGTCTCCTCTCCGGCGTGACCGACGAGGTGGTCAGCGCCCTCTATGACTTCACCACCGTCCACGTCTTCCGGGCCCGCAATCCCACCGAGGGCGAGCGCCTGGCGCTGATGGCGGTGGGCGGCTACGGGCGCGGCGCCCTGGCGCCCTTCTCCGACCTCGATTTGTTGTTCCTGCGGCCCTACAAGCAGACGCCGCACGCCGAGAGCGTGATCGAGTTCATGCTCTATGCGCTGTGGGACCTGGGCTTCAAGGTCGGCCACGCCTCCCGGACGGTGGATGAGTGCCTGCGGCTCTCGCGTGAGGACTTCACGATCCGCACCTCCATCCTCGAGGCCCGCCACCTGACCGGCGACGCGGCTCTTGCTGAAGACCTGATCCGCCGCTTCCAGGACGAGGTGATCCGCGGCACGGGCGCCCAGTTCGTCGCCGCCAAGCTGAAGGAGCGGGACGAGCGGCACCTGCGCGCCGGGGCCAGCCGCTACATGGTCGAGCCCAACATCAAGGAGGGCAAGGGCGGCCTGCGCGATCTCAACACCCTGTTCTGGATCGCCCGCTACCTCAATCCCGTGGCCAGCGCCGACCGGGCCAGCGGCGTCATCCAGCTGGACATGTTCGATCGCCGGGAGGTCGCCGGGTTCATCCGGTCCATCGACTTCCTCTGGGCGGTGCGCTGCCACATGCACTTCGCCACCGGCCGGCCCGAGGAGCGGCTGACCTTCGACCTCCAGCCCGCCATCGCCCGGCGCATGGGCTATGGCGACCGGGGCGACGCCCCGGCTGTGGAGCGCTTCATGCGGCGCTACTTCCTGATCGCCAAGGAAGTGGGCGCCCTGACCCGTGTCTTCACGGCCAAGCTGGAGGAGGAACGGGTCAAGTCGCATCCAGGCGGCCTGTCCCGCCTCCTGCCGGGCCGCGGCCGCTCCCGCCGACGGGAGGTGGCGCCGGGCTTCTACGCCGAGGGCGGACGCCTGCACGTCGAGGGCCCCGCGGTCTTCGAGGCCGATCCGGTCAACCTCCTGCGCCTGTTCCTGCACGCCGACCGCGAGGGGCTCGACCTGCACCCCGACGCCTTCACCGCCGCCTCCCGGCACGCGGCGGAGATCGGACCCCGGGTGCGCCGCGATCCCGAGGCCGCCGCGGTCCTCCTGGACATCCTCGCCCGCGGCCGCGACCCGCAACGGGCCCTGACCCTGATGAACGAGGCTGATGTCCTCGGACGCTACCTTCCCGAGTGGAGCCGCATCGTCGCCAAGATGCAGTTCAACATGTATCACTCCTACACGGTGGACGAGCACACCCTGCGGGCGGTGGGGGTCATCGCCGGCATTGCGGACGGCCGCTATGTCGCCGACCATCCGCTGGCCACCGCCATCATGCCCCTGATCAGCGACCGCGAAGCCCTGTTCCTGGCCATGCTGCTGCACGACACCGGCAAGGGCGGCGCCGGGGGCCAGGAGAAGGCCGGCGCGCGGGCGGCCCGGCAGGTCTGCGAGCGCCTCGGCCAGACCCGCAAGCGGATCGAGCTGGTCGCCTGGCTGGTGGAGCACCACCTGGTGATGAGCGACTACGCCCAGAAACGCGACATCTCCGACCCGCGGACCGTCGTCGACTTCGCCCGCATCGTCGAGACGCCTGAGCGGCTGAGACTGCTCCTCGTCCTGACCGTGGCGGACATCCGCGCCGTCGGCCCCGGGGTCTGGAACGGCTGGAAGGGCCAGCTCCTGCGTGAACTCTACCGGGCCACCGAGGCCCTGTTCCGGGGCGGGCGCGGAGCCGATGACGCCGCCGCCATCCGCCGCTACCACGAGAACGCCGCCTACGACGCGCGCATGCGCCTGGCCGAGTCCAGCCCCATGCTCGCCGGATGGGCCCAGTCCATGGAGGACGCCTACTTCACCGCCTTCACGGACGAGGAGGTCCGCGCCCACGGGGACCTCGTCCTCCGGGCGGCCGGGACCGGGGCGGCCACCGCCTGCCGGATCCGGACCGACATGAACGCCGCGGAGGTCTCGGTCTCGGCCACCGACCGGCCCCGCCTCTTCGCCGACCTCGCCGCCGCCCTCAACCTGGCCGGCGCCAACGTCATGGGCGCCCGGGTGCACACCTCCCGCCGGGGCGAGGCCCTCGACGTCTTCTTCGTGCAGGATGTCTCCGGGGCCGCCTTCGGCGCCGACAATCCCCGGGCCCTGGACCGGCTCATGTCCCTGCTGGAGTCCGCCGGCCGGGGCGAGCCCCTGAAGCGGGACGGCCGCCCGCCCGCCGAGCTCGGCCGGGCCGCGGCCTTCGCCATCACCCCCACCGTCGTGCTCGACAACGACGCCTCGGAGGCGGCCACCGTGATCGAGGCCAGCGGCCGCGACCGGCCGGGCCTCCTGTCCGCCCTGGCCGAGGTCATCGCCGACGCCGGCCTGTCCATCGTCTCGGCCCATATCGACGGCTATGGCGAGCGGGCGGTCGACGCCTTCTACGTTGTCGACGACCGGGGCCGGAAGCTCGAAGACCCCGGGCGGGCCGCCGGCCTGCGCGCCGACCTCCTCTCAGCGCTGGAGGCCGTCGACGCCCAGCCCAACCCCCGCAGCCGCGCCCACCTGCAGAAGGCCAGGGCCAGCATCGCCCGCTGATCCCCCCGCTTGACCTGCCGCCGCGGCGGAGCGCATTCAGGTTCTGTGAGCGCCGCATCCGTCCCGTCGCCCCCGCAGGGTGAGCCGCCGTCCGCCGGGCAGAAGGCCGACGGCGGACTGATCCGCGCCTCGATGGTCTTTTCCGGCCTGACCCTCCTCCGCCGCTTCCTCGGCCTGGCCCGGGACCTCGTCATCACCGCGCGGATGGGCGCCAGCCAGACCATAGCGGCGGACGCCTTCTTCACCGCCCAGGCCTTCTCCAACCTGTTTCGCCGGGTTTTCGCCGAGGGCGCCTTCGCCGCCGCCTTCGTGCCAGCCTACTCGCGCAAGCTCGCCGCAGACGGCTCGCCGGAGGCCGACAAGCTGGCCTCCGACGCCCTGGCGGTGATGGCGGTCGCCACCGTCTTCCTGACGATCCTCGCCCAGCTGGCCATGCCCTGGATCATGCTGGTCTATTCCCCGGGGTATATCGACGACCCGGCCAAGTTCCGCCTTGCGGTCATCCTGACCCAGGTCACCATGCCCTACCTGCCCTGCATGGTGATCGCCGCCCTGCTCGCTGGCGTCCTCACCGCCCGGGGTCGGTTCATCGTCTATGGGATCTATCCGGTCGTCCTGAACATCGGCGTCCTGGCCGCCGTCCTGCCCCAGACCGATCCTGTGGACGCCGCCTACGCCGCCTCCTGGGCGACCCTCGCCTCCGGGATCGCCCAGGCGGGCCTGTGCTGGTGGGGGGTCCGCCGCGCCGGGGCCAGGATCCGCCTGGTCCTGCCGCAGCTCACCCCCGAGGTCCGCCGGTTGATCCGGCTGACCATTCCGGGCGCAGTGGCCTCCAGCGCCGTCCAGGTGAATATCTTCATCTCCACCATGCTCGCCTCCCATGTCGCGGGCCTGCGGGTGTGGATGAGCGTCGCCGACCGGTTCTACCAGCTGCCCCTGTCCCTGGTCGGCACCGCCATAGGGTTGGCCCTCCTGCCCCAGCTCTCAAGGGCCTTCGCCAAGGAAGACGGCCCCGAGGGCCAGGCGGTCATGGACCAGGCCCTTGTCTTCGGCCTCGCCCTCTGCCTGCCCGCCGCCGCCGCCCTTGTCGCCATGCCGGTCTACCTGGTGGACGGTCTCTTCACCCGCGGCCAGTTCCTGGAGGCGGACGCCCGGGCCGCCGGCCTGATCCTGCTGCAGTACGGCTGGGGCCTGCCCGCCTTCGTCCTGGTCAAGATCCTCCAGCCCGCCTTCTTCGCCCGCCAGGACACCCGCACCCCCATGGTCTTCTCCCTGGTGTCCGTGGCCGTGAACATCGCCCTCGGCGTAGCCCTCTTCCACATCATCGGCTTCATCGGCCTCGCCGCCGCCACCAGCATCGCCACCTGGATCACGGTGGCGCAGATGGCCTTCACCCTCCATCGCCGGAAGGCCTACGCCCCCTCGGCCGCCGCCTGGAGCAGGATCGCCCGGATCGTCGCGGCCAGCCTCGCCATGGGCGTCCTCCTGGCCCTGGCTGCTCACTTCCGGTCGGTGCTGGAGGCGCCCCTTGCGGGCGTCTCCCTGATCGGTCTGGGGGCCAAGGAGCTGACCGTGCTCGCCGTCTGCCTGGGGGGCGCCGGCGCCTATGCCGGCCTGCTCCTTCTGTTCGGCGGCATGAGCCTGGCGGAGGTCCGCGCCGCCCTCCGGCGGCCTGCCGGCCAGGCCCCGACTCCTGAGGCGGACTTGTCCTGAGGCGGGTTCGGCGCTATTCGCCGGCCATGATCCGGAAGCCCGCTCAGACTTCGCGATGGCGCCGCGGCTGACGCCGCCGCCCTTTCGTCCGCCGCCCTTCCGGAGCCCCGCGCCTCCATGACCGATACGCCTCCCCCCGCCTACGCTGGCCCCGCCCGCGTCCTGTCCGGCGTCCAGCCCACCGGCGCCCTGCACCTGGGCAACTATCTCGGCGCCCTGGTGAAGTTCACCCGGCTGCAGCACGAGATGGAGACCTTCATCTTCGTCGCCGACCTGCACGCCATCACCCAGTGGCAGGATCCGAAGCGGCTGAAGGACCAGGTGCGGGAGATCGCCGCCGCCTACCTGGCCTCGGGCCTCGACCCCAAGGTCGCCACCATCTTCCCGCAGTCCGCCGTGCCGGCCCACGCCGAGCTGGCCTGGGTGTTCAACTGCGTGGCCCGCCTCGGCTGGCTCGACCGCATGACCCAGTTCAAGGACAAGGCGGGCAAGCACAAGGAGCGCGAGAGCGTCGGCCTCTACACCTATCCGGTGCTCCAGGCCGCCGACATCCTGCTCTACCGGGCCACCCACGTGCCGGTCGGCGAGGACCAGCGCCAGCACCTGGAGCTGACCCGCGACATCGCCGCCAAGTTCAACCACGACTTCGGCGTCCCCGGCTTCTTCCCCCTGCCCGAGGCGGTGGTGGAGGGGCCGGGCGCCCGGGTCATGTCCCTGCGCGACGGCGCGGCCAAGATGTCCAAGTCCGACCCCTCGGAGTACTCGCGCATCAACCTGACCGACGACGCCGACGCCATCGCCCAGAAGATCCGCAAGGCCCGGACCGATCCTGCGCCCCTGCCGGAGACCCCGGACGAACTGGCCGGCCGGCCCGAGGCCCTGAACCTGGTGGCCATCTACGCCGCCCTTGATGGCCGGACCTCGGCCGATGTGCTCGCCGAGTATGCGGGCCAGGGCTTCGGGGTGTTCAAGCCCCGGCTCGCGGACCTGGCGGTGGCGAAGCTGGGCCCGGTGGGCGAGGCCATGCGCCGGTTCCTGTCCGACCCCGCCGAGATCGACCGCATCCTGTCCGACGGCGCCGAACGGGCGCGCCAGGTCGGCGCTCCGGTCCTGGCCGAGGTCAAGGCCGCGGTCGGCTACTGGGCGGGCTGAGGGGCCTTGTCTCCGCCCCGGCGGCAGGTCACGCTTGCGCCATGACCCTTCAGGCGGCCTCTCCCCGCAAGTTCCTGGTGATCACCGACGGCAGCGTCGAGTTCGCCGCCGCCCTGCGCTTCGCCTGCCGGCGGGCGCGGTCGACCGATGGCACGGTGGCGATCCTCCGGGTCATCGCCCCCGTCGTCTTCGAGCACTGGTCTGGCGTCCGCGACGAGATCGAGCGCCAGGCTCGCGCCGAGGCCGCCGAGGAGGTTCAGGCTTTTGCGCCCCTTGTCCGGGCGGAGACCGGCCATGACCCGGAGATCCTGCTGATCCGCGCCGACGACACCCGGGAGGCCCTGCGCCGGGTGATCAGCGCGGACCGGGACATCAAGATCCTCGTCCTGGCCGCCGCCACCGGAGGCCGGGGCCCGGGTCCCCTGGTCAATTCCATCGCCCGGGAGGGGGTCCGCTGGGGCGGACGCAACCTTCCCGTCACCGTCGTCCCCGGCGACCTGTCCGACGCCGAGATCGATGATCTCGCCTGAGCCCGGCAAGGGAGACCGCCCATGACCGACCTCGTCCACAGGGACGCCCTGATGGCCGCCATCCGCTCCCGGCGGGCCGTGGTCGGGGTCATCGGCCTGGGCTATGTCGGCCTGCCCCTGGCCCTGGCCGCCGTGGAGGCCGGCTTCCCGGTCCTGGGCTTCGACATCAATCCCGCCCGGGTGGAGGCCATCAGCGCCGGCCGCCAGGTGATCAACTATCTTGATCCCACCGCCCTGCGCTCAGCCCTGGACTCCGGCCGGTTCTCGGCCACCACCGACTTCTCCCGCCTGTCCGAGGCTGACGCCGTCATCCTGTGCGTCCCGACGCCCGTGACCCGCAACCGCGACCCGGACCTGTCCTATGTCCGGGCCAGCGCCGCCTCCGCCGCCGCGGTTCTCCGGCCCGGCCAGCTGGTGGTCCTGGAGTCCACCACCTGGCCCGGCACCACCGCCGAGGTCGTCCGGCCCCTGCTGGAGGCCCGCGGCCTCAAGGTGGGGCGGGAGGTCTTCCTGGCCTTCTCTCCGGAGCGCGAGGACCCCGGCAACGCCCACTACGGCACCCGCACCATCCCCAAGGTGGTGGGCGCCGACGACCCGGCCTCCCGCGACCTCGCCGTCGCCCTCTACGAGGCCATGATCACCCGGGTGGTGCCGGTCTCCAGCGCCGCCGCCGCCGAGGCCGCCAAGCTGACCGAGAACATCTTCCGCTCGGTGAACATCGCCCTCGTGAACGAGCTGAAGC
>Ga0315906_10011422_pt1 | contig 10353 bp, 12 predicted proteins | sample LakEriMetagenome_4_FD_203526 | JGI IMG/M metagenome (GOLD analysis project Ga0315906, IMG submission 203526) | Freshwater fungal communities from buoy surface, Lake Erie, Ohio, United States - Buoy 2 MA122 | ecosystem: Environmental > Aquatic > Freshwater > Lake > Lake biofilm | place: USA...
GCTCAAGGACGCCAAAAGCGGTTGGCTGCAGAGCCGCAACGTCAGTCGCTCGCAGGATCGGGAACTCGTCGGACGGTTGTCCACGTACCTGTTCCTCGATCGCACGCTCGAATGGGACGCCGACTTCGAGAAGCGTCTCGGAGCGCTCTCGGTCGGCGACGTGAACGCGGCGGTCAAGCGCTGGATCAAGCCCGACAACCTCACCATCGTCGAAGCGGGCGACTTCGACAAGAAGCCCTGACGCAGAGCGCAACCGGGAGAGTCCATTGTGAAAGTCCGAGCTGCCATCGCGTATCAGGCCAAGGCGCCACTCGTGATCGATACCATCGATCTCGACGGGCCGAAGGAGGGCGAGGTGCTGGTGGAGGTGAAGGCCACCGGAATCTGTCACACGGACGAGTACACGCTATCGGGTGCCGATCCCGAGGGGCAGTTTCCCGTGATCCTCGGACATGAGGGCGCAGGTGTGGTGGTCGAGGTGGGCAGAGGCGTCACCTCGCTGAAGAAAGGCGATCACGTGATCCCGCTTTACACACCGGAATGCCGGCAGTGCAAGACTTGCCTCAGCCGCAAGTCGAATCTCTGCACCGCCATACGCGCGACGCAGGGCAAAGGCGTGATGCCAGACGGCAGCAGCCGCTTCTCCTGCAGCGGCACTCCGGTGCTGCATTACATGGGCTGCTCGACGTTTGCGAACTTCACCGTGCTGCCGGAAATTGCCCTCGCCAAGATCCGCCCCGATGCACCCTTCGACAAGGTCTGCTACATCGGCTGCGGCGTCACGACCGGCATCGGCGCGGTCATCAACACCGCCAAGGTCGAGCCAGGTGCGAATGTCGTGGTATTTGGACTTGGCGGTATCGGCCTGAACGTCTTGCAGGGCGCGCGCCTCGCAGGCGCCGACATGATCGTCGGCGTCGACATCAACCCTGCGCGCGAGGCGATCGCGCGCAAGTTCGGCATGACGCACTTCGTGAATCCAACCGACCTCAAGCAGGACGTCGTCGCGCATATCGTCGAACTCACCAAGGGCGGCGCCGACTACTCGTTCGAGTGCGTGGGCAACACGACGCTGATGCGCCAGGCGCTCGAGTGTTGTCACCGCGGCTGGGGCGTTTCGGTGATCATCGGCGTGGCGGGCGCAGGTCAGGAAATCGCCACACGACCATTCCAGCTGGTCACGGGCCGTACCTGGAAGGGCACGGCGTTCGGCGGCGCTCGCGGCCGCACGGACGTGCCGCGCATCGTTGACTGGTACATGGACGGCAAGATCAACATCGACGATCTCATCACCCATGTCATGCCGCACGATCGCATCAACGAAGGCTTCGATCTGATGCGACGCGGTGAGTCGATCCGTACCGTGCTGACCTACTGACGCGTTGCGCGGGCGATGACCGGCTCATTGACTACGAGATCCGAGCACGCCTGCTTTGGCGGGATTCAGGGCTTCTACCAGCATGACTCGGCCTGCTGCGCGGGGCCGATGCGTTTCGCGGTCTACGTCCCGCCGGCCGCTCGTGAACGACGACTGCCCGCGGTGTACTGTCTTGCCGGACTCACCTGCACCGAGGAAACCTTCACCATCAAGGCCGGCGCCCAAAGAATCGCTGCAGAGCTTGGCTTGATTCTCGTCATGCCCGACACCAGCCCGCGCGAACCGCAATTGCCGGGCGATCGCGAGCACTGGGACTTCGGCCAAGGTGCAGGGTTCTACGTCGATGCCACCCAGCAGCCCTGGCGGCAGCATTACCGCATGTTCTCGTGGATCAGCGAGGAGCTGCCTGCGCTGATCGACGCCCACTTCCCCACCGACCCGACCCGACGCGGTATTTGTGGTCACTCGATGGGCGGACACGGCGCTCTCGTTCTCGCGCTGCGACGCCCCGACGTGTTTCACAGTTGTTCGGCCTTCGCGCCCATCGCAGCGCCCTCGCGCTGCGCCTGGGGACACAAGGCCTTCGGTCACTACCTCGGCGACGATCGCTCGGTTTGGCAGTCCTACGATGCGAGTGCGCTGATGCGCGTGACGCCCTTCCCCCGCGAGATCCTCGTCGACCAGGGACTCGCCGACAATTTTCTGAGCCAGCAGTTGCTACCGGAGTGCCTCGAGGCCGCCGCGGCCGAATCGGGTCAGGCTCTGAGACTGCGTCGCCATGCCGGATACGATCACGGCTATTACTTCATCCAGTCCTTCGTGGCGGACCACCTGCGCCATCACGCGCTCCACCTTGGCTAGGCTCGCGTCGCGCTGCGCAGCGCAGCGCCGAGAGAGAGACTTGCGGCCCGCGACGAAACTCGCGAGGATTCCTCTCCACCGACCCACTAGGAGTCTCGACATGAACACCCGTAACTCGTTGATCATCGCTGCCGTGGGCAGCCTGATCGGCCTCGGCGTCGCCCAGGCGATGGGTCCGAAGGAAGGCATGGAAAAGTGCCACGGCATCGTCAAAGCCGGCAAGAATGACTGTGGCGCCAACGGCCACGGCTGCGCGGGACAAGCCAAGACCGATGGCGACAAGAACGAGTGGATCACCCTGCCGAAGGGTACCTGCGAGCGTATCGTCGGCGGCAGTCTGACGCCGGGCGGCTGATGCCGCGAGGCTGGCAGGCCGGCCCGGCACCACGGCGAGCCGGGGTCGGCCTGCGCGGCGTCCACCACGGTGAGTGGGACGCGAGACCCGCCTGCGGCTGGCTCGAGGCCCACGCCGAGAACTATTTCGCGGACGGCGGACCGTTGCCCGCACTGCTCGAGTCGCTGCATCGCGATTACCCGTTGTCTCTGCATGGGGTGGGGCTCGGTCTCGGCAGTTTCGACCCTCCCGACGCAGAGCACCTCTCGCGGCTTGCAGCACTCGTGCGCCGGCATCAACCCGAAGTCGTATCCGAGCACTTGTGCTGGGGTCATCGGGACGGCGTACATTTCAATGATTTGCTGCCATTGCCCTTCACCGAAGAGACGCTGGCGCTGCTGACCGCGCGTGTGGACCTGCTGCAATCGACGCTTCGTCGCACCGTGTTGATCGAGCATCTGGCGAGTTACCTCACCTTCGCCGAGTCGACGCTGGCCGAAGCGCAGTTTCTGAGCGAACTCGCTCAGCGCACCGGCTGCGGATTACTGCTGGATCTCAACAACCTGCACGTCAATGCGGTGAACCACGGGATCGACCCGGACGCCTTCCTGCGCGCATTACCGGCCGCAGCGATCGGCGAAATCCATCTTGCGGGATACACACCCGTGCAACTCGATGGCGAAACACTACTGATCGACACGCATGGCAGTGCGGTGGACGAGGCAGTATGGGCGCTCTATCGGAACGTGCTGCGCCTGATGGGCCCACGACCGACCTTGATCGAGTGGGACACCGACATTCCCTCGCTCGATGTTTTGCTAGCCGAGGCCGCGAGAGCGGACGCTGAAGTGACCGAGTTCGGAGAGCGCCTCCAGCCAGTCATGGCTCCATCGCAGTCAGGCCCATGACGCGCAGCCTCGCCGACATCCAACGCGATTTCGCTGCGATGCTGCGCGCGGAACGCCCACCGGGCGGACGCGCCGGCATCTACCACAACAATCGGCGTGCCAATTTCTGCAAGGCGCTCGCGCTCACCTATCCGGTCACGGCGCGGATTGTCGGCGAGGAGTTCTTTACCCGTCAGGCTCTCGACTACCTCGCGTTACATCCCTCTCGACACGGCGATCTGCATGAGGCGGGACACCGGTTTCCGCAGTTTCTCGCCTGCGGATTCGCCGCGCGGGACTCTGAGTTCGCCTACCTCGCCGATCTCGCGAGGCTCGAGTGGGCTTGGGCCGAGGCGCTGGTGTGTGCGGATGCATCTACCGTCGGCAGCGAATCGCTGACTACCTTCGACCCGTCGACGTGGCCCCTGCTGCGTTTCGACCTGCATCCGTCCGTGGCGCTGATCCGTTCGGACTGGCCAATCCACACGATCTTCGAAGAGCATCGACGCGAACAACCGGCGCTCGTCAGCCTGAGCGCAGGCGGCGAGTACGTCGCAGTGCTGCGCCGCGCACAGATCGTCGAAGCGCATCGCCTCAGCGCGGGCGAATATCGTTGGTGGACCGCGCTGCAGTCTGGACAAACGCTCGGCGAGGCCGTGGAAGAGCTTGTCAACGAACCCGCACCTGCGACCGAGACCGGGTCCAATGCCGCTGAATTCGTGCTACGCGATGCCCTGGCACGCTTGTTTGCTCTCGGCACAGTCACAGCGGTGGCCGTCCCCTAGCACCGAGCGCTCAAGCGGACCGTGCTTGGCACTCCTCGGAAAAGACAGTATGTTGCGCGGCCTGAGGTTAAGCACAGATCGGGCTATTCGCATGTCAATGACCGCTATCGACTTGAACGCCGCGCGCGAGCAGATGATCCACCAGCAGTTGCGGGCGTGGGACGTGCTCGATCAGACAGTCCTCGACACCGTGAGCCGAGTGCCGAGAGAGACATTCGTCCCTCAGGGTTACGCGGAGTTGGCGTTCGCGGACATCGAGCTACCGCTCGGGCAGGGCGATCGCATGCTGGCGCCCAAGGTTGTCGGACGAATTTTGCAGGCCGTGGCCCCGAAGCCGACTGAGCGCGTCCTCGAAGTCGGCACCGGCTCCGGCTTCCTCACCGCTTGTCTTGCCGCATCCGCCTGCAGCGTCCGATCCCTGGAACGCCGCGAAGATCTCGCTGCCGCCGCTCGGCGCCATCTCGAGGCCGCTGCGGTTCGCAATGCGACCGTGGAGACCCTGGATGCTTACGCCGAGGGGGCGCTCGGCTCGATCGCTTGGGATGTCATCGTGCTGACCGGATCGCTACCGATCCCCGATTCGCAGTTCGAGCAACGGCTCGCCGTAGGCGGACGCCTGTTCGCAGTGATCGGCACCGGCCCGGTGATGGAGGCGACGCTGATCGAGCGACTCGGTTCGCAGCAGTGGCGCCGAACCAGTCTGTTCGAAACCTCGGTCAAGGCATTGGTCGGTGCTCGCGCGCCGGAACGCTTCGCGTTCTAATCGGTCCGACGCACGGCAATTCATGATTTTCGACTGACAGGAGCTGCCATGGTCGAAGAAATCAGCGTCGAGGAATTGAAGGCCCAGGTCGATGCCGGGACGGCGCCGCTCGTCATCGACGTACGCGAGGGCTGGGAGCTCGACATCAGCCGGCTCGACTTTGCCCGTCACCTGCCGATGGGCGAGGTCGGCGTTCGGATGGCCGAACTCGACCCACAGACGCCGCTCGTCGTCATGTGCCGCTCGGGCGGGCGCAGCATGCAGGTGTGCTGGTTTCTCGAAAAGCGTGGATTTCGGTCAGTGAGCAACTTGGCCGGTGGAATTCTCGCCTGGGGTGAACGCATCGACCCGTCCCTGCGTCCATACTGACGCCTGTTGAGCCAACTGGCTGCCAACTGTTATAGTGATATATAACACCGTTTGAGGATTCGATATGAAGCGCGTACTCGTGCTGTCGCTGGGTTTGCTGATTTCCGCCTCTGCCTCCCAGGCCGAAGACCTGAAGGCCGTATACGAGCGCGCGCTGGCCAACGATCCGCAAATCCGCGAGGCCGACGCCCTGCGCCTCGCCGCACGCGAGGCCCGACCGCAGGCCTGGGCTGCCGTGTTGCCGCAGATCTCGGGCTCAGCCAGCAAGTCCAAGGCGGATACGACGACCCTCGGACAGTTTCCGCAGGAAATTGAACAGCCCACCGGCTCCGGCAACCGCGTGGTGTTCAACTTCATCTCCTCGAGCACCTCGGAGCCGGAGACTGAACGCTGGAGTCTCGATCTGCGCCAGAGCCTGATCTCCTGGGACAACTGGGTGGCGATCAAGCGGGCGAGCCGTCAGGTCGCGCAGGCGGAAGCGGATTTCCGCGCTGCCGAACAGCAATTGATCCTGCGTGTCAGTGAGGCCTACTTCAACGTCCTGGCAGCGCAGGACAACGTCGATGCGCAGTCCTCGGCCTTCGAAGCCATTTCACGTCAACTCGAGCAGGCGGAGAAGCGCTTCGAAGTGGGCTTGATCGCCATCACAGACGTGCAGGAAGCCAAGGCCGCGCGCGACAGTGCTGCGGCCGCCGTGATCGCTGCCAAGCGCCAGCTCGCCTCGACGGAGGAGTTGCTGCGCGAAATCACCGCCGAGAAATACACCGTGCTGTCCAAGCCCGGCAACACGATGCCGCTCAAGTCGCCGGAACCGGCCGACGAAGCGCAGTGGGTCGAGCGCTCGATGGAACAGAACCTCGCCCTCGTCTCGAGCCGCCTCGCGGCCGATATCGCCCGCGACAACGTGCGTGCGGCTTTCGGCGGTCACCTGCCTGAGCTCGACCTCGTGGCCAGCAAGAGCAACACCGATCAGACGAGCCCGATCAAGTTCTCGAGCGGCAACGTGGGTACCCGCACCAACGACAGCGACGATACGACCTACTCGCTGCAACTGTCTGTGCCGATCTTCAGCGGCGGCGGCACTCAATCGCGCGTCCGGCAGACCGAATACCAGTGGCAGGCTGCGCGCGAGCGCCTCTCGCGTGTGTCGCGTCAGACCGAACGCCAGGCGCGTGACGCCTATCTCGGCGTCATCAGCGAGATCTCACGCGTCAATGCGCTGCGTCAGGCACTCGAGTCGAGCCAGACGGCGCTGAAGGCGACCGAAGCCGGCTACGAAGTGGGGACGCGCACGGCAGTCGATGTGCTCGAAGCGCGTCGCAGTCTCGCTGCTGCGCAAACCAACTACTCGCGCAGCCGCTACGACTACATGATCAACGTCATGCGTCTGCGGCTCGCCTCCGGCACGCTCGATCGCGCCACGCTCGAAGAAATCAATGGCTGGCTGACCGAGGCTCCCGCGGCCCGATAAGCGGCTCGATCAGCTGCAGCAGGCGGCGCGTGGTGCCGCCGTTGCGGGCCACGAACTGCTGACCGATCGAACCGCGGTGGGCACGCTCCAGCGTGTCGGCTACGAGCGTCTCCAACTCCGACACCAAATCCCCGACGTTGCGCACGATGTGCACCGCACCCGCGTCGACGAGTGCGAGCGAAATATCGGAGGCGTTGTAGAAATGCGGACCGGTCAACGAGGGCACGGATAACGCCGCAGGCTCGATGAGATTGTGTCCGCCCACATCGGGCACCAGACTGCCGCCGACGAAGGCCACGTCCGCAGCCGCGTAGAACCCGAGCAACTCGCCGAGCCGATCGAGCAGCAGCACATCGACGTAGGTCGGCACCGAAGCCCCCAGAAAGCCGATCGACTCGCTGCGACGGATGAACATCACGCCATCGCGCGCAAGACGCGCGGCGACCGGTTCGAAGCGCGGAGGATGGCGTGGGGCCAGCACCAGCATCACGTCGTGCCCCTGCGCCTTGAGTTGGCGTTGCGCCTCGAGCAACACCGTCTCTTCCTCTTCGTATGTGCTGCCAGCAACCAGCACGAAGCGCGAACCGAGACCGTATTGCGAACGCAGGCGCGCGCCGAGTTCGGCGATGTTCGCCGGCAATTCCAGATCGAACTTGATGTTGCCGATGACGTGCACGCGCTCGGCCGGTGCGCCCGCCTCCTTAAAGCGCTCCGCATCACCGCCGGTCTGTGCCGCGATCGTCAATCCATTGGCCAGCGTACTCGGGAATAGACGGAAGAGCAGACGGTAGCGCCCGATCGCCTTTCGCGTGATGGCGGCACTTGCGAGCACGAGCGGAATGCCGCGGTCACCGCACACGCGAAGGAGATTCGGCCAGATTTCCTTCTCGATGACGATGCCAATCTTCGGCCGTGCCCGGCGCAAGAACAATCGGACGCACCAGAGCAGATCGAAAGGCAGGAAACTCACGGCAACGGTTTCGCCGAACAGCGCCCTTGCACGCTCGGCCCCGGTGGGTGTCCCACAGGTCAGCAGTAATGGCGTGTGCGGGTAATGGTTACGGAATTCCTTGACGATGGCGGCCGCAGCCTGCACCTCACCCACAGACACGGCATGCAGCCAAATCGAGCCTTCGGATTGCGATGGGACGAAGCCGAACCGCTGGGGAATGTCCTGCCACCAGCGATGATCCTTGAACCCACGCCACAACAGGTTACCCAGCGCGAACGGCAGCGCCAGCAGCAGCAGAACTTGATAGAGCACCTGCAGCATCAGTCGATCATCGCACCGCCGGCCGCGCGATGCCAAAAAAATAGCCATCGAGCAGTGCCGACCAGCCCGCTTCGTCCATCGGTACGGGCGGTGACGCATCGGCCACCTTGCAGAGGGAGCGGCGAAGACGCGCCAGAGTGGCGTCCTTCCACCAGCCCGGCGGACGCTGGCGCCCGCGGTCAAAGTCGATCAAACGGATGGTTCCCGAGGCATCGAAGAGGATGTTGTGGGCGTTGAGATCAGCATGAAAAATGCCCTCAGCATGGAACGCCGCGATGACGCCGCCCACTGCGCGCCACGCGTCCGTCGTCAGCCCGCCCTCGCGCAGCCGCGTGGCGAGCGTTCGCGCGCCAGGTACGCGCAGCGTAATCAAATCACCGCGGTAGCCGTTCGCCGCACGAACGAAACGCGCCGCTACGGGCGCTGCCACCGGCAGCCCGACGCGCGCGCACTGCTGCAACAAAGAAAATTCCCGAAATGGGCGCGAACGCTGCGGGTCGCGGCCAAGATAAAAATCTGGATTGAACCGGCCGATGAGACCGCCGCGACGGTAATGCCGCAAGGCGTACTCGCGCCCCTCGGCCGCAAAGAACCAGGTGTTACCGCGTCCAGGGGCCGCACCCGCGAGGCCGCCGCGCTGCTGCCAATAGACCGGATCAAACCACTCGGCTGTGAAATTGCCGCACAGGGAGGGGTCATATAGCATCACCGAGTCGCCGGACTCGAGTCGGGTGATCATCGTCGACTCTGTACCGGATTCCGCCATGCTGCCGCTGTCCACGCCACCTGATTCCGTGTGCCTGTTGCGACTGTCCGCCATCGGCGATACCTGCCACGTAGTGCCGCTGCTGCGCGCTCTGCAGCGCGCGTGGCCCCAAACCCGCTTCAGCTGGGTCATCGGCAAGGCGGAGGCCCGCCTGATGACTCTGCTGCCCGAGGTCGAGTTTATCACCGTCGACAAGCGCACCGGCCTCCGCGGACTGCGCGAACTGCGTCGGACACTCGGCGACCGTCGATTCGACCTGCTGCTGCACCTGCAACTGTCCATTCGGGCGAGTGCGGTTGCCGCCGTGATCCGTGCGCGGTGCAAGCTCGGCTTCGATCGAGCGCGAGCGCGCGAATTGCAGTGGCTGTTCACCAACGCACGCATCGAACCCAAGACTCGCGAGCATGTCCTCGACAGCTTCATGGGCTTCGCCGCCGCCTGTGGTGTACAGGACCGTCGCCTCGTGTGGGATCTCCCCCTGCCCGAGCCCGCCCGGGAGCGCGCCCGTGGCCTGATCCCGGAGGATCGAGGTCGCGCCGCACGTACGCTCGTGATCAGTGCCTGCTCGAGCCATGCACTGCGAAACTGGCGGGCAGAACGCTATGCCGCCGTCGCACGTCATGCCATCGAGCGGCACGGCATGCGGGTCATCCTCGCAGGAGGACCGGCCCGCATCGAACGCGAGATGGCCGAGGCCGTCCGTCGCGACTGCCCATCAGCCATCGATCAGGTGGGACAAGACACGCTGCCAGAATTGCTGGCCCTGCTCCAGAGAGCCACCGTGCTGCTCGCTCCGGACACGGGACCTGCACACATGGCCACGATGGTCGGAACGCCGGTGATCGGCCTCTACGCAGCGACTAATCCCGCACGCAGCGGCCCTTATCTCTCAAGGCAGTGGTGCATCGACGCCTTTCCGCGCGCCGCGGCCGCCTTCCTGAACTCCACGCCCGAACGCTTGCCTTGGGCGACGAAGATCGAGCGTCCGGGCGTGATGGACCTGATCAGCGTGGGCGAGGTCTGCACGCGTCTCGACGAATTGTTAGCATTACCGCCATGAAAGACATTCTCGTCCCCATCTCCCCGGGTGAATTGCTCGACAAGATCACCATCCTGCGCATCAAGTCGGCACGCATGACCGATGCCGGTAAGGTGCGTAACGTCCGACTCGAACTCGACGTGCTCGAGAAAACCTGGCGTGACAGCGGCGCGGCCATACCCGAAGTCGCTGCCGACGAGGCGGCGCTGCAGCGGGTCAACGAGGCGCTGTGGGACATCGAGGACAAGATCCGCGACAAGGAGCTGGCGCAGCAATTCGATGCAGAGTTCATCGAGCTCGCCCGCGCGGTGTATGTCACCAATGACGAGCGAGCAGCCGTCAAGAAGCGCATCAACGTGGCGCTTGGCTCGCGAATCGTCGAAGAGAAATCGTACAAGCCCTACAAGCCCGCCTGATCGGCCGCTCG
>Ga0315906_10011423_pt1 | contig 10353 bp, 9 predicted proteins | sample LakEriMetagenome_4_FD_203526 | JGI IMG/M metagenome (GOLD analysis project Ga0315906, IMG submission 203526) | Freshwater fungal communities from buoy surface, Lake Erie, Ohio, United States - Buoy 2 MA122 | ecosystem: Environmental > Aquatic > Freshwater > Lake > Lake biofilm | place: USA: Lake...
GTCGATCCTCCTCGGGCGTCTCGAGGGCCGTCTGCTGCCGGCGCGCAGCATGCTGGTCTTCTGCATCGTCTGGCAGGTGCTGACGATCGCGCTCGGCATGACGCAGAGCCTCGGGATCGGGCTCGTGGTCCTCGCGATGACCGGGCTGGCCCAGGGCCTATGCATGGTCCCGATGACGGTGATCCAGCTGCGCAACGCGCCCGCTCACCTGCGCGGCCGAATCGCCGGCCTGCGGACCCTCGCCGTCTATGGCCTGCCGCTCGGTCTCTGGCTTTCCGGACCGCTGATCGAGCGCACGGGCTTCACCGTCGCGACGCTGGTCTATGGCGGTGTCGGCCTGGTGGCCACGCTGGCGATGCTGCTTCTCTGGCGGGCGCATCTCTGGCCGGCCGACGCGGCATCCAATCGCTGAGTGCCGGCGCGGCGCGCTTGATCCGGCTGCGGGCGATGCGCATCATCGCGACGTTGTCGGGCGCAGCCGCCGCGGCGCGACGCCCCATCATGCAGGAGCGGCTCAACGTGCTCGAATTCCTCGTCGCGGCCGCGCCGCGCGGCCGGCTCTGAGCGCAGGCGCAGGGACGTCGATGTCGACCTGGCGCGAGACGCTCGCCCTTCACCTCAGGCCGCGACTGCTGGCCGTTCTGTTCATGGGCTTCGGCTCGGGACTGCCGCTGCCGCTGACGTTCGGCACGCTCACCTTCTGGCTCGCGGAATCGGGTGTCAGCCGCACGACGATAGGCTTGCTCGCGCTGGTCGGAACGGCCTATTCGCTCAAGTTCCTCTGGGCGCCGCTGGTCGATCGACTGCCGCTTGGCTTGCTGACCCGCCGTCTCGGGCGACGCCGCGGCTGGGCGCTCGCCGTGCAGGCGCCGCTGGCTCTTGCGATCCTCGTGCTCGGCTTCACCGATCCGCGTGTCGATCCCGGCGCGACCGCCCTCGTCGCGCTCGTGATCGCGGTGCTCTCGGCGACCCAGGACATCGTCGTCGATGCCTACCGCATCGAAATGCTGCGCCCAGACGAGCAGGGCGCGGGCGCCGCCGCGACCCAATGGGGATATCGCTTCGGCATGATCGTCTCGTCCGCGGGCGCGCTCTACGCGGCCGAGTTCGGGGGCTGGCGGTTCGCCTTCGCGACGATGGCGGCCTTCATGCTGGTCGGCATGGTGGCGGTCCTGCTCACGCCGGAGCCCGCCGCGGAAGCGCCCGCTCCGCGATCGCGCGCCGACAGCATCGGCGCGCGGCTCGCCGCCTGGATCGCCGCGGCGGCGGTCGGGCCGTTTCGCGAGTTCATGGGGCGCAAGGGCTGGGCGGCGATCCTGGTCTTCGTCGTCCTCTACAAGTTCGGCGACGCCCTGGCCGGCGTCATGGCCAATCCCTTCTATGTCGCGATGGGGTTTTCGCGGCTCGAGGTGGCGAACATATCCAAGGTCTTCGGGGTCGCCGCGACGCTCGCCGGGGTCGCCGCGGGGGGAATGCTCGTCCATCGCCATGGCCTTGCCCGCGCCCTCATCCTGTGCGGCGTCCTGCAGGCCGTCTCCAACCTGATGTATGTCGTGCAGGCGCTGGCCGGGCATGACGTGGCGCTGCTGACCGCGACCATCGGGATCGAGAATTTCGCCGGCGGCATGGGATCGGCCGCCTTCGTCGCGTATCTCTCCGGCCTGTGCAACGTCGCCTATACGGCGACGCAGTATGCGCTGTTGTCGTCGCTGGCGACCGTCGGCCGCACGACGCTTTCGGCGGGTGGCGGCTGGTTGTCGCTGCAACTCGACTGGCCGCTCTTCTTCCTCGTCACCACCCTCGCGGCCTTGCCGGGTATCGCGATGGCGGTCTGGGTGATGCGCCGCTTTCCGCCGACATCGCAGGGGGCGCGATGACGATGCGCAGGACCGGACCCGAGGGGCTGGGCTGGATCGGCGAGGGGCTGGACAGGCCGGAATGCGTGCTGTGCACCGCCGCCGGCGATACCTACGTGTCCCATCGCACCGGGCTCACCCGCATCGACGCGGCCGGCCGGACAAGCCACCGTGTCTTTGGACCGTCGCCGGACTGGATGGTCAACGGGATCGCGATCGACCGGGATGGCAGCTTCCTGGTGGCGAATCTCGGGCGGGTCGGTGGCGTCTGGCGCTGGTCGTCGCGCGGCGGACTCGTGCCCTTCGTGACGGAGATCGAGGGCACGCCGCTTCCCGGAGCCGCCAATTTCGTCGGCCTGGACGGCCAGGGCCGCGCCTGGATCTCCATCAGCACGCGCATGCAACCGCGCGACCGCGCCTTCAATCGCGGGCGCGAGGACGGATTCGTGATCCGTGTCGACGGCACCGGTGCACACATCGCCGCCGAGGGCTTCGGCTTCACCAACGAGGCGCATGTCGATCCGTCGGGCCGCTTCCTCTACGTCAACGAGACCTATGCCCGCCGTCTCGTGCGCTTCGCGATCGGCGCGGATGGCACGCTGGGGCGGCGGGAGACGGTGACGGAATTCTGCGACGGCGCTTTTCCCGACGGCTTCGCCTTCGACACCCAGGGGCATGTCTGGGTCGCCTGCGTGGTCGCCAACCGCCTGATCCGCGTGGCACCGTCCGGTGCCCAGGAGATCGTCCTGGACGACAGCGACCCCCAACTGGACCGCGCCGCGGACGCGGCCTGGGCCACGGAGCGTTTCGACCGCGCGCTCCTCAACCTTGGCGAGGCGCGTCGCCTTGGCAATCTGGCCTCGGTCGCGTTCGGCGGCCCAGATCTGAGCCTGATCCATCTGGGCTCGCTCGCGGCCACGCGCATCGCGACGCTGCGCAGTCCGGTCGCAGGTGTCGCGCCGCATCACTGGGACATTCGCCCGGATTTCTGATCGCGGGCGGGGCGTTTCGGGACCCTCGTCCATGCGAGCTTTCGCCTGATCATTGGACCACCGGGCCGCTATCGCAGCCTGCACCATGTGCCCTGGATGCTTGATCCGAAGATCGGCGGCGGCGGTGCGCTGCGCAATCTCGGCCAGCACGGCGCCGACGCAACCCTGGTGCTCGCGGCGGGCGGCGCGCCCGTGATCGCCGCGGCGCGCCGCGTGGCGCATGGATATGGCGAGGCGGTCGAGGAATACGGCGCGGCCCTGATCTCGCTGCCCTGCAGCGCCGCGGTGCAGGTCGAGGCCGGCTATAGCTAGGCTCCGCCGTCGGGCGGCGATTTCGAATGGCGGATCGCCGCCACCGGCGCCTATCTCCAGCAGACCAAGGGGCGCCTCGTCGTGCGCGGCGCCGACGGCGCGGTCGAGAGCCTGGACACGGTCCAGCCCAGCTACGCCCCGATGGTGGCGCGGGTGCTCGCCGATTTCCGCGCGGACGCGCCGCCCTTCGCGACCCTCGACGACTGCGCCGCCGCGGCCAGCCTGATCGACGCGATCTACGCCGCCTCCTGAGCCGCATCGCGCGGCAGGACGAGCGTCACCGCCCAGGCGAGCACGAGAGCGATCGCGGCTGCCCACAGGCACGCCTGCAGCCCGCCCCAGCCATGGAACGCCCCCGAGGCGAGCGTGCCGAGGAAGCGGCCGGCCGCATTGGCCGCGTAATAGAAGCCGACATCCTCGGCCGCCTTGCGCGAGCCGGCATAGGCGAGGATGAGATAGGAGTGGAGCGACGAGTTCACCGCGAACACGGCGCCGAACCCGAACAGCCCGGCCAGGACCAGCGGGGCGGCGACCGCCGGATCGCCGGGCAGCGCCAGGGCGAGAACCGCGGGCAGCACGGCAAGCGCGAGACCCCAGAGCCGGGCGGCACCGACGGCGCTTGCCACGCCTCCTCCGCCGCGTCCTGCGAGGGCGGGCGCGGCGGCCTGGACGGCACCGTAGAAGATCGTCCATAGCGCGAGCGTCGCGCCGATCGCCGCGAATCCCCACCCGGCGGCCTGGAGGAAGAGCGGCAAGGCGATCACGAACCATGCATCGCGTGCGCCGAAGAGACAGATCCGTGCCGCGGCAAGAAGATTGACGCCGCGGCTCCGGGCGAGAAGTTCGCGCGCCGTGCGCGACGCCGGCGCGCGGCCCAGGAGAGGCGGCAGGGCACCCGCGGCCGCGACCGCGACGATGGCGAGCCCGCCCGCCATGATCCACAGCGCGCCACGGAAGCCGGCGGCGCCGAGCAGGGCACCGCCAAGGAAGAACCCGGCGCCCTTCATCGCATTCTTGCTGCCCGTGAACCACGCCACCCAGGCGAAGAGTCGGCCAGGCGTGTCGCCCGCGGTCAGCTTGATCGCCGATTTGCTCGCGGTCTTCGTCAGGTCCTTCGCGATGCCGCAGAGCCCTTGCGCGCCCGCGACCCAGGCCACGGACATGGCGACGCTCCATCCGGGATCGACGGCCGACAGTGCCAGCAGGCCGACGACCTGGAGCGCGAGACCGACGACCAGCATGCGCGCGATGCCGGCGCGCAGCGCGAGCCAGCCGCCGAGGAGATTGGCCACGACGCCGGCGGCCTCGTAGAGCAGGAACAGCGCCGCGAGCGTCAGCGGTGCGAAGCCGAGCGTGAAGAAATGCAGCAGGACCAGCATGCGCAGCGCGCCATCGGTGAGCGTGAAGCCCCAATAGGCGGCCGTCACGATCGCGTAGTGGCGCGCGGCGCTGCCAGCCATGACGCTCACCGCCCCGGCTCGCGCGCCGCGATCAGTCGCGCGAGGTCGACCATGCGGCAGGCATAGCCCATCTCGTTGTCGTACCACGCGTAGACCTTCGCCATGGTCCCCGCGGTCACCAGCGTGGACGGGGCATCGACGATCGAACTGCGCGTGTCCTGGGCGAAATCCGCCGACACCAGGGGGCGGTCCTCGACGCCGAGGATACCGGCGAGCTGGCCCCGCGCGGCGGCGCGCAGCGCGTCGTTGATCTCGCGCGCGTCCGTCGCGCGGCGCATCTCGAAGACGCAGTCCGTGAGGCTGGCGTTGAGGACGGGCGCGCGCACCGCATGGCCGTTCAGACGCCCGGCGAGTTCCGGGATGATCAGGCCGATCGCCGTGGCGCTGCCCGTCGTGGTCGGCTGGAGCGAGAGCATCGCGCTGCGCGCCCGGCGCAGGTCGCGATGGGGGGCGTCGACGATGCCGTTGGTGTTGGTCGGTGCGTGGATGGTGGTGATCTGGCCGTGGCTGATCCCGATCGCGGCGTGGAGCACGGCGACGACGGGCGCGAGGCAGTTGGTGGTGCAGGAGGCGGCCGTGACCACGCGATGCACGGCCGGGTCGTAGCGGTCGTGGTTGATGCCGACCACGACGTTGAGCGCCGCGGGATCCTTGACCGGTGCCGCGACGATCACCCGCCGCGCGCCCCGCTCGAAATGTCCCTGCAGGGCGGCGGGGGTAAGGAACTTGCCGGTGCAATCCAGTACCAACTCGACGCCGGAGCCGGACCAGTCGATCGCGCCTGGATCGGTCTGCGCCGTGAACCGGATCGCGCGCGCGCCGATCACGACCGCCTCATCGCCAGCCGCCGTGATCGTCGGTCCGCGCCAGCGTCCCTGGACGCTGTCGAATTCGAGGAGATGCGCGCAGGTCGCGGCCCCGCCTCGCGCCTCGTTGACATGGACGATGTCGAGCCGGCCATCGCGGCCCGGGTCGTCCGCCGGTCGATGCGCACCGCCCAGCGCCGCGCGGAGGACGAGCCGGCCGATCCGGCCCATGCCGTTGATGCCGATCCTCATCGTGATCTCCCTTTTGTGCACGCCGTCACGCGAGCGCATATCAGAGCGGTATGACGGATTCGTGACGGCGCCCCGACCGCGCGCCCGTATCGCCTCTTTACAACTCTTATCGTCGCTGCCGCGCGGGTTCCGCTAGCCTGCGGGTGCTGAACATATCGAGCCTGGAGGTTCGCGATGAACGCGCCGTTCGACCGCAAGCGCCTGGGAATCCTGCTCCTCGCCGTCCTGTTGCCTGTCCTGGCGACCCTCGCCGCATCGGGCAGTGCGTCCCCGCCTGCGCTGCAGGCCCCCGGAGGCCCGGTGGTCCTCGAGATCTCCGGTCGGATCGGCGTCACCAATGGCGACGCGCGCGCGCGCTTCGACATGACGATGCTCGAGGGGCTGGGCGTGACCACCACGAAGACCACGACCGCCTGGACCAGCGGACAGCAGGTCTTCGACGGGGTGCGCATGCAGACCTTGCTCGAGCGGGTCGGCGCGTTCGGCGATCGCGTCGAGGTCGTCGCCCTCAACGACTACAAGGTGGAGATCCCGGCTTCCGACTTCGCGCGCTGGCCGGTCATCCTCGCCTACCGGATGAATGGAGAGGCGTTGCGGGTTCGCGACAAGGGGCCGCTCTGGATCGTCTATCCGCAGGACGATTTCCGCGCGCTCAGGACCAAGGAGGTCCAAGGCAAATGGGTCTGGCAGGTCAAGGAGATCCGGGTCAAGTAGACGGCTGAGCCGGGACGCGGGCCCCGTCATGGACAAGGCGCTCGCCACCATCGCGACCGATCGGCTGCGCCGCGCGCCGCTGGTTCAGATCGCGGTGCTGCTATCGGTGCTGGGGATCGCCGGCTCGCTGTACTACGTGCATGCGCTGTTTTCCGGCTACTACGTCACCAAGGAGAACCTGCTCTGGGTCTCGACCCAGGCCGAGGTCGAACTGGCGCGCTACTCGAACGCCCTTCTGCGTGCCGTCGCGACTGGCGGCACCGCACCTGACGCCCTGGCGGACGCCGCGTTCCGGTTCGACATCTTCGTCAGCCGGCTTGAACTCTTTCGCTCCGGTGTCGTCAACGAGGCGCTCTCGGCGACCGGCGACGGGCGCGCGCTGCTGGCGCGCATCGACACGATCGAACCCGCGATCGATCCGCGGAACATGCCCGATTGGGGGCTGGACAGCGTGCGGCTTCTCGCGGAACGGATTTCCGCCGCGGCGCTCGTCCTGCGCGACGTCTCGCTGATCTTCCTGCGGCGCGAGGCGCAGGCCGAGCGCGACCTGCTCCATGTCCTCGACACCAGCGTCGCGGTTTCCTTCGCCTGCTTCGTCGTGGGCATCGTCGCCACCTTGTTCTTCCTGCGCGCGCGCGAGCAGAGTCTGCGCAACGCGCAGGCCGCGCGCGCAGCCGCCGAGGAGGCGAACCGCGCGAAGAGCGATTTCCTGGCGACGATGAGCCACGAAATCCGGACCCCGCTCAATGCGGTGATCGGCCTGTCCAACCTCCTGGGCAATACGAGCCTCGCGCCGCAGCAGCGTCATTTCGTCGAGACGATGGAAGCGGCGGGTGGTCAGTTGCTGCAGGTCGTCAACGACGTGCTGGATTTTTCGCGCATCCAGGCCGGCCGGGTCGAGCTCGTCAGCGGCCCCGTTGCGTTGCGCAGCTTCGTGGATCGCCTGCTGCTGATCGTCAACGGCCTGCCGAACGCCGCGCGGCTCCATGTCTCGGGTGCGATCTCCGCGGACGTGCCGGCGAGGATCGTCGCCGACGAGGCCCGGTTGATGCAGATCCTGACCAACCTCATGGGCAACGCCGTCAAGTTCACGCGCGACGGTGCGGTGCGCCTCGATATCGGCGTCGATGCCGCCGATGCGGCGAAGCCGATGTTGCGTTTCGCGGTCCGCGACGACGGTCCGGGTGTCCCCGAAGAACTGCGCGCCCAGATCTTCGAACCCTTCACGCAGGGCCGTTCCGAGCGCCTGCGCCCGCATGCCGGAACCGGGCTTGGCCTGTCCATCAGCCGCGGCCTCGCGCGTCTCATGGGCGGCGACATCATGCTCGCGCCGAAGGCGGAGCGCGGTGCGTGCTTCGTTCTCACATTGCCGCTCGCGGTCGCGTCGCCGGAAAACGTCGCGCATGACGGTCCGGTCGCGACGGAGGCATCCGGGCCGCTCTGTGTCCTCGTCGCGGAGGACACGCCGACAAACCAGCTCGTCGTACGGTTGATGCTCGAAGGGCTGGGACACAGGGTCCAACTCGTCGGGGATGGGGCGCAGGCTGTGAGCCGGTTCGGCGACGATCGCTTCGACCTGGTGATCCTCGACATCCAGATGCCGGTGATGGACGGCTACGAGGCCGCGCGGCGCATCCGCGCGGCGGGCGCCCATGGCGGTCAGGTTCCGATCCTGGCGCTGTCGGCCTTCACCCAGGCGTCCGATCGGGACCTGGCCGCCGCGTCCGGGATCACCGGATTCCTGTCCAAGCCGGTACGGCAGGGCGACCTCGCCGCCGCGATCGCCCGGGTGGCGTCGCGCACCGCGCCCGCGACGGGTTCCTGAGCCGCGGCAGGCCGGGCTTGTCGGCGCGTGCCGGTTGCGCGCAACATCGGTGCCTCAACGCGGAGCGCAGCGCATGACCGAACAGCCCGTATCCCGGAAGGTCGATCCGATCACCTTCGAGCTCTTCAAGAACGCGATCTTCTCGATCGCCGACGAGATGGCGCTCACGATCGTGCGGACGACCTATTCCGGCGTGCTCAAGGACAACATGGACTTCTCCACCGGCTTCGCCGACGCCGATGGCAAGCTGGTCGCGCAGGGGCTCACGCTGCCTGGCCATCTCGGTTCGGTCCCGACCGCGATGGCGTCGATCATGCGCCATTTCGGCGACGACATCGCCGAGGGCGACGTCTTCATCATGAACGACCCCTTCGACGGCGGCATGCATCTGCCGGACATCTTCATCTTCAAGCCGCTCTTCCACCGTGGCGAGCGGCTGGCCTTCGCCTGCACGGTCTGCCACCACACCGATGTCGGCGGCCGTGTCGCCGGCTCTAACGCGTCGGACTCGACCGAGATCTACGCCGAGGGTCTGCGCATCGCGCCGCTCAAGCTCTACCGGGCGGGTGTCCTCGACGCGACGATCATGACCTTCATCGACCGCAACGTGCGGGTGCCGGTGAAGGTCTTCGGCGACCTGCGCGCGCAGCTCGCGGCGTGTCATATCGCGGAGAAGCAGTTCGCCGAGCTGGTGGCGCGGCACGGCGCCGACGAGACCCGCGCCCTGATGCGCGAGACCGTCGACTATGCCGAGCGCATGACGCGCGCAGCGCTGGCCAAGCTGCCCGACGGCGAATGGAGCTTCGAGGACTGGATCGACGACGACGGCGTCGACTACGGCAAGCCGATCCGCCTGTTCGTCACGATCCGCAAGACGGGCGACCACATGGTGGTCGACTGGACCGGCACCAGCCCGCAGGTGAAGGGGGCGATCAACAACACCCTCTCCTTCACCAAGGCCGCCAGCTACACCGGCGTGCGATCGGTCCTGCCGCCAGGCATCCCGAACAACGAGGGCGTATTCCGCGCCATCGAGGTCGTCTGTCCGCCGGGAACGGTGGGCAACGGCGTGCTGCCCGCGGCCTGCGCGGCGCGCGGTCTGACCGGCTTCCGCATGACCGACTGCATGTTCGGCGCGCTCGCGATGATGTTGCCCGATCGCGTCAAGGCGGCCGGCGACGGCGGCAACACGGGCATCTCGATCGGCGGCTATGACGACGCGCGCAAGCCGTTCATCTATGTCGACTTCACCTGCGGCGCCTGGGGCGCGCGTCCCTGGGCGGACGGGCTCGACGGCAACTCGCACATGTTCGCGAACATGGCGTCGCATTCGATCGAGGTCACCGAGGCGGAACATCCGATCTCGCTGCTCGCCTACGAATTCGTGCCCGATCGGGCGGGCGCGGGGAAGTTCCGCGGCGGCGTGCCCTTCCTGCGCGACTACCGCTTCAACGAGACGGAAGGCACGCTGCAGGTGCGCAGCGACCGCCGCGACCACCGGCCCTTCGGGCTCTATGGCGGATCGCCGGGCGCCCCCAGCGCCAACTGGCTCAATCCGGACGGCGAAAACCGCGCCTTGCCAGGCAAGTTCACGATGACCGTGCGGCGCGGCGACGTGCTGCGCCATGTGCTTGCCGGCGCAGGTGGCTGGGGCGATCCCCTGGAGCGCGATCCCACTGCCGTGCTCAAGGACGTTCGCAACGAGTTGCTCTCGCCGGCCAAGGCGCGCGCCGATTACGGGGTCGTCGTCGATACGGTTGCCTGGACCGTCGATACCGCCGCGACCGCGGCCGCGCGCGCCGCGCTGCGCGAGCGCCGCGGCTGGCGCGAGACGCCGGTCGTGCAGTGGCACGATCCCGTGATCGCCGCACGCGCCGCCGAGTGACCCGCCCATCCAGCCCAACGGAAACGATCCCATGACCAGCTACCGCGTCGGTGTCGACATCGGCGGCACCTTCACCGATATCGTGCTGCTCGGGTCCGACGGCACGATCCACACCAAGAAGATTTCCTCCAGCGTCGACAATTACGCGCGGGCGATCGTCGAGGGGCTCGTCGAGGTGTTCCGCGAGCAGGGGCTGTCGGGCGCCGACATCGAGGAGATCCGGCACGGCACCACGGTCGCGTCCAACGCGA
>Ga0315906_10011425_pt1 | contig 10352 bp, 14 predicted proteins | sample LakEriMetagenome_4_FD_203526 | JGI IMG/M metagenome (GOLD analysis project Ga0315906, IMG submission 203526) | Freshwater fungal communities from buoy surface, Lake Erie, Ohio, United States - Buoy 2 MA122 | ecosystem: Environmental > Aquatic > Freshwater > Lake > Lake biofilm | place: USA...
GGGGTGATTCCTTGGCTGATCACGTTCCGCAGGAACGCATTGATCGCGCTGACCGCCTTGGGGTTGTTTCGCTCGAGGTCGCGGACCCGCTCGCGGATGGTCCTGGCGTGCAGTTGGTGCAGGCGGTTGGGGCCGATGGTGCCGGGGTTCCAGTCCCCGGTCAGGCGGCCCATTTCGCCCGCGTCGTAGCCCGCTCCGTGCCAGCCAGGTTCCGACCAGGGCGACCCGGAATGCGCACGCACGGCTGCGGCCCGATCGGCGGCGCGGTGGCGGCGCTCGAGGTGTCGCAGGAATTGGCGGGTGGCGGCGTCGTCGGTGGCCACGGGTGGAACAGGGCTGGGTCTGGCTGGACGGAAGGGGTCGTCGAGGTGGTCGGGCACCGGCCGGTCAGCGGCTGCGGCGGACGACCGTGGTCGTGGTGCGGGTGGTCTGGGTCGAGCGGGTCACTCTGGCGGCGGGGCTGGCCTGCTGGCAGGTGCCGGAGCTGCAGGTCGACCGGCTGCGGGAGCGGTGCACGGCGGCGTCGGCCCAACTGGTCACCAGCAGCAGGCACAAGCACAGCACCGCGGCCACAAATGTCGACGTCTTCATAAAGGGCTCACATCAGGAACGGGAACAATCACCGCCGCACGATTCGACCCAGCCGGATTTTGCCCCCGCGCTGCTGCAACGCGACTTCGCGTTGCAACCCGGCCCGCAACTGCTGCAGGGCCGTCAACGTGGTGGCAAACTCGGCCCGCCGCACCCGTCGCCCGTCGGGCAATTGGTACTCTTGGCAGTTGGCGGTCGCGATGCTGACGAGCAGCCCGCTGATCGCCGCCTCGGTCTGGTTGAGTAGGTCGTTGGCAGTGGCCATGGAGTCGATATCGTCCCCCATCGCCAGCAGAAAACGACGGCAAACTACCACCCGCCAGCCGGAAACCACCCCGCCCCGGCGGAATTCCGGAAATTTTTCCGCGCTGGAACGGAGCTTCCACGGACGATCCGTTCCCGTTCCGGCCCCTGCCCCGGCGGAAAAAACGGGCGGAATTCCGTGGTTCCCGCCTTGCATTGTGATCGCTGGCGGTTATTATTCAACCATCAGACACGCACAACGCGAGTCGAGACCACCAGCCCCGAGGAGTTCGCCATGTTCAACGCCAACGACACGACGTTTGGAATCGAAATCGAGTGCCTGATCCCCGATACCGTCCGGATTGCTCTGGGGTACTACCACAACGGCCGCCAGATCGACGGCCTGCCCACCGGTTGGAACGCCCAGACCGACAGCTCGATCAGTGGCCGCCGCGGGTTCTACGCCGTCGAAATTGTCAGCCCGGTCCTGCGGGGTGCCGAGGGGTTGGCCCAGGTCGCCCGGGTGTGCGAGTGGCTGAACTCGATCGGGGCAGAAGTCAACGCGTCCTGCGGTCTGCACGTGCACGTCGGCTGGCAGGGTGACAAAGCCGCCTTGATCCGCCTGACGACCATGGTGGCCAACCACGAAAAAGGAATCTACGCCAGCACCGGGACCCACAGTCGCGAGCGTGGCCACTACTGCCGCGGAGTCCGTAACGACCGCACGATGCGACAGGAGTTTTTGGAAAACGACACCGCCACGCAGACCAGCCGCTACCACGTCCTCAATCTGACCAACCTGCAACGCCGTCAGCCGACGGTCGAGTTCCGGGCCTTCGCCGGCACCACGAACGCCCGCAAGATCGCCGGGTATGTCCGGATGTGTGTGGGACTGGTCAACAAAGCCGCCAACGCCAAACGGACCATCAAGTGGGACAGCAAGACGGTGACCGAGTCGAGCCCGGTCCGCAAGGGGGGCGAGGGGCAGACGGAACTCAATCGCCTGTTCTTCGCTCTGGGATGGAACAAAGGACGGACCGCAACGGTCTGGGGAGCGATCGACACCCCCGAGGGTTGCCCGACACTGGCCGACAGCAAGGCCAAGCTGATGGATCTGGCCAAGAAATACGACGGCGAGTAATCGCCGGGGACCGGGGGGGGCGGGTGGTCCGCCCCCCATGCTGAGACAATCGTTCCGCTTCCTGTCAGGAGTGCACCATGTGCGGCGTGTTTGGATTCACGAGCAAAAACGGCAAGCCGGTCGACCTCGGTCGACTGCGGGAGATCGCGACGGTCACCAACACCCGGGGGAACCACGCGTGGGGGTTGGCGTGGATCGACACCCGCGGACGGCTCTGCCAGTTCCGACAGTCGGGGCCGATTGTCGACGCCCTGCCGCTGTTGTCGATGGCACGGGACGCCGTGGCGCTGATCGGTCACTGCCGCTACGCCACGCAGGGAGACCCGGCCGACGCCGTCAACAACCACCCGCACCCGGCGGACGGAGGGTGGATTGTGCATAATGGCATGCTGCACGGCTACCGCCAACTGGTGCGGGATCACGGGTTGCTGCCGGTCTCGCAGTGCGATTCGGAGGTGCTGGGTCTGCTGATCGAACGGCTCGACGGAGACGACCTGGTCGACCGGGTGGCCGCAGCCACCGCCGCCGCGCTGCGTCCCCAGCGGTCGGCGCTGGTGCTGCTCGGGTTGTGGAAGCCGGGCCAGGTGATTGCCGTCCGGCGGGGGAACCCGCTGGTGACCAGCCAGACCCGGCGGGGAGTTTGGCTGGCGTCGCTGCCGGGTGGACTGCCCGCCACAGTGCGGGACGTTCCCGACCAGCACGTGCTGGCGTTTCAGGCCCGCTAGTTCCGGAGCGGATCGTCACAGGAACCAGCGTCGGCCGCCGGGTCGACGATGCGCCCCTGCCCGTCGACCGCCCAGGTCAGAGCGACTTCAACCGGTTCGGCCCCCGGCGGGTGCTCGACGTCGAAACAGTCGTCGCACTGGTAGACCGGCAGGTCAACCCCCGCCACAGTCACGACCCCCGCCAGACCGGCGGGACGACCGCACCGAGGACAATTGCAGACGGGTGGGGGTTTCATGCAAACCACGCGACAGGAGACGGCAGAGAGGCTGCCAGACGTCGGGAAACGCATCCCCCAACCGCTGGCAGTGTGATCGCTGGCAGTCTACCACCGCCGGAACCACCCCCGACACCCTGCCCCGGCGGAATTCCGGAAATTTTTCGGCGTTGGAACGGAGCTTCCGGCGTCGCTCCGATCCACACCCGACCCCCCGCCGAGCCGAAAAAACGGCACGAATTTGGTGGTGGTGGGGTTGCATTGTGATCGATAGCGTTTATGATAACACCATGTCGAACGCACAACGCGAACGACGACACCCCCTGCCCGAGGAGTTCGAGACATGACCCTGACCAAGTTGACCAAGGGAACCAAGTACAACGTGGCCAAGCTGGTGCTGGAGTGCTGGGTCGACGGCAAGACGATCCTGCGAGATACCGACGGATACAGCGTGTTTGCGTATTTCACAGCTGACGGCGAATACCTTGGCCCCGACTGCGACGGCGTTGAGCCGACGTTTGAGCCCAAGAGTGTTGAGCTGGCCTGAACTCACACACGCCGGCCCGCCGCACGTCGCGGCGGGCAACTCATCAGCAAGTCTTACAAGTTGGAAATTCTGCCATGCCACAGTACAGCGTGACCCCCGGTTGTTTTGCTGCCAGTGTTGATGTGGGAGACCAGAAAATTGATGTGCCGATCGAGATTGACGACGGCGTGCCCAACGCCAAGCCCAGCGAAGAGACCTACAAACTGCTGAAAGATCTCGGCATGACCGACGGCGAGATCAACGATCTGCTGTGGGAGTGCGAGCACACCGTTCCCCACTACGAGTTGGCGGTCTGCAAAGCCGACGGAACGTTTGACGTGATCGATACGTTTTACGAACACTGCAACGCGGCCGCAAATTCCTATGCCGAAAAGCACCATGCAGACGTTGAATGGTACGTTCTGCGCGATGGTGAAAACATCAACGCCTGACCACACCCCACGCCCGCCGCACATTGCGGCAAACCATTGTGTTGACCCCGGCAAAATGCTGCCGGGGTGTTCAGTTCAGGAATATCATGCCCCGCAAACGATCCGCCCCGCTCAAACTGTACTCCACCGCCGAGGCCGCGAAAGCGGTCGGCATTTCGGAACCGACCGTCCGCCGGCTGGCCAGGCTGCACCAGCTCGGCACCCGCAAGGGTCGCGACTGGCTGTTCACGCCGGACGACCTGGACCGGATGGAGGAACGCCCGCGGGTTGGCACGTACGACCGCAGCGGGCGGGAGGGTGGCCGATGATTTACCGGGCGCTCACCGTCAAACAGCCGTGGGCCTCGCTGCTGGTCGCGGGCATCAAGACGATCGAAAACCGGTCCTGGTCGACGAACTACCGGGGGCCGTTGGCGATTCACGCTGGCCAAGGGGTCGAGCGGAACGCCCGGGCGATGATCGAGAAATCGGCCGGACGCGAACTGACCGACGACGAAATCAAGCGGTACCACCTCCACGATCGGCAGCCGGCCGGGTTTGTTTTGGGCTTGGTCAACCTGGTCGACGTCGTCCCGGTCGAGCAGGTGACCGAGCTGCGGCACCAGCGGTGGAAGATCGGCCCCTACTGCTGGCTGGTCGAGCCGCTGCAGCAGTTCCGGCTGCAGGAGCTCGGCTGGCGGACGCCGGGCAAGCTGGGGCTCTGGAACTGGGACGACCAGTTCAGCGGATTGAACGCCTATTCGGCGTTGGGTTGATCACAACAACACGGCACCGGGAGGGGCGTTTAGTAGCCGCACACCTCCCCCGGCCACAGGTGCCATGAGCTTCACCCGCAACCGGTGTGCCGTTATTCGGGTCGGAACAACCCGGCGTGATGCGTCGCCAGCAGATGTTCCGACAGGCTTGATTGTTCCCCCTCGGGTCCATTCATGCCGTAGATCAAGGCCAGATAGCGGCGAAACGCGTCGACCCGTTTTTTCGGTTCTTTGCGGGTTTCAATCACCAAGTCGGGGTGCTCCGCAAACCACCGCCGCGCCTCCTCGGTGGCCGCCAACCCCGCCTCGCGGGTCTCCCCGTGCACCTCGGGACAATTGACCCCCAGCAGCCGCACCGTGATCTTCACCCAGGTGGAACACCCCAGGTCTACCATCAGTTCATACGTGTCCCCATCCACGACCCGTTCGAGTTTCGCGGCGTACACGTAGTTGGGTCTGGTGATCGACATCGGTTCGTTCCTGCGGAGAGGGATCCAACAACGGCTCAGGCGGCCGACTCTTCGGCCCCGGCGATTTCGCGCAACCGGCTGACGATCGCTTTGCACGAGGCCAGGTCGAGCACGACCACCAAGCGGGTTCCCACCTGCGACGGGCGGCCCGCCTCCCGCTCGAGGTTATCGGCGAGTTCTGCCGCCCATTCCTGCGATTTCGTGTAGGCCGGAGCGGTCTGCTTCCACGTCTTGCCGCAGGTGTTGCATTTGCACCACCGGGTGCGGCCTTTGGTGCTGTAGACCGTTGCCCCCCCGTGCTCGGGATTGACGGGACAGACCGCCCGCCGCATCCGGTTGTTGGTCCCCACGTCGCTGTCGGTCGGCGTGGGTGGCACCGCAGGGGGGGCGGAAGTCGGGGCGGTGTCCGGGAGCAATTGTTTGGCCATCGCTTACAGCTCGACGACGCGCACGGTTCCAGCGTCGGGCGTCGTAGGAGAGTCCGAGTGTACCACAGGCCGCGGACGCATGGCAGCCCCGCGGTTGAGGAGTTTCAGCGCGGCAAACGCGTACCGCCACGCGTCGCGGTAGTCGTTCGGAACATTCGGATCCAATCGCTCCCACCGCTCGCGGTAGTTGCCGTCCTTCGCGATCGACCCCACGGGCCCATCGTTCAGCAACTGCTCGAGGAAGTCCTGGTGTTGACCGAGCGACCCGGCAAACAGGCTCGCGGTCGATCCCCCCGCCTCGTCACCGGCAATCACTCCATCGATCCAGTCCTGCGTGGAGACAGTGTCAACCAGCACGATTTTCTGCCCGGGGCTCGAGGTGTTTTCGCCCAGGATCCGTTTTTGAACAAACGTCCCCAGCGGCGAGTTCGCTCCCTTGCAGGGGTAGATCCGGGCGCGGCGGGTCCGAGACCGGCAGTAGCGATACACCACTGAGTTCCGGAACCCAGAGTCCATCAGGGCCAGCCGCACCCGCTGCGGAATTGTCCCCGCGGTGGGGATGGTCCGGTTGAGCACCGCGGCGTCGAGCTGGTCGAGCGTCTGGCACGTGCCATAGGCCAGCACGTGCGGCCGCTCGCGATGGTCCCACGCGGCGATCAGCCAGACGTAATGGCTGACCTGTTTGTCGATGCCGGCGGTGATCACGACCGACGACCCCGGGGCGACCCCCTCGGCCAGGTCGGGATCGATCAGCCGTTGCCCGAGTTTCTCCCAGGTCTCCCGCCGCTCGCTGGCCTCCCAGGTTTCGGCCGCCCATTGGTTGACGAACGCCCGCAGCGACTGCGGCCGGGATTTGACCGTCAGGAACCGCCGGGCGAAGTCGCCCCAGCCGGGGATCGCCTGCGCGTACCACGAGGCGAGCTGGTACGACGCGACCTCCCCCACCCGCAACGGGGTCCCGGTGATCCACGACGCCTCGGACCAGCCCGTCCAGGTCGGCCGGGTCTCGGCGGTCGCCACCTCGAGGGCCGCCGCATCGTTCACCGCGCACCCCTCCGGCACCCAGACCCCCCGCCGCAGCATCCACGGGCGGTCTTCCGACTGGAGATCGCCGTGGCAGTGTTCGCAGACGTAGCGGGCGGTCGCCACCGCGGTGTCGAGATCGGTCCGCCCGTCGGGCCCGGCCGCCCATTTGATCCCGTGGGGGAGTTTTTCATTCCCCAGGATCAGCACCTGGTACCGCCCGCACCGCCGGCACGGCACCCACAGCCGACAGTTCGACCCCAAGAGCCGCCACCGCTCGACCCGGGAACGGTGTTTGACCGAGGGGGTCCCCTCGATGACCACCTTCCGCGACGGCAGGAAGTCGTTGAACCGGTCGAGGAACAGGTCGAGCGGGTCCCCCTCGGTGCTGGTGCCGGTCTGTTCCCATTTGTCGACCTCGTTCGCGTGGCCCACCCGGCAGTTCTTGTCGGCCAGGCTGGACGGCGAACGGGACCACGCGACGTAACAGCGAGCCGCCTGGAACTCGACCAGATCCCGTTTCTGCAGATGCTCGGGCTGGACCAGCAGGTCCGACAGCGGGCCGCGGCGGACCATTTCGTACAATCGGGCCGTCACATCGATGGAAAGTTTCTCCCGAGAACTGGCCAGCATCATCGGCGACGGGCTTTGGTGGGCTGCGTTGAGCAGTGAGCACGATCCGAAGAAGGTTTTCCCCAGCCGCACGCCCCATTGGAGCACGATCACCCGCACCCGGTGATCATCAAACGCATCCCCCGGCCCCCCCGGGGCGGTGATGTGGGGATAGAACAGAGCGTCATAGGGCTTTCCCGTGTCCGTCACGACGTATTTGGCCGCCCAATCCGCGAAATTCAGCGGTTTTATGGGTTCGAATGTGTCCCAGCAGTCGGCGAAATCGGCGGTCTGATCCAGTGGATTCACCCGGTTCCCTCCTGATCGGACTGATCTGGGAGCGATTCGGCCCCCCGCTCCGCTCCCGAAACGTCCCGTTCAAACCGGAAGTTGGCGAGTTGCGACAGAAAGATCCGCAGCCGCTCGACGCAATCCCGGCGGAAGTCAGTCCGCACCTCGGTCGGCACGAGCGGCGCCAGTGCGTCGGGCAATTGTTCAATCTGGGCCTTGAGCCGCCCGAAGATTCCCCGGATTGCCGACTTGGCCGCGGCCCGGCTGACCAGCTCGCCCGCCTCGCGCTGCAATTTGAGGGTCGCCCGGGCGTTGTTCAGCCGCAACGACTCCTCCTCGAGGTCCGCTTTCGCCTGGCTGGGCCCCCGGGAGGTCGGGCGGGCCAGTCGCCAGCGGGCGATTGCCTGCACGTCGTACTGCCCCTCCTCCCCCGGGCAGCCCTGCGGACCGACTCGCCACTGTTTGACGGTTTGCAGTTCCAACCCGAACCATTCGGCCACTTCACCGAGGGTCCGCACCACGACGCGACCGGGGGCGGACGGTGGTGGCGGGGGCGTCGACGACTCGATCAGCGATTGCAGGGCCAGCAGGTCCTGCGGGCTGGCCTGCTGCAGCCAGTCGGCCAAGGAAATTCCCCCGGAGGGCTTCGAGCCCGTCGGCGGAGACCTCGATCCGGACGGCGGGGGGGGTTCCTGGGGAGGTGGATCCGGGAACAGGCTCTGGGGTTTGCCCCCGCGCGAGACGCGCGTTTTGTTCATTCATCTCGACCAGGGCAACAGCCGCTTTGACCCGTGCGGCGGGGGGAGCCTCGGCATTCGCGGCAATTTGCAGCAGCACCTTGGGGACCACCGCCAGCATCTGCGGTGTGATTTGCCAAGTGCGATCGACCGCGGGCGGTTCATCCATCGGCCAGCCTGTAGGTGTAGCGGTCCGTGCCCCGACCCGACCCGAGCCGCCGCAGCCGGCCCGCGGCAATCTCCTCCCGTTCCCACCGCTGGAAGAGCGACAGGGGAATCCGGGCCAGTTCGAGGTATTTTTCCCGCGTGCGGTGCGGGTAGGTGCGGACCAACTCGGTCAGGTCGACCCGCCGCACACTGCGGGCCAGCTCGACGTCGAGGGCCGGGCCGACAAATTCAAACCCGGCGGTCTGCCGCCCGTACGACGTCCGGTAGTGAGCGTTCTTCCCGCTGGTAAACAAGCGGGCGGTCGGCATTGCGGTGGCGTGCTGGGTGATCCGCCAGTGAGGCGATTTGTACCGGTGGCCGATCATGGCGGGGTGTCCCGTGCGGCTGTAATACCGCTCCCCCATCCCCCGGAAAATGGAGCCCACGGCAGCCGACATCGCTTGCCCCAACCCGACCCCCTGAAAGTCCGGCAGACACACCAGGCGACTTTCGCGCCACTGCCCCACTCCATTGGGCGAACTGATCACCGCCGCGAACGTTGCGGGCCGGCCGTCGACGGTCCCCAGAAAGCATTCCGCCTGCGGTTTCAAACTGGCGTTCAGATAGTGATGGTGTGCGAACTGGCCCCAAGCCTCCACCGAGACCCGCTCGATCCGCAGGGTGATGCGGGGTCGGGGTTGAACCGACCTCCAGCGGAATTCTCCGGTATGGGGTTCGTAGGTCCAGTCCGGCTGCAGCCAGTCCACGATATCGTCGTGGCAGGCGACCGCGACGAACCGGGTTCCGGGCCGCGCCCGGATCGCTTTGGCCACTGCGGCCGAGCCAATCCGGGCCACGGTTCGATCGACCACCGACGTGAACTCATCGATGACCGCCAGGTCGGGCGACTCGGCCAAGGCCCGGGCCAGCGTCACCCGAAACTGCTCGCCATTCGACAGGCAGCCAAACGGCCGCAGCCACGCCGGGGGCGACGAGAACCCCACCGACGACAGCAACGCCGTAATGTCTTTGATCCCCATGGTTTCGGGAAAATCATCCACAATCGCCCGGCCTTCCGTCCACGGAAAACCGGCGATCAACCGGTCCCCGAAAAACGTTTTGGCGATCGTCGATTTACCGCATCCCGAGGGGCCATGAATGAGCCCGATTTGCCACGGTTTTTGGTCGATCGGCAGGTCAACATTCCAGCTCACCTCCGACCGTTTCGAGGGGGGCAGATCGAACATCCCCTCGAGCTGTTTCACCCGGGCCGACCGGGCGACTGGGGAGGTCCTTACGATACGATGGCGCGGCACTCAATCCCCCTTCCTTCCAGTTCCTCCAAAAGGATCTTCTGGTGGGTTTCGTCGGTGCAAGTAACCATCACCTGAAACCGCTCCGGCACATCCAACGCCGGCTGTTCCTCCGGCTCGTCGACCGTGTCGGCCACAATCAACTCCAGATCCTCGGCCAGGTCCGCAAACATCTGCGACAGATCTTCGTCCCCGACGTTGATCTCCCGCAAGATCTTCTCCACCGCCGCGTCATCCCACTCGGCCAGCTCGGCGGTCCGGTTGTCGGCAATCCCGAACGCCATGGCGGTGGCGTTGTCCCAGGGGACCCGCACCACCGCCATCTGCGACCAACGCCCATCCCCCTCGGCCAGCAACTCGCGAGCCGCAGCCAACCGGCCATTCCCCGCCCGGACCACCCCGTTGTCCGCCTGCACAATCAGGGGCGAGACCTGCCCAAACTGCCGCAAAGCCCCTTTGATGGAGTCCAGATTGTTCCGTCCATGTGTACGGGCATTCGCTGGATCAAACACAAGGTGGTCGATCGGCTCGACCAACTCCCGCAGCTTTTCCGCCACATGCGACAGATCAGGCTGATCAGGCGTTCCACGCTTGTTTTCAGGCTCCGTTCGCTTTTTCGCCATGGTAGTAGTATGTCCTCGAGCCAATCGTTTTCAGGCAGGATTTTGCTGCTATGTCCGTAAC
>Ga0315906_10011429_pt1 | contig 10350 bp, 7 predicted proteins | sample LakEriMetagenome_4_FD_203526 | JGI IMG/M metagenome (GOLD analysis project Ga0315906, IMG submission 203526) | Freshwater fungal communities from buoy surface, Lake Erie, Ohio, United States - Buoy 2 MA122 | ecosystem: Environmental > Aquatic > Freshwater > Lake > Lake biofilm | place: USA: Lake...
GCATTCTGAGTGGCGAATGGTTCGGCTTTTTGCCCGATTGGCCCGACGGCCAAAGGTTGCTGGCGGAACTTCGAGACGTCAGTGAGGTTCAATTTAGACGAGTCGCGGATCGGCTGATCGCGTCCGTTTCAGGTTGAGCCCGTAGTGGTTGAAACAATGGTTCTCAATTGGGACTGCGACGTTGCCTGTCGAAGACAATTCCTTGCCGAGCACCGCTCCTGCAGCTGGCTCTCCGATTTCAGCCACGGGTGCGCAAGCCGCAGCGGGTTCGACCAACTACGAGTTGCTTGACCCGGATGTGCGGTTGATGCTGCAGGTCCGTCAGGGAAGCGCCGCCGCTTATGAAGAACTGATTGCCAAATACCAACGGCGAGTGATTGCCTTTTTCCAGCACGCCGTCTCGGCCGAAGTCGCGGAGGACCTTGCCCAGGAAGTTTTTCTGCGTGTCTATCGGGCCCGGCAGTCCTACGAACCGGGGGCGCGTTTTGCGACTTGGCTGTTTACGATCGTGCACAACGTCGCAAGCAATGCCATTCGCCGCCGCCAGTTCCGCAAGGAAGTGAATGTCGATGTGGCCGACAGCGGGCAATTCTCCGCCAAGCCGCTCGATACCATGGCACAAGCAGCAAGCGGTTACATGCCTGCCCGCCGAGCCGACAAACGCGAAGCAGCCGAAATGGTCAGCCTTGCCATTCAATCCCTGAATGAAAGGCAGAAGACCGCAATCCTGCTGAGCAAATTTGAGAACATGAGTTATCAGGATATCGCCGAGACCATGGGACTGACCACCCAAGCAGTCAAATCCCTTCTCTCCCGAGCTCGAGCCAACCTCAAGGAAATTCTCGAACCCTACATCCAGTCCGGGCTCCCGCCCGACCCAACCCGACGTTCAGACGAGGACTAAACCCCGGACAGCAGTAACTGACCCACACTCCCCAGCGACTCTTTTCTCCAAACGTTTTCCTTTCTTTCCAACTCCCATCGAGCCATGAGCAATTCTGACTCCAGCCGCGAACGACAACGAGCAGAGCTCGACGAAGAACTCGTCGCCTATCTCGATGGCGAGCTGTCAGCCGAGCAGAATCAGTTGGTTGAACAGCGGCTCGGCTCGGACCCCGTTTATCGGGAGCGACTCCGCGAGCTCGAAAAGACCTGGGACCTGCTCGACGAACTTCCGACCGGCAAACCCACGCAATCGTTTACGCAAAGTACGCTCGAGCTGGTGCTGAACGAAGATACTCGGCTGCAACTGAACAAACAGCGCAAGCCTTGGACGTTGCCGCTGCGGGTTCTCGCTTTCTCTGCGATGCCATTGGCTCTGTTTGGCAGCGCCTTTGCCGCCACCCGCTACTGGCAAAACCAGCCTTACCGGAAACTCCTGCAAGACTTGCCCGTGATTGAAAACGTCGACATGTTCACCAAGGTCGAGGACCTCCGGTTCCTTGAGCTGCTGGAACAAGAAGGATTGTTCGGCGATGGAATAGGAGGGCTCGGCCAATGATGCGTCGATCGCCCAACCGCGTAGCCAAGGCAAATCAAACCGTGACGCCTCCGATCAACCCCCCGGGAAAAATCGCCCAGCCGGCTCAGTTGGCCACTCAAACCGATCAACGCGATCACTCCGCACTCAGCTCCCGCTGGCTCCAGACCAGCAACGCCGGCTGGCTGTTGCTGCTGCTCGCCAGCTGTCTGCTCGGCAGCCTCGCCGCTGCGCGACCGGCTGGGCCGGCTCAACAAGCTGCAGTGCCCTCCGAATCACCACGCAGTGCAGACGGCCTCGCCTCTAGCGGGACCGGCCTCGCGCCTGGCGGCACCGGCCTCCCAACCAACGGCAACCTCGCCGCTGCCGATGCCCGAATTCGGGCCATGGACCAGGAGCAGCTGTTCGAACTGCGGCGAAAGCGGGATACGTTTTACTCGCTCCCCCCCGGTCGCCAGGATGAGCTGCGAAAACTCTATGCCGCGATTGACGAACACCCCCAACGCGATCGCCTGCTCCTGGTGCTGCAGCGTTTTTACAGCTGGTACCGCGAGCTGGACCCGATTGTCCAACCAAAAATCCTCGACGAGACCGATCTCGACAAACGGATTGCAATCATTCAGGACCTGCTTCGCGAGCAGTCTCGCGATACCAACATCCTCCCCTTCTCCAACCGGGATTTGGAGTTGGTCGAGAAATGGGTGGACGAGTTTTCGGCGAGCCGTCGTGAAGAACTGAAAAAAACCGGGAAAGAGCTGGCGCAATCATCCAGCGACAACCCTGGAATCGACGCTATGGTCCGCATGATGTTCCGAGGAGACATCGCTCCAGACGCACTCTTCCGACGACTGATCAATTTTGCCTTCGCTCCGGGGCGAAACAATCTTGAAGTCCTCGCTTTGGTGAAGGACGACGACCTCAAGCAGCTTTACTCCAGCCTCTCACCCGAAGGACAAACTCACGTCCCCGAGGGGCGCGAGCCACAGCTGCAACTGCTTTGGACGCTGGTCCGCCGCCCCTACGCCAGTGACGAAGACTTGCACAAGTTCTACGTCCAGGAGCTGACGCCGGCTCAGCGCGACCAGCTGGACCGAATGTCTCCCGAGCGAATGAACCGCGAACTGCGGCAACTCTATATTCAAAAGAAATATCAGCTCCCCGGACGTCGGGGTGGCGGGTCAGGACTCCAGCCAAACAATCCGAGAAACTGACTTCGCTCGGTAGATTTCCTTCCTCCCCCCTCTCGCGGCCGCTGCAAGACCAGACCGCCCCCTGCCCGACGAGCCGATTTTTTAGGCTTTCCCGGGAATTTCCCCGAGCCTTCGGCGTCTATAATTCCCAGAGCAGCCCTTTTCCCTGAATTTCGGAGGGGCCGCTGTTCGATGCGATCCGCCAGGCAGCGATTTCCCTGCCCGCACCGGCCTCCGTCCAGCCCTCTCCCCAAGCCGAACCGTTCATGTCGACACGAGTGTCCAAACCCGAACAGGCTCCCCAAGCGGAGACGCGGCCGGCCAAAAACCAGTTCGAGCAGTACGTCGAGCAGCAACTGGAAAGCACCCGCCAGCAAGTCAAGCTGACCGAACTGACTTCGGGCCTGCTGACACTCGGCTTGTGGCTGCTCGGCTTGCTGATCGCCGGAATTCTCCTCGATTCGTGGGTCGTGCAATTTGGCCCAGTCGCCCGGCTCATCGCGTTCGCAATCCTGATTGGCGGTGGCTTGTGGATCGCCTGGAGCAAAATTGCGGTCCTCTTTCTCCGTCGTATCCACCGACTTTATGCTGCCCGCATGATCGAATCGGGCAGCGAGAACTTTCATAACAGCCTCGTCAACTATCTCCAAGTGAAAGAAGGCGGGCAGGTTGACCGCGAAGCGATTGTCCAGGCGATCTCCCAGCGCGCAGCCCGCGACCTGTCGCAAATCTCCCCAACCGAAAAAGTCGATCGCTCGCGGGCGATTCAACTCGGCTTTGGTCTGGTGGGACTGGTCGGCGCGCTGGTGGCCTATACCCTGCTCTCCCCCAAAAGTCCCTGGCCCTCGATCGCCCGAATTCTCAATCCTGTATCGAACATTTCCGCGCCCACGATCGTTCAAGTGACCAAGGTGAGTCCGGGCGACACCGAAGTATTTTTCGGACAGAAACTTCTCGTGACGGCGGAGATTCGCGGACGTCACTCGCCAGACGAAGTTCGACTCGTCTACACCACTAAGGATGGCCAGTTCGTGGATGTGCCGGCCCAAATGCTCCCCACCGGCAGCGGCGGCTCCTATCAGCTGGAACTCTCCACCACCCCATCGGGGATCGACGGTCCACTCTCTTATTTTGTGACTGCCAATGACGGTCGATCGCCAACGTTCTCCGTCGATGTCAAACCGAATCCGGCGATCACCCTCGAACAAATCGAGATTATCCCCCCCGCTTACTCCCGCCTGCCGCCGCGGACTTTGACGGGACAGACCGAAATCGACGGACTGGAAGGATCGAAAGTCAAATTGACCGCAGTTGCCAACATGCCGATCCAGGTTGCATGGGTCGAATTGCTGCGGCAACGGACGCGCGGCCGCGAGACCAGCTACGAAGTCGTCCGCACGGTCGAGCTGCGTTCCGATGATGCGCTCAAAGCAAGCGGCGAGTTCACACTCAGTTTGGATGCGAATCGCACCAGTCAGATTTACTCCCACTATCAACTGCTGTTCCGGACGGCGGATGGCCAGCGCAATCCGCTGGTCAATATCCAGCCACTGCGGATCACGCCCGACCTCCCGCCCGTTGTCAAAGTCGTGCGTCCCTTCGATCGCGAGGTCGCTGTGCCACTGAATCGGTCGCTGGAACTGGAATTGCAGGCCGAAGACCCGGATTTCGAAATCAGCCGCCTGCAACTGCTTCTCGATCATCAGGGCGGACTGCTGCTCGACGAGGAAATCGAACTGGGCGATAACCGCAAGCAGCAGCGGCTCAGCGCAACCTACCGCTTCGAGCCCCGCAAACTTCGACTCTCTGTCGGCGATGAAGTGCTCTTTCATGGAAAAGCCAGCGACAATCGCGTCGCGGCCCTCAGTGGCCAACCTGATCCCAACATCTCGCGCACCGAAAACTACAAAATCAAAATCACCGAACCTCTGGAAACGGAAATCGTCGAATCCAACCAGCCAAACGGCGGAACGGGTCAAGCCAACTCAGGCCAAGTGGCGGACAACCAGCAGGGAAATCCCCCAACCGCCAACCAACCCTCCGAGCCCTCGGCCGAGAAAACCGGGAATCAACAGGCCACCAATCAGGCCGGCAACGATCAACAAAAGACTGGCGAGCCTTCCGCCAGCGAGGGCGCTCAAGCGGAAATGAACCAGTCCCAGCCCGGCGAATCCCCCGGCGAACAATCCGCGCAGAATCAAGACCCCGCTGCGAACAAGCAACCAACCTCAGACCAACCACAGCCGTCTCAGGAGTCCAATCCCAAGGGGGCTGACCAGGCAACCGGCAACCAGGCCGAGCAAAACAAGCAACCCTCGGCTTCGGAGCAACAAAACCCCGGACAAAACTCCGGCGATGAAACTGGGCAAAAGGAAGCTGGGCAAAAGTCCTCGGGCAGCGGCAAGCAAGAAAGCCAGTCCGGCAATGCCGATTCCGGCCAACCCGAGTCTGGTAAACAAGGCGAACAGCCCGGCGAAACCCAAGCCAACCCCCAAGCCGCAGAAAAGCAAACCGGCGAAAACCCGGCGGGTCAAAAGTCCGATCCCCAGCAACCAGAGGGCGGAACCAATCCCAGTGGCAAGTCGGCTGCCGAAAAGTCAAACCCCGCGGGCAATCAGAACGACCCCAGCAACTCCCAACAACCGAGCGGTAGCGGCCAGCCAGAGTCAATGCCGCAATCCCCCCAATCCAAACCCCAGCCGCCTCAGCAGAATAACCCCGGAGCACAGTCTCAAAAGAATCAAGCTCAGGGCAACCAAGCTCAGGGCAACCAAGCTCAGGGCAACCAAGCTCAGGGCAACCAAGCTCAGGGCAACCAAGCTCAGGGCAACCAAGCCGCTGGCGAGCAGTCGGCTGGGAATCCATCCTCTGGCGACCAATCGTCGGAGCAATCGGGCAATCAGTCCTCCAGTAACTCGACGAACAAAAGCGGCAGTTCGGCCAACTCCAACGACTCCGGGGCCGGGGCCGCGGACTCTGCAGCTGACAAAAATGAATCGCCCGCCAGCCAACCCGGCAGCGAGCCCTCAGCCAGCGAGCCCTCAGCCAGCGAGCCTTCTGCTGGTGACCCCTCGGCCAACGAGCCGCTCGACAAATCCGCGACGGATGCCGAGCGTTTCCGTCGCCTGCAGGAACGCTTGGAACGTCAACGCAACGAGGCGGATCAACAAAGCGCAGAGAGTCAACCGAACGAAGCAGGTAACTCCCAGCCCCAGAACCAAGCCGGAGAAAAGACTCCCCCAGAACCTTCCAACTCTAAGCAGTCGGCTGGCGATCAAACTAAACAGCCCGAGGCCAACGGCAAACAGACCGATGCGGGTTCGGACAATCCGCCCCAGCCTGCTGAGGCTCAGAGTAACTCCGGAGAGCAACGCCCCGGTCAGTCGGCCAACAAACCATCGCCAGCCAATCAACCGAAGCAGCCGCAAGCCCAGCAGCCCCCCGGTGGTGGCTCGGGAGATCAACAGGGCGAGAAGCAGGGTGAGCAAGGCGGGCAACAGGCTGGCGGAGGACAAGCGGGCGACCAACAAGCGGGCGATCAATCCAGCAAGTCGAGCAGCGACTCAAAGTCGAGCAGCGACTCAAAGTCGGGCAGTTCCAGTGGGCAGTCCGGCAACCCGTCCGGAGGGCAATCGGGCAAAGAGGGCGAGCCGAGTGAAAACTCCAACTCCGGTGCCAACGGTGGACAGGATTCCAAGTCGGGCAAGAGCGGCAGCCAAAGTGGCCAAGGGAGTTCCGCCAGTGGCCAGCCCAGCGGCCAGCCGAGCACGTCCAGCGGATCCAGTGGCAACGCCTCCGGCGCGGACAACGCCCAGGGAACCGACTCAGAGATTTCCCAGCGGAAAGACCAGCCACAGGACCAACGTTCTGCGGCCGGACAAGCCAACACGGCCTCTGCCGGAGTCGGGTCCAATGAAAGCCCGACAGCCAAGAATGACGATCAGGCGGGTACGGCCGAGGGGAACCTGGAGTACTCGGAGAAGGCGACCGACCTGGTGCTCGATCACCTCCGCAATCAGTCGAATAATCCCGATCCTGAACTGCTGCGCGAAATGAATTGGACGGAGCAGGATCTGAAGGATTTTCTGACTCGCTGGGAAGCGATGAAGCAGAAAGCCAATTCGGGCACGCCTCAAGAACGCAAGCGGTATGCCGACGCGCTGCGGAGTCTCGGTCTTCGCCCGGAAGAAGTTCGCCGCAATGTACTGCAATCGCGACGCGACCAATTGAACAAATTGTCAGAAGACGGCGCCGTGAATCGGCCGCCAGCCAATCTGGCCGAACCCTTCAATGCCTTTTTGAAAAACCGCAATCGGGTCCAGAAGGACAAGGACAAATAAGACCTGGAGAAACTCGCGCCGCCGGGCAAATCCAAGTCCGGCTCACCTGCAAACCATTCTCTCGATTCGTTTCGAGACGTTCCCGCTCCTCGCTGACCGGGCGTTCGGACAATCCAGCAGTCCTGCCCGGTTCGACTCCCCCGCGGTTCCGCCTGCGCTGCTCAACGCGGCCATTCCCCCTTTCAGCCTATTTTGGTGCCCACCTCGCGAATGGTTCAACGATTGCCCTATCTTTTGGCTCTGTTTGGCGGCACTTTCCTCGCGCTCTCGCCCGCCGTCGCCCAGTCACCCCCAAGCTCGTTGGATTGGGTCTATCTGGAAAACGATGAGCTGCGCGTCGGTCTGCTCCGCTCGCACGGTGGAGCCATCGGTTATCTCAGTCCGCGCGGCTCCGAGCGCAATCTGCTCAACCACTACGACCATGGGCGACTGGTGCAGCAGTCCTACTACGGCGATGAAGATGGATCGCGCTGGGGGGAACAAAACTGGCGCTACAACCCGGTTCAAGGTGGCGATTACCAGGGCCATGCCGCCGAACTCCTGGAGTTCAAGGCAACCAAGACGACCGCCTACGCTCGAACCCGGCCGCGCCATTGGGCCAGCGGCCAACTCCTGACCGAGTGCGAGATGGAGCAGTGGGTTGAACTCGATGGGCCACTGGTGTGCTTGAAGTTCGCCTTTACCTACCTGGGTGAAAAGCCGCATCAGCTCCGCGACCAGGAGACGCCGGCCATGTTCGTCGCACCCGAACTGCAAACCCTCGTCAGCTACGCCGGTGAACTTCCTTGGACTGACGCTCCGCTCACGACTCGCCAGCCCGGCTGGCCGAATGAATCCCTGACACTTCCCGAACATTGGGTCGCCTGGACTGACGACCGGAATCAAGGGGTCGGACTGTATGTGCCCCAAGCCAACACGGCGACCTGTTATCGCTACCGGGGCGGGAACGGTTCCGATTGCTCTTACGTCGCTCCGCTGCAGCAATTTGCCTTGCAGCCGAAGTTACATTTTTCCTACGAGGCTTGGCTGACGACGGGAAGTCCCAGTTCAATCAGAAGCCGCTTTCGGAAGTTGCATGAACAGCAACCATCCGCTCCCTCCAGGTAGCCCCGCCGCGACTAGCCGCCACCCCGAACCGGGGGGCTCAGGCGAATCAGCCGCGCAGGCCGACTGGCGGGCAATTCAACCAAACTCACCCACTGCCCAAGCGTCCGAGAAACGTCCACAATTCTCAAGCTCGGTCACTTTATCCGCGAAAGCTCTGCATGTCCTCTGCTTCACTCCGCTATTTGGTCGAATTTGACACCCAGCGAGTTGCCCATCGCTTTACCGACATCTTGGTCCTGGGCGGCGGATTGGCTGGACTGCAGGCGGCTCTGACGGTTCCCCCCGATTTGAACGTTCTGGTTGTCACCAAAGGTCCACTGCAGCAGTCCAACAGCAGCTACGCCCAAGGCGGAATCGCCAGCGTGCTCGACCCGGAAGACAGAATCGAGTGGCATGTGCGCGACACCTTGGTCGCCGGCGCGAATCTCTGCGACCCGGCTGCCGTCCAGATGGTTGTCTCCCAAGGTCCGGATTGCATCCGTCGACTGGTTGAACTGGGGGCCCACTTCGACAGCAAGGATTCACAAATCAGCCTCGGGCGAGAGGGCGGGCATTCCCACAACCGGATCATTCATGCGCTCGGTGATGCGACTGGCCAGGAAATCATGCGGGCCGTGATCGCGGCTGTCCAAAGCCGCCCCAAGATCCAGATTTTCGAGAACGCCTTTACAATCGATCTGCTGACGCTCGAGGGCCAGTGCTGCGGAGCGATTGTTCATTACCGCAACGAAACCCAACTCGTCTGGGCTCATCAAACGATTCTGGCCACAGGCGGAGCGGGGCAACTCTACCGCGAGACAACCAATCCGGCAGTCGCCACTGCCGATGGACATGCGATTGCCATTCGAGCCGGTGTCGAGGTCCGCGATATGGAGTTCATGCAATTCCACCCCACGGTCCTGTACATCGCTGGCAGCAGCCGCAGCCTGATTACCGAGGCCGTGCGCGGCGAAGGCGCCTGGCTGGTCGATAAAGAAGGCTACCGCTTCATGGCCGATTATGACCCTCGCCTCGAGCTCGCGCCTCGCGACATTGTCTCTCAGGCGATTGTGGCCCAGATGGAAAAGACGCAGCACTCAAACGTCTATCTCGACTTGAGCCATCTCGATCCGGTGTTCATTCGCGGCCGGTTCCCGGGAATTCTGCAAACCTGCGCCGACTTTGGGATCGACATCACCCGGGACAGGATTCCAGTCCGCCCCGGCGCTCATTACATGATCGGCGGTGTGACTGTCGACCTCGACGGCAGAACTTCACTGCCCGGACTCTGGGCCGCGGGCGAAGTCACCAGCAGTGGCCTGCACGGAGCCAATCGACTTGCATCCAACAGCCTGCTTGAAGGAGTCGTCTACGGGATTCGCGCTGGACAAGGAGCAGCCAACGCAGCAGCAGCGGCAGCCTCTGCTCGCCAAGTCCAGCCGTGGCGTCACCACTTGCCCCCCACCTCAAGCCGGCCTATCGACCTGACCGACATTCGCAACTCGCTCAAGGCTTTGATGTGGCGTTCCGCCGGGGTTCGCCGCAATGCCGATGGGCTGCAGGGCGCCGCCCAGACCGTGCAGCGTTGGCGAACCAGTCTCGCAACGCATGGGCTTTTCGAGCCGGCTGCGTGGGAGCTGCGCAACATGCTGGATGTTGCAGCGGTCATGATTGTTTCCGCACTCGAGCGAACGGAATCCCGTGGTGTGCACTGGCGCGAGGACTATCCCCAGCAGGACGACAGTGGCTGGCGGCAGCACATTTGTTTCCGCGGCGGAAATAGTTACCTCCAGCCGCTTCCCGTTTCCCCCTGATTTTCCACCCCTCCGCACCAAAAGCAGGCCAGGGTTCTGGCTCCATTTTCGGCGCGAGCCAACTCCAATCACGCCGCAAACCCAGCCGCCGAAATGGGTGCCTTCCCCCCTCCGCTCTACGAGCAACTCGACAAGCGGCAACCGCTCGCCGGCGACAGCCAGGCCGACGGGGACCAAGCCCCGCTGCTGCTCGATCTCCCGCCCGTCGTCAGCGCGACGCTCGAGCGGCCGCTGTCCAGCGGCGGTGACTTCAACTCCGGCCTGTGGCGCAGCGCCCCCGACCAGTCGAGCTCAGTCCGCTTTGGGCCTTCTCAGCCGGGCCTCGCGCCAGCCCCCGGTTTAGCAGCGCGCTCACGCCCCGCCGCCACGTCGCGGAACCCGATTGCTCGACGAGCGTCCCCAGTCCGCTTTTGAGCTTTCTCAGCCGGGCCTCGCGCCAG